>JAABUR0100010579.1_pt1 | contig 10076 bp, 8 predicted proteins | sample 5560091 | NCBI WGS metagenome assembly JAABUR01 (sample SAMN10711879, study PRJNA513375) | rock metagenome | isolation source: Antarctica rocks | place: Antarctica: Victoria Land, University Valley sud
CCCCCCAAAATATAGGCCTACTTGCTCCAGCGCCCTCCCATGCCCAGTCTGTGCCATGAAGAGAGGAGGGGGGAGAGAAGAGGGGAGCACTCCCTCCAGCCTCCCAGACAGTGCGGGCAGGACACGGCCCCCCCTGCAAACAGCACTGCAGGCTGTCTGGTATCGCTTCGAGCACCTCTACTGGCGTGTGGCATGGCTGATGCCTGGCCAGGAGCCGCGCGTGCGCTCCTCCTTGGCGTGTTCGTAGCGCCGACGCGGGCGCTAGCACGTTTCAAGAGAGCCTGGCGCGCGCAGGGCAAGACGCTGCTGCTCATCACCAACAGCGACTACCAGTACACCGACCGCATGATGTCCTACTGCTACGACCGCTTCCTGCCGGCCGGCATGCGCTGGCGCGACCTCTTTGACATGGTGCGCGCCTCGCCAGGAGACTCTTATGCATTACGCCTGCACCCCGCCGCCCTAGCGCAAGCTGCGCGCGTGTACGTGTGCTTCTGTGCACATGCCTGTGCATGTCCCCAAACCAGGACCAATCCTTTTCACAGGGAGTCTGACAGCACGTAGCGCACCTTTGCAGCGCCCTGCAGGCAATGAACATGCGTCTTGCTACACAGCCCGCCGTGCGACCGGGCTGCGCGCGGGGGCATTGACGGTGCGCGCCGGATCGGCGGGCTGCTGGCAGCGCTGGCGGGTAATGAGGCTAGGATAGGGTAGGGTAGGGCGCGCGCCGCCCCAGCGCGGACGCCTCGCGCAGGTGATCGTGCAGGCGCGCAAGCCGGACTTCTGGGCGCACGCGATGCCGCTGTACGAGGTCGTCACGCCCGACGGCCTCATGCGCCCGGCCATGAACGCCTCGCGCGGCGGCCTGTACTGCGGCGGCAGCGCGACCATGGTGCGGCCGGCGCCGTGCACAACCGCCGCGGCTGTGCTGGTCGATCAAGGGCACTGCGGACATGCGGAGCGCCGGGGGCCCAGTGCGGCCGGGGCCGGCGGCAGGTGCCTGGTTGCGCAGCATCCAAGGCGCCGAGAGATGCACGCCCCCTCACGACCTGGCAAGAGTCATTCTGCCAGAAGGAACAAACTGGGCGCTAGGCCGATCGGCAGGGCGGACGTGGCAGTGGCGTTGGTGCATGCGCCCGTGGTCCACGCGCCAGCGCAGCCCTGAGCGAGGGGCGCGGCGGCGGGGCAGGTGGAGGCCGCGCTGGGCGTGGCCGGCGACGACATCCTGTATGTCGGCGACCACAGTGCGCCCCGCGCCCCACGCGGCGGCAGGCCGGCGCGTTTGGGCGTCGGCGCAGGCCCCCGGGCTCCCTGTGGCAGTGCGCGGCGGATGGCAGGCTGCATGGGCGGGCAGGGTGCCCAACCTAGCTCATGGAGCAACTCCAGCACGGCTGTTCGGTAACGCGGCCAGGTCCGCGTATGCTCACGCCTACGGCCTTAGCGCACATAGATGAGGGCCTGGGTCGGCAGCAGCCATGGCCGTCACGCATGCAGCACCAGCTGGGGTTCGGGTCAGGCTACCCTAGCCAGCTGGCGCCGCCCTGACGCGCCCCAGCGGCGGGCGCAGTTTACACGGACGCGGCGCTCGCCAAGATCAATTTCCGCTGGCGGACCGCGCTCATCGTGCGCGCCCCGCCCCCCGCCACGCTTGGCAGCAGTCTGCTGTGAGCGCACCTGCGCTGCGCCCTGCGGCACGATGCCCCCGCGTCCAACATCTCGTGCACCCGGCTGCGCGCTTATAAGGCACTCAAGCATGGGTGCTGCACAGCTGCTGGTGCCGACAGGGCAGGCTGCGCGCTTGCCCGCGAGAGCTCCAGCCGGCAGGGCTGCGCCGGCGCGGCTCGCCGCGCACCCGCGCAAGCACCCTGCGCCTCTTCTGCCGAGGTAGTGATAGGGTTGACTATGGAATTGACCGCAACCCCCAAGTTTGCTTCGCCTGCCGACGCGGCCGCGGCGCGCGGCTGGCAGCCGGCGCGCGCCGGCGACGCGCTGGCCCAAGGCGCTGCGCTCCTCGGGCCTCCCAGCGCGGGCGCGGGGGCCGGCGCAGGTGCGCGAGCTGGAGGAGGAGGTGGAGGCGCTGCAGGCGGGCCGCGCGCACCGCGCCTCGCTCATGGCGCTGATGGAGAAGAAGGCGCTCGTGGGCGACCTGTTCAACCAGCTGCGCCTCGCGCGTGCGCCCGGCGCCGCCTGGCCGGGGGATGCGCCATCTGTAGTGGTTAATGGGCGGGGCATGGAACCGCATTGCGGGCAGTGGGTGTGACCAGCCAGCTCGCTCGCACGCTCGCTCGCTCGCCAGTGCGCACGCATCCAGTGTTAGGACTCCGCGCTCCAGGCACGGCATGGGTCATGGAGGCCGTGCATGCATGCGTACGCGGCGCAGTCGCCGGGCAGCAATGGCCTGCCCTTAGCTCTTGCCTGCCGACACGCTGACCATTGTTTGCAGTGCCTGTCATTACTGCTTCCCACCGCAGCTCGGCTCTTTTTCATTGCATGCTTGCACGAGCAGAGCCTGGCCGGCACCTGCAGCTGCGCCAGCGCCGTGCAGCTGTGCGTTGTCGCATGGGCCCCACGCCGCAGGCCTGCCGCCGCCCTGAGTCACAGTGGGGCCCGCAGCAAGCGCGCCGCGTCGCCGCGCAGGCCAGCGCGGGCTGGCGGGCGGCCCGCAGCTCGCGCACGCCGACGCGCTGAACTCAACGCTTGCGCAGCTGCTCATGGTCATGGAGCGCCTGGACGAGCGCATCGGTGCGGCGCCCACGCGCCCGCCCGTAATCCTACCCTACTCTACCCTATACGGCTGCGGCGCACGCATCTCCAGGCGGCGACCGCCGGCCTCTGTTCACACTTGAAGCGACGACGCCGTTGAGCGGTCGCCATGCCGTGCGGCCTGGTGTTAGCGGGCGGCCACAGGCGGCATGCAGCTGCGGGGGCGGCATGCAGCTGGGGGGGCTGCATGCGGCCACCCCACCGTCGGCGGCGCCGGCGAGCGGCCGGGCGGGAGGGCCGCTCTGGCGCCTGCCACCCCGTGGCGCCAACCCGGGGCGCGCGCGGCGCGCGCCAGGCCCAATGCTGGAGGCGGACGGGCGCGAATTCTCGGAGCGCTGGGGCTACCTGTCGCGCGCGGGCCTCAACGACAAGAGCTGCCTGACGCGCCAGATCGAGAAGTACGCGGACATCTACACGTCCCGCGTCAGCAACTTCCTGCAGTACACGTGCGGCCCGCCGGCCTCGCGCCCGCGCTTGCCCCGCTCTGCGCGGCACCCCTTCAACCTAGGGGGTATGGGGAACCCTTTGTGTGCAGTGCATATGCTGCGCATCCTTGATCGGGCCAGATACAGCTCCTGCAGCCTATGCATAAGGCAGCGGTCAAAGGGCGTGCCGGCAGGCTGCGGGGACAGCAGCGCGCGCATCGCCGCAAGCATGCACCCGCGCGCTGCCGGTGCGCAGGCCGTACATGTACTTCCGCTCCCCCTCCCAGAGCGTGGCGCACGACTGCCGCCCAGACGCGGTCGGCGGCGGCGCGGCCTCCGCGGATCCGCACGCGGGCGCGCTCGCCGCGCCAGCCCCTGTGCCGGCGAGCGCGGTCGGCCGCAAGACTGTCGCAGCTGCGGCGCAGCGGCGGGCGGGCCCCACATGAGCATCGAGGCTCTGAGGTTCTCGTCCGTCCTGAGCTGCCCATGCGGTCTGTGGGTATCTGCAGCGGGGCGCAGTTGTCATACTGGTGGCTGGCAGAGCAGGTCATGTAGAACATTTTAGTGCAGTGCAAACTGTTGCTGCTACTGCTTGTAGCGCTTAGCATAGCTTCAAGTGCAGTGCAAACTGTTGCTGCTACTGCTTGTAGCGCTTAGCATAGCTTCAAGCGGTGGCTGGTCGCCAGCGTGTGGTCCGAAAATTGTCTATGGCTGGCTGGTTGGGTGGGCTGAGAACAAAGTAGCTGGTCGTGTGCTGCCCTTCGCCAGTGGTCAGGTGGTTGGGGAGCCAACCCTTGGATATTTCATGAGCGCTGGAGGCTATCCAATTGCAGTGAGACTCATGCTTCGAGGGTGTAGTGTCCTGTCATGTGCTGTCACTAGCACGCTCGTGGTATGTCGCGCCAGGCTATGGAGGCATGGTGTGCTACAGCATTGCCCAGCACCAACCACCAGACAAAATCAATAATGACTTGCTGTGTTGCTGACCTCTCGAGTGAAGCCACCTCGGCAACCACACAGGACTGTTGCATGCAGCCAGTGCAAAAGCAAATGCAGCCCAAAGACCTCGGCTGCCACACAGGACCGCCGCATGCAAGAGGCCATGCACTGCCCCAGACACACAGATACAAACGGATGCCGTCCAAGGTCGACGTCGGACTGGCCCACCCTAAGAGTTCTGCTGGTACTTGTGCCTGCCGGAGACCAGACAAATGTCAGTCAGCTGCTGGGCCCTGCAGCAGTGTGCGCCGCCGGGCATGGAGCGGGCACAGCGCGCGTGCGCCCGGACCTGCAGTTCGGGCACTCGTAGAAGATAGTCTGGCCCTCGTCTGCGGAGCGCAGCTGCCGCGTGTAGTACTCCATGAAGGGGTGCTTGCACTTGGGGCACTCCTCGTCCACCTGGCGCGGCTCGCCCCGCGTCAGCCGCCCGCCCCGCGCCTGCCCAGGCACAAGGGGACGCCCCCGGCGCGGTCCACCGGCGGGCGAACGCACCGTGGCGCGCGTCCGGCCCTGCTGCTGCAGCTCCTGCAGCACCTCCTCCTCCCTGCTCAGCTGCTTGACCAGCGGGTCCAGGTTGAAGCGCCGCCGGTACTCCTGCGCGGCTCTGACGTCAGCGCTGCAGGCGGTGGGCGGGCCACCGTGGCAGCGCAGGCGGCAGCGCACTATGATGTCCGTGCGGTTGACGATCTTCACGTCCTGCAGCTCTGCGTCCAGGAGCCATAGAGCTGAGTTGAGGAGTCGCGCTGGTGGGGAAGAAGAAGACATAGCACTGCCTGTTTACGCTGCTCCGCACCTTGCAGGCTCTTCTGCCAACCGGACAGAGGGCAGCGCGCGACGTCCCGCGCAGCGTCCAGGTGCAGCAGTGCGCCCGTCGTGGGGCAGAACAGGTAGTCGCGGGCGGCGTCCATCAACAGCTGGCCATAAACAGCTGGCTGGCCCAGTGCACTGCAGCTGCGCTGGTATTACATCTGCAAAGTGCAACGTCTGGGCTTATGGACTCTCAGCCTGGAACCGAAAACAAGGCTGCCAAGGTTCCCAGTCCCAACGGAAGCTTGTGAAGTGTACACAAGCTGCAGGAGTGTCCTTGGGGCACGCCAGAGCGCAGCCAGTTTATACAGGCGTCCCGCCACACACCACCGCCGAGTCAAGCGCAGCTAGGGTCCAAGGGAAGTCGTACTGAGCGGAGAGTTGCTTTTTTGGCTTCTGAACTTGGCGTGCAGCACAGGCCAAGCAGAGAAGGCTTTTGGCTTCTGCTCAAACAAACGATTCTGGACACAGGCATGGACATCCATCATCTGCGCATGCGTCTGTGAGCGTTGCCAGCAGCACCAACAAACAATGGAAGAACTGGTGATGGACGAGGAGTGGGCAGGCAGAAACGGCCGCGGGGAAGAGGACCTTGCCAACGCAGCGGACGCGCACGAAGAAGAGGAGGAGTCCTGGGAGGACTGGCAGGCAGGCGAAGGAGAAGACGAGGACGCGACAAAGAGCTTGTTTGACAACACAGTCCTGCCGTCCGTGGAGGCGGCGCTGGAATATGATGCGCGCACGCACGGCTTTGACCTGCCCCGGCTGCGCAGCGAGGTGACCTGCGCCTCTTGCATTATACAATGTGCTCATGCAACTGTACTGCACACTTCGGCCTTGTTACAAGATGTCACTACTGCCGCATGGGTCGACGGCGGCTGCCTCAGTGTGTCCAGTGCTGGCGCAGAGGGGCTTGCGGGAGTACGACGTTATCGCCTGCATCAACTTCATACGCGCAGAGGTGGCCGCCGGGCGCGACCCGCGGCCGGCGGTGGCGCGCGCCGGGCGGGACGCGCCTGTGCCCTGGTCGGGGGAGCGCTATTTAAAACCCGTCCTGCCGAACGACCCGCTGCTTGCCTACGACTGGGAGGATGAGGCGGGCCCTGCCGCGGGGCCGTCAGGGGGCACGCCTGCCGCTGGGTGCGCCCCCAGCGGCTCCCGTGCCGCCGCTCACAGCCTACTGCTGCCTTGCTGCCCATGCTTGCCTCTGTGCTGTCAAGCCTTGAGCCGCCAGCTGTTTTGTATTTACTGCTGCAGACCCAAGCAGCAAGCAACCGGCACGTCAGGAAGCTTGCCCAACACGTCAAGGAGAGAGGAAGGCAGAGCAGCTCGGCCAAGCGCGCGCAGAGCGCTACTCCGCCACCTGTTCGTACGTGCATGCAAGGTGCAGGCACAGCGCCACTGTGCTGCGCTGTGGCAGGCCGGCCGAAGTGGCGGCGCTGTGGGAGGAGAACGAGGCGCTGCGGCACGCGCTGCGGGAGCTGTCGCTGCAGGCCGCGCCCGCTGAGCTGCGGGACGAGCTGCAGGTGCGTGCCGCGGGGCCCCGCTGCTTGACAGGCAGGAGCATTGCGCGGCCAGGCCCTCCCTGCCTCGGGGCAGTGCTCCCATCAGCACGCCGTCATTGATATACACATGGGCAAGTACGTGCCAGGAGTTGCAGTATGGTGAGGTGTGTTACTGGCTACCACTGCGGAGCGCTTTCTTTGAGAGCACCCCACAGCAGCTAGCGGCCTGTAGGGCCGCGTGGACCTGCGCATCTGCCACACCCGGCATCAGCTGAGCGGGCGCGGCTGCGGCGGCGCAGGGGGCCCCCAGTGACGGTGCGGACCAGCCCGATGAGCGAGCGCATCCCAGCACAGCGGGCCCCGCTTCAGCAGATGCCGCAGCAGGGCACACGGCCGGCAGCGGCGCAGCGGCGCCGCCGGCGCCCGGCGTACCAGAGCCGCCAGATGCGCCGCATGGCGGCCCGGCCGCGGCGCATGGGCCCGGAAGAGGCTCGGGGCGCGAGCGCGCGCGCGGTGGTGACCGGCCGAGGCACCGAGGACCGCCGGCCGGACCGCGCGGGCGCGCGCGCCGCTCGGCGGCGGCGGAGGCCGCGGACGCGACCTACTTCGACTCGTACGGCTACATCGACATCCACCGGACCATGCTGGCCGACAAGGTGCGCCCCCCTCGGCGCTGTCGGCTGCCCGGCTGCCCGGTCAGGTTGTCGCTGCAGCATGGGGCATGCTTTGCTGAGGCTGCCCATGCGCGGCCTTGAGGGCCGAGGCTGCCCTTGCGCGGCCTCGCGGTCGCGCCCGATTGGACGGCTGCTTGCGCGCTGCGCTTAGACACGCCCAGGTGCACGCTGCCCTGTGGCAGGACCTGCCTGTACCTGATGGTGCGGCCGCCCCGCAGGTGCGCACGGAGGCGTACAGGCGCGCGCTGGAGGGCAACCCGGAGCTGCTGCGCGGCGCGGTTGTGCTGGACGTGGGCTGCGGCACGGGCATCCTGTCCATGTTCGCCGCGCGCGCCGGCGCCAAGCGCGTGATCGGTGCGCCCCCGCGGCGGCCTCCTGGTGCGTCGGGGCGCGACAGCGCCGCGGGAATGCTGTCCACGTTGTCCGCGCCAGCGCCACGCGCGTGATCGGTGCGGCCCCGGGGCCGCCCCCCCTCCTGGGTTGTTGGGTGCGGCAGTGGCGCCGTACGCTTTGTTCGGGCGCGTTGGCAGACAGTGTTTCGTGGTGCCGTGGGCCACTGTGGCGTCGGGCGTGGGGCTGTGGCGTGCCGGTGGCCGAGTCGTCAGCGTTGGGCAGCATTTTGCTGCATTTTGCAGGGACGCCAGTGCTCTGCAGGCACATCTGCTGCTTCGGCTCTGTGGTGGTAGAGGTCACACAGAAGATGCGCGCTGGGGCGGCAGCGGTGGAGGGCAGCGAGCGCATGGCAGCGACCGCGCGCAGCATCATCAAGGCGAATGGGCTGGACGCCGCGAGCGGCGGGCCAATCGAGGTGGTGGCAGGGCGGCTGGAGGACCTGGACCTGCCTGTAGAGCAGGCGCGCTTCAAACAGAGAAAGTGCATGATGCTCTGCATGCATGAAATTAAAGAGAAGGCAGAGATGAAAAGAGAAGGCTGAGCTGACTTGATAGCAGACTTGATAGCTGACTTGGACATGCCAAGCGCTACGTGGAGCCCCCGCTCTCCTCGCAACGCCGCCCTGCACCTGGCAGTCGACAAGATCCAGCTGCATTTCGGCAAGCACTTGGACTGGAGCGCTCGTCGCTAGACTCCTTCCCTGTGCATGAGTGCTGCTCGCCAGACGGAGCAACAGCACGGCCGGCCGGCCGCTGCCTGCGAGGACCACTTCTGCGCGTGGCGGGCAGGTGGACGTCCTCGTCAGCGAGTGGATGGGCTACGCGCTGTTCTTTGAGGCCATGCTCGACACCGTGCTGCACGCGCGCGACCGGTGCGCGCGGCCGGCGCGCATGCCCGCGGGGCCCTGGTGCAGACTGAGCGGCGCCCAGATGCTGTTTGCATGCTATTTGCACTGCCCGCCGTGCTTGCTGCCGCATGCGTCAGGCGGCTGCCGCACAGTGTGGGGCTGTGGCTGGGAGCTGCGCTTACTCGTGTAGAGTGTCTGGGGCACCCCGAGCTATACAAGGCATTGTCCGGGACGCATCCGTCTCTGCAGCAGCGGCCCATTGTTTGCATGGCAGGCATGGGCTTGAAAGGGTGCTGCCTGGGCGGCCGTTCGCGGCACTGCCGGCGGTGGCTGGCTGCGGCGCGCCCGACGCACGCCGGGGCGGCGCAGGTGGCTGCGCCCGGGCGGCGCGGTGCTGCCGGATCGCGTGGCGCTGCACCTGGCGGCCGCGGGCGCGGGCGCGCTGGACCTGGCCTTCTGGGACGACGTGCAGGGCTTCTCTTATGCGCCGGTGCGGCCACACAGGAACCCTTCCCTGTCCCTACGCGACCCCACACCTATACGACGTGCAGGCTTCTCCTACGCGCCGGTGCGGCCGCCTGCGTGCGCCCCGCTGCGCAGGCCCGCTCCCGCGTGGCGCGCGCGCGCCGCGCTGAGCGTGCCCGTGCATGCACGAGGCTGTCTGCTATGCAGCGCCTGCGAGCCCGCACGAGCGGTGCCGCCGCCTCGCTCGCAAGCTGTGCGCGAGTCGCCAAGCCCATGCGCCGCACTGGGCCCGCCCTTGCCAAGCCAATTTACGAGGCGTCCGGCCACGCTGCCGGCGGACGCCTGACGCCTCGCACTGCTGCACTGCTCGTTGCTCCCAAACGATGCTGCCCGGCCTCCCCTGTGCCTACAGGCGAATAATCACGGTATGCGCGGCGCGGGCCGCGCTAGGTTTCCAGCCCTGGCGCTGCGCAGGTGCGCGAGGAGCTGCGCGAGAGCGCGCTGGGCAAGGCGCTGGTGGCGCCCGTCGCGCCGGGCGATGTGCTGAGCGCGCCCGCGTGCGTTGCCACATTCGACCTGGCCACGATGGCGCCCGCCGACGCCGACTTCACCGCCCGCTTCCGCCTGCAGAGCGCGGCGGGCGAGGTGCGCGGCTCGCCGGGCGCGGCGCGGATTGGTGTGCCAATAGTGCCCATTGCGCGCGTGGTGGCAGGCTACTCTGCTTTTGTGTGAGGCCATGGAGTGCATGCAGCCGCTGCCGGGCGCAGACGGCACGTCCCGAGCGCGCGACATGCACATCTGCCTGCCTGGCCCCTGCGTGCGCACTCGGGCTGTATGACCATGCTTCCGCTTGCCTGCGCTGTCCAGCCGATGCAGCCAGGTCTCCGCCGGCTCCCTGCTTCTGCAGGGCGTCTGCAGCGCCGCTCGCGGCGCGCAGGACGCGACCTGCCACGCGCTGGTGCTGTGGTTTGACGCGGACTTCAGCGCGCGCGTGTGCGCGGCCGCGCCCGTGCGCCTGTCCACCTCGCCGCTGGGCGAGCCCACGCACTGGGCGCAGGCCGTGCTGGCGCTGCGGCACCCAGTCGCGCTCGGCCCCGCCGGGGCCCCGCAGGTGGCCGCCGCGCTCCGCGCCGCGCCTGGCCCGCCGGACGGGCAGGCCGCGCGGCGCGACGCCGCGGGGCCGGGGGAGCCGGGGGCT
>JAABUR0100010581.1_pt1 | contig 10074 bp, 14 predicted proteins | sample 5560091 | NCBI WGS metagenome assembly JAABUR01 (sample SAMN10711879, study PRJNA513375) | rock metagenome | isolation source: Antarctica rocks | place: Antarctica: Victoria Land, University Valley sud
CAGAGCAACGCCAACAAGCGCGCCGAGAGCGAGTCGATGCTCGTCGCCTGCGTGCAGCACGTGCTCTTCCGCACGGCGCGGCCCCGGCGCCCCCGCGCGCGCGCGCGCGCGCGCGCGCGCCCGCCCGCCGACGTCGTGCAAACCGACACACATGCCCAGGTCGACGCCATGCAGTATGTGCGTGAGGGGAAGCACGGCGGCAGTATTGCGACCTTGCCGGCTGAGCAGCTCAGCAGGGGAGCAGGTCTGCAGGCAGGGAAATTGCATGCAAGGCCGGCATGGCCAGCGGCCGCGGCCGCGCGAGCGGCCTGGCGCGCGCGCGCGCGCAGGGCCTGCGCGCAGCGGATGTCGACGCGGTGGTCACCAACTGCTGCACATTCGCGCCCACGCCGTCCTTCAGCGCGCTGCTGGTCAATCGCTTCGGCATGCGGCCGGACACGCTGACCTACTCGCTCGGCGGCATGGGCTGCTCGGCCGGCCTGATCGCGCTGGACCTGGCGCACCACCTCATGCGGGCGCGCACCCCGCCGCCCCGCGCGCGGCAGCATTCTCGTCTGTGCGCGACCTGTTGCTTAATGGACAGGAGGATGGGGTGCCATCGGGTTTGGGTGCAGCAGGAGCATCAAGCTGAGCAAGCCTGTCACAGCGCTTCCAGCTTGCATGGTGTGAAAAGATTGCTTGTGCGGTAGGCGTGGACGACCTTTGGGCGCTGCTGTGCGTGCCTGCAGCCCGAGCGGCCGCCTACAGACGCTCAGGGCAGGGAGTGCTCGGCCTGTGATTTCCCCTTTGCGCACGTTGCTGTCGCTCCGCCAGCGGCCAGGCAGGCCGGCAAGCGCTGAGGCGCGCGCGCCGCGGCGGGGCGCGCAGAGCAATGCGGGCATGCGCGTGCTCATCGTGGGCACCGAGAACATCCTGGACAACCTGTACTATGGCCCGCCACCTCTCGCTTCCCTAGCCCTACCCTACCCCTAACCCCAAGCCTCCGCTCCCCGCGGCCTGCACTCCTGCAGGCCTTTGTTGGTCTGGGTCACTGCCAGAGTCGTGCATGAGCATGCGCATGGCGCTGTGGGGCGTCCGCCCTGCACCTTCAGACACCGCTCGTGACTCGGAACGGGGGCACAGAGTCTATGTTGACCGGCATGTCTGCCAGCGCCGGCCGCTCAGGCGGGCGGCGCCGCGGCCGGGCCGGGCCCGGCGCAGCGGGCGCGCGCGCGCGCCGCGCGCAGGCAACCTAAAGAGCTGCCTGATCACCAACTGCCTCTTCCGCCTGGGCGGCGTGGCCGCGCTTCTGTCCAACCGGCCGGGCGATCGCCACCTGGCCAAGTACCGCCTCGACCACGTCGCGCGCACGCACCTGGGCGCCGACGACGTCGCGTACAAGCGCGCGCCCCGACCCTCACCCTGCCCGGCCGCGCTGCAGAGGCCCTTCAGAGAGCCGCCCACACACGATGCCACCGATGCCCGAGAGCTGACCGCATGACGCACGTCTGCAACCCCGCGAGCGGCACACTGCGCACGCGCGTTCCAGCCCACTGGCAGTTCACGTCCCGCGCTCGCACGCATGCCTGCCCGGCTCGCTGCAATCCGCCCCTGCACAACCAAGAGCGCCGCCGGCGGCTGCAGCGGCTGTGGCCTGCGGGCGCAGCTGCGTGATGCAGCGCGACGACGACCAGGGCGTGCTGGGCATGCGCATCTCGCGCGACCTGATGGGCGTCGCCGGGCGCGCGCTGCGCGCCAACATCACCACGCTCGCGCCGCGCATCCTGCCCGCGTCGGAGCTCATCCTCTACGCCGCCAATGCGTTTGCGCGCAAGGCGCGCCCGGCGTGTCGGATCGCATCAGGCATCAGGCTGGCGAATTGCAGCTGGAACAATAGCTGCGACCGGTTGCCTTCAAGAGCCGCACCCTAAACTCGTCTGCCAGGCAGAGTGCGCAGGCCTGCAGTTTCAGTCGTCAGGTTTCGAAGCCTAGCGAGGGTGCCCCCGGACATGCATGCTGTCCACCGCGCTACACGGAGCGCAGGTGCTGGGCATGCACGCGCTCAAGCCCTACAACCCTGACTTCAAGACCGCCATCGCGCACTTCCTCATCCACCCCGGCGGCAAGGCCGTCATCGGCGAGGTGGCCCCGCACACCTCACATGCCCCATTCCGCCCTGTTCCCCTTTATGCACCAGCCACCTAATCCACTCGCCGCATGCCCGGGACCGGCCTGCATGATCGAGCTGTTGCTCATGGAAAGGGCCGCTGAGATGCCGGGCATGCGCGGGGCTTGTGCACAGCGCTCGCTGCCGAGCGGCATGCATGGGCGCGTGCTCCGCGGTGCTGCCGCGCTCCTGCTGCGGCCTGCTGCCGAGCGCACGCGGGTGCGCGCAGGTATCCAAGCAGTTGCTGCTGACGCCCGCGCAAGAGGCGCCCATGGTGGAGCCCTTCCTGCGCTTCGGCAACACGTCCTCTGCCTCCACGTGGTGCGCTGCGCGTTACCCTATACCCCAGCACTCCTGCCAGGCTGTGCTCTTGCTGCGCCTGGTGCGGGCGCGCTCCCCCTGAAGCATGCCGCTGTCCTATTGCTGCATGCATGGGGCCGCGCTCCTGCCAGGCTTTGCTTTTGCTTCTTGGTACCGGCGCGCTCCCCATGGAGCATGCCGTTGTCCTGCTGCCTAGGCAGAAGGTCCTTGCCAGGCGTCCATCAGCACGGGGCCTTGCCGCCGTGTCCGCAGTTGAGCGCGTGCTGCCGCGCTGACGCGGGCGCCGGCGCGCAGGTACGCCTGGTCGTTCGTGGAGAGCCGCCAGGGCGTGAAGCGCGGGCAGCGCCTGTGGCAGCTGTCCTTCGGGTCGGGCTTCAAGGTCAACTCGGCGGTCTGGACCGCGCTGCGCGACATCGACGACCAGGTGCCTGCCTGCTCCGCATAACCACCATGTGGGCTCTTGAGGGTCGACACGGCCCTGTGTAGGTGTATGTGGGAGCCTCTCGGCCATGGTGTATCATGCAAATAATTGTCGCACGAATGACCAATTTCGTGCTTACCGGCGAGTGCAGCACGACGCCTGGTGCGGCGTGAGCTCCATCGACTGAGCTTCCATGATGCGCGCGCGGGCGGCCGCCCGCCGCTGCTGCCAACGAGCGCTGTCCCAGGGGCCCAGGCTGCCTGGCCTGCCAAGTGCCAATGCTGCAGGCGACTTATGAGGTCTGCTTCATACCTTCGGGGCACGCATGCCTTTTTGCAACCTCTGAGCAGAAGTATTTGCATTATGCTTGCAGTTGCAACTGCGAGGAGGCTGCAAACAGGCAATGAGCAGCATGGATCCCACACTTGGGCTGTGTGCAACGCATGAACACATCCAGCATTGACGCACCGACCTTTGCTTCCACATGATCATAGGTATGTCTCATGTGTCTTACATCACATACGTACTTCAGCTAGCAGGCGCATGCAGGCATGCGTACAGTCAGGTGGTGATCCTCACGTCCTCCCTGAACAGTCCAGGGGGAGACACAGTGCTCAATACTCATTTGGCTGCATGCGTTCCCAATGACTGCACGTGCAGCAGGCGCCGCCCGCAGCAGCAGGGTCACCCCTTCCCGAACACAAGCATGGCGTTGTTGGACGGCAGCTCGAAGCGCTCGCGCAGCTGCAGGCCCGCGCGCGCGGCGGAGGCCTCCACGTCCTGCAGCCGCCGCACGCCCCAGGCCGGGTCCTGGCGGCACAGCATGCGGTCGAAGGCCACGTTGCTGGGCGCGTCGCCGCCGCCGCCGCCGAAGAACGGGCCATACAGGCAGAGCGGGCCGCCGGGCAGCAGCGCCGCCGCCGCCCCCGCGAGCAGCCCCTCGCAGGCCGCGTACGGCGCGATGTGTACGAGGTTGATGCAGAGCACCGCCGCGAGCGGCTGCTCCAGCGGCGGCCAGGGCTCCGCGGCATCAAAGCACAGCGGCGGCAGCACTTGCGCGCCGACGCCGGCGTCGCGCGTCCAGGCCGCGATGCTGTCGCAGGCCTCGGGGTCCGCATCGCTGGGCAGCCAGCGCAGGCCGGGCAGCGTGGGCGCAAAGTGAACCACATGCTCGCCGCTGCCGGATGCGACCTCCAGGACGAGGCCGCTAGGTGGCAGCACGCGGCGCAGCACGGCGAGGATCGGGTCCCTGTTGCGCAGCGACGACGGGGAGTGCAGCCTGACGTCGCGCGCCGCAGCAGCGGTGCACATCGGCAGTGCGCGTCGCATTGACGCTATGCCGGGCGACAGGCAGCGGCACTTTGACTGCGCGCCATCACGCCACCGCAGCGTCGGTGCGTCTGTGCAGGCAGACTAGCACCACGCCGAGCGCAGGAGCTGTGTGCCGCACGCAACAACAGCTCACAGCCAGCGGTTACAGATCAGGAGGAGGCTCAGAAGTAGCAGCGAAAACAACTTGCCTGGAGCAGCAGCAGCAGTCCTTGAGCCCTGCAACCAGCAGGGTTCCAGCAGCAGCTCCAAGCTGATGATCACCTCTGGGTGATACAAGGAGCCGCAAAAGAGACCAGGGGTGCAAGGCCCTTCGCCAGGGCGAGCAGCGATGGAGGGCGCGAACGAAACAGGAGGCACGCTCGGCGATACCACGCAGGCCGACCTCAACTCGCCCACGCGCGGCGCGCCGGCGCGGCGCCGGCGCGCCGCACGCGGACCGGAGAACCTTGCAGCGCATCCGGCGCCGAAATGTGCGGACCAGGGTGGCGCGCCGGGCAGCGCGACGCCCGCACGTGCCAAGGCGCAGCAGCGCGACCGCGCGTGCGGCCCGGCAGCCAGCGGCACGGTACGTCCGCAAGCCGCTTCCCGTCGCTGTGCCTTTGGCGCGGCGCCCAGGGGCCAAGGCCGTGAGTTTCAGGTATATAGCAAGATGCTGGGGTGATCCCGGTCGATGAGGTAACACTCGTGCGATAGGCCGGCAGGCTGGGTGCCAGGCAGCGATACGGCCCACGCAGCCTTTTGGGAAGCCTGGCGGTGCCATGCCTCTCTGCGCGGGACGTGCGTGCCTCAACAGCGATAGTAAAGAGTGAGTGTGGGCGTATAACGCAAGTTAATTATCAGAGGTCAGCTATAAGAGGTTCATGCCTGTCGCAGCCAGCGAGGACGCCCTGCACCGCGCGGCGCCCGCCGCCCCTGACGCTGGTGCCGGCCTCGAGCGCCAAGCGGCCCGGCAAGCCCCCTGCCACGCCCAGGTGCCCGCCCGCCCCGCGTCCACCAGCCCACAATGCCACTTGTGGCCAGGACCGTGCAGGGTCCGCCTCTCCTGAGCCGTGGGGCAGCGCACGGACCCCTGAGCGCGCTGCGGCGGGGCATATGCATGTGGCAGTGCAACCCAGCTTTGAGGCACAGGCACACAGGCGTTGCCAGGTCGAGCACCGGCACCAGAACCCAGGCCGCGAGACCAACCCGACCGTGGCTGCTCAGGTGGCCCACGCTCCGCGCGCAGGGGCGCAGCGGGGGAGCCAGCCACGCCCGGCAGCGCCCGCGGCCGGCGCGAGGCGGCGGAGCGCTCGGCGAGCACCTCGCCGCCCGAGGCGGGCGCCGCAGCGGCGGAGGCCGGCACGGGCGAGGCCGCCGCCGCCGCGAGCTCCAGCGACAACGTGAAGGTGCTTCCCGCGCGGTCCCGGAATGACAGATTTGTCGGGGAGGGGGGGGGGGCCCTGCAGCGGCTGTTACAGCAGATGACCCGTGTGTCCTCAGAGCGGGCAGCAGCGTCTGTGTGCTTCAGAGCATGCGCCCCGTGCCAGCACCCGCTCAATCTACAAAGTCGCACTAGCGCAGCCGGTCGGCGTGACGGGCTCGTGCAGCCAGTAACGGCGTGGGGCCGCGCGCGCCCAGGTCGTGATCCGCATCAGGCCCGTCACGCCGGACGAGGCGGCCGCCGGTGCGCTCGATGGCCGCCATGCGGGGTCTCAAACGGGCTGCACAGATGCCCGGCATGTGGCCTGGATCAGCGTGCGAAGCCATGCACCAGGCTGGCCGCCACGCTTAGCAGTCTCGAGCGACGCGTCTCGCTGACCGCCCGCGGGCGTGGTTGTTTTCAGTGCGGCCGCCGCTGCTTGGCACGCACGGTTGAACAGACACAGGCATGCCTCAACAGAGCGTATTTCAAGGCCCCTGCAGTGGTGGCTCTGCAGTGGCATGCTGCCCACATGCATGGAGCAAGGGTACAGGCCAAGCAGGGACCGAGTGACCAGCGGGCAGCGCTGAGGCGGCGCGGGCGCGCGGGCGCAGGCCCGGCGTGTCTGGAGCAGCGGTCGGGGCAGGCGCTGGAGGCCGACGGCGCGGGGCATGAGCCGCGGCGCCGCGACACGCTGCAATTTGACGCTGTGCTGGGCGCCGATGCTGCGCAGGATGACGTCTTCCAGCGTGCGCCCTGGCAGCGACCGGTCCCAGAAGGGGCACGCGGGGGCACTTGGGCTGCCGGGAGGAGAGCTCTGGTAGCTAGGGTCTGCTAGTGAGTGCCTTGTTTGGCACAGTATCTGAACCCCCTCTTCGTTCGGCGGTGGCTTCGCCCGCTGGCTCGGTGGTGTCACAGCACTGTGGAGTGCGGCCACACCTATTGTGCGGCCAGCGGCGGTGCCTGTGCCGCCCTGTGGCAGCCATGGCTGCGGGCGTGGCCGGCCCTGGGGCCGCCCTCCGGCCTGTTCAGCTGCCGTCCAGCCTGAGGGCTCACGCGCGCTGTGCGGACGGCAGTGGTCGGCCTGCCCGTGGTGGAGCACTGCATGGCTGGCCTCAACTCGTCCATCTTCGCCTATGGCCAGACAGGTGCTCCTCCCCAGCACTGCGGCGGCGGTCCTGCGCATGGTTCCCCAGCCTTCCGTGCTGTGATGCTGCCTGACAAGCCTCAGAACAAAATTTCTATGGTTTGCTTGTCCATGTGGATTGCCAAAGCCTATAGATCGCCTCTGCCTGCATGGCAGGTGCCCAGGCATCATTGCAGACGCAGCAGTTGGCTGCAGATGTGTGCGGAGCCGCGCGCAGGCTCCGGCAAGACGTACACAATGACGGGGCTGCTAGCCGACGCGGACCAGGTAACGCATCCCCCTTTGGGCATGCGTGGTTCTATCCGGCAAGCCACTGGCACCAGAGAGACCTCTTGTGGCAGTTGCCATGTGCTCGCATGCTCGCGCGTTCTCGGCGCATGTCCTGGTCTGGTGCGCCTTGGAGGGCAGGGGCCCTGCCATGAAACAGGCGCCGGGGGCGGCTCGCGAGCGCGCTTCGCAGGGCGGCGGCCGCAAGGCAAGGCGCCCGCGCGCGCACATGGCGCCAGCGCCCACGCAGAGCATGTGCATTGCGGGCCGCTCAGCTAAGACGCGTGCGCCCGCGGCGCGCAGCGCGGCCTCGCGCCGCGGATCTTCGACGCGCTGTTCGAGCGCATCGCGCAGGAGGAGACGCGCCTGGCGCGCCGCCCCTCTCGCACCCAGGCCACCTGTTTGCACGCCTCCGCCGCTGCCGCGCTCGATGGCTCGCCCCCGCGCTCACAGCGTGCCGCCCATGAGCACATGTCCGGCGCTGCTCTGCGCCGGACGTGCCGTCAGGGCAATTTGTGAGCTTTGCCGCTCTTGGCCTCAGTTGATGCCACCCTGGTCCTGTCGCCTGTCGGAGCCGAGCGCACGCACGCGCGGGGGCAGGGCCGGGAGAAGCTGCGCTGCAGCGTGCGCTGCACCTACCTGGAGATCTACCGCGAAGAGCTGGCCGACCTGCTGCGCCCGCGCGGGCCGCCGCTTGCGCTGCGCCAGGACGCGGCGCGCGGCGCCTTCGTCGAGGGCCTGGAGGAGCGTGATGTGTTCAACTGTGCGCGGCCGCACGCCCGCTTGCCCGCCGTTTGGATAAAGTCAATCAGATGTCACGATTTCTCTATTAGTGGACCCAAGTTGGTACACAACATGACGATGACAAGCTGCCCATTTTGTTTTGTCAGATGGACCAGTGCCGGGCGCCCGCAGGTGAGGACGCTATGGCGCTGATTGCGTGCGGCGCGGAGCGCCGCCACAGCGCGGCGACCGCGGCGAACGCCGACAGCAGCCGCTCGCACGCCGTGCTCGCCTGCCAGGCGCGCCCGGCCGCGGCATGGCGCGCGCGCAGCACGAGCCGCCCGGCGCCCGAGCGCCGCGGCGGCGCTTGCGCCGCCCGGCGCCTGCAAATCAGAGCACAGGCTGAGGGCTGCACCATATAGGGTATAGGGTACATACCCTCAAACCTAGGCCCGGGCGCGCGCGGCGCGCGCAGGTGGAGAGTGTGCGGCTGGAGGAGGGCGGCCTGTCGACCGTGCGCTCGTCGCGCCTGAACCTGGTGGATTTGGCCGGTGCGCGGCGCACCGAGCCGACGCCGCCATGGCGCTCAGCCCACTGGCGCAGTCACGCTGGGCCCGACCGGTTGTGTGCAGCCTTGTCGGCGCAGCAGCGTGCCGTCGTGCACCTCCCGCTTCTAATACGGTGGACCCCCACATGACGCGACTCCCCGCAGCCAAAGCCAGCAGCAGGCCGGCGGGCGGCTCGGCCGCAGCACACCAGCACGCCCGCGCAGGCCGCCAGCAGGGTCCAGGGTCACACCTGTCCCGTGCGTTCGCGCGCCGGCATGCGCCGCTTGGCGGCCGCTGCACCACGCTCGCCGGCCGGAGCGCACCGGGCTTGGCGCCGCGGCCGCCGCCGTCGCCGGGAGCGGCGCGAGCGCGGCGCGGGCCCGAGCGTTTTCACGCCGTGCGCAGGCTCGGAGCGCGCGCGCGCGAGCGGCGCGGTCGGCGCGCAGCTGCGCGAGGCGGCCGCGATCAATGCCAGCCTGACTACGCTGGGGCGCGTGATCGCGGAGCTGGCGGAGCAGCAGCGGCGCGGGCCGGCCGCGCGCCACCACGTGCCCTTCCGCGACTCGCGCCTCACCTTCCTACTGCAGGCGCGCAGGGCGTGCATTGACCTAACCCTACTCAAGGTATGGCACCAAGCCGCCATGGATCCTCGACTTTGTGGAGCAGGAAGTGCAGCTTTGAGGCTGCACAGGTCTTGCCCCACCATCCCGAGGCGCTGCGTACGACAGACGCGGCTGTCCGATCGGCAGTTCAGACGCCGGCGCTGCTGAGCGGCACTGTATTATTCACTGCAAGGCGCTGCACGTCTGGCTTCATGCCCATGCTCAACTGTCCCAGCGTGCCCTTTACCCGTGCACCGCGCTCCAGGACTGCCTCGGCGGCAACGCGCGCACGGTGATCGTGGCCGCGGTGTCCCCCGCGGCCGAGCATGCGAGCGAGACGCGCTCGACGCTGGAGTTTGCCGCGCGCGCCAAGTGCATCCGCAACCGTGCCGTTGTCAACCGCGACACGCGCGGCAGCGCGGACGCGCTGCGCCGCCAGCTGGCCGCCCTGGAGCGGTGCAACCCTGCCCTAACATTGTCTGTCCGCGCGCACGTGCCCGCGGGTAAGCATGCGTCCTTGTTGCAGTAGGCAGCTGTGCGAGCAGGTTCTTAGGGCCTGAAGAGGGCCCCAGCGCACATGCGCATTCGCCATCTGTGGCCGCAGGACAGGGTCTCTTCCTATCGTAACCCTCGATATGCTGCGCCTGCACTCCACATGACACCCTGCACGGAGAGCAGGCACGGTGCGGCGCGGAAGGAGTTGCTGCCAGACATGGCATCGCGCGGACACACTCAGCCGCGAGCGCTGCTGGGCCGGACCGGGAGCTTGAACGCCCGCTCAAAACATAAAGTCACTGCGCCAGCAAGGAGCTCGCCAAATTGCGCGGCTGCGCCGGACCGGCCTGCTTCAGAGCCCATACAACCCCTGAGGTCGCCGCGCCGGCAGGGAGCTGGAGCTTGCGCGCGCCGAGTCGCGCGGCCCACTGCTGGCGGAGCTGTCGGCGGCGCAGGCGGGCGCGGCCGCCGAGCGCGCGGCCGCCGAGGCGGCCGGCGACGCGTTGGCGACCGCGCGCGTGGAGGCCGCGCGCGCGGCCGTGGACGCGCGGCGGCAGCGCAAGGAGGCTGCGCGCTGGGAGGCGCACGCGGCGGACCTGCAACGGTGCGCGCCCCAGCGCCCTGCAGCGGGCCCGTGGCTGCGGGCAGGGCCGCGGGGGCGGCGCGCATGCGC
>JAABUR0100010584.1_pt1 | contig 10071 bp, 7 predicted proteins | sample 5560091 | NCBI WGS metagenome assembly JAABUR01 (sample SAMN10711879, study PRJNA513375) | rock metagenome | isolation source: Antarctica rocks | place: Antarctica: Victoria Land, University Valley sud
GCGAAGTGGCCGAAGAACGGCGAGGAGGAGAAGGGGGTGGTCGGCGGCGGGAAGTCCCCGCAGTAGGAGCCCTTCGCGGTGAGCATGAAGTCGTGCCAGATCTCGGCGGGGAAGGTGCCGCCGGCGACCTCGATGCCGTGGACGGAGGTCATGGGGATCGGGGGGTTGGGGTAGCCGACCCACACCGAGGTGGACATCCTCGGGGTGAAGCCCACGAACCACGCGTCCTTGTAGTCGTTCGTGGTGCCCGTCTTGCCCGCCGCGGGGCAGGAGATGTTCGCCGCCGTCCCCGTGCCCGCCTGGATGTTCTCCTTGAGGATCTTGGTCACCTCGGCGGTGACGCCGTCCGGGAAGGCCTTGACGCGCTTGGGACGCCCGAGGTCGTCGACGCGCCCGTCCGGATGGACCACCCGCAGCACGGCGGTCGGGGTGTTGCGCCAGCCCCCCGAGGCGACCGTCGCGTAGGCGTTGGCCATCTCGAGCGGGGAGACCCCGTAGTGGAGGCCGCCCAGTCCCTCGGCCGGGTAGCCGTAGAGCTTCGACGTGATTCCCATCTTGTGGGCCGCGTCGCTCACGGCCTCCGGGGTGACGTCGGCGTCGAGCTGGGCGAAGACGGTGTTGTCGGACTTCAGCGTGGCCTGGACGAGGTTGAGCGAACCGCTGTAGGTGTGCCCGTAGGTCGAGACCGAGTAGGTCGGGGCGCTCGCGAGCCAGCCCTCGGCCAGCGGCCGGGACGCGTAGTACGTCGAGCTCGGGTCGATCCCCTTCGACAGTGCGGCCATGAGGATCATGACCTTGAACGTGGAGCCGGGCTGGCGCTGGGCCTGCGCGGCGTAGTCGAACTTCGTGCGCCCGTAGGCGGCCGAGGACGCCATGGCGAGGATCCGCCCGTTGGCCGGGTCGATGGAGACGATCGCCGAGGAGGGGTCCCCGGACTCGGAGAGCCGGCCCGCGATGGCCTTGCGCGCCTGCTCCTGGAGCTGCAGATCGAGCGTTGTGTAGACCTTCAGCCCGCCCTGACGGACCGTGCGCACCCCGTAGCGCCGCATCAGCTCCCGGGTGACGTAGTCGAAGAAGTACTGCTCGCGCCGCTTCGTGAAGTACCGGTTCGGCTTGACGCCGAGCTTGCTCCGGGCCGCCGCCGCCCCCCGTGCCGGGTTCAGGTAGCCCGCCGTGACCATCGCGCGGAGCACCTCGTTACGGCGGGCGTAGGCGCCCTGGGGGTTGGTGAAGGGGTTGTCGCTCGTGGGCGCCTGGGGCAGGCCGGCGAGCAGGGCCGACTCGGCGACGCTGAGCTTCTTCGCCGGCTTGCCGAAGAACATCCGCGCAGCGGCCTCGACGCCCACGGCGGTCTGCCCGCCGACGGTCCCGTAGGAGACGGAGTTCAGGTAGGAGTCGAGGATCCACCGCTTGGAGCGCTTCTTCTCGAGCTCCTCGGCGAGCTTGGCCTCGCGGATCTTGCGCTTGAAGTCCCTGGAGAAGCGCTCGTCGGGCAGGTAGGTGTTGCGGACGAGCTGCATGGTGAGCGTGGAGCCACCCTGCACCGTCCTGCCCGACGTGACGTTCTTGACCGCCGCCCGGACGACACCCTCGTAGTCGATGCCCTTGTGCTGATAGAAGCGCTTGTCCTCGATCGCCACCGTCGCGCGCTTGAGCGAGCGCGGGATGGCCGCATCGTCCACGGGTCGGCGCAGGATGAGCGAGGAGATGAACCCCAGGCGCTTGCCATCGTGGGTGTAGACGACGGAGTTCGAGCCCTCGTCGAGCGGCTTGAGCTGCCCGATGTCCGGCGTGGAGTCCGCCACGGACACCACCCAGCCGACGACTCCGGCCACGGCGAGGCCGGCGATCCCGAAGATCACGAGGAAGGTGAGGAGGCTGCCGCGGACGCCGGAATGCCCGCGTCCCCGCTGCCGCCGCCGCTGACGCTCGCGTCGGCTCATGGATACGAAGGGTATTCGCTCCCGCGCCGGCGATCCCCCCCGCGGGTCTTCCTGCTCGACGCCCTCGGCACGCTCGTGACGTTCGCCGACCCCGTGCCGCGGCTCAGGGCCGGGCTGCGGGAGCGCCTCGGGGTCGAGATCGGGATACCCGCCGCGCAGCGGGCGATGCGCGCCGAGATCGCCTTCTATCGCGCCCACCACGACGAGGCGCGCGACCGCGCCGGGCTCGCCGGCCTCCGGACCCGGTGCGGGGCGCTCGTGGCGCGGGAGCTCGGCCTCGCGGGTGTCGACGACGAGGTGACCGAGGTCCTCGTGGCGGCCATCGCCTTCTCCGCCTACCCGGAGGTAGGCGAGGTCCTCGCCGCGCTGCGGGCCCGGGGAGCCCGGCTGGCCGTGGTCTCCAACTGGGACGTCTCGCTGCACGACGTCCTCGCCCGCCTCGCCCTCCGCCCGCTCCTCGACGCCGTGCTCACGTCCGCCGAGGAGGGCGTGGCCAAGCCCGATCCCGAGCTCTTCCACCGCGCGCTCGCCCGCCTCGGCGCGCGGCCCGGGGAGGCTGTGCACGTGGGCGACTCGCCGGCGCTCGACGTCGCGGGCGCGCGCGCCGGGGGAATCGAGGGCGTGCTCGTGGACCGCTCCGGCCGGACCCGGGGCGCGATCACCTCGCTGCGGGCGCTGCTGTGAGACAGCGGGAGCGCAGCGCGGCCCACGTAGAGTCCGTCCCGTGAGCGCCGCCCCCTCCGCGGCCGGCCGACCGTGGCCGTGGTGGGCCGCGCCCGCGGCCGTCCTGCTCGCCCTCGCCCTCACCCTGCTGGGCTCCGCGCTGCTCGCGACCATCCTCGCCGCCGCGGGCGTCAGGGGGGTGCTCCAGGGGGACAACGGCGCGGTCAACGTCGTGCTGACCGCGCTCCAGGACGTCGCCTTCGTCGCCGGCCCGCTCGTGCTCGCGGGCGTCCTCGCCCAGTCGGCCCGACCGCGCCTCGCCCCGTTCGGGATCGTGCGGACCGCGCCGGTCAGGGCGCTCGTGTGGGCGGGGATCGCCGTCGCCGTCTACGGTGCGTTCGCCGTGCTCTTCGCCCGGGTGGCCGGGGGAAAGGAGCAGAAGGACCTCTTCGAGCAGCTCAATGTGCAGCGGGGGTCGGCCGCGGTGCTGCCCGTCGCCTTCGTGGTCTGCGTGCTCGCGCCGCTGGCCGAGGAGTTCCTGTTCCGGGGGTTCTGCTACCCGGCGCTGCGCAGCGCCCTGCGCCCCGCGGGCGCGGCCCTCACCGTCGGCTTGATCTTCGGCCTCGTGCACTTCACCTCCACGCCCCCCATCCTGCTCGTCCAGCTCGGGGTGCTCGGGGTGCTGCTGTCCGTCGTGCGGGAGGCGACGGGATCGTTGCTGCCGTGCGTCGGCCTTCACGCGGCGAACAACGCGATCTCCTTCGGGGCGCTCGTCGGCTGGGGGGCGGGGACCCTCGGGCTATTGGCCGGGTCCCTCGGCGCGTGTGCACTGGTGCTCGCACCCCTTACGGCAGCGCGCGCCGACCACTAGGCTCTCGCGGCCCATGCGCCGCCTCTCGACAACTCGACTCCGGCGAGCGCTGCCGGCGATCCTGACCCTCGCGCTCGCCGCCGTCCCCGCGTCCGCCGCCGCCGCCGCTCCCGCCCAGGTGAGTCTCCACTGGGGCCGCCCTCATCACGCCTACGGGCTCGTCGTCGGCCTCGAGGGCGCCGGCGCCCGCGTGCGCGGAACCGTGGCGCGCTACGTCCCGGGCCGGCGGGTGCGCGTGGTCGTGCGACGCGACGGGCGGCGCGTGCTCTCCCGCTCCGTTGCCGTGAGACGCATGCGGGGTGGCCGCGGCACGTTCCTGGTCACCTTCCGGACGCGGCGCCCGGGCCTGCTCCAGGTGCGGGCGGGCGGAGCGCGGCGCGGCCTGGGCATGCGCGTCCTGGGCGCGTCGAGCACCTCGCGTCCCGCCGTCCGCCTGCTCCAGAATGGCCTCGCCGCGCGTCACTACGCCACGAGTCGCTCGGGCTACCTCGACGGATCGACCCGGCGCGCGCTGCTGGCCTACCGGAAGGTCAACCGCCTGCCGCGGGTCCTCGCCCCCGGCCCGGGCATCGCCCGCACGCTCTTCGCCGGGCGCGGCGGCTTGGTTCCGCGCTACCGCGGGGCGCGCCACGCCGAGATCGACCTCTCCCGCCAGGTCCTCGTCCTCGTGGGTGCGGGCGGGGACGTGGAGCGGATCTACCCCGTGTCCTCGGGCAAGCCCTCGACGCCGACCGTCACCGGGAGCTTCCGGGTCTACGCCAAGACCCCGGGGGTCAACTCCCACGGGATGATCTACTCGTCGTACTTCACGGGCGGCTACGCGGTCCACGGCTACGGCTCCGTGCCCGCCTATGCCGCGAGCCACGGGTGCGTGCGCGTCCCGCCGCCCGACGCGGTCTCGATCTACCGCTGGCTCACGTACGGGACCCCGGTGAACGTCTACCCGTGAGGGGGCAGCAGCAGCAGCGCCCCGAGCAGGATTCGAACCTGCGGCCTACTCCTTAGGAGGGAGTCGCTCTATCCGGCTGAGCTATCGGGGCCGGACCCGCAGAGGGTAGTTCGCGTCGTGTGTATGGTCCCCTCGTGAGGAAGGGATCCGGGTGAGGCCGGTTCCGGAAGGAGCAGGAATGAGGAGCATTTGAGCGTCACGGCCGACGTCGTCGGGGATCCGGTTGCCATCGACACACCGGAGATCGCCGCGCGCTCCCCGCTCGAGCTGTTCTGGCGACGCCTGCGCTCCGACCGGGTGGCGCTCGTCGCCCTCGGGGTGATCGTCTTCTTCGTGGTCATCGCCAGCGCGGCCCCCCTGATCCGCGACCTGGTGGGCGCCCCGCACTACGACATCCCGGACAAGGGCGCGCTCGACCCGGCCTTCGGCCTGCCCACGGGTCCCTCCGGCAATCATCTCTTCGGCGTCGACAAGCAGGGCCGCGACATCTTCATCCGCGTGCTCTACGGGCTCCAGGTCTCGCTGCTCGTCGCCGTCCTCTCCACGGGGATCTCGCTCGTCATCGGCGTGGTCGTCGGGCTCCTGGCGGGCTTCTACCGCGGCTGGGTCGACCAGGTGCTCTCGCGCATCCTCGACGTCTTCCTCGCCTTCCCTGTCCTGCTGCTGGCGATCGGCATCTCCTCCTCGTGCTCCCTCGGCGCCGGCTGCCTCGGCGGCCTCATGAAGCCCGGCGTGGTGACCGTCGTCGTCGTAATCGCCTTCGCGGGATGGACATACATCGGACGCATCGTGCGCGGTCAGGTCCTCTCCCTGCGCGAGAAGGAGTTCGTCGAGGCGGCGCGCTCGCTCGGCGCGTCGAACCGGCGCATCATCTTCTCCCACCTGCTCCCGAACCTCGTGGCGCCGCTCATCGTCTACACGTCGCTGCTGATCCCCTCGAACATCCTCTTCGAGGCGGCGCTCTCGTTCCTCGGAGTCGGGGTGCAGGAGCCGCGGCCATCCCTCGGGTCGATGATCTCCGACGCCACCCAGAACTTCGCCACGTCCTGGTGGTTCCTGTTCTTCCCCGGCGTGACCCTCGTCCTGCTCGTCCTCGCCTTCAACCTCATCGGTGACGGCCTCCAGGACGCCCTGAACCCCAAGACCTCGAAGTGATCTCCCAAGCGAAAGGATCTCCTATGTCCCGGCCCCTCACTCGGGTCGTATGGGCCGCGCTCGCGCTGGCCATGACCCTCGCGCTCGCCGCCTGCGGCTCGAGCTCGTCCTCCTCCCCCTCTTCCAAGGGCAATCCGACGGCCGGCGTCAACGTCGGCGGCCAGAGCGGAGGTGACCCGCTCGCCGGCAAGAAGGGCGGCGACATCAGCGTCCTCGCCGAGTCCGACGTGGACTCGCCCGACCCGGGTATCACCTACGAGCAGTTCTCCTTCGCGGTGACGCTCGCCACCCAGCGGCCGCTGTACTCCTTCGGGCCGCCGAAGTACGCCACGATGCTGCCCGACCTCGCGGACGGGCAGCCGAAGGTCTCGGCCGACAAGAAGACCGTGACGGTGAAGATCAAGCCGAACATCAAGTACTCGGCACCGGTCAACCGGGCGGTGAAGTCCGCCGACGTGAAGTACGCGATCGAGCGGGGCTTCGGCAACACGGTGTCCAATGGGTACGTCCCGGCCTACTTCTCGTCGATCGAGGGTGCGCCCGCGGGGTTCAAGACGGGGCCCAAGCCGATCCCCGGGATCCAAACGCCGGACGACCAGACGATCGTCTTCCATTTGACCAAGCCCTACGCCGGGTTCTTCGTCGGAGCACTGACGTTGCCGATCACCGCGCCGGTGCCCAAGGAGTACGCGGCGAAGTACGACAAGGAGACTCCGTCGTCCTATCAGGACCACATGGTCTTCACCGGGCCGTACATGTACCAGAACGACGGCAAGGGCAAGATCACCGGGCACAGCGCGGGCAAGAGCATCGACCTCGTGCGCAATCCCAACTGGGATCCCAAGACCGACTACCGCAAGGCCTACGTGAACTCGTACCACATCGACGAGGGCGTGCAGGACCCGACCTCGGGCTCGCAGAAGATCCTCAAGGGATCGGGCCTGATCGGGGGCAACCTGGTTCCGTCGGCGCCGATCCTCAAGTCGGTCAGTCAGGGCGCGGGCGGCGCGGACAAGACGCAGCTCGCGTTCTCCCCGGCGGCCGGCGTGCGCTACATGTCGATGAACACGACGGTCAAGCCGTTTGACAACGAGAACCTGCGCAAGGCGGTGATCGCGTCGTTCGACCGTGACTCGCTGCGCCTGTCACGTGGCGGCCCGATCCTCGGGCCGGTGGCCACGCACATCATCCAGCCCCAGTTCCCGGGCTTCGAGGAGGGTGGTGGCCTGAAGGGCACCGAGGACTTCCTGACCAAGACGGCAGGGGACAAGGCCGTCGCAATGAAGTACTGGAAGGCGGCGGGCTACCCGAGCGGCAAGTACACCGGCAAGGAGACGCTGCTGTTCGTCGGCGAGAACTCCGGCGTCCCGGCCCAGACCGCGCAGAACGCGGCGCAGCAGCTCCGCACGATGGGCTTCAAGCTCAACGTGAAGCTCGTGCCGCACGACATCATGTACCAGAAGTTCTGCAACGTCCCGAGTGCGAAGGTCGCGTTCTGCCCGAACACCGGGTTCGCGAAGGACTTCCAGGACCCGCAGACCCTGCTCGACCCGACGTTCAACGGGGCGAGCATCGCGCCGGCCGGGAACTCGAACTGGCCGCAGCTCGACGATCCGAAGATCAACGCGGCCATGGACAAGGCCAAGACCGTCGTCGGCATCGACGCCCGTGGCGCGGCGTGGGGCGCCGTCGACAAGATGGTCATGGCCAAGGGCGTCGTCGTGCCCTGGGTCTGGGACAACACCCCGCTCCTGCGCTCCAAGAACGTGGTGTCGATCTCGAACCAGTTCACGAACAGCTGGGACTTCTCCTTCACCTACCTGAAGTAGGAGCTCCAGCCAGCTAGAGAACCGGCGCGCCCCGCACGACGCGGGGCGCGCCACCCCTCCCCGCCATGGGCCGCTACATCATCCGTCGCCTCCTCGCGATCGTCGCGCTGCTGATCGTGGTCAGTGCGCTCACCTTCGTCGTCTTCTACGCGTTGCCGTCGGCGGACCCCGCCCAGCTGCGTGCGGGGCGACAGCCCACGCCCGAGCTCGTGCGCACGATCCGCCACAACCTCGGGCTCGACAAGCCGCTCTACACGCAGTTCTACGTCTACATGAAGGGCCTCGTGCTCCACGGCGACTTCGGGCGCTCCTACGAGTTCAACGTCCCCGTCCGCTCCCTCATCTTCGACCGGCTGCCGGCCACGATCTCGCTCACCGTGGGCGCGGTGATCGTGTGGCTCACGGTCGGCCTGCTCGTCGGCATCATCTCCGCCTACCGGCGACGGTCGAAGTTCGATCGCGCGGCGATGGGCACCGCGCTGGTCTTCGTCTCCGCCCCCTCGTACTTCCTCGGCCTGGTCGCTCTCTACCTCTTCGCCTCGGACGTGGGTGTGATCCACATCTTCCCGGGCATCTCGTCCTACGTGCCCATATCCAAGGATCCGGTGAAGTGGTTCACCTCGCTGATCCTGCCCTGGTTCGTGCTCGCCGCCACGTTCGCCGCCATCTACGCGCGGCTCCTGCGCGGGAACCTCGTCGAGGTCCTGTCCGAGGACTACATCCGCACGGCGCGGGCGAAGGGGCTGAGCGAGCGCCGGGTGGTCCTGCGCCACGGCGTGCGCAGCGCGATCACGCCGATCGTCACGGTCCTCGGCCTCGACATCGGCATCCTGTTGGGTGGGGCGATCCTCACGGAGACCGTGTTCAACATCCCCGGCATCGGCCGGCTCGCGTTCGACGCCATCCAGCGCTCGGACCTGACGACGATCCAGGGCACGGTGCTCTTCGGCGCCCTGTTCATCGTCCTGATGACCCTCCTCGTCGACATCGCCTACGCCTTCCTCGACCCGCGGGTGCGCTACGAATGAGCTCCCTGCTCGAGGTCGAGGACCTCCGCGTCCACTTCCGCACCGAGGACGGCGTCGTCAAGGCGGTCGACGGCGTGTCGTTCGCGGTCGAGTCGGGCCGCACCCTCGGCATCGTCGGGGAGTCCGGCTCGGGCAAGAGCGTGACCTCCATGACTCTCATGGGGCTCACGCGCGCCCGCAACGCCGACATCTCGGGCACCGTCCGCTTCGACGGCCGTGACCTCCTCACCGCCCCGGACGGCGAGCTGCGCAAGATCCGCGGCGAGGAGGTGGCGATGGTCTTCCAGGACCCGCTCTCCTCCCTGCACCCCTTCTACAAGGTCGGCGCCCAGCTCACCGAGGCGATCCAGGCCCACCACGACGTCCCCAGGGCGGGGGCGCGGGACCGCGCCCTGGAGCTGCTCGACCTCGTGGGCATCCCCGATCCGCGCGGACGCATCGACTCCTACCCGCACGAGTTCTCCGGCGGGATGCGCCAGCGCGTGATGATCGCCATGGCGCTCATCAACGACCCGAAGCTCCTCGTCGCCGACGAGCCCACCACGGCGCTCGACGTCACCGTCCAGGCCCAGATCCTCGAGCTCATCGCCCGCCTCCAGGAGGAGCTCGAGATGGCCGTGATCATCATCACGCACGACCTCGGCGTCGTCGCCCAGGTCGCCGACGACATCGCGGTGATGTACGCCGGGCGCATCGTCGAGCAGGCCGACAAGGAGTCGATCTTCGCGGCGCCCCAGCATCCCTACACGTGGGGGCTGCTCAAGTCGATCCCGCGGCTCGATACGCCGCGCGACGAGGAGCTCGTGCCCATCCCCGGGCGCCCGCCCTCGCTCATCAACCTGCCCACCGGCTGCTCCTTCCACCCGCGCTGCGCGTACGTGCGCGACCGCCACACGAAGGAGGACCCGAAGCTCGAGCCCGTCCCCGACCAGCCCGGCCACCGGGTGGCCTGCCTGCACTCCCCGGAGGAGCGGCGTCAGCGCTGGGCCGAGCTCCAGGCCGGGAAGGTGCCGGCGTGAGCGCACTCATCGAGGTCCGGGACCTCGTCAAGCACTTCCCCATCACGCAGGGGGTGCTCTTCCGGCGCCAGGTCGGCGCGGTCCACGCCGTGGACGGCGTCTCCTTCGACGTCAACGAGGGGGAGACCCTCGGCCTCGTGGGCGAGAGCGGCTGCGGGAAGTCCACCACCGCGCGGTTGATGCTCCGGCTGCTCGACCCGACGAGCGGCGAGATCCGCTTCGAGGGCGAGGACATCGCGCAGTCGCGCCGCGCGGAGCTCAAGCCGCTGCGCCGGAAGATGCAGATGATCTTCCAGGACCCCTACTCGTCGCTCGACCCCCGCCAGACGGTGGGCTCGGTCATCGCCGAGCCGTTCACGGTGCACGGGCTGCACACCGGCGAGGGCGAGCGCCGGCGCGCGGTCCAGGAGCTCATGGAGCAGGTCGGGCTGAACCCCGAGCACTACAACCGCTACCCGCACGAGTTCTCCGGCGGCCAGCGCCAGCGCATCGGGGTGGCCCGGGCCATCGCGCTCAAGCCCAAGCTCATCATCGCCGACGAGCCCGTCTCCGCGCTCGACGTCTCCATCCAGGCGCAGATCATCAACCTGCTGCGCGACCTCCAGCGCGAGCTG
>JAABUR0100010586.1_pt1 | contig 10067 bp, 8 predicted proteins | sample 5560091 | NCBI WGS metagenome assembly JAABUR01 (sample SAMN10711879, study PRJNA513375) | rock metagenome | isolation source: Antarctica rocks | place: Antarctica: Victoria Land, University Valley sud
GCCCTCGTGGCGACCGTGGTGAACAGGTCTCTCGCCGGCGCGCTCGGGCGGCATCTGCCCCAGGCCGCCGCGCGGCGCCTCGCGGCCGACGGCGTGACGATCGCGGCCGACCCGCAGGTCCTGGTCAACCCGACGTACCGGGCAAGCGTGACGCGGCGGGCGATCGCGGCGGCGACGGGGCATCTGCCGGCCGGCCTGTCCCACGCCCGCCTGGTGACGGCGGCGACGCGGCAGGCGCACCACCTCGTCGCCCAGATGTTCGACGGGCTCCGGCTCGCGCTCGCCGAAGCGATCCAGCGGGGGCTCGTGATGCCGCTGGTGATCGCCGGGGTGGCCGTGCTGGCGGCGGCTCTCCTGACGGATAGGCCTATGGGAACGCCGCCCGACACGGTGGCCTGATCCAGCGCGCAGGCCCTTAGCCACCGTAGGCTGTGTTGCCCGAGAGGTTTTTCATCAACCTGGACGCATAGCTCATTTATAGCCATGCTCATTGTCAAGCGTCTGCCGCTAGACGACAGAGGTCGCCGCACGCCGCACGCACGGACCGTTTTTTGCCGTCCTTGTAGACGTGCTCGATGTAATCCAACAGGGCAGGTGTTACCAACAGTGACAGAAGGAGCCAGGTACACGACAGACACGCATGGCATCGTCGGAGGGACAAACAGCGACGTATGACCGACACCCAGGCCCGCGCCCGCGTCTGGACGCTCTGCTTCTACGCCCTCGTGCGCGCGGCTCTCACCGGCCCCCTCGTCGCCCTCCTCACCCCGCTGGCCCACGCCTCCTCGACGGCCCTTCCCATCCTGGCCGCGATCCTCGCCGCGGCCCTCGTCGGTGCCTATGTGGCCCTCGCCGTCCTGCTCCTCGTCGCCGTTCTGCGCGTCGTGCATCCGCGTCCCGACGGCCGCCCCTAGCCCTCCCGGACGCGCCGCTCGCACCCCACGAAGCACCCCCTACAAGGGTGCGAACAGCCCTTCCAAGGGCCTCAGATCGTGGCGCTATTTTGGCGCTAAAATAGCGCCATTGGCCCTCAAAACGTGGCGCTACTCGTAGCTCTAGTGCTAAAGGCATGGCGCTACGATAGAGCTACGATTCACACAGGAAAACGGGGCATTGGCGCTACCGTGGCGCTACTCTTTATCTTGGGTGAGTGCCGACCCGTAGCTCTAGCGCCATTGGCGCTCTAGCACTAGCGTAGCACTATCCCCTCGTGATAGTGCCCACAGGCAGGGCCGGCCCCGCGCGCAGCGACGGGGCGGAGGGTACGGGCCAGCGGAGCGCGTTCAGGGGCGATCGCGGAACGTGACGGTAGCGAGACCGTCCGTCGTCGCTCCGCTCACCAAGTCCTGATACGGGACCGTCGCCGCCACCGCCGGCACGACCCGCACGCCGTCCTGGGCGACGGGCGCACGTCCCGCTCGCGGCCGCCCCTGTGATAGGATTGAGACAATAGAGACAATATGGTCCTGTACGTCGTCATCTCTAGGCGGTACCTTTAAAGCATGTGCGAGAAACACACCCCCGTAACCGTAGCTGAAGCGGCGCGTGAGTTAGGGATTACCAAGGCCGCGGTCAACTCGGCGATACGGCGAGGCACGCTCGACTCCGAGTTGATCAATCCCCGCCTGCACCTGGTACCTCGCCAAGCCATTGAGGCATATCGACGCGAACACCTACAACAGGGCCTTCAACTTCATCAGCTGCGGCCTGAGGGAACGGCCGTCACCAACGTGGTGCGAGAGCGTACCACTGTGACGGTGGCCGAGGCAGCGCGCGAACTGGGAGTAACCTACAAGTCGCTCGCTTCGGCGATACGGCGAGGCACGCTCGACTCCGAGTTGGTCAATCCCCGGCTCCGCACGATTTCTCGCCACGCTCTTGAGGCATACCGGCGTACACATCTAGGGCCGGGTGGTGGACTATCGGACACCGTGGCGTCCACGTCAGTTCCTGGAGACCTAACCATAGCCGAGGCGGCGCGCGAACTGGGCATTACCTCCAGCGCGGCCAGCGTGGCGGCGTGGCGCGGCACATTAGAGAGTGTACTAGTCAGCCCCCGCCGTCGCATGGTGTCCCGCATTGCCGTTGAGGCATATCGACGCGAACACCTAGACATCTCGCCAGTCCGCGCTTTTAACAACCCGTGTGCGATGCAGCCGGTGCTACGTCTGCTAATCAGGAGCCCTGATAGCGACTTGCGGGCAGTCCTCATTCATGGACTTGTAGAACACGTTATGCGTGGATCGTACATTTCCCCTCTTGGCACCGAACGTCGGGATGCGATCGCAGACGTCGGCACCATATTGACCACCCTGGAACCCTACGACACCGATGGCGATCAACGCATGTGGGCGATCAGGGTGCTGATACGAGCCTGGATGGAGCCGCGTGACGAGGCTAGAGTAGAATCGTGGAGATTGTTCACGGCCAGCGACCGGCACGCCGTGTGGGCCGTCATCCATGACACGCTACGTCGCTTGCGGACATTGCCGCGCACCAGTAGCAGAGATCAAGCGTTGTCCACCGTGAGCCAGCAGGTCGCAGCCATCGTTGAGCGCATGGCTGCCGCGACACAGGGCGGCCCCGTGTGGGATGGTGCGCGGCTACAGGAGAGCGTCCTTAGCCGACAAGAGGTGCGTTCGAGCATTCTTCCCGTCTTACTGGAATGCTATGGCGCGGTACAAACCGATGAGAGCGAGACATACAGCGAGGACTGCTTGATCGACGCCATAACCAATCTCATCGATGCAAAGTTGCTGCCGGCGGATACTCTCAGGCCCCCCTCGCGTTTGGGCATCTCTTTATTCCATGACGGAACGCGTTCCGTCACGAGCGGGGCAGCTCCGCAGCCCCTCCAAAGTGAACTCGTAGAGTGGCTCGGCGCACGCCTCGTCGCTGCAAGCGAGATCGGCCAACCGGGCGACGCTACGTCCGCAAGCGCAGCACCGCACGACCGCGGACCCGCGCGTCAACTCAATGGCACGATGCCCCTCCCCAGTCACCCCTTTGAGGACTCCCTCCAGGCGGAATAACTGGCGCAGCGCCAGGATGTGTTGCGTCAAACTGTCGCCCCCGTCTACCCGCTCTATGGAGTCCGCTGGGAGCGTGGGTGCGCGCGCGGATGCGGATAGGGACGGCTCTACGGGCGAGGACAGTGCCGGCGCATCCGGTGGCACACTTGGTAGACGCGCAGACATGAGCACAGCGCCTGCGAGGGGCAGGCACGACGGACAGAGGTAATGCCCCCTCAGGTCCGTCGGCTCGGGGTGTAAGAAGGCGAGACATGACCACCACTGGGGGCGCGCTCTGCGTCCCCGGTGTAGCCACACGAACGGGAAACGCGCCGTGAGGCGCAGGTGGACCAGGGAGAGCGTCCCCTTGTCGGGCGCGTTCCCACAGCAGCACCAGGGGATGCACGGATCGGCCGCACGGGAACCGTTGGTGATAGAGCGCATCTCGACCCTACCCCACGATCCGCAGCGCACTACTCCGCGCGCCCCCAGCATCCTCCAGCATCCCATTGATGCGCAGAGGCAGCACCCGCAGTTCCCCCGTACGCACCGGCGGGAGCATCAGCGTCCTGTCGGCGAGCGCGCGGTTGAAGGCGGCGACGACGCGCGGGTCGTACTGCGCCCCCGCGCCCTCCCGCACACGTCGGATCGCCTCGGCGATAGGCAGTGCTACCCGGTAGGTGCGCGAGCTGGTCATGGCATCGAGCGAGTCGGCCACGGCCAGGATCGCCGCGTCCGGGGGGATCGCGTCGCCGGCGAGCCCGTCGGGATAGCCGCGGCCGTCCCATCGCTCGTGGTGGTGCCGCACCGCCGGCAATATCTCCGCCAGGAAGGGCAGCCCGCGCAGGATACGCTCTCCGATCTCAGGGTGCTGCTTGATGACGGCGAACTCCTCATCGCTGAGTTGGCCCGGCTTGAGTAGGATGGCGTCGGGCACGCCGATCTTGCCCACGTCGTGCAGCACGCCCGCCTGACGGATACGCGCCACATCGGCCTCGGGCAGGCCGAGCGATCCGGCGATGACCGCGGCATAGGCGGCCACACGCCCCGAGTGCCCGCGCGTGTAGGCGTCCTTCGCGTCTACGGTCGAGGCGAGCGCTTCGACCGTGGCCAGGTTGGCGTCGTCCAACCGGGTGGCCAGGGCCAGGGGGTCGTGGGGGAGCGCCCCCGCCTCGGCCCGGCGTACGCGGTCCTTGCCAGCGCGCTTAGCCGCGTAGCTGGCGTTGTCGGCCGCGCCGATCAGGTCCTCGCGCGTGGTGGCGTGGTCGGGCATGACCGCGACGCCGATGGACGCGGTGATGCGGATAGCCTGCGCCCCATGGGCCACCGTCAAACGCGCCAACGCGTCCCGGATGCGTTCGGCCGTGTCGAGCGCTTCGTCTAACGCGGTTTCAGGCAGGATTAGGGTGAACTCGTCACCGCCGTAGCGCGCCGCCACATCGGCCTGGCGCGTCTGGTCGCGCAGGCAGCGCGCCACGGCGAGGAGCGTCACGTCGCCGGCCTGGTGGCCGTGCGCGTTGTTCACGCCGCCGAAGCCGTCGAGGTCGATCATCACCACGGCAAGGGAGTGGCCGCCGCGCCGCGCCCGCGCCACCTCCTCCTCCAGCCGCGTCTGAAAGGCGCGATGGTTCAGTAGCGTGGTCAGGCTATCTTCCGCGGCGGCTGCCAGCGCCCGCGTATGCAGATGCGCATTCTCCAAGCTGATGGCCGCCTGCGTTGCCAGCACGGCCAGCACGTCGCGGTCATCGGCGTCCAACGCGCGCGGGACACCCATCACCCGCAGCAGGCCGACAACCGTCGCCCCCTCGGTGATCAAGGGCAGCAGCACCATCCACGCATTCCCCTCTACCTCTTCATGAATAGTGGTAGGCAGGGTATGACTGTCCAAATGCGTTGGGCCTACCATCATGGCGTCCTGCGGATACAACGCCAGACGCTCCAGGACACCTGGTTGTTCGCTATCGGGGGCATACGCGGCGACGGCCCGCGCCGAGAGGACAGCCTGTGCCCCGGACGCTACATGCAGCAGCAAGTCCCCCGGTGGATAGCGCAACCGTACATGCTCACCCGCGGCGAGCACCGCCTCTATCTGCGTGCCACGTCGCCGCAGCGCCTCGGCACGCTCTTCGGCCTCGCCGATCGCGCGCAACGCGCCCCGGATACCAAGGATCGGGATGAGGAGAAGGAGTGGCAGGGGCGGCCAGTACAGCCACAGGGCGGCGACGACGATACCCGTGGCTCCCGTCGCTAACTCAGGCAGGGCGGCGCGCCGATAGCGGCACCACCACACCCGCCAGGGGGCTTGCTGGTTAAGCAGGCTAAAAAGGACGACGACCATGCCGGTTTCCAGGGTATACCACACCCCGACGATGACCAAGAGCAACGGCCACGTACCACTGAGCTGTGCGGGGGACATGATCGTAACGGGAGCCGTCGTCGCCGTGAGCAACGCGCTCGTGAGGCCGGCGGCGAGCGTGATGTGCGCGACATTGAAGGCCCGCTTGAAGATGGGGTGATCGCGTATCAGGGCCTGCGCGCTGATGGTGGCCACAAGGGTGACAGTGACGACGGCGGGCGTCGGCAAAAGCAACAGGGCGGCCACGTAGGCCGTCGAGGACAGCCCTTGCCACAGGCTTTGACTGATACGCAGTTCCACTCGCTCGCCCCAAAACGCGCCACATCCGCACAGCAACGCGGGAACTAACAGAGATGCCGGGTCCGCGAGCGTGCGCACTGCGAGGAGTTGGGTCATCGTGAAAGCGACCCCGACGAGCGTCATGCCCCACAGGTACCACCGCAGGGGGCCGGGCAAGTCCCGCATCAGTTCGCCGTTTCCTTTGTCTATCCGGTGTCTGTCCGGGCACCCGATGGCGCGGGGAATTACACCTATTTATCGGTTGAGAGAGCGCGTGCGAGGTATAGCCTGAAGAGGGGGGCCAAGGCGGTGAGGAGGCCGATAGCCAGATGGGCTAGCCTATTGGTCCTGAGGGGACTAGCCCAAATAGGCTATACTCTAGCTACGGCTGGCGAAGGCCGAATGGCTAGAGGTCATGGAGGGAAAGCTGTATGATCAATCAGAACTGGCACGGCCTCGTGCGCGCGGTCGTGGTAGCGACGGCGCTGGTAGGATGTGGTGTGACCGCGAACGCGGTGGTTGGACACTCGCAGGCGGCCTCCACGTGGCGCGGCGCCGTTCAGCCGTCGGTCCATGTCGAGGCGGCCTCCACGTGGCGTGACACCGTTCAGCCGTTGGCCTCCACCTGGCGGTAATTAGGCGCGCACAACGGATAGGCAAAAGGCCGAGGTACGATGGGTAGACCTCGGCCTTTTGCTATCATATCTGACAACGCGATAAAGGCATCACGACGCACATCGTTGCGGTCCAGCACAGTCGGAGAAATCCCCAACGTCCGGCACATCGGCAAGTAACACGGCGGCATGAGGAGCGACCGGCGTGCTGCTGCCAAATTGGTATCGAATTGATAAGCCCGTCTATCCGGGCGCTGCGTTACCGGTGCTGTCGCTTACGGCGTAGCGTCGGGCTTCCTCCAGCGTCATGGCCGCCCCTTCATCCCATAAGACCGCGAACATGTCCCCGAGGTGTTGGCGCGCCGACTCGCTGAGCGCCGCGTACGTGGCCTTTTGGCTGTGGAGACGCGGAGCATCGAGAGTTGCCCGTAAGGCTGTGGCCGCACCCCATAATCGCGCGGCCCGAGACATCTGCCCTTCTCTGGCCTCGACTGCGCCCAAACCATCAAGACACGCGGCGATGCCCGACTGCGAGCCGATCCCTTCGTTTATACTGAAGGCCTCTAGATACACAAGCCGCGCGCGATCGTGAGCCCCTTGCACACCAAACGCATATCCGAGCTTGTCGAGGACATCGGCCAATAGCTTCAGGTCACCGAGCGCACGGGCAATAGTGACGGCTCGCTCACATTCCGCTATTGCATCCTTGGCATTACCTGCGAGAGCCGCGAGATACCCTATCCCGGCGAGCGGCTGGATCATCAGTCGCTTATACCCGTGCGCAGCGGCCATAGCGCGGCTTCTCCCCAGTTCATCCGCAGCCCGCTCATGCTCATCGAGTTCGATGCTCACCACGCCGAGGTTCCCGAGCGTGGTACATATGTCGAATGTATCGCCGAGCGACTGGGAAACCAGCAGGCTTTCCTCCTGCAGTTTACGGGCACGCTTATATATGCCTCGGTGACCTAAAACTTCACCGAGGTTGCCCATCGTCATAGCGCGTTGGCGCGTCGCGTCGCTTGTGCCGCTGTGGCTAAGGGCGAGACTCTGCTCGAAGAAATGGTGCGCGCGTCCGTAAGCACCCCGATCGGCTGCGATGGCACCAAGATTGTTTAGGGTAACCGCTGCCGCAACTTGGTCGTCGAGGGCTTGATAGAGCACAAGCGCCTGTGTATACCGCTCCTCCGCGATGTCGTACATGCCGGCACTCGTCGCCAACACCCCCGCCCCGTTGAGCACCCGCGCACGATACCGACCATTATCGACGTCTGCGGTGAGCGATAGCAGCCGTTCGAAAATGGGCCGGCCCTCGGCCGCATGCCCGCGCTGATACCAGAACCTGTAGAGCGCGCCCGCTAACTGTAGCGCCAAATCGAGGGAACCGACCTCCTCAAAGTGGCCCAGCGCGGCACGCAAGTTGTCGTGCTCGCGGTCCAACCGATCCAGCAACAACTGGCGGTCTTTCCCGGCTAACTGATCATTCGCCTCCTCAGCTAACGCGGCGTAATACCGAGCATGGCGATCCACGAGAACTATGCTCTCCGCGTCCTCGGCCAAGCGTGCCCGCCCGTATTCATGGATCGTGTCGAGCATGATGAGGCGCGGCGTGCCATCGGGCTGCTCAATTTGGCGGATAAGGTTTTTGTCAACGAGCGCCATGATCCACTCCAACACATCGAGATCTCGGCTGCCCGGCCTAGCGCAAATCGCCTCGGCGGCCTCCAGCGTGCACCCGCCCTCGAAGACGGCGAGTTGCCGGAACAACGATCGCTGCGCATCGTCGAGCAGATCATAGCTCCAACCGATAGCATCCTCCATCGTCCGCAAGCGTATGGGTATGTCCTGCGCCCCACCAATCAGAAGCGGTAAGCGCATGTCTAGACGCGTCAGGAGCGCCGCCGGCGGCAGCAGCTTCGTGCGTCCAGCCGCCAGTTCAATCGCTAAAGGCACGCCATCAAGGCGCGTGCAGATCGAGGCAACATCACGCGCATTCGCGTCCGTCAACTCGAAATCGGGCCTGACCGTCTGTGCGCGATCGACGAAGAGTTGCACAGCCCCGTAGCGAGCGATCACCACTTTCTCAGATATAGAGTCGGCGGGCGGTAGAGCGAGTGGCGACACGGGGAACTCGCCCTCGCCGTGGAGATGGAGCGGTTCGCGGCTCGTCACAAGCATCTTCACATCCGGGCACTCCGCAAGCAACTCGGACAGTGACCCCGCCGCCGATAGTACATGCTCGAAATTGTCAAGCACCAGCAAGAGATATTTGTCCCGCAAGTACTGGATCACGGTGTTTTGTGGGGAGTGGCTCCCTGCGTCTGCTAAACCGAGCGCCCGCGCCATAGTCGAGGGGACTAACGTTGCTTGTTGGAGCGCCCCCAGATCAACAAAGGCGACGCCATCGGCGAAGGTTGGACGCAACTCGCCTGCCACGCGCAAGGCCAACCGCGTCTTCCCCACACCACCCGGCCCGGTCAGCGTCAGCAGGCGCCTACTAGGACGTTGGAGCAGCGCCATAATATCCGCGACCTCTCGTTCGCGGTTGACCAGCGTCGTCAATTCCACCGGCAAATTGTAGGTGGGCGTCACAGACTCAACAAAAATAGAAGCGTCGCCCCCGCATCGGCGTGCCGCAGTCTGCAGCAAAAGGGTGTCCTGTTCCGACAGGTGTAACGCATCGGCGAGCGCCTGAACATTCTGCCTGTACGGTTTGCGCTGGCCGCGTTCTAACGCCCGCACCGTGCGGTCAGCTAATCCGGCATGGTCGGCTAAGTCCTTCTGTGTCCAACCCGCCCCAGTGCGATGGGAGCGCAACAACTCCCCAAAGATCGGCGACTCATCCACGCGTACACCTTAATCCAGCTACCACGTCTAGTAGGCGCGCTGATCACCACGACCAGGCCCTTATCATTTGGTTCTACAGTACCATAGATGTCCGATTAGACGTCCGTTTTACCAACTTGACCTGTAAGATATCCGCTTGGATGTCCTAGTCGTCCTGGTCAAGACATTATTAGCGGTTCAAACTAGAGAGTAAATGCACTATAGCAACGAATGAAAGGAGGCATTGGCGCACACATCCACTTAAGAAGGCACAGCACGCTTTGAAAGTAAGGGGGAGGTATTGGATGGATGAGGAGCGAGCGTACGCCCTAGCGCAGCGCGTGGTGCGCACGCCGGGCTACCGCGTCCTAGAGGTGCGCCGGGCCTGGTCCGCCGCTGTCGCGTGGCAGGTCGAGGCCGAAGATTGCCGCACGGGCGCGCGCCTGCTGCTCCTCTCGGAAGCCCAGTTCGACGTCCGCCTTACGGGGACGGGACAGCCCAGGACACGGGAGAGCGTCACAGCCCAACCGATCGCAGCCCAGGTAGCCCCATAGTTAAGCGCGCGACCGCCCATCACAGCTAGCCGCGCGCTCAGGCTCACGCGACAAACGTCAAGCCCGGTCCTCGACCGGGGCAAGCTCTGTACCAAAGGACACATCACCATGCTTCACGAAACCGTCGCCGTCGTCACGTCCAGCCACTTCGCCCTGACGCACCCCGCGGCGCTGGCCGTCATCGCCGCCGGCACCGACCCCTTCGCCGGGCTCGCCCAGGCCCTCCTCGACGTGGCTAACACCGTCAAGATCCCCTTCGCCGCCATCGCCTTTATCATCGCCGGCGCGATGCAGGCGTTGCATAACCCAAGGGCGAGCGGCGCCTGGGTCACGGCCACCCTGGCCAGCGTGTTCATGTTCGGCGCGACCGGCGCCGCGTCGTATTTGCAGGCCAACATCCATTAGGCGGCTGTCGATCGCACGGGAGGGG
>JAABUR0100010587.1_pt1 | contig 10067 bp, 8 predicted proteins | sample 5560091 | NCBI WGS metagenome assembly JAABUR01 (sample SAMN10711879, study PRJNA513375) | rock metagenome | isolation source: Antarctica rocks | place: Antarctica: Victoria Land, University Valley sud
GCGAACAAGGCCGGGGGCCGCCCTGGAGGCCCCCGCCCGGCCGCCGCGACTGCGCCCTCCTCCGCGCTGACCGGTAGGTGGCGCGCCGCGCGGCGCGCTGTCGCCGGCAGCCGCGGCCTGTCTGCGGCCGACACAGGAGCCAGCGCCCCGAGCCCCAGCCCCAGGAGTGCGGTGATCACGCAGATCGCCAGACGTATTGCCATGGTGTCAGGCTTTGTAGACGAGCTGGGCGCAGCGGCGCAGCCCAGGCTGCGCGTGCCTTGCCTCAGTCGCCCTGCTGGAGTTGGAAACGCCGGCTTCCAGTACGACAAGCCCTGACTGTGCCCTCATAATCGATCGGTGGCTATACGGGAGCACTGGCGCTCTCTGAAGAGCTTCTCAGGATCTGGTCTCAGGCTTACACTGATCCACCGGGATGGGGACTCAGGCGGGGATGCGCATGCATGGCGCACCCTGTTCCTGCAGCGGCAGGCAGGACATGCCCTGCCGGGCTGTCCAGAGCACTCTGGCCAGGCCCACAGCGCAGTGGAACACCCGCACTGCGCACAGCAGAGCGCGACGGCGTGAAGCGTGCTGCAGCAGACTGAGAGCGAGCGTAGCAGCGGCCGCTGTCTTCGATGACCTGGAGGTGTCAATCGACGGCGACCTTGCAGCCCTGCAGGAGGAGGGCGGCGCGGTGTTTGACGTGCGCCCAGCGCCGCCCAAGGCTGTTGCTCGCGCACGGCGAGCACGGCGCACCAGCGGCCGGGCGTGCCTGCTGCACAGGAGGCCGGCGCTGTGCAGAGCTACCGCAACGACGAGGAGGCCGCAACCGCTCTCGCAGACGGTGAGCTTGCAGCCCGTGGCGCACTACACAACCCCTGCAGCCCCACGGCGCGTAGGAGCACGCGAAGCGCTCCCTGTATTTTCCGAACCTGCCTTGGTGACAGACCAGCGGGGCGCGCAGGCGCCGTCCTGGTGGACAGGAGCCGCTGGGGCCGCATACGCGTGAGCGGGGACGACCGCCTGAAGTTCCTGCACGGGCAGTCCACGGCGGACTTCCTGTCCCTGGCGCCCGGCCAGGGCACCGACACGGTGGGCCCCCCCCTCCCGCCCGGGCCCCTCGCCGGCCGGGCGGCCGCGCGGGGCTGCCCAGCACCCGCCTGGCCCTGCACCAAGCGGGAGCGCAGGCGGGGCTCCTGCCAGGCATGAGGGCAGCCGGGGCTTCCAACCGAAGCTCGCCCCCGGCATGGCGCAAGCGCTGAGAGCGCAGGCAGATTTTTTTTTGTTCGTTAGGTCGCCACTGCGGCGAGCGTGTGCCCTGCCGTGAGCGGCGCGGGTGACGGCGGGCCGCGGCGCAGGTGTTCGTGACGGCGCAGGCGCGCACGCTGGACCTGGCGACCTGCCTCGTGCAGGAGACCGGCGTGCTGGTCGTCGTGTCGCCCGGCATGCGCCAGCCGCTGCTGGAGCGCTTGAATAAGTTTGTCCTGTATGGCGACCAGGTGCGCGCGCGGCTGCGCCGGCGTCTTGGGCGCCTGCGCGCACAGCGCCGCCCCAGGTCAGCTTCTGCGGGGAGGTCCGAGCAGAGCCGGTGCCGCGCCCGCGCCGCTCCGCGCTGCTGGGCGCGCCTGCCCGAGCTACGCGGGCTGGCACCGGGCACCTATACACGCACGACAGCATGGGCAGTAGAGCAGGCTGCCATGTGCACTGTGCATGACCTACTTTGTTGCGGGCCTGCCGACATGCTGGCAGCGTGCAGCGACCCAGCACCTCTGCAGCGTCGGAGCCGTGCCTCGCGGCGCTCTCTGGCCCGGCATGCACGCGCCGCAGCCCCGGGCGCCGCTGCGCGCGCTCCGCGCTCGAGCCGCGCGTTTCCAATGCCGCGCAGGTGAAGGTGACCGACGTGACGGAGCGCTGCTGCATGTTCTCGCTGCTGGGTCCGCGCGCGGCCGGCCTGCTGGAGCGCCTGGGCGCGGCTGACCTGCCGGCGGCCGCGCCGCATGCGCACGCGGTGTTTGCTTGCGCCGGCGCGCGCCCCACTGGCCCAGCGGCAGCGGGGAGCGCGCCGCCCGGCCAAAGCTTTCAGCCAAACCCTGGATTTGCTATGAATTCCAATGGCAGTTGATGTGGCTTCCAGTATATGGCCGGAGCCGAGCTGCGCGCTGGCACCGAGCCCGCTGCGCACCTGAGGCCGTGTGCACCGCGGCAGGCGCGCCCGTGCTGGCGGCGGCCGGCGGCGGCCTGGGCCCCGGCGGCGCCACGCTGATCGCCGACGAGGCGGTCGCGGCCGAGCTGTGGGCGCGGCTGCTCGCAGAGGTGCGCGAATGTGGCCTCCTTGTCAGAGGGCGGCCGGAAACCTGGGCGTGCACGCGCTGCTCAAGCTCGTTAGCCTCCTGGTGCCGCCGCGCGGGCGAGGGTGCCTGGCGCTCGCAACCCGCTACGCCGTGATGCCATGTGTCGCTGAAGGACGCGCGTTTGGGCGGTCGCTGACGGGTTGCGGGGCGTGGCGCAGGGCGCGGTGCCCATGGGCGAGCTGGGGTGGGAGCGCGCGCGCGTGCTGGCGGGCCGCCCGGCGCCCGGCGCGGAGCTGACGCTCGACCACACGCCGCTGGAGGCGGGCCTGGGCGGCGCGGTGTCGCTGGACAAGGGCTGCTACATCGGCCAGGAGGCGCGGCCCCGCCCGCACCCGCCCGCCCTAGTCTGTCATCTAGGCCTTGGCGTTGGATTCCCTGTCATGCGCATCATTTGCAAGATGGGCGTGTTGTGGAGGGGCATGCGCGTAGCATGAGACTGACCTGGCCTACTGCCTATGCATGGTCCTCGGTCATGGGCCTACGCGAGTGCAGCCGCATCGCGCGGCGCGTGAGCAAGCTGGTCGAGCTGCGGGCGTCGCCCGTATATGGGTGGACGTGGCGCCGCGCGCCTCCTGCCAGCAGGCGCAGCACAGACGCCCCGCCGTGCGCGCCGATGATCAGCCAGGTCGCTGAGGCGGCCGGCGCGCGGCAGACGCTGGCCAAGGTGGCCAAGCTGGACGCGGTCAAGCAGCGGCTGTGGGGCCTGGAGCTGGCGGCACCGGTCGCGGCGGGCGCGGCCATCAGCGCAGGTCCCCCGCCCCTCCACCCCCGACCTGATTGACTGCACCGGTCGCGTGCGGGGGCGGCCATCAGTGCGGGCCGGCGGGCCCACGCCTCCAGGCCGCGCGCCCTGGGATGGAGCCTGCCCTGGGGTACCAGTTAGCTCTGCGTCTGTCCGCTGCACCTGCTGCCAACACGGTCCCAATCCGCGCCTTGCAGCCTGCGCTCCGCGCTGCGCCCTCACACTTCTGCGCCCCTCCGAACCTGTCCTGTGCGCTGCAGCGGAGAAGTGACACAGAGGGCGTGCAGTGTCGTGCTGCATGTGCGGTGCGCCGCTGCCTGGGCCGCGCGCCGCCGCTGGCTGGCAGCGGCCCGGCGCCGGAGCGCGGCGGCGGTGCCTGGCCTGCGTGCAAGCGCCGCCTCCGGCTGGGTCTTAGGATGAGGCGATGGTGATGCGCCCGGCGCTTTGCATCGGGCCGCGCAGAGGAGAGCGGCGCGCGCATCGGCGCGGTGACGAGCGCGGCGGAGGGCTTGGACGGGCGGCCGTTCGCGCTGGGGTACCTGCGGTGCCGCTCGCGCGGCGCCCAGGTGCGCCACGCCCCACCCCAGAGCCTGGAACCCCAGGCCCTGCCCCAGAACCAGGTACCCCAGGCGCTGGGGTACCTGCGGTGCCGCTCGCGCGGCGCCCAGGTGCGCCGCCCGCCCGCTCGGCCGGCGCCCGGCCCACCTGCGAGCTTTGGTGGCCCTGCAGGGTGGCCCCCCGCGCGGCGCCCCAGGCGCATTTCGCTACGCCCGCGCTCACAAGCCGCGCCCTTGCGTGCAGCGGCTGCCCGCGCCGCCTGCGCGGCTGGCCGGCGGCCAGCGTGCTGCCCCGGTGTCGAGCGGCGGACTGACGCTGGCGTTGGGTGTCCGGGCGCGGCGCAGCTTTGGGGGCAAAGGTGGGGGCGAATAGGAAGTTTGGCCGCCAGCTGACGGCGGCGTGGCGGCGCCCAGGTGGACCTGGAGGGGGCGGAAGTGTGGGTGGCGGGCGGCGGGCGCGCGCGCGTGGTGCGGCCGCCGTTCCTGTCGCACGCGCCGGTCGCGGCCGGCGGCGGCGCGCCCGCGGCGCCCGCCCCGGACGCCCCGGACGCGGCGGCGGCCGCTGCCAGGCGCGCGCGACCTCCCTTGCCTCCGCCCGGCAGGCCGCACTGCCTCTGACTGGGAGCTCCCTCGCGTGGGGCAGCACAGCGTGGCGCTGATCCCGGATGGCTTGTCGTGTGCAGCCTGCAGGGGAGCAGCCCGGCAGGCAGCACAGCAGCGCATGGCTGCCTCGTGACTGCATGCGCTGCGTGCAGGGAGGCCGAGCAGCAGGAGGCGCAGCAGCGAGAGGCCGCGGCCAAGGCGGCGCGCCTGCAGGAGATGCAGGAGCGCCTGGCGGCCTGGCAGGCGCAGCAGGCGGCTGGCAGGGGGGCTGGTTGAAGCAGGCCTGCAGTGGCAGTGGATGCAGCTGCCCCTGGTCATGGCCTTTGCTGGAGTGTGGTTGCGGCGCCATTTAGATCATGTGCAGCATAACACATGACGATCTTGGTGACTCAGCGGCTGCATATAAGAGCAGCATGTTAGCTGCAGCCACACGCGCTGTGTGAAGGGCCGTGACAGGAAAGGTGACAGGAAAGGCAACGTCTCGGCCAACGCATGCGTGATCCAACACTTTTTACACCGCATGTTGAGGCCAACACAGCTTCGTGCCAATGCCTCGCCTCGTGCCGGGCGCCTGCGGCATGCCCTTATCCCTCTTGTGGGCGCCGGGCGACTGCCAGCGCCCTACCAGCACCTACATGCGTTTCAAAACCCGGCGGCGCGATGCCTCGCGCCACGCGGATCGCCTTCACACAAGACAGCACACGCGCTCAGACAAAACGGGAGCGGCCCGGATGGCCGCCCAGGCAGCACACATAGTAGCACACGCCAGGAGTCAGTGCTGCCGATCTACCTTCCTAAGCTTGCGGCGCGACGCAGAGCAGGAGCAGTGCTGCCTCGCCTGCGCTTCCCCAGCGACAGCGCGCCCCAAAGCTGCAGCGCCGCTTCGGGCCGCTTGCCAGCGCTGGCGGGCACATGCATAGCGACCTCCCTTTCTCGCGCCGCCGCCACAGAATCACACACCCCCTACATATGCAGCCTGGACCATGCATAGCAGCTCGGCGCGCCAGAGCGCGCTCCCCTCTCCCCGCGAACAGCGCGCATCCATGGGGCGCCATGCGGAAGCGGCGCCCAGGCAGCGAGCTCAGGCGCCGGCCCGCGCGCCAGGCGCTGGCCCTCCCCCGCTCGCCCCAGCACGATGCCACAGAGCCAAGCACAGCGTCCTAGTCATAAAGCTCAGACAGTGCGAAACAGCACAAAGGCATTGCTTGAGGTCGTTCGCTCAGCGGCGGCGCATCTTGCGGCGCTGCAGGCGCCACGCAGGTGCGCGGCTGCGGCACCCACCGAGCTCGACAAACCCTAAGCACTGCGCAGACCTAGGAGCCACACTGCCCCTCGCGCCCTACCCCTCCTGAGAAGTGCAAGCCGGTGCGCAACCGATCCCTGCAGGGTCGCTGCACACCAGGGGTGCACTCCCAGAGCTGCTGCGCGCGAACCACCTTCCAGCGCCGCACACATGCAGCCCCCGCGCCTCACACAGTGCCCAAGTGGGCATACTCTACAGTGTAACGCCCGCAAGGGGACGGGCCCGCACGCGAGATCAAGGGCGCGCAAAGGGCGCTAAAAACATTCTCAGTGCAACCAAATTCAGTGGTGCTAGGGGGGCTGGGCTGGACGGGTGCCGGGGCTAAAAGAGGCACGCCGCCAGGTGCGCAGGCCGCGCGCGCGGCAGCCCGCGCTCAGCCGCCAAACTTGCCTTGGCTGTAGAACGTGCATGACAGGTATGCGCACCAGGCCACCTGCAGACAGCACTGACAAAGTCAGTGCCTTCAACTCAGCCTGTTTACTAAAGCTGCTACTACGCACGTGTGTAGCAGCACTTGCCCGAACAAGTGCGTTCCATTGACTTAATGCCCAAACAAGACATGAAAACCTTTATTCGACTTGCAGGGCGCAGCGTGCCAGGCTAGTCTCAACAGGTTTGGCGCACCCCAATGATGTTGGCGTACAGTATCCGCATGTCGCCGCTCAGATACCGGAATGCAATCCAGTTTGCAAGCGGCCACAGCGCCCAGTTCGCCCGCAGCGTCGGCCAAAGCTTCTCCTGCGCCGTGTTGCCACAGGCAATTAGTACTGCTGGGCAGGTGCTGCGCTCTAACAGAGAGTTGCTTACACATCAGGTGAAAGCAGCCCAGTGACATACCCAACGGCCCGGACTCGCCCAATCCAGTGCCCGCCAGATTGCAGGCCCACATGAATCAAGGGCATGATGCGTGCGCGCTTGACCACGTCGGGAGCTCTGTGCCCACAGGAAGTGCTCCTATCCCTGCCCCCTCTGCAAACAACCGCAACCACACAAACACCTGATTGCACCTTGGGCCCGCATAACCGCAGGGCAGGCCAGTCTGTGGCACGGCACCTGTAATACGAAAGCCGTGTTGTGCGGTGTGCCCTTGGCACACTCGATGAACGCGAACAGCGCGACGTTGGCCAGCGGCGCGAACAGCAGCTGGTCCGCGGCCAGCTTGCTCAGCACCGCGGCTGTGCTCTTGGGAGCGGCCGGCAGCACGGTGCTGTCCAGGAACTTGTGCCACACATGCCCTGTGCAAAGTGGCTGGCAAGTTAGTTGGGGACACTCCTGGCGAACATGCTAAGGTGGACATTTATAGTTTGCACAATACCTGCACCAGCAGTACTTAACAAGCAGCTAACGACGTGATCCCTTAGAGCTGTGAGTCACCTGATGGACCACCAATGAGGAGGCCATACGAAGCCATCCGCATGTTGCGCGCCACATCAAACGGTTCGCCAATCGCCATCTGTGCCAGGCCGTCGCCTAGCATACCGCCTGCGCCGCGCGTTGCAATATTGTGAGCGTGCGCACATTCCCACCAAGGCCGGACAGCCCGGTGCTGGGGCGGTGCAACGCTGCAGGCTTCCATCCTAGTCGTTGCCAGTCTGACTGAGCCTGCATTGGCCAACTATCTCCCTACTACTGCAACGGAGGCTCTGGGTTTCCCGAGACAGGCACGCACACCGAGGCGGAGGCGGATGCAGGGGGGGCGGGCGCACGCCTATGAAACATGTAACGCTCTTGGTGAGAATGGGGGCGGTGGCCAGGTTCTCGTTGTAGCGCTGGAACAGGCTCAGGTCGCGGCCAGTCTGCGGCATAGCCGCAGCCCGCGCCTCCATAGCCCGGCCAATGCGGTTCAGTGGCCCAGCGCGCTCCATAGCAGAGGCCCGCGTGGTCAGGGGCACCCGACGCGCAAGCGTCTTCAACAGGCTGCCGCAGGTCTGCATAGAGACGCTCACACTGTAAAACTGCAAGAGCACGTTCTTGCCACCCCTTGAAAGTTCCAGGCTGGGCCCTAGGGTTCACAAGGCAGACGCAGCTGCAAGGTATGATCGAACGCGGCTACTGCCGTGCGGGTGTCCAAGCGACGGGTGTCACAACCACCTTGAAGCCACTCCCACGTGCGGTCAGTCACTTAAGCATGCTGTGCCCACGCCTGCTGTGAGTGTATGCACGCGTGCACCACTTGCGCTATCTGCAGAGCACTTCAAGGCCTACTGCAAGTGCTCCTGTTGCAGGTCGAGCTTAAATCAGCGCGCTGATGAATTCGCGGTGAGCGATTGGGCTTGTGCTGCTGAGCGTCTGTCGGTCGCTATGGTCGCTAGGTGGCAACCTGTGTGCACCGAGCGTTGCTAATTTAGTCACAGGCGCCGAGCTTGAGGTGGCAGCTTGCGTGGCCCAGTCTTTTGGAGCTATGTTGTGTAACTTCAGCTGGTGGTGTTCTCGCCTGTGTCATCTGATGAGCTTCGCCCTTAACAAAGCAGTCCATGACGTCCCACCGTTGGCCGCGTGCACCATTCCACAGGCACTGCTCGCTCCGCCCGGCACTCCTGCAGCGCCCTGGCCGCTGCTGTCATGGCGTTTCTGTCGCCGCTGTTGCGGCTGTCCTCGCCCAGTCAGCCTGCCAGGTGCCGCGGGCACCAGAGAGACCGCTTTGACCTTGAGGGAGGCCTGCTAGACTGCTGGCGCCCTCCTCGCCTTTGCACTTCCAAGAGGTCCCTGGTGCGGACCCCGCCGGCCGCGCGAGACCTCCGCAAGAGGCTGCGCTGCGGCAGTCAGGGAGGCCTGGGCGGCTGCAAGGCCGGCGCTCCAGTCGAGAGTGCGCAGGTTCTCCTTCGTGCACTAGAGGAAGGCCACACTCGTTCTACCAAGGCAGCAGGCCTGTCCGTGTGCGCCTGGGCATTCTGCTTGCACAGGTGCGTGGCATATGGCCTCGCCTCCTCTGATAGCTGTTGGCCCGCATGCGCATGCCGCGATTGTCAAGGAAGTAGCACTTTTGGTCCCGTGCAGCAGACCTCGCCAAGGTAGCAACGGGCTGCAGAGCCTGCTGTGGTCCCGGACAAGGAGATGCACTGCAGGTCACCTGGTGTCAGCAGCGGGCTGCACACCCAGCAGAACCAGTAATATGCTTGTGAGGCAGCAGTCTCCTGTGTGGCGTGCCCTGCTACATTGTAAGGCAGACAGCATGGACACTGCTGGAAGTCGCTCGTGCGCGCTCTCCATGGGCTGGCTCTGCACACGGCTTTTGTGGCAGTCAGCAGGGCAGGGCCTGCCTGGCAGGCACATGATGGAGCAGCCTCTCCTGCTGTATGCCACGCGCTTGCCTCTGCTTACTAAGTCCTCATGCTGTGTCGCCCTAAAGTCTGCGTCAAGCTCACATCCAGACATCACGCCCTCGTAGGAGAGTCCAGCATCTCAGCGCTCCACTCGCTCGCAGCCTGGGTGACAGGGCACAGCGCCCTGTCCGACGGCCCTCAGCAGAACAGGCTCTCCCGCGTGTCGACGCCCGTCGTGGGGTTGGTGCCCCCCGCGATCGCGCAGAGCTTCTTCTGGATGTCCTTCCGCAGCGTCACATCCGTCCCTGCAGCCAGCGCCCTCCAGTCGTAAGCGAACGAGTCGGGCATACTCGGCCGCGTGACTCGCTGTGCAAGGCACGCATGCCTGAAGCGAGCGCACTGAGCCTGAGAAACAGCATCGTCACGCGGAGCAACCACGCTGTCTCGCTGCGCTAAATGCAGCTATGCCTGGCGCCGGACGCCAGGACTGTGCCGCCGCTGCGGGCAGGTGCCCTCAGGCACACAGGCACCATGTAGCAGTCATGCAGCGGCGAGGGCACGCGGGCGCGGGCGCGCACAGTCGCTGCCCTTGATGTTGACGCTGCCGCGGAACTGCGCGTTGGTCACCTGCCGCCGCCGCAGGCCAGTTCAGAGGCGCCGCACCGCGCCCCGGCCCCTCAGGTGGCGGGCGACGCGCGGCAGGGGTCAGCGTGGGGCGCCTGCCAGCCTGACTCTGCTCGGCCCCTCAGCAAGGGTCGGCGCACGAGCCGCGTACAGCAGCAGGCCGCGGACGAGACCGCAAGCGGACGGTGCTTCCGCAGGAGCCCCTGCCCAGGGCGCCCACATCCGCATGACACGACGGCCGGAGGGGCTTTGAAACTGTGGCAGGGCGCCACCTGGGCGCCTTCCAGCACGGCGTCGGACAGGTCCGCGTTCTCAAAGTCCACCGACTCCAGGTCCGCATTTGTCAGCTTGGCGCCCCTACACGGGCGGCATGCTCGATACAGAGCAGGCTTGTTTCGCACGTGCGCAAGCTGGTGACATTGGTCAGCTGCCCACTGTTTGAAGCAGACCTAAAATGCCATCAGCTCGAATGGAGACAGGCCGCTGCAGTGGTGCTCAGGCTGCCTCGTTGAAAGCCCAGCAACTTGCAAACAGCCCGCATGAGTTGCAGTTGCTTGTGCAGAGCCAGCGATGGCCGGGTCAGCCAGCAAGGCCAAGGCGACGCTGCCCTGCACGGCGGGGCTGCTGTGCTGCTGCGGGGGG
>JAABUR0100010588.1_pt1 | contig 10067 bp, 11 predicted proteins | sample 5560091 | NCBI WGS metagenome assembly JAABUR01 (sample SAMN10711879, study PRJNA513375) | rock metagenome | isolation source: Antarctica rocks | place: Antarctica: Victoria Land, University Valley sud
AGGACCATCTCCTCGGCCTCTTCTGGAAGGGAGAGATCCGCGCGCACGAGCGCGTCGTCATCTACGAGTACCCGCTCGACGAGCTGCGCGAGCGGATCCGCGCGCGCTTTTCGCCCTCGCCGCTGGAGCTGCGTGCGAAGGAGCTCCAGCACGCTGCCGGTCAGCTCGCCTCGCGGGCGAAGCTCCCCCTGCGGCGCGCGGCCGCCCGGGCGCTCGACGCCATGGACGCCGGCCGCCGGCGCTGAGTGAGGGGAAGGAAGACCCGTGCGCCCTCGCTCCTCCATCCTGCCGCTGGCAGCCATCGCGACCCTCGCCGCCGCCGCACCCGCCTCTGCCGCCGTCGGAGAGCTGCCTCTGGCCAAGGCCTTCGAGGGCAGCCTCGTGCCGTCGGCCGGCATCACGGCCGCGGCCTGCCAGGCCTCCTACCGTCCCGGCACGCCGGGCGTCGCGACCCGCGAGGTCACGGTCGCTCCCGGTCTCGGGCTGATCGAGACCAGTGCGACGGGCACCGACGGCGACGTCGACCTCGCGATCTTCGACGCGTCCGGGAAGGTGATCGCCGCGGGCGCCTCCCCCGACGCGCAGGAGGACGCCTCGGGCTGGACGCGCACCGGCGGCGTCCTGCGGCTCCAGGTGTGCCGCCGCGACGGCAGCACCGGCGCCGTGCGGGTCGTCGTGGAGCGCGCGTGGCTGCCGGCCGGCGCCGTGTCGGCCAAGGCCGATCCTCCGCAGCTGGTCAACGTCGTCACCGCGACCTCCGCGGAGCGCAACCGCGTCTCGAACATGGGGCTCGACCTGACCGAGACCGCCGGCAGGGACACCGTCGGCGTCGTGATCCACAGCGCCGCGGACCGCACGAAGCTGCGGCGGGCCGGGCTGCAGTGGCGCGTCCTCGTGCCGGACCTCGTCGCCTCCGACACGGCCGCCCGCGCCGACGAGCGCCGCTTCACCCTGGCGACCCCCCGCTCCGGGCTGCCCTCCGGGCGGACCACGTACCGCACCCTCGCCGACTACGAGAGCGAGCTCAAGGCACTGGCTGCGGCCAACCCCGGGCTGGTGAAGCTCATCACCCTTCCGCAGAAGACCCTCGGCGGTCGCGAAGTGCTCGGGGTGGAGATCACCACCGACGTCAACGTCAACGACGGCAAGCCCGTATTCGTCAACATGGGCGTTCACCATGCGCGGGAATGGCCCGCGGGAGAGAACACGATGGAGTGGGCGCTCGAGCTCGTCAAGGGCTTCAAGGCGGGCGACACGCGCCTCACGGGCATCGTTCGCAACAGCCGCAACATCGTCGTCCCGATCGTCAACCCGGACGGCTTCGAGGCCTCGCGCGCCGCAGGCGCCCTGGCCGGGCAGGACGGCGGGCGCGACGAGTCCGTCGACGACACGGCCTATCTCCTGGCGGGCGCGACGACCGGCGGCGAGTACCGCCGCAAGAACTGCCGGTCGCCGGACAACTCCGAGACCGCACAGTGCATGACCTCCGCCGGCATCGCGGAGCCGGGCGTCGACCCCAACCGCAACTACGGCGGCCTGTGGGGCGGCCCGGGCGCCGCGGCGAACGACCTCTCGGCGCAGACCTATCGCGGTCCGGGCCCGTTCTCCGAGCGCGAGACGCAGAACATTAAGGATCTCGTGGGCTCGCGCCAGGTCATGTCGCTCGTGACGAACCACACGTCGGCGGGCCTTATCCTGCGCCCGCCGGGGGTCGCCTCGCTGGGAGACCCGGTCGACGAGGACCGCGGCTACAAGGCGCTCGGTGACGCGATGGCCATGGAGAACGGCTACTTCAGCCAGAAGTCCTACGAGCTGTACGACACCACGGGCACCACGGAGGACTGGACCTACAACACCGCCGGCGCCTACAGCTTCACGTTCGAGATCTACTGCGGCGCCCCGAGCTACGTGACGGGCGACTGCGACGACCCTGCGTTCCACCCGAGCTTTGCGCGCGTCGTCGAGGAGTACGAGGGCACCTCGCCGCAGGCCGACCACAAGGCGGACCCGGGCCGCAGCGCGCAGGCACCATTCGGCACCGTCAAGGACTACGACGGCAAGGGCAACCGCGAAGCCTACACGCTCGCCGCGGAGAGCGCGATCGACGCGACGCGCCACTCGGTGCTCTCCGGGACGGCCCCGCCCGGGACGACGCTGCGCCTGAAGAAGACGTTCAAGACCGAGACCTTCCCGCAGCCGCGCGCCGACGGGTCCGCCACGCCCGACGTCTTCGACGACTCGCTCGAGTCGACGCTCGACGTCGGGGAGTCGGGGAGCTTCCGCTGGCACGTCAATCCGTCGACCCGGCCCATCGCCGCCAAGTCACGCGTTCCCGAGCCCTTTCAGCCCGGCCAGACCGAGGCGTACACGCTGACCTGTGAGCGCGGCGGCCGGATGCTCGACACCCAGCAGGTCGTCGTCGAGCGCGGCGAGGCCATGGCGCTCACGCTCGGCGCCGGCTGCGCGGCGCGCAGCACGGCGCCCGCCGGGACCACCACCGACAAGGCTCCGAGCACGACGCCCGCCGCCTGCGTCGCCGGGGGCGGCTTTGCGACCGTCGGGGTGACCCCGGCGGGCCGGGGAGCGCGCTTCGCGTTCACGCGGAAGGTCCGCGCGAAGGCGATCGTCTCGGTCTTCCAGCAGTCCGCGGGCCGGACGATCACGGGCGAGCGCCTGGTCGCCCGGTTCACGAACAGAGCCGCGTCGTTCACCTGGAACGGACGGGCGACCCAGCGCGGGCGCCGGTTGACCGACGGGCTCTACTTCGTGCGCTACACCATCGGCCGGGAGGCGGAGGCTGACGTCCGCCGCGTGGTGCTCGAGCGCCGCGGCGGGCGCTTCGTCAAGCGAGCGGACTTCCACCGCCGGGCGACCTGCGACGCGCTGCCGAGCTTCAAGCTCGAGCGACCCGTCTTCGGTGGGCGCACTGAGCGAGCTCTCGCGATCTCGTTCCGGCTGGCCAACCCCGCGCGGGTGACCGTCACGGTGCTGCGCGGCACGAAGGTGGTCAAGCGCTTCGGGCCGACCCAGCGTCGTGCGGGCGTGACGCAGCGCCTGCGCCTGAGGGCCAAGGGCCTCGCCCGCGGTGACTACCGGGTGCGCATCAGCATCCCGGTGGCGGGGGGCGGGACCCTGACCTCGACGCTCGTGGGCCGGCGCCTGTAGCCCCGACCTACCGCAGTCCGAAGCCCGGGCCCTGAAGCCGTCCGATGTCGTTCGACAGGCCGATGGCGAACAGCGCCAGGACGAGCAGAAAACCGACCATCGACGCCCGTTCCATCACCCGGAACGGGATCGCCCGGCCGCGCAGCTTCTCGGCGACGGCCCAGAAGATGTGTCCTCCGTCGAGAGGGAGGAACGGGAAGAGGTTGATGATGGCCAGCGACAGCGATATCAACGCGAAGATGGACATCACGGTCTCGAAGCTCGACGTCTTGATGACCTGGCGCGAGGTCTCGTAGGTGCCGACGATGCCCGAGACCTGCTTGCGCGCCTGGGCGTCGTAGAACAGCGCGGTGACGCGGTCGACGGTCAGCGTGGTCACGCGCCACATGCCGTCGACGGAGGAACCCGAGGCTTCGAGGAGCCCCTGCGGCTCATAGACCGGGGTGAACGAGAAGCCGATGATCGCCCGCTTGAGCTCGGAGTCGTACTTCGGCGTGACCCGCGCCGTCTGCTCGCGGCCCGCACGGACGACCGTCAACGTTGTCGGGGTGGCTGCGGAGCACCCGTCGGTCTGGCTGCCTTCGCACTTGTGCGTGCCGATCTGCGCGCGCAGGCGCTCCGCGTCGCCGCGCTCGCCGTCGACCGCGACGATGCGGTCACCATCCCGCAGCACCCCGGCGGCGGGCGAGCCGGCGTTGACGGCGTCGACGGTCGTGTTGACGCCGACGGCCGGTCCCTGCGCCGTGAAGAAGACCACGAACAGCAGGAACGCCAAGAGCACGTTGACCAGCGGCCCGGCGGAGATCACGACGACGCGCTTCCACACCGGCTGGCGGTAGTAGGCGCGGTGAACGACGTCGGCGGGGATCTCCTCCGCCGGGTTCATGCCCGTGATCTTCACGTAGCCCCCGAGCGGCAACGCCCCGATCGCGTACTCCGTCTCCCCCCGCTGGACCTTCGCCAGCAGCGGTGGGAAGAAGAGCGAGAAGCGCTCGACGCGCATGCCGACGGCCTTCGCAGCCGCGAAGTGCCCGAGCTCGTGCAGAACGATCAGCACGGCGAAGCCGAGGAAGGCCAGGAAGAAGCTCATCGTTGGTCGTCAGTGTAGGCCGGCGCAGAGGCGGGCTACGACGGACGTCGAGTCGTGCTGCGATCCCCCAGGCATCTTCGTGGTAGCTTTCGGGCATCAAGGCAACCATCGACAAGGCAGGCCGGTTGGTGATTCCGAAGCCGTTGCGGGACAGGCTTGGCCTCCGACCCGGCGTCGTCGAGGTTCGGGCCGAGGGCACCGGCCTACGTGTTGACGTGCCGGCCGACGAGTTCCTCGACGAGCGCGACGGACGGCTCGTGATCCCGGCGTCGGGCACGAGCATCGAGGAGGCCGTCGTGCGGTCGTTGCGCGATGACGGGCAGAAGTGAGGACAGTCCTGAGCGGCTCGTGGATACGAGCGTCGCCGTCGCCCTCGTGGTCACCGATCACGAGCGGCACCACCAGACGCTCGATGCGCTCGGCGACAGGCGGCTCGGGCTCTGCGGGCACGCCGCGTTCGAGACCTTCTCGGTGCTCACGCGCCTTCCGCCGCCGGTCCGCCGAACACCGGCGGCGGTGGCTCGACTGCTGGCGCAGAACTTCCCCTACAGCCGCTTCCTCAGCGTAGGTGCGGCGGCCACGCTGCTCGCCGAGCTCGAACCGCGTCGCATCGCGGGCGGCTCGGTGTACGACGCGCTGGTCGGCGCGGCGGCAGCCGAACACGGATGCATCCTCGCGACGGGCGACCAGCGCGCGCTGGACACCTATCGCGCTCTCGACGTCCAGGTCGAGCTCGTCGGCTGAAAGCGCCAGTCCCCCGCGCTGGTGCCCGGCCTCACAGCACGTGGGCCGACACTCCCGCCTCCTCAGCCAAGCGACCCTGTGCAATGTCGAGCGTGAACAAGCGGCGTCCAGTAGCGGCCGATGTGGCGATGATCAGGAGATCCGTGGCTTTGGCTACGCGCCTCTGCGAACGGGCGACGGCCAGCACGTCGCCGTAGCACTCGGCCACCGCCTCGTCGACGGCCAACGGCACGAACGCCGCGCGTACGGCCGCGAGTCGCCGCCGTCGCGCCTCGGCGATGTCGGGCATGCGGGCGATCAGGACGCCCGCCCGCAACTCGCCGAGCGTGACCACCGAGATCGCGGCCGCCTCGGGCAGCTCGAGGCTTCCCTCCTCATCGTGCGCGATGACGACGCTGGTGTCGAGAAGGCTGGCGCTCACTCGGGCGGCCATGGGTCGTCGAGCGGCGCCTCGGCCTGGTCGAGGTCCGCTGCCAGGTTCCGGTCGAGGGGCCCGGCGAGGATGCGCCGCAGCGACATGCGGTCGACATCGGTCCGCGGGCGGTCCGCGTCGCCGACCGGGACCACGCGGGCCACCGGGCGTCCGCGCACGGTCACCGTGAACGTCTCGCCCGCCTCGGCGGCACGCAGCACCGCGCCGACGTTATTGCGCAGCTCTCGTTGTGGGATCGTGCGATCAGACATATGCTACGCAACGTAGCAGAGGCAGTGGCGCTCGTGCCCGTGGCGCAGAGCGTTGGAGGTCGTCGAGCCCGGACGAGGCGCTGCCGGCCGCTGCGGGCTCGCGTCGCTCGCGGCGGCGAAAGAGCTGCTCCAACGTGGGTTGCGCCGCGCGAACTCGCTTGAGGAGCTCCGACATCGTGGTTCCTTCTCGGGCCACTCGCTCCTTGAGGGCCCCGAGCTTGGGTAGCTCACCCCAGCCGCAAAGTAGTCCTCGTGGACGGAGATCGGGCGAGCGACTGACGATTCCGGCGGAGTCTGCCGAGCGCTACGCGCGCGAGGTGCTGATGCTCGAGGAGCAGTTCGTCGCCGTCGCTAGCGCCCCGCCCGCCGAACTGGCCGCACTTCAACGTCCCCGTCGAGCAGATCGACGCTCGCCTCATCGACCTCGCCGCCCGCCTCATCGACGCCTGAAGCAGCCCGAAGGGCGGGAACTCGCTGATTTCCCGTCACTTACGCCTTCTCAAGGTTGCAGATAACCGCGTGTAGCTGCCGCCTGTACTGCTCTGAATGCGCAATCGCATTGAAAGCGCTTGCTTATTCCGCACGAGACGCCGACCTCTCGCATTCAGCCGAAACGCCAAGGTGTTCTTATGACTGGGTCGTGCCCGGTAGTGCTCCACAGGATTCGCGAGGGGCCGACCGTCTGCATCTTGAAGGACCGCTCGACCTGTGCATTCGTGACCTGCCTGCTTGCTGCATGCGATCGGTAATCCGACCGAAGCTTCACCCAGAATGACGCCATCACCGTCAACGTGAATGAACGAAGAACCGGCCGCAGCAATACTTGCCGGTGCAGCACACATAGCCGCGACTAAGGCTGCCAGCGATCTTTTTCTCATAGCTTATGTCTCCATGTTCAGCCCTTAATCAAAGGACCTAAAGCGCGGGGCGGTGAGGGTACTTAGGCCGCGCGCCGGGCTAGCAAACATCAGGGCATCAGGGCTCGGCCAGGGCGGTCCTGCCGATTGGCCTCGACCTCCGCTGGGGTGCCGTCCACGTCGCGGAGCATGTCGAAGCTCTCCAGCGCGCGCCGTCGCCCGACCTCGCGCAGCGCCGCGTTTACCGTGGCGCTGAGTCCGTCCGTGCCCAGCTCCGCGCGCGCAAGAGCGAAAGCCCGCTCGTCGACGTCGACCGTGGTGCGCGCCATGGCATCAGGCTACCGGCATCAGCGGCGATGCCAGGGAACCGAGTGGCTTCGCGCGCCCTCGTCGCGCGCCTACCCTGCGAGCTCCGCCGCGACCTCCCGCGCCTCGCGATCGGCTGCGTAGAGCGTCTCGAAGGCACGGATCGGTTCGCCCGGCAGCTTGTCCAGGGTGCCCGCGATGACGTCGGCGATCCCGAGGAAGCCGAGGCGGCCGGTGAGGAACGCGTGGACTGCGACTTCGTTGGCCGCGTTCAGCACGCACGGCGCGGTGCCGCCGGCGATCCCGACCTCACGCGCGAGGCGCAGGCAGGGAAACGCCTCGACGTCGACCGGCTCGAAGGTCAGTGACCCGACCGCGGCGAGATCGAGCGGCGCGATGGGGACGTCCACGCGCTCGGGGTGATGCAGCGCGTAGGCGATCGGCGCGCGCATGTCCGGGTTGCCCAGGTGCGCGAGCGCCGCGCCGTCGACGAGCGTGATGAGCGCGTGGACGACGGACTGCGGGTGCACGACGACGTCGATGCGGTCGTAGGGCACGGCGAACAGGTGGTGGGCCTCGATGACCTCCAGGCCCTTGTTCATCAGCGTCGCCGAGTCGATCGAGATCTTGCCGCCCATCGACCACGTCGGGTGCGCGAGCGCCTGCTCGACGCTGACGTCCTCCAGGTCGCCGCGCGCGCGCCCGCGGAACGGGCCGCCGCTCGCGGTGAGCACGAGCTGCTCGACCGCGCCAGCCGGCTCGGCGGCCAGGAGCTGGAACAGCGCGGAGTGCTCGGAGTCGACGGGGAGGATCTGGGCGCCGGTCGCCTCCGCGAGCGCCATGACCAGCTCGCCGCCGACGACGAGCGACTCCTTGTTGGCCAGCGCGAGGTCGATCCCCTCCCCCAGCGCCGCGACCGTCGGCCCGAGGCCCGCGGAGCCCACGAGCGCGTTGAGCACGAGGTCGGCGCCCGACTCGACGACCAGGCGCACGAGGCCCTCCGCGCCGCCGAGCACCTCCCCGTCGGTCCACGCCTCCGCGGCCTGCGCGGCGGCGTCCGCGTCGGCGAGCGCGATCCGGACGACCCCGTGCGCCTGGGCCTGCGCGACGAGTGGCTCCCACGAGCGCTCGGCGCTCAGGCCGACGAGCTCGAGCTCGCCCTGCGCGCGGGAGATGACGTCGAGCGCCTGGGTCCCGATCGAGCCGGTGGAACCGAGGACGAGCAGGCGGCGGGGCATCGGCGGGCATGATCGCAGCCGCGCCGTGGCGGCTCGCGTGTGCGTTCTGGATTGACGTTTAAATGTAAAGTGCAGTCATGGGTGCTCTCTTGCAGATCAGGAACGTGCCTAACGACACGCGTCGCGCGCTGAAAGTGCGCGCGGCTGCGCGCGGCGAGTCGCTCAACGCCTACCTGCTCGGCGTCATCGAGCGCGACGTGGCTCGCCCTACGGTCACGGAGGTCTTGGAACGCGCAGCTCGCCGCGCCGGCACGGCGAACGCGTCGGCTCTCGGCGCGCTCCAAGCGGAACGCGACGAGCGCGAGCAACAGCTGCGCGCGCGGCCGGGTCGGTGATCGTCGTCGACTGCGCGGCCGTTATCGACGCGCTGACCGCGGTCGAGGGGACGGACGACCTCCGCGACCTCCTTGCCGGCGAGGAGCTCTGCGCGCCGACGCTTCTGGACTTCGACGTCGTGTCGGCGCTTCGCGGGATGACGCTACGCGGGGATCTGCCGGTGTCGAGGGCAGAGGACACCCTGACCGACTTCGAGGACTTGACGATCCTGCGCTGGTGGTCGCACGACAACCTGCGACGCCGCGCCTTCCAGCTGCGCGACGTGTCAGCCTGCGACGCGGCGTACGTCGTTCTGGCTGAAGCCCTCGACTGCCCGCTCGTCACCCGCGATCTCCGGCTGGCGAAGGCGAGCGATCACCTCATCACGGTCGACGTCCGCTGAATGGCGATTTGAACGTACACTCGCAGCTCGTGCGCATCCGTCTCATTCGCCACGCGACTCTTCGCGTCGACGTCGGTGGGCGGCGAGTGCTGGTCGACCCTCAGCTCGATCCAGCCGGGACGAGGCCTGCGGTCGGCGAATACGCCGAACGAGCGGCGCAATCCGCTCGTCGAGCTCCCCGAGCCGGCACAGGATCCCACGGCGGGACTCGAGGCGGTCCTGGTGACCCATCTGCACGAGGATCACTTGGACGCCACGGCGGTCGAGGTCCTGCCCAGCACCATGGCCGTGCTCTGTCAGCCGCCCGACGCGACCGCGTTCCGCGCGCGGGGCTTCACCGACGTACACCCGATCGAGGACGTCCTCGACTGGGGTGGGCTGCGGGTGACCCGCACGGCCGGAAGACACGGGACCGGCGAGATCGGGGAGCAGATGGCACCGGTTTCGGGCTTCGTGATCGTGTCTCCCGACGACCCGACGCTCTACATCGCCGGCGACACGATCTGGTGCGACGAGGTTGGCGACGCCGTGGACCGGCACCACCCCGACGTGATCGTCGCCAACGCCGGCGGTGCGCGCTTCGTCGATGGGGATCCGATCACCATGACCGCAGACGACGTGGTCGCTCTGGCTCGCCACGCCGCACAGGCCCGGATCGTCGTCGTCCACCTCGAGGCGGTCAATCACTGCATGGAGACTCGTGCGGATCTGCGCACACGACTGCGGCACGAGCATCTGGAGGAACGCGTCAGCGTGCCCGGCGACGGCGAAGTGTTGCCCCTACCCTGAAACGGGCCGAGCCTTATCCAACCCCACCGTAGCCCCGTCGGTTCTTCGCTGGACGAGCGTCACCTGACGACTTCGAGCGTCGTCGTAACCATGCCACCGGTGCGGAGTGAGTTGTCGATGTAGCCGGTCGCCTTAGTGACGCGATGGTGTCGAAGATGATAACGAGCCCTACTCGACACTGGCATGACAAGCTCGACACTGGCTCCCGGCAGGAGATTAACTAGCTCCCCACGGGCGATCTGCACAATCTTTCGTTGACCATGGCGTCGAGTCGCGATCAGTCCTCGACTTCTGAGTCGAACCAGACCGCGGCACGCAGTCCATGCGGGCGCTCCATTACACGTAACCTTCACCCGCACTCTGTCGGCGCTCAGAAGGCGCGCATCGGGAACGATGCGAGCTCTGCCTTGGGGCGATGGTATGGGAACGTACGCCACCGCTAACGTGACGCCAACAACAACCGAGGCGGCCAAACC
>JAABUR0100010592.1_pt1 | contig 10065 bp, 9 predicted proteins | sample 5560091 | NCBI WGS metagenome assembly JAABUR01 (sample SAMN10711879, study PRJNA513375) | rock metagenome | isolation source: Antarctica rocks | place: Antarctica: Victoria Land, University Valley sud
GCAAGGTCGATACCCATTAAAGCAGTATTATTGGTAAACTGGCTTCCGGTCAACTGCATTCCGTCTCCGCTGTCACCTGCAAATTTTATAACTACGTTCTGTAAAACTTCTTCTGTACTATTCATTATAGTGGTTATCAATCAAAAAATTAAACAATTTGCAAAAGTACTCCATGTAGGGTAGAATAAAATGTCTTTTAGATTTTAACAATGCAACAATTTCTTATTTCCTCTGAATCCTTCTCAATCCAATAAATCGTGGTTCTAAAATGACTTTTTTCAAACCCGTAACATTGTCTTATGTATATTTGCTATTGAATTTTACTAAAATAAACAATTAAATTATGCCACTTTTAAAATCAGGAAATCCTACATTAACGGAAAAGATTTTCAATACGACATCTTTAGATCAGCAGGAAGGGATAATGACTGCAAGAGGTGCTATGAATAAATTCGGTTTTTTATTTTTAATGGTGATTGCAGGTGCAGGCTTTACCTGGCATTTGTACTACCAGGGAAAAGGCGAAACAATGATGCCTTTGATGATGTTAGGCGTTTTTGGAGGTTTAATCACAGCTATTGTAATTACTTTTAAAAGAAGCTGGGCTCCTTTCCTTGCACCGCTTTACGGATTGCTCGAAGGTTTGTTTCTTGGGGCAATTTCAGCGATAGTGAATGAAGCTTTCAGCGCAAAATACCCCGGACTTGTTATACAATCTGTCGGTCTTACCCTTGGAGTAGCAGTTGCTATGTTTTTGCTGTATAACTCTGGTATTATAAAGGTGACCCAAAGATTTCGTTCAGTTCTTTTTACTGCTACAATAGGTATAGGTATCTTTTACCTTGTTACCATGGTTGTACGCATGTTTGGGGTGCAGATGGACTTTATGATGATGGGAAATGGAAGCCTTCTGGGAATAGGTATCAGCCTTTTTGTAGTAGTAATCGCAGCCCTTAACCTGATTATGGATTTTGATATGATAGAACAAGGTGCTGCTATGGGCGCTCCCAAATATATGGAATGGTATTGCGCCTTCGGCCTTATGGTTACCATAGTATGGTTGTATGTGGAAATACTTCGCTTGTTAAGCAGACTTGGTAACAGAAATTAGATTTAACCCTAATAAGGGAGAAAAGAGAAATTTTATACTTTAAATTATAGCCGGATTTTCTAAAAGTCCGGCTTTTATTTTTTGATTACCTTCCTATTGGTTGTACAAAACAAAACGCCTGCATAAGGCAGGCGTTTTGTCTAATGGCGATATCAAATACTGTTCTGTTGTTTTTTTGTAGTGTTATGTTCCGAGCCGTGCGATTCATCTTTTGTGTGCTTACCCTTATTTTTTGCTAACACTTTCTGCTCCTTTTTGCTGACTTGGCTGGCTTTCACCCTTATTCTTTGTTGTGGTATTGTCATCGCCTTTACTGCCACTATTATTTTTGCCCATAGTATTTGTTTTTAAATTAATAACGAACATTTAAAAAAATAATGTTTATTTTTTTGCTGTTACTGAATTAATACCTCCTTTTTTTATCTGAAAAGGAAATAAAAAGTTACTATCCTTTATGTAATATAAAAAACAAAAATTTAATTTAAATGCTTTCTAAACGGGTTAACAATTATAACCAGTATATCCTGTACGAATAGCAGAGGAAGGATTAATCTTTGCCTTGCTCTTCTTCAGCTTCCCTGACATTTTTTTTAATCGGATCAAACGTGATATCAGAGTCATCTTTTTCCGACCCACGATTTCCACTTTTTCCCCCTTTAGGATTTGATAAGTCTCCTTTTGTCTTGTCATCATCACTATCACTACCCATACCGCCTTCAGAAGCGCTGGAACCGCCGGTATTTCTGACCCTTATTTCTCCTGTGCCGGTTATTTCAAGTGTCCCTAATTCTGCTTTTTTATAATCTCCGCCATAGGGAGCTAATAAAGTATCTTTATTCTTTTTATTCTTCAGCATAAAAACCTCCTTTTATTTTTATAGATTAATTATATTTTATAAAGTTGAAATTTTCATGCCATTTTCAGCAGTAGGTGTTTGTTAGCTTCTGACCAGATGCTTATTATTGAGGTTCTAACACCTCATTAGCCACTTTCTATTGCAAGAACAACAATTCTGTTGTATAAATCCCCATGCAGAATGCCTGAAAGGCGCAGATGAAGGATTTGAAAAACCTCTTACTAAAAACATTTCTGCGATTTCTGCGATTTCTGAGAACTATTTTAAATCCGTATCTTTCTTTTCCGATAATTGCGGGTTTATCTTTGCCGCTATTATGGAAAAGAAAGTAAGAGTTCGTTTTGCCCCATCTCCCACGGGAGGTTTACATCTTGGAGGAGTAAGAACAGTTCTATATAATTATTTATTTGCCAAGCAACATAATGGCCAATTTGTTTTACGCATAGAAGATACAGATCAGAACCGGTATGTTCCCGGCGCAGAAGAATATATCTATGAGTGTCTTAAATGGTGTGATCTTGAGCCGGATGAGAGTCCTCTGCATGGCGGGCCATATACTCCTTACCGGCAGAGTGAAAGAAAAGAAATGTACGGGCAATATGCTGAGCAACTGGTAAAGCAAGGCAATGCTTATTATGCATTTGATACCCCGGAGCAACTGGATGCAATGCGGGAAAAATTCAGGACTGAAGAAAATCCTTCACCTCAATACAATCATAGCATCAGGGGAAAAATGTGGAATTCGCTTACATTGGCCCGGGATGAAGTACACCGTTTATTAAATGAAGGAACACTGTATGTCATCAGAATAAAAATGCCGGAAAACGAAACGCTTACTTTCACTGATTTGATACGTGGAGAAGTATCGTTTGATTCTTCACTTTCAGATGATAAAGTGCTCCTTAAAGCAGATGGTATGCCTACATATCACCTGGCTGTAGTAGTAGATGATTATTCTATGAAAATTTCCCATGCCTTTCGGGGTGAAGAATGGCTGCCAAGTACACCTGTTCATCTGCTGCTATGGAAATATTTAGGCTGGTATGAAGACATGCCTCAATGGGCGCACCTGCCACTTATATTAAAACCAGATGGACATGGCAAACTGAGCAAACGGGATGGCGACCGTTTAGGATTTCCTGTTTTTGCCATGAACTGGAAAGATCCTAAGAATGAAGAATTGATTAAAGGTTTCAGAGAATTGGGGTTTTTACCGGAAGCTTTCATAAACGTTCTGGCAGTACTGGGTTGGAATGATGGAACAGAACAGGAAATTTTTTCTAAAGAAGAACTGATCGAAAGATTTTCGTTGGAAAACGTACATAAAGGCGGCGCTAAGTTTAATTATGAAAAAGCAAAATGGTTTAATCATGAATGGATAAAGAAGTTGCCAGTAGACAGGTGGCAGATGACTGTAAGAAAGGATTTTGAGCAAAAAGGAGTGATTGTTCAGGATGAAGAAAAGTTTATTAAGGTATTGGAACTGGTTAAAGAACGATGCATTTTATTAACTGACTTTTGGCAACAGGCTGCTTTCTTTTTTGTTGCGCCCGACACATTAGATGTTGGTTCGATAAAACAAAAATGGAACGATGACAAAGCGATATTCTTTGATGTTGTAGCAGAAAAATTTACTTTGCTTGAAGAATGGAATGCAGCGAACATTGAAACATTGTTTAAAGATACTGCAACAGAAAAAGGGATAAAAATGGGTGAACTGCAATTACCATTTAGAATAATGCTTGTTGGTGGAAAATACGGACCAACAGTTTTTGATATTGCTCAGTTAATTGGCAAAGAAGAAACGATTGCAAGAATAAGGAAAGGATTAACTGAAATAGGATAAAAAGAATTATACTTTTTGTAAATTGGACAAAAATTAATTGTATGATTTCGTTGAATAAAACTCAGGAAGAAATTTTGAAGATGTTTGATGAAAATCAAACAGAGGAAGAATTATTTGAAATAAGACAATTACTTTCAGAATATTTAGCTAATAAACTTATAAAAGAAATTGAAAAAGAATCTATAGAAAAAGGATATACCTCTGAAATGATAGACAATTGGAAAGATGAACACTTGAGAACGAAGTATGTGTAAAATTTTATAACTTACACTAAAAACAACATTATGGGCGCTTTAAATAATGCTCAACTTGAAATATTGAAGCTGTTTAAATTTGAAAAAACGGAAGAGGAATTATTAGAAATTAAAAAATTACTTTCTGATTATCTTTTTCGGAGAGCTATCAAACTCGCTGATAAGGCATTTGAAGAAAAAATAATATACGGTTGAAGATGTAGAAAATTGGAAAAACGAACATAGGATTGAAACACATAGATACATAGCATAATAAGAGCACATAGATTTATGATTTCTATTGAATCTATGCCTCTATGTGTTTCAAATTCACTGTCTCCACTCGTACGCTCATCCTCTTCTTATACTACTTGCTTGCAGTTAAGCTTTAGATATAGAATATAAATTGTATTATCTTTCTTAAAATTAACTGCGTGGCTTTCATCTACCGTTACCGTATTGGCTTCATCTTAGCCTTCATTAAATTTTTGCTGCCTTTTATTCTCCAAAACCCCATGTATGAATTGCACAGGGATGAGATGCTTTACTTAGAGCAAGGCAATCATTTAGCGTGGGGATTTATGGAAGTGCCTCCGCTGCTATCACTATTTGCAAAGCTTGCATTATCATTTGGAGGCAGTTTCTTTTGGATTAAATTCTGGCCTTTATTTACTGGGGCAATTAATGTTTTTTTGGTTTGTAAAATTGCAGTAGAAATGGGAGGAAAAGCATTTGCCCAATTTGTTGCAGGGCTATCTTTGATAGCAGGCGCTTATTTAAGAGTACATTTTCTTTTTCAACCCAACTTTTTAGAAATATTTTTTTGGACTTTAAGTGCTTATTATATTGCCCGGTACATTAATACTCAAAAAGCTACATACATTTATTATCTATTTATATCACTTGCACTTAGCTGGCTTAGTAAATACTCTGTTGCTTTTTTTGCTTGCGGCGTTTTTGTTGGCCTCTTAATTACAAACCGAAAAATATTTGCATCAAAACATATATTTCTGGCAGCGCTGTTTGCTTTGTTAATAATCACACCTAACCTTTTATGGCAATACAACCACAAGTGGCCTGTTGTGCACCATATGAAGGAATTAAGAGAAACTCAGCTTCAATACTTAAATCCTTTTGATTTTTTTAAGAACCAGCTACTAATGCATCTACCCTGTTTGTTTGTTTGGATTGGAGGTTTGATTTGGCTTCTATTCTTTACAGCAGGAAAACCTTATAAAATCTTCGTATGGATGTACATAACAGTCATTGTTTTACTAACTATTACTAATGGAAAAGATTACTATACCTTAGGGACATATCCTATGTTATTTGCAGCAGGCGGAATCTGGTTAGAACAAGTTACATTTAGTAAAAGATATTGGCTTCGATTTGCTTCTGTAGCTGTTATCATTCTTTTATTTATTCCACTCATTCCCTTGTTGTTACCAATATGGAAGCCTGAAAAGTTAGCAGATTACTATAAAAAAACAGGCTTCAGCAAAACAGGTTTTTTAAGGTGGGAAGATTTAAAGGACCACCCTTTACCGCAGGACTTTGCAGACATGATAAGCTGGAAAGAAATAGGGCGTAAAGTATCCAAAGTATATGCTTCGCTGCCTGCTCCGGCTAAAAATAAAACACTTATTTATTGCCGTAACTATGCGCTTGCAGGAGCTGCAACTTACTATGGAAAAAATTTACCACAAGTAACAACAGACAATGCAAGTTTCCTTTTTTGGATGCCTGAAAAGTATAGTATCCGCAATCTTTTATTTGTAGGAAAAAATATACCTGAAAAAGATGATGCAGTATTTCAGCAATTTGAAAAGTACACTGTGGTTGATAGCATAACTACTCCTTATGCACGTGAACATGGAGTAAAGATAATTTTATATGAAAACGGAAATGACAAAGTAAACGCAATGATTGCAGCAGGAATTAAAGAAATGAAAGATGAATACAGGCGTTAAACATTCCTTGCTATTTTTACATTTCTAAATTTCATTGGCAAATGATTGTTGAAAATAAACGGCCGCTTAGAGTATTAGTAGCGAAAGTTGGACTTGATGGTCATGATCGTGGAGCAAAAGTTATTGCGACTGCCCTTCGTGACGCAGGAATGGAGGTTATCTATACAGGCTTGCGTCAGACACCTGAAATGGTAGTGAACGCCGCTTTGCAGGAAGATGCAGATGCAATAGGAATAAGTATTCTGAGCGGGGCTCATATGACTGTTTTTCCAAAAATCATTAAAATAATGAAAGAAAAGCAAATGGATGATGTTTTGCTTACAGGCGGAGGTATCATTCCTAAAGATGATATGAAGACTTTGAATGAAATGGGTGTGGGAAAGCTATTTCCACCAGGTACACCAACTGGCGATATTGCAAAATACATACAAGAGTGGGTGAAAAAACATAGAAATTTTTAAATGTTCATATGCCTTGGATTAGGAGTAGTCTTCGAAAAACTTAAATAAATTGCAGAAACCGACACCTTCTAATAACAATTATGTATTTTACTTTAAAACTTTTATCAACTGTAATTCCAGCTAACCGCTATTTAAACCACTTAAATCAATGGATAAGAAAGAAAAAACAATAATTATCGCCGGTATTATTGTAGCCGGTGTTGCTGGCTTTTTGCATTACTCTCATGCCAATGCAGTGCTTGGGTTTGCAGTAACCGCAGGAGCGCTTTCGCTGCTGGCGTTAATTGTCGGTGATGCTACTGAGCAACTTGGCAGCCGCATGGGGCCTGGAGCTACAGGTATCTTACAATCTGCACTTGGAAATCTTCCTGAATTATTTGTTTGCATTTTTGCCCTCCGGGCAGGACTTGACAAAGTGGTTCAGGCAGCTTTGATTGGTTCTATTTTAGGAAATTCATTGTTGGTTTTTGGTTTTGCAATATTAATTGGCGGACTTAAAAACGGAACACAGCGTTTTACATCGGAGCCACCAAGAATGATTGCTACGTTAATGATACTCGCATTTGCAGCTTTGGTAATTCCAACGCTTACCAGTATATTACATACTTCAGCAGAAGCTCATATTAATGCTCTGGACATTTTTGTAGCTATTGTATTACTTGTCATTTTTGCAGCAAGTCTTTATTTTTCAATAAAAGGCGACAAATCAGTTGTTTCCCCTGATGCCAATAAAGAAAAACACGGTTCTTCCTGGTCGCTTGGTTTAACGCTTGGTGTACTTGCAGGTGCGGGGGTTGGGGCTGCTTTTGTTTCTGATTGGTTTGTTGAAGCCCTTACGCCTGCAATGAATGCACTAGGCATCAATGATACATTTGCCGGTCTTGTAATTGTTGCTATAGCCGGAAATGCTATTGAAAATCTTGTTGGCATTCAACTTGCCTATCGCAACCAGTCGGATTATGCAGTTAGTGTAATATTGAATAGTTCACTTCAGATTGCTCTTGGATTATTTCCATTGCTTGTCCTCCTTTCCTTTGTTTTAGGCGGAGCAATTTTGTCTTTTGTTTTAACTCCTATGTTGCTTGCCTGTCTTGCATTAGCTGTGATTGTGAGCGCGTTTATTGTTTTCGACGGAGAATCTATCTGGCTCGAGGGTTTAGCTTTAATTGGGCTTTATTCTTTAATAGCAGCCGCGTTTTGGTGGGGGTAGTTTATTCCGCTAACTTTCAACTTAAAGGCTCCTTCATTTAATAAAATTTTAAGGTGACATAGACTTTATTTAATAGCAAAAAGCTGATACACTTTTCCTTTTTGAGTTTCAAAAGATATCAGATAACCATTTGATGTTTTTTGTGATGCTATTTTTACATTCGCAACGTTCACAGGCACATTAGTTCTTACTTTACACATACCTCCCATAAATGATTTGACAGATGCTGTTGTTAATGAATGATCTTTCCAGGTAATGTCTGCTTCAAAGGCGCCTCTTGCCTTTAACCCTTTAACCTGTCCTTCAATCCAAACGTTTGGCAGAGCAGGTAAAAGCTGCAATTCACCATTCTGACTTTGTAACAACATTTCTGCGATGCCTGCTGTTCCTCCGAAATTGCCATCAATCTGAAAGGGAGGATGCGCATCAAAAAGGTTAGGATAAGTACCGCCACCACCTGCATAATTAGTACTCCCTTCACCGGTCAGATGCAACAAATCCCGCAACAATGTATAAGCATGATCACCATCTGATAATCTTGCCCAGAAATTTATCTTCCATGCTTTACTCCATCCTGTTCCTTCATCTCCGCGTATCTCAAGTGTTTTTTTTGCTGCTGCGGCTAATTCAGGTGTACTTACAGGAGAAATCTGTTCGCCGGGATAAAGACCAAAAAGATGCGAAACATGACGATGATGCACTTCCACATCCTCCCAGTCCTTATACCATTCCACTAAATTTCCCTTTCTGCCAATATGAAAAGGATATAACTTTTTTTCTTTTTCAATTACAGTATCCCTGAAAGCTTTATCAATATTCAGTTGTTCAGAAGCTTTTATAAAGTGTGAAAACAGGTCACGGATAATGGACATATCCATTGTGCTGGCCTCCGCTATAGAGCCCTCATGTCCTTTTTCATCAATAAAAGAATTTTCAGGAGACCCGGACGGAGCAGTAACCAAATATCCATCTTTGTCTTTAATAAGCCATCCTAAAGTAAAGGTGACAGCTCCTTTCATCAAAGGATAAGCCGTGTCTTTTAAAAACTTTTTATCTCCTGTAAAAAGATAATGTTCCCATAGATGACGGCAGAGCCAGTTTGCTCCCATTGTCCAGTTCGCCCATTTAGGATCACCGTTACCTAAATCACCAACAGGGTTAGTTAACGCCCAGATATCGCTGTTGTGATGCAAAACCCAGCCACCCAACTTATAAAATTCCTTTGCTGTTTTTTTGCCATTAACGGCAAGATTTTCCATCAGTCCAAAAAGAGGTTCATGCATTTCCGACAGGTTAGCTATTTCTGCAGGCCAGTAATTCATCTGCACATTAATATTAGTTGTATAATTGGAGCTCCACGGTGGTCTGACACTATTATTCCAGATGCCCTGCAGGTTTGCGGGAGGCTCGCCCGGCCTCGAACTTGAAATGAGCAGATAGCGGCCATATTGAAAATACAAAGCTTCCAAACCCAGATCAGATCCACCTGCAGTATAAACTGCCAATCGCTTATCAGTTGGAAGTTTAGAATTGCTATTGCTATTTTCATTTTTTAAAGTGAGGGTAACCCTGTTAAAGTAATGATGATAATCAGAAAGATGATTTGTCAATAATTGATTAAAGGATTTTGAAGCGGCTTTATCAAGGTATTTTTTAGCTATTTGATTTTCATCTTTTCCCTCAGAAAAAGGGCATTTGTTGAAGCCGTTAAAGCTTGTAGCAGCCGATAGCAAAAGGAGGACTTCTGTAGCATTTTTTATAGTTATTCCGGAAGTATCCGTTTCAACACTCCCTCCTTTATTAATGGCTTTGGTTAATAACACGTACCTCATGCCTTTGCAATGATTTGTCGATTCATTGTAAATTACCGGATCATGTTTATAACCGGTATAGTTTGGATCCACATGATCCGGAGCAACACCCCGCATAGCAAGTACGTTATTATCAACGATAGAATTTTGATTTTTTAATAAGCTTCTGGTTGAGATTTTTATATTAATCTGATTTGGCTTATCTGCTGTTATACGTACTGCAATAACCTGGTCAGGAGCAGAGATGAAAACCTGTCTTGTATAATTTATTCCACCTATTTTAAACCTTGTTGTCGCAACAGCATCGTTGATGTTTAAATCACGGTAATAAGACTCATGGGATTCTGATTTAAATTGTTGCTTTATTATTAAATCGCCCAGAGGCAAATAGTTTTCTGAATAAACTCCCTGCATCTTTTTACATAAATCAGAAGCCTTGTCATACTCTCCTTCAAATATCGCTTGTCTTATAAGAGGTAAATACTTCGGAGCATCAGGATTGACATTATTTGAAACAGGTCCGCCCGACCATAATGTGCTTTCATTTAGCTGAATGAGCTCTTCATC
>JAABUR0100010593.1_pt1 | contig 10064 bp, 7 predicted proteins | sample 5560091 | NCBI WGS metagenome assembly JAABUR01 (sample SAMN10711879, study PRJNA513375) | rock metagenome | isolation source: Antarctica rocks | place: Antarctica: Victoria Land, University Valley sud
CTCGAAGCGGAGGGCGAGCAGTGGATCGTGCTCGGCTTCGAGTACGCCGACGCCACTCCTCCACGGCGTCCCTGGCGTGCCGAGCAGCTTCGGTCGGTGCTCGATGCCTTCGTCGAGCACGCCAGCGAGCTGGCCGTCGTACCTCCCGAGCTCGAGCTGGAATCGCTCGCCGACCACCTGCTCGCGACGTACCCCGAGAGGCTGGAGCGGATCGGCGACCTCGAGGGCGACAGCGAGTGGCTGGGCGTGGTAGCGGGCCTGTGCGCCGAGGGGTGGGAGCAGCTGGCCGGCACGGGTGTCGTGCACATGGACCTGCGCGACGACAACGTGCTGATCAACGACGCCGGCCGGGTGTGGTTCGTGGACTGGAACTGGCCCGTGATGGGTCCGCCCTGGGTCGACCCCGTCTGCATCCTGCTGTCGGCGCGCGGAGACGGTCTCGACGTCGAGACGCTGGTGGCCGAGCACCCCTCCCTTCGTGACGTGCCGCCGAGGGCGATCAACTGCCTATTGGCGGTGCTGTGGTCGTTCTGGGGGGCGGCCAAGCACGAGGCGGTGCCGCTCGGCTCGCCGCACCTGCGCGACCACCAGCGGTGGTACGGCGACGCGACTCGCAACTGGCTGGAGGAACGGCTCGGGCACCCCCGATCCGCCCTCCCCCGATCCGCCCCTCCCCGATTCGTCCGACCAGCTGCGGACACCCCAGGCGCGAGCCGACCGGACGAATCCGATGGTCCCCAATTCGTCCGACCAGCTGCGGACACCCCAGGCGCGAGCCGACCGGACGAATCCGATGGGTGAGGATCGGCTGGCCGGCGTCCGCACGCCGTACGACCAGATGCCGCAAGCGGTCAAGGACTTCGTCGAGGCGGAGCTCGGCTCCCCGGTCGTGCAGGTGACACCGCGCACCGGGGGGATGTCGCCGGCGGTGGCGTGCAGCCTGCGCTCGGCGCGGGGGCGCACGGCTTTCGTCAAAGCCGTCGGCACGGAGGTCCACCCCGACACCCCCTCCCACTTCCGCCATGAGATCGCCGTGCTGCAAGCGCTCCCGGCTGCGCCGTACCGGGCGGGCCTGTTGGCGGCGTACGACGACGGCGACTGGGTAGGCGTGCTCCTCGAGGACATCGACGGCAGGCACCCCGACTGGTCGTCCGCGGCCGACTGGGACGCAGTGTTCGCGGCCATACGGCTCCAGGCGGCCGAGCTGACGCCGCCGTTGCCGGGGCTGCCGACAGTGTCCAACCGCGACGGCATCGAGAAGTACCTTCACTACGCGACGGAGGCCACTGAACTCGAGGTGGCGTCGCTCCCGGTGTGGGCGCGGCGAGACCTCGACTCGCTCCTGGGCCTGGTGCGGAACTGTCTGGACCACCAGCGCGACGAGGCGTTCTGCCACTGGGACATCCGCCACGACAACATTCTGCTCGGGTACGACGGACAACCAGTCCTACTCGACTGGGGGATGTCTCGGCGCGCTCAGCGTTGGGGCGACACCATGTGCTTCGGTCTGGAGTGGGTGGAGTCAGCGCTGTTCGACGAGCTGGTCGCGTCGGTCGACCTCTCCCCGCAGGAGCAGTCTGACGTCACCGGGTTCTTGGTCGGGCTCGGCCTCTACGGCCTGATGATGTCCACACAGCCACCCCATCCGAGCCTTCCGCACCTACCGGCGTTTCGCCGCGACCTCGGGCAGCGATGCCTGGCCGGCGTACGCCGACGCATTGACCTCGGCCTCACCTAGCCCCCCGATTCGTCCGACCGCGCGCGGACCACCCCGACAGGCCCCAGCCGGACGAATCGGGAGGCGGCAAGCGGAGCCGACCCACGAGAGCTAGCGCGATCAGACACCCCGCCAGGAGGCGGTGAAGCGCTCCCGCAGGTCGTGCACCACAGCCTCGACCCCGCCGCCGGCGTCCGCGACCGCGCGCTGGCGCGTTGCGCCGGTCCCTCGGGCGAGCAATCGCTCGAACGCCTCGACCACCCGATCGGTGTCGCCGTGCGCGTCCAGGGCGTCGCGGGCGTACGTGATGGTGTGCTCGACGACGGACCTGGCAGGGGCCAGTTCCTGGCTGAGCGGGTCGAGCAGCCGGTCACCGAGCCCGTAACGGGAGGCGCGCCAGTGAGCGGCCCGCAGCAGGTCGCTTCGCCAGATCGGGGTGCCGCCGCCCGCCACCACAGTGTCGACCAACGCCCGCGAGAGCGCCGCCACCAGACCCACATCGTCGATCTCGGTGGTGGCGTCGAAGACACGGATCTCGACGGTCGGGTAGCTCTCGGAAAGGCGTGCGTCGAAGTACAGCATCGCCCGGTCCAGCGACGCCCCGCTCGCGATCATCGACTCGGCGTTGCGTTGGTACGACGCCACGTCGCCGTACGGCTCGGACGGGCCGGCGGACGGCCACCGACCCCACACCTGCGAACGCCAGCTGGCGTAGCCGGAGTCGACCCCCTGCCAAAAGGGCGAGTTGACGCTGAGCGCGCGCAGGACGGGCAGCCACGGACGAACGCCATCCAGCACGCGCACGCCTTCGTCATCACCGCCGACGTCGACGTGCACATGCATCCCGCACACGGCTGCCTGCCGTCCGATCTCGCCGAACTCACCGACGATGCGTTCGTAGCGGTCCTCCGGTGTGACCCGCTGTGCGGAAGTGTCGGCCAGCACCGGTGTCCCGGTGGCGATCAACGACGCCTGCACCGCCTCCGCGGACTCCGCCGCCCGCCGGCGGCAGGCGACGATGTCGCGTTCGAGATCGCCGATCGACTCGTGCGGCGACGTTCCGGTCTCGATCTGCTGCAGGAAGAGCTCCTGCTCGAGTCCTCCATCGGTGCCGACGTCGTGGCCGCTGCCCTCGGCGTCGAGCTGGGCCCGGTGCGCGTGAAGCGCCCGGTGCGAAACGGCCATCAGCGCACCGGAGCCGGGGTCGACGAGCATCAGCTCCTCCTCGACACCGACCTTGCGCAGGTTCACGGACGCAGTCTGCACGACCGGCCGGATGACCGCTCGCGCAGCAGGGTGGCTGCGCGCAGCGACTAGCCTCAAACCGTGGCTGAGGCGAGAGTCGGCATCTCGGGGTGGGTGTATCCGCGTTGGCGCGGCGACTTCTACCCCCCGGGGCTGATCCAGCGGCGCGAGCTCGAGTACGCCTCGAACAAGCTCACGTCCATCGAGATCAACTCCACGTTCTACTCGTTGCAGCGGCCCGCCAGCTTCGAGCGGTGGCGCGACCAGACACCCGACGACTTCATCTTCGCGGTCAAGGGCGGCCGCTTCATCACCCACATGAAGAAGCTTGCCGACGTCGAGGGGCCACTCGCGACCTTCTTCGCCCAGGGCCTGCTGGCTCTCGGGCCGAAGTTGGGACCCCTGCTGTGGCAGCTGCCGCCGACGCTGGGCTTCGACGCGGCCCGACTGGCGGGATTCTTCGCCCGGCTGCCGCGCACGACGTACGACGCCGTCGCCCTCGCTCGCCGGCACGACGGTCGCCTCACCGAGGAGCAGACCTACCTGCGCACCGACGCCGACCGGCCGCTGCGGCACGCTCTCGAAGTGCGGCACGCGTCGTTCGCCACCGAGGCGGCTGTGGAGAACTGTCGGGCCCACGACGTGGCGCTGGTCGTCGCCGACACCGCGGGCCGCTGGCCAATCGTCGAGACGCCGACGTCGTCGTTCATGTACGTGCGGCTGCACGGCGACCTGGAGCTGTACACAAGTGGCTACACCGACGAAGCGCTGGACCGCTGGGCCGCTAAGACGCGCCGCTGGCTCGGCGGCGGTCGCGACGTGTTCGTGTACTTCGACAACGACGCCAAGGTGCGTGCGCCGTACGACGCCCAGGGTTTGATGCGACGCCTCGGACTCCCTCAACCTGGCGACGCCCGACGGCGGTCCTAGCCGCCGAGGGAGAACGCGACGACGAACCCCAACGCGGTGGCGAGACCGGTCCACCAGCCACCCTGCTTGTACGCCTCCGGCATCAGGGCCACCGCCAGTACTGCGATCGTCGCGCCGCCCGCGAGCGCCTGGACGGTGGCGATCGCTGCCGGCGAGACGCTGTCGGACGCGGCGTACCCGCCGACGGTGACGAGCACGAGCAACACCGCCGTCACCGTCCACAGGCCCCAGGCACGGAGATGACTCATCTTGTGCTGATCGCGCATCTGTGCGGCCCCGCTGATGGCCTCCGGAGTGTTGCCGACGGCAACCGCGACCAACAAGACAATGCCGCCAGCCTGCTTCAACGAGACGCCGAGCGCGATGTTCTCGGGTACGCCGTCGAGCACGGTGCCGAGCATCAGCGCCCAGCCGAGCGAGGCTGGGCCGAGCCGCTGCTCGATGAGCCGGTCGGCGCCGACGTACACCCCTGCTCCGACGATGAGCGACACTCCGGCGATCAGGCCGCCGACCTCATCGAAGGCGGGCTGGAACAGCTCCGAGGACACGGCGGCGATCATGGTGCCCGCGCCGAACGCCAGCAGCGCCGCGAGCACCGGCTGCGGCAGTCGCCAGCGGAGTCCGATGAAGGCACCGATGACGAGAGGCAGGGCGGTGCCGACGCCGTACAGGGTCGCGGTGAGCATGGCTCAACCCTACGAGGATCTTCGAGCCCTGGGCAGTCAGACGAACTGCGGGAAGGTCGGCTCGGGCAGCGGGCCGGTGTCGGCGTCACGGGCCAGCTCGTAGCCGTGCGCCACTTCGACGAGGCTTGCCTCGCTGTGGGCCGTGCCCCAGAAGCTGACCGCGACCGGCATACCGTGCGCCAGGTGCACGGGCACCGTCAGCAGCGGGTAACCCGCCATCGCCGCCGGCTGAGTGCAGCTGCCCCAGTGGTGCTCGTCGTTGACGAGGTCGACGGGCACGGCGGGTGCGTATGACGGCGTGACCAAGGCGTCGAGGTCGTGCTCGCGCAGCACCGCGTCGATGCCGTCATCGCGGCCGTGTGCGAGGCACGATGCGCGCGCCGAGCGGTACGCCGGGGAGTCCAGTCCGGGGGTCTCGAGGGCCAGCTCGAAGAACGACTGACCGAAGTACTTCAGCTCTGTGGCTGCGTGGTCGCGGTTGAACTCGACGATGTCGGCGAGCGAGGTGGGCGCGCCGGCGGGACGGGTGGCGAGGTAGTCACGCATGCCGGCCTCGATCTCGGCGAGCAGCACAACGAGCTCGTCGTCGAAGCCGTAATCGACCATCGAGTCCAGGTCGGTGCCGTCAACGACCGTGGCGCCGGCCTTCGAGAGCTGGCGCAAGACCAGCTCACCTGCGGCGTCCGCGTGCGGGCTGTAGCCCCAGAAGATCTTGCGTGGGACACCGATCCGCTTCCCGGCCAGCGCTCCCTCGACGGCACGGGCTGCGTAGTCGGTCCCGTTGGCGGCCAGCACGCTGAGCAGTGCAGCGGCATCTGCGACCGTGCGGGCCATCGGTCCAGGTGAGTCCTGAGACGCTGCGATCGGGACGACGCCGCTCGTCGGCACGACACCCACCGTCGGCTTGAACCCGACGCATCCATTGAACGCCGCGGGGCAGGTGATCGATCCGTCTGTCTCGGTGCCTACGGCGAACCGGGCGAGCTGGGCCGCCACCGCGGCGCCGCTGCCCGAGCTCGAGCCGCCCGCGGACCGGTTGAGGGCGTACGGGTTGCGCGTCAGCCCGCCGTACGCGCTCCAGCCCGAGCTCGACCCCTCGTCGCGCAGGTTAGCCCACTCGCTGAGATTGGACTTGCCGACAACGACCATGCCGGCGGCACGCAGCCGGCGTACGAGGGTGGCGTCGCTCGTCGGCGGTGTCTCGGCCAGCGCGAGCGACCCTGCCGTGGTGAGCAAGCCAGCGGTGTCGATGTTGTCCTTGACCAGGATCGGCTGACCGTGTAGCGGCCCGCGACGGCGTCCGGCTGCTGCCTCCGCATCGAGGGCGTCGGCATCGTGCACCGCGTCCGGATTGAGGGTGCAGACGGCGTTGACGAGCGGGTCCACCGACTCGATCCGGTCGAGCGAAGCCTCCAGGCGCGCACGGGCAGACGTCATGGCTGGCATCCTCGCACCCGTCGCACTCTGGCCACCGTCCGCGCTCCCCACCCCAGCGATTCGTCCGACTGAGCGCGGACAAACCCGGCGTGGGCCACCCGGACGAATCGCAAACGTGGGGGATCCCAGCGATTCGTCCGACTGAGCGCGGACAAACCCGGCGTGGGCCACCCGGACGAATCGCAATGGGAGGACGCGAAGGGCGGAGATTTGGCCGCCCCGCGTGGCCGCTGGTACCCTGATCCGTCGCGCGTGCGCCTGCCGTACCCGCCTCGCTTGCCCCACCCGATCCGAGAATCAGAGGCCCCGCCCCGTGGCAAACATCAAGTCGCAGATCAAGCGCATCAAGCAGAACGACGCTGCGCACGAGCGCAACAAGGCGGTCAAGTCTGCGCTGAAGACGTCGATCCGGCGTTTCCGCGAAGCCGCCGCGGCAGGCGACACCGAGCAGGCTCGTGAGCTGGCCAAGACGGCCAACCAGAAGCTCGACAAGGCGGCTTCCGCTGGAGTGATCCACCGCAACCAGGCCGCAAACAAGAAGTCCGCGATCAGCAGGTCGGCCGCATCTCTTTGACGCCGTCTCCCCCACGCCGCGTGACACGCCGCGGCGCGAGTACCTTGCACAAGCGGGTCGACCCGATCGGGTCGGCCCGTTTGCTCGTGGTGCTGCCCGTCCTAGTGCAAGGCCCGTCCTAGTGCAAGGCGCGGGCACGAAGGACGGAGATCACGAGCCGCTCGCACGCCCACTGCCGGTCGCCGGCAGCACCTTTGACGTCGGCGTCGGCCTGAGCGGCCGCCTGGATGGCGTGAGCCAGCCCACGCGACGACCAATCCCGCGACTGCTTGGCTAACGTCTTCAGCTTCCACGGGGGTACGCCGACCTCCCGCGCGAGATCGATTTCCCGTAGCCCGCGGGGCGCTGCCATGTAGCGCGCGAGCCCGCGCAACCCACCGGCCATCGCGCTCGTGATGAGCACCGGATCGACCCGGCTGGCGAAGGCCCACCGCAGCTGCTCGAACGCCATGCTGGTCTTGCCGTCGATCGCGGCGTCAGCCACCGCAAAACCCTTCACTTCCGCGCGACCCGCAAAGTAGCGGCGCACCACCTGCTCGCTGATCGGCTCGTCAGCGCAGTCGGCGGCCAGCTGATCGGCGGCGCCGGCGAGCGCCCGCATGTCCTCACCGACGGCGTCGACCAGGGCACTCGCTGCCCGTTCGTCGATCTTCTTTTGGTGTGACCGGAACTCCGCCACCACCCACTCCGGCAGCTCCCAGCGTTTCGGTGACGCCGCCTTGACCTCCGAAGCTCCGGCCTCGCGCAGCTTGTCGAGCACTGCCTTTCCCTTGGCGCCGCCGGTGTGATGCAGCACGAGCGCGACGTCGTCTGCCGGCGCCTCGACGTACGCCACCAGGGGTTCGATCCCGTCGACAGGGAGGTCCTCGAGGGCGCGTACGACGACGCAGCGCAGTGACGCGAACAACGACGGGCTGGTGATCTCGGCGAATGCGCCCGGTCCGAGTTCGGCCGCGGTCAGCTCGGAGACGTCGGCGTCACCGTCGGTCCTGCGCACCGACTCGCGGATTGAGGCGATCGTGCGCTCAGCGAGGAACTCGTCAGATCCGGTGATCAGCGTTGTGACCCCGAGGGCGGCTGCAGCGGTGATCGTGGGCATCGTGGGAAAGCATGTCACGAGCTGCCGACGCTGACGGCCGGTGCTAGGGCGAGGTGACGCAGTCGGCGGCTCTTCCCCGCTTCCTCGTCAGCGCCAGGTCACGACCAGGAGCTGGCCGGCGCGCACGAGCACGGCGATGTCTCCGTCGCGGTCGGTGCGGTAGACGCGGGCGCCAAGCTGCTGCAGCAAGGCGAGGGTCTCCGGCGCCGGGTGACCGTAGTCGTTGTCGGCGCCGACGGAGACGATCGCCACCCGCGCACCCGTCTCCCTCACGAAATCGGGATCCTGGTTGGCCGAACCATGGTGGGCCACCTTGAACACGTCGACGCCCAGACCGGCGGTGGAGGCGAGGATGTCATCCTCTTCCTCGGGTTCGGCGTCGCCGCTCATCAGCAACCTGACACCCCGCACCTCGACCAGCATCACGATCGAGGCGTTGTTGGGAGCAGAGCCCTCCTGTGCCCCACCGGCCGGTTCGTCGCCGGTTGGCACCTCGACCGGGCCGAGCACCTGCCAGCTGAGGTCGCCGACTGTACGCCGCTCCCCCGTCACCGCGACCGTCACCGGCACATCCGCCTTCGCCGCCCAGCGCGACACCGACTCGGCGCGGTCGGGAGAGTCCGCCAGAGGTGACACCTCGATCTCGCCCACCGTGCGACCCGCCAGGAGGCCCGGAAGCCCATCGACGTGGTCGGCGTGGAAGTGGGTCAGCACCACGAGCGCCACCCGGTCGACACCGAGCCGGTCGAGGCAGCCGTCGACGAGCGTCGGATCGGGTCCGGCGTCCACGACCACGCCAACACCGCCACCGGCGTTGAGCACCATCGCGTCTCCTTGCCCCACATCGCACATCACCAGCAGCCAGTCGTGGGGGGGCCACCCTGCTCGTCCGATGGGCTGGACGACGGCCATCACCAACACAACCGTCGCGGCCAGGCACGACCAGCGCCGAGACAGCAGAGTGGGCATCACCACAACCAGTCCGAGACAAACGATGCTCAGCGCCGCCACCCCGACTGCTCCGGCCGGCCAGGGCAAGCTGGCTCCCGACAGACTCGCCCCCCGATCGGCGACCCAGACGATCCACCAGGCCGAAGCGCCCGCGGCGTACCCGACCAGATGGCTGACCGGATCGTTCACCAACGCCACCATCCCGCCCACCAGCCCCACCACGGTCGTCGGTCCGACGGCGGGAGCGGCCACGAGGTTGCTGAAGACGGCGACCAGACTGACCTGGCCGGAGATGGCGGCGATCGCCGGTGTGCAGGCAAGCTGCGCCGCTAGCGGCACGGCGACCGCCTCGGCCAGCGGGCGCGGCATCCACCGAGCCAGGCAGTCGCGCCACTGCGGCGCCAGAACCAAGATGCCCGCAGTCGCAACGGTCGAGAGCAAGAAGCCGATCGAGCGGGACAGCTGCGGGTCGACCAGCACGAGTCCCACGACCGCCACGCACAGCAACCGGACTCCACGCCGGCTTCCTGCCGAGGAGAGCCCGGCCAGCGCCACGACGCCCATCGCGGCAGCCCGCAGCACACTTGGTTGTGGTCGTGCCAGCAGCACGAAGAACACGACTCCGACTACCCCGAGGATCACCAGCCCGCGGGCGCGGACGCTGGCCCAGCGGGCGACCAGCAGCAAGAATCCGAGCATCAGCGTGAGGTTCGCGCCGCTGACGGCCAACAGATGGGTGAGCCCCGTCGTCTGGAACTCGGCGGCCACCTCGACAGGCATCTTCGAGTCGTCGCCGTCGACCAGCGCGGGTACCAGCGACCGCTCAGCCGGCGGGAGCACCGAGGCTGCCTCGGTCAACCCCTCCCGTACGTGCGAGATCGCCTGGTAGATCGAGCCACCCGCGGCGCCGCGGTCCGGCGGCCCCCGTGCGATCATCACGGCCGAGAGGTCGACGCCGTCGGCCGGTTGCAGGCGCCCGCTGGCGCGGATCGTGTCGGCGTACCGGGCGCGACTCCAGCTGGTGTCGCCGATGACCAGGATCGGCGAGCGGACAGCGGTGACCACCCCCCGAGCCGACACCTGCACGGCCCGGAGCCGGACCATCACGTAAGGGCCGAAGTCGCCCGGTCGTTCGACGGGGTCGCTGACCACAGTGGCGGTGACCTGGACCTGGGCACGGATCCGGGCAAGCTCCGGAACAGGCCCGGCCTGCACCGAGCCGGAGTGGAGCCCACCGATGGCGAGCGCTGCCGCGCCCACGACGAAGATGCCGACAAGGGCCACCGGTGTGACCGCGGACCGGGGTGCAAGGCGCCTAGCACGACTGCCGACAAGCGCCACCGCCACGGCAAGCACCAGCAGGATCGTGGCCCCCAGAAGAGCTCGACCAACCGGCCAACCGACACCGGTCGCCGCCGCTCCCCA
>JAABUR0100010604.1_pt1 | contig 10054 bp, 16 predicted proteins | sample 5560091 | NCBI WGS metagenome assembly JAABUR01 (sample SAMN10711879, study PRJNA513375) | rock metagenome | isolation source: Antarctica rocks | place: Antarctica: Victoria Land, University Valley sud
TAAGCTTGAACACTGACTTCCATTCGGCCATAGTCGGCAATGTACCTGTCATGTATTAAAACAGCTCCCATGAACTTCTCGTTTGTCGAAGGGTTGACATGCACACTCGCACAATACATGCTAAGTATATGTCCCTGCACTCCAAGCTCGACATCCTAACGAAAAAAGCAGGTAACTAGCTTGATGCGCATGCGCAGGCACCTTCCTCACAGGTATTGACCTGCAAGTTAATCGCTCGCACACAGTGCTAGCATGCGCTGCTCTCACTGTTGAGCGTGGCTCGCATTGCTTATGCTGCATGGCCCTTGACGGCTGGCACGTGTACACACCCAGTCCCTGGCGGTATACCCTGCTCAGTCTGCATCTTAACATGTCAGGCTCTGCACCCTTTTTCCAGCACAGCTGCGACTTGCGCATGCATGCAGGTCCTGCTGCCCAGCGTCTTTCAGGCCGTCCTTGGTCTTGCTGCCGCCGCTTGTGCCTCAGACCTCCCCGCTGACGGACGTGTCGTCTGTGATCACATCGGATGTGATCACATCGCCACACACGCAGCAGTGCTCAGGCTCCGGCGCGCCCTCCACGTGCGGCACCTGCGCTTGTGCACCAACACCGCTGGGCACGTTGCACAAGCGGCCCGGGCGTGAGCAGGGCTGCCTGCAGGCCATGGTTTATGCACTCTCACTTTCAAGGTATTTGATGCAGACTGACCTTACCCAATTGACAGACATGCTACGTTGAGGGATCCTTAGCACCAAGCTTGAGCTCTGCGCCACACATGTGTGCAGGGAGACTGAGCCTGCAGACAGGGGGCACAGATGAACAGCCAGCCCGGCCCATTTTGGCTGATCTGTGCAGATATGTGGAAGCCATGCAGTGTCTGATGGCCAGAGATCAGCCGCCCGGCACACCAGCGGCAGGCAGGGCGCTCTATTTTTCAGCATTGTCAAGCAAGCACGCGCACGCAGCGCGGCCAGGGGCGCTCCGGAACGGCGGGGCCGCCGGCGGCGGGCGCCGCGCGCGCGCGCTTCGGCGGCCTGTACGAGGGCTCGTCGCCGCTGGTGCTGCCGGACCCCATGCCGGTCTCCTCGTGCTCCTCCTCGGCCTCGTCCAGCTCCTGCAGGTGCTTGGCCAGCATGTCCTGGCGCTCGGCCGCCGCGAGGAGCGAGTGGTCGCGCGCCTGGCGCAAGCACGCGCACCGTCGCTTATACTCGGGTCCTGGGCGCGTGTGACAACTCCGCATAAGCGGCTACTCTGGCCACCTGCGAGCTCCCAGGGCCGGCGTGGCATGCTTGATTCTTGTCACCCAGACGGGCATCGGAGAGGGGGCACCTTCTTGGCGACATGTAGCATGCGCTCGATTGCAGTGCTGCAGTACATGGTGCCTGGACGAACGGGACGTACACCACTCCGCGCACAGCAGTTTTGCAGGTCACAGCGACCTGCAACACCGCTGTGCGCTGACTGTGCGCATCCGTCCGCTCAGGCATCATCAACTGCAGCACTGAGGCGCGCCCTGCTTCACGCTTCAACAGCATGCCGGTCCCAAGGCACCGGCGCACATGGCCGGGTGCATTTGCACGGCACATGCGCAGACCGTACACACAGTCTGCCTGTAGCGACCATGCTGCTGTGAGCATCAGGCAGTGCCAGCGGCGCCCGCGGCAACACACATGCATGCGAGCTCTGTCCAGGGCAATCAGGAGCATGCTCAGAGCGGCTGGGCGAGTGCGCCTCGACCTGGCGCATGATCTGCCGGCCGACCTCGGCCACGCGGTCGTACGCAGCAGCGCCCCGCTGCGGCTGCGGCGCGCCCGGGCCGGGCGTGCGCGGCGCCAGAGCATCAGCCTTGCCGGCCGCTCCTGCCGCGCCAGAGCGCGCCCGACGCATGCAGCGCTGCAGGCTGCGCTGGGGCGCGGAGCATGCGCCCTTGCACGCACATCGTCCCAGCTTACGCATGGTGTGACTCGTGTCCTTGTCCTCTGTCCAGTGTCATAAGGCACCAGTACGCATTGCTGTTGATTTGCCTGCTAATACTGCAACCCAATCACAAGACGCAGTGGTTGTGTGCATGCTAATATCAGCTGACGGCTCGCCATATACTTTGAAGCCTGAAGGTGTGTGACTTTCTAGGACTAGAATGCCACGCGTACGCTGCTGCAAGTCCTGCTTTTATGCTCAACTGCGCATGTGTGTGCGCACGACAACCGAGGAATGCCATGCCGCTTGCCAACCGCAGCACCCCCGACCATAACATCACGAGCAGTCTATCCTTGCCCATCGCGGCCGGCCACGCACCCCCGACGCGGTGCGGCATCTCGCGCGCCGCAGCGGCCGCGCTCTCGGCCAGGTTGGGCGGCGCGGCCGCAGTCCACGCGGGCGGAACTGTGCCGAGCTCCGCGGCGTCGTTGCGCAGCGGCGCCCAGGACCACTGGGTAGTCCCCGCGGCGCCCAGGGGCACCTGAACAGGAGTCGCGGGCATGTAGGCCCACACGGTGCCGCCCGGCGGCCAGTGCGCGCCCGCCGGCAGCATCGTTGCCGTCCAGCCGCCAGAGCGCCCAGGCACCAGGCCCACCTGCGCCCAGCCAGCACAGCACCTGGGGCCGCGGCCTGCAGGACGAGCCAGGGTAGTCGGAAGCGCTTCCCCATGCTTTCGCTTCCCCGCTTCTGAAGCGCGCTTCCCCGCGCTTCTTCATTCATGCCCTTCATGCTTAAGAGCCTGTTCCGACTACACTGGGACGAGCGGGCGCTGTGGGGGCAGCGCGCGCGCGCATGCGGCCGGGCAGACCTGCTGGCGGGCAGCGTCGCGCGGCGGCGCGGGCCCGGCGGCGCCCGCTGCGCGCTCCTCGAGCTCGGCGAGGCGCTCCGCGACGCGCACCTGCGGCACATATCTTATGCACAGTGCGCCGGTGCTCCTGTGCAGCCCAGCACGCTCTCCACTGGCAAGCCATGTGTGCGCTTGCAGTGTAGGAGCATGCGGGGCTGCAGCTGAGTATAACCTGCTGGTGGCACGCTGCCAGTGGCGTGAACGGCAGGCAGGTGAGCTAGCCCACGCTCTATACGCTCACGTGTGCAACCCTACATCTCATGCATTCTCTTGGTGCCTGCTGAGCGCCCGCGCGGGCCGCACGCCTGGGCCTGGACGGCCGCCTCATGGACGTCGCGCTCGGCTATAATTGATGACACGTAACGCAGCGCGGCCATCTGATGCGCAAAGCGCTTTACGTCACAATGGGTTCTCTTCTTCTGCCGGGATACAAGGAGCACCCGTGCAGCGCCACAGCTGCAGTGAGCGTCTTTCCAAGGGCCGCAGGACAGCAAGGCCCACGCGCGACAATTACCCACCTTCAAGGTTGCGCCTTTGCTCCCCACTTGCTCAGCAGCCTCTTGTCCGTAGGCCGGCAGCTCCTCGCAGGATAGCGAGCCGGCTCACGAGGGCCGTGCCACCCGAGGTTCAGGCCGCAGCTGTGTGATCCAGGGCGCTGGCCTCGCTTACCACGCCAGAGCAAGGTCGGCCATCAGCTCTGCTCACTACGAACTCACTATGGGAAAGGAAGCACGTGTGCTACCAGCACGCATCGATCCGTGGCTTGTCAGCATGTCCAATGAAGCTGGTTTGACGCTCCACACTTCAGTGCACCCTACCCTTGGTTCTCGTTGCAAAGTCAGTTGAGAGCGTTCGACCAGAGCTCCCTTACTCCCTCCCTGGCGCTCCCCGTCTCCCTTCCCTTGCGCCATGTCCAGCCTCAGCATGCAGTGCGGCCCGCGCACTCTGCCCAGGCAGAATGCCGCTGCCCCGCTGACTGGTGTCAAGGCCGCCAGCACGCGGCCGCGTCGCGTGCGCGTGCGCAGCATGGCGCAGCCAGTGTACGAGACAGCCAACCTCGTCCAGGCAGCGCTCCCGGTCGTGCTGAAGATGCTCCCGGGTGCCGTCACGGCAGGCGTCGCGCTGTATGCTGGCGCCAACTGGCTGAGCTACTCGCGCCTGCGCCGCGAGGTGCGCCGTGCCCTTGCCTGGTGGCAAAGGAAGCAGCATGTGTTTGCTGACGCCGCGCTGACCTGGCCGTTGTGCTGCAGATGGAGACCCGGCAGCGCCAGGCGTCCGCGGGTGCAAAGACGCGCCAGGACAAGCTGGAGCGGCTCGGCCTGGGCCATGCCGCGAAGAAGGAGGGCCAGCCTGCCGCCAGCGAGGAAGGCGAGGGGGGAGTCGAGTGAGGGCGCCGCGCAGCATCAGCGTGAGGTGTCCCTGCAGCTCCCAGAACGGCCACTCAAAAGGTGCAGATAGCAGGCAAATGAATGAATGGCAGCGTATGCGCTTAGTTAGGTGTGAGCGTGTGTCGCGCGCTCGCCCGGCCGTCGTCGAGCGGCGCACACGCGTGCGTCCAACTTTACCTTGCACGGTAGGGGCCTCAGACAGGTGTATAATGGATGTATTTTGGTGTTTTTTTGCATTCACCCGCAGATCAGCCTGGTTGCTCAGTGCTAGGCACTGATGTGTATGTACAGCCCAGTGTGTACGGCCTGCTGAGGGCGCTGATTAAACAGACTTGGCAATGGTCTGTACACATCAATAACGTTTGCGAAAACGCATGGTTGGGGACTTGATGTATGAGGTATTGAAGATCTAGTGTACAAGGTATGTTTCGGTCTGCACTTGCCTTCGGTGTGCTTGCTGCGTATGTACAACAGAGTTGCGTGTGTTGTGATGAAGGAGGGTGCGTCAATCAGTGCATTATGTATGATGCTACGTAAGTGATATCAACACTGTCTGCATCCGTTCACAGCGCGCTTGCGACGCCGTGTGTATAATGCTGTGTAACTGATACCAAAATTGTCTGCGTACATTCACAGCGTACTTGTGACTCCTGATCTACAGACCGATGGACAAGTGATCCTACTGCAAGGCAGGCCAAAACTTCGATGTTGCCCCACCGCACACCGCGTCAGGCCGGCGCGCTCGCGGACGTGTTGTTCAGCAGCCCGCGCCCGAAGAACTCGGCGATCACGCTGAAGCCGTCCGCGCTGTTCTTGAGCTGCGTGAAGAATTTATCCTGCGTGCGCGCAGCGCTGCCCCTCAGCTCCACGGACGCTGTAGAGTCGCACTCCAGCCTCAAGGGGCAAGCCCCAATCAAGTAGCGCAAGCTCTGCACCTCAATGCTCGGCAGGCACTGGTGGCGCCATCATTGTCCGACCTGCTTGCCTGCACACCCAGGCCTCCCGCTGTTTCACGTTTTCGCACAGCAGGCATACAGTCAAAAGTGTGTACGCATGCCGGGCAAGCCTGCGCCCTGGCGGCGCCAGAGGCCGCGCGCGCGCCTGCTCGGCCGCGCCCGCGCGCAGCGAGCGGCGGATGTCCAGGATGGTGCGGAACTGCGGCGCACACAGCGGGCACTCGCGCTCGCCCTCGCTGAGCGCGCGCGCGTTGAAGCTGTGCCCGCACAGAAAGTGCACCGCCGGCAGCTCCAGCGGCGCGCCGCTCAGCGCGCAGCGGCTGTTCTGGAACACGCGTGCCTGCGCGCGGCGCGTGCACGGGGTCCGGCAGGGCGAGTCGTTGCAGCAAGCCGGCGGCCTGGGCGCGCAGGCGCCTGAGGACGCCGTGGTCCTCGTCGGCCCCGGCCGCCGCGGCGCCGGCCGCACCAGAGGGCGCGATCGGAGCAGCAAGCGCGGACGCGGCAGGCGCCGCACACCTGGGCCTGGGCCGCGGTCGTGCCAGCGCATGCAGCTCCGGCGGCTTGCGCGGCCCACATGCATGGAGCGTGGGGGCAGTAGCACGGCGCGCCGCGCCGTCCGCACCGCGGCCCCGGCCGTCGCGGCGCACCAGGCGCGCAGGCAGCGAGAGCCGGCACAGCCAAGTAGGTAACAGCCACGCCAGGCGCGGCCACGCCGGGCACGGGCGCGTGGAGCAGGCCCTGCGCGACATGCGGCAGGGAAGGGGCGCGCGCGCGGCCTCGCGCCTGCGTGCGCAGCTCGGCCACCTCCGCGCGCATGCCGGCCGTCTCGGCCTGGAAGCGCGCCACGGCGGCGCGGTCCTCGTCGGCGGCGGCCGCCTCGGCGCCCAGCGCGCGGCCCATGTAGCCGGCCACGACCGCCAGCTTCAGCGCCGGGTTGGCCGCCAGCGCCTGCAGCACCACCAGCGGCGGCAGCAGCCCGCCCGCCTCGATGTGCCCCAGCACCTCGGCCACCTGCGCTGCCCGGCCGCCGCAGCTGCACCGCCCGAGTCGCAGTGTGCAGCACCATGACAGGCGCGAGCACAGCGCGAGAAGGGTGAAGGACAACACTTGCGTGGTGCTGGGTCAGCCAGGCGCGGCATGCGGGGCTCGCTGTCATGGTCGCCTGTGGACACATGGCCGTCAACAGTGCTGTGAACACCGTCCAAGCACCGGACCCTGCCGAGCTATGGTGCGGACGCCCGGGACCCAGCCAGCACGCGCGCCGGCCTCTGCGCTTGCACCGACACCAAGGCACGGGCTCCCGCAAGCGTGGGGCGCATGCCAGGTATGCAGCCAGCGCAGGGGAGGCGCCGCGCCTGCGCCGAGCAGTCACGGTCCTGCGAGCCCAGGTACTCGAGCACCTCTGTCCACAGGTGCGCGTCGCCGCCGCGCGATGCATCGCCCAGGCGCACGCACGCCTCGATCAGCGCGGCCGGGTCGCCGGCCGCCATGTGCACCTGCCCGGCGCGGCGGCTGCATGAGACAGATCGTCGCGTCGCTGTCCCCGCTCGCCGCGCGCGCCGCCCGCAGCGGTGGCTGCATGGATCGCCGCGGTATCGGCACACCCTACCCTTATCCAGCCATGCGCGCGGCTGAGCTGTCCGCCTTGCACTGTGGTCGCTCGCCGGGCGGGCGGGCTTCAGGCGGGCGGATGACATGCAGCCTGGTGTCTGCGGCTCCCGCGTGCACTTTGCAGTATAGGGATAGGGCGATGCAGCACGCCGCCGGCCCTACTCGATCTGGCCGGCCTGTGGGCGAGCGGGGGAGCGGGGGCGCACCCGCAGCACCTCCCGGAACAGGCGCATGTTCTCGTACAGCAGCACCAGGCCCGGCCGGTACGCGGCCAGCCGGCACAGCACGAGCGCATGGTCCGGGTCGTAGCGCGGCTCGTCGCCCGCCGGCCAGCCGCGCCGCAGCAGCTCCAGCGCCTTCTCCCTACCGTTCCGCCGCGCAGGGCCGCGCGCTCAGCGCTGCCATCGCACGGCGTGGTCCGGCCCCAAGAGGCCAGACTGCGTAGCAGCCCCGCTGCTTGTCGCGCGGGGGGACAGCGGTTGCAGATTGCGGCCTGACGGTGGCCGGTTTCCAGTACTATTTGCATGCATTGGCCTGCCAGTAGCACGAGTCACATGCCTCTTCGCCCGACAGATGCGGCTCCAGCGCCTGCCACTCCCGATCTCAGCGCGCCTGACCGCACACAGCGACGGGCATGCTGTTTAGTAGCCTGCGATGCTGAGGCGGCGGCCGCCCTGCTCGGGAGGGCATCCGGTCAGAGCCCCTGAACGGGGTGATGTTTAGTCGCATGTTTGGCGGCAGGGCAGGCGCACCGCCGGCCGGGCTGCGCGGCCGCCGCGGCCGCCGCGTCCGGCTCGTCCACTAGGCGCTCGGCCAGGTAGAGCTGCAGCAGCGTGTGGTACAGCGCCTCCTCGCGCGGCGGCGCGCGCGTGGAGTTGAGCACAAACTCGCACAGCAGCATCAGCGCCTGCGGCCTGCCGCGTGGCCGGAACGGGTGGGCGCCGCTCGTGCCCTGTGCAGAGCACTTGCGCCAGGAATAGCGCGTGGGCGAGCCTGCCAAGCGGCGAGGGGCCTGGCCTCACTTTGTGCGTCGGTTGCCTGTCCTGCGCCTGCACGCACGATGGTGCGCGAACAAGTGCTGCCGTCATGATGACCGCCTGCACACTGACTGGTTATGCAATTCAGCTGCATCAAACCGGCAATCCCGCTGCAGAGCTCCTGTAATTGGATTAGGCACGTGATGGCCCGCAGACTAAGGGCCGCCGCTGCTCATGCGCGGGGACGCTGGCGCTCCCAAGCGCGGGCCGGGTGGCGCCGCGGGGCGGCGCGCCTCTCCGCGTACAGGTGCGCGACGTCCGCGACCTTGGCCGCCCACTCGCCGCCGGCCTCGCCGGCGCCGCCGCCGCCGGCCTCGCGACCCGTGCACAGGTCGCCGAGCAGCGCCGTGGTCGCCTCCGGGCGCTCGGTTACCAGCACCTGCGCCCACGCGCTGCGTGGCTGCGCGCACTATGCTCACATACGATGCATGTGAAACCTACCCTGAACCTAAAGCTGTCCCTGCTCTAGCACTTGCGGCGCTGGAAGGAGGGCCGGACAGCCCTCCCACAGAGTGGCAGGCACCTTCGCCGCCGCCTGTGAGCTCGGCCTCGCCGCCGGCCCGGCTGCAGCCACGCCGCTCAGAAGCGGTGCGGCCGTGCTGCTCAGCGATTGAGCGCCCTTGCTGCGCGGCAGGCCTCTCGGCAGGGCCGGAGCGCTGGGCAGACGTGGCGGCCGTGAAGGGGGGCGCGCCACCTCCCAGGACAGCCAAGGTCTCCAGAGTCTGCTGACGAGGGCCGCGCCTTGCCGTGGCGGTGCAGCGCAGCGGCGGCCTGCGGCCGCGGCAGGCCACGCAGAAAGTCGAGCGCCTCGTCGAACTGGCGGCAGTCCTCCAGCAGGATCTCCAGGCACCACTCCGGCTCGCCGGCCGACTGCGCCACCGCCAGCGCGTGCTCGAAGTAGCCCGCCGAGCGGCAGACCTGCGCGCCGCGCCGGATACCTTGAAGGTAGGGTAGGTCTACATCACGCCAGTGAGCTGCCTGAGGCGGTGGACGGGACGACGGCAGTCCTGCGCATGAAGCAGGGCGCACAGATGAGCAGCAGCGCCTACGCCTCCTGGACGCGCCCGCTCACAGCTCTCACGACATGCAAACGGAAGGCAAGCATGCTTGCACGGCTGATTAGGCAGCGGCGCTGCTGACAGGTGAAGGCGTAGCACTGCAAGCAGAGCGCCCGCCCGGCGCGCCTTGACGGCTGTCTCCACGTCGAAAGGCAGCGCGCCGCGGCCGTCGGCGGCGCCCGCGCCGCGCAGGAATGCGTCCAGCTTGGCCACGTCCTTGAGCTTGGTGTAGCAGTTGAGCAGCAGCGTCGTGTGGTCCGCATTGGCCAGGCCCTGCGCCGGTGCCGTAGGGGTAGGATCAGGGTTAGGATAGGGAGTATAGGGAAGATAGGGCGAGCGGGCGTCGGGGCGTTCGCGATGGACAGGGGCCGACCACAACTGTGCTGCGTGCTTGCCATGCATGGCATCAGCCGCTCCGTGCGTGCAGGTGCGCGTCATGCGCGCCCAAGTGGCCCTGTAGCACAGTCAGCGCGACAATTCGTGACCTCACTGGGCCGCATCTACCGCTGCTCAGGATAGCGCTGATCTGCAGCAGGCGCTAGAGAAGGCCTCTGCTGTACGGGCAGCAGCGCGGCGCGCGTGCCGGACGTGCGCAGCGGCCGGCGCACGCGCGCCTTGGCATGCAGCGCCTCCAGGTAGGCGGTCAGGATTAGGGTAGGGTTCTAGGATTAAGCCATGCGCGCGCAGCGGCAGGCGGCCGCGTGCCTTGGCGTGCAGCGCCTCCAGGTAGGCGGTCAGGTTGTGGATGCGCTGCGCGTCCAGGAACTTGCGGATGACGTAGCTGGGCTCCAGCGAACCGATCGTGGCCGCGTACTGCGCAACCGCGCCGTCATAGTCGTGCTTGGCGTACAGGTGGTCGCCGTAGCGCCGCTGGATCTCCGCGACCGCCGACAGCTCGGCCTGCGGTGCGGCGCCTGCTCAGGCACAGAGGCGCGGCAGGCGTGTCTATGGAGCTCAAAAGCGGGTCCGCGTCGCCAGACACGCCATTGTGCCGAGCCTGCATCAGGCTCTATTCACAAGCCCCGAAGACATGGCGCTGGTGGGGACCATAGGCGCCCCTTTTGACTGCGCGAGCACAAGCTAGGGTAGAGTGGAAAAGTTTCACCCTGTGGTATTTTACCACATGACGCCATGGCTTCATGCAGGCCACCTCTGCGTCGCAGGCGCGGCTCCCGAGGCG
>JAABUR0100010607.1_pt1 | contig 10052 bp, 10 predicted proteins | sample 5560091 | NCBI WGS metagenome assembly JAABUR01 (sample SAMN10711879, study PRJNA513375) | rock metagenome | isolation source: Antarctica rocks | place: Antarctica: Victoria Land, University Valley sud
TTGAATGAGTAAGAGCACTCTGCAGCCTATGACAAACTGTCACATGGACGCGAACTTACATGATCTAGCAACATGATATGTGCTGTAGCAGGCATGACTGCTGATGCGAATATCCTAATCAACTATGCTCGCCAGGCTGCGCAAAGATACCTCCTCACCTACAACGAAGATATTCCCTGCGAACAGCTAGTTCGACGGCTATGTGATCTTAAGCAAGGGTACACTCAACACGGTGGCTTACGGCCGTTTGGTGTCTCCTTCATATATGCCGGCTATGATCCTCAGCGCCAGTTCCAGTTATATCAAAGCAATCCAAGTGGAAACTATGGAGGGTGGAAAGCGACAAGCGTAGGGGCGAACAATGCTAGTGCTCAAAGTCTCTTGAAGCAGGATTACAAGGAGGAATGCGATCTGAAGGAGGCCTGTGGTTTAGCAGTCAAGGTCCTCAGCAAGACGATGGATTCAACAAAGCTAAGCAGTGAGAAAAGTATGTGGCCCTATTATATCTAAAGCACCAAGGAAATTGGCTGACACCCTTTCAAGTCGAATTTGCTACGGTGGGAAAGACGAAGAATGGGACCGTCTATCACCATCTTTGGGGTGCGGACGAAATTACCACGTTATTACAGGAGCATGGACTGGCAAAACAAGAAGACACCGATACTTGATGAATTTGGTTCAACACTGAAGTTGAAAGCATTCTGGCGTTAGGGCGCTCGAGTGATATTGTAGTAGTAGATGTCATTGAGACTGTCGTACCGTGGACGAAAGAGCATTTCAGGAATTGGTGCTCTCATCAGAGAGACTGCAATCGCCAGACCTGACAACCAACAACTCCGATGGCCAGATGGGTCAACATCTCCGAAGACAACCAGACAACCCTTCCATTTTTGTCTGCTCTAGTAGCACGTTCATGTTAACTCTGATCAAATCTTGCCTTCATTACAGAGAGCTAGCGGTCCAAGCATTCTAAGCATCCCTACTATGCCTGTACCTTGGTAAGAAAATAAATATAAACGTGACCGTTGTTTGATGGTTGGAATACCCTTAGAGCTGCGTACTCAAATATACCGCCGTCCAGTAAATTCTGCATCACAGTGCTGCCGACCGCCAACGCAACAACTACGTGTCTCCACTCGCTTTCTACTCTTTCTCCCCGAATCCACCTATACCATTTCTCATTCAAATACTTGCTAATGCCCACTCTGATTTTATCTCCCTCATTGAAAATGTCCATAGTGATGGCAAGATCGACTTCGGCACGGTAGCCCTGGCGGCTATAGTTGTTCCAAATCCCCAAAGCGTCAAGCCATCAGCGAATAGCAGCACATCAGCATCTTCAAAGGTAAGATGGGTTTCATCGGAGATTCTTTAGCTACAAAATAAGAACCAGGTATCCATGCAGACATAAGTCAAATCCACCGGAAGCTCCAATCATTTCATCGCAACAAAAGCGTACTACATGACCGCACATCCGAAACTTCAGCTTCTCCGTCATCAGCATTACCATATCAAGCCAACACCTGCCATCTCAAATAGCCTGAAGTCTTCTCTGACGCTCGCTTCCCAATTCATATATCTCTTTGTCCAAGACCTTGATCATGTCGTACGACCGGTCAATCGAGGCTCGGAATTTGCTGCCTTCTCGCTGCCAGCGGCTGATCCGATCTACCTCTGCGCTACGGCGCCGTTGTTTCGTATCGATCTTGTCGCAGAGTTTGCATTTCTGACTGACAGGGACGGTTTGCATAATCAGTTTCATACCGCAAGTTTCACCTGTGCGGTACTCCCTGTTGCAATGCTGTCTAAAATGCCCCCATTTCCAGTCGCCGCAAGCAAAACGGTGTTGGTCGAAAAAGCACATTTTTGAGCTGTTCTGATCCAATCTTCCAAACGTCAGCAAGGTCTCCAATAAATCGGGGTTCCGTTCTTACTTAAAAGCTTTGCTTTCTACAAAGTGTTGGCTATCGACGTCCGAGGATATTGTACCACGTGGAAACGGGGTGTATGCTGCAGCCACCCTTAGCGGTTGAGATGGAATGATATCCAATGTTTGGTACGAACCTGGTACAGGTATGAAGAGCCTTTGACACAAGCCGTCAGATCTTTCGAAGGTGTTTGAAAATTAAGGAAGCTCAATGGCTAGATTTCTGGAGTTCGAGATGTTGAGCGCGAGTCGAAACATTGGGGGATCTCAACGCGGTATTTATGTCTCGAGGGCATCCAACGTGATGTGACTTTGTGGTCTTGCTCGCTCACTCCTTCGGCAACAAACGGCTGGGCTATCACTAAACAAAGCAAAACCCCTTTCGGGAGCCTTGAACGTGCTCACCGGCCACGTTACCCACCAATCACTACAACCCAGGCCCACTGATCGACAGTCACAATCTTTTGCAGCTCCCGTGGAACATGTGAGAAGTAGTGAATTGGGCAACCACAGCCAACGGATATCTATCGAGTGCTGATCTCCGGATACAACATGATACGAGGTTTAGCAAGATTTTCTCTACGTCCAGTCATCTGCTTTACAGCTATCAGTTCCCTCATTCCTCTCCGTTCAAGCCGTGTTTCTGCAATACACTATGATTCCTCCTATCCTTGCTATATGCAGGTTGCTCGCTGTGTGTTTGTCACATGAGCTTCAGCTCTTCCGTCCGGTCTCCGGCTTGGTTCCTAGGTGTACCCCTACCGTACCACTGGTGAAAGTTCGCGTTCAGCAGCAGTTTCCGTTAGTTTCTCTTTAGATGCAGGGCCTCAAGACACTCTGAATGTGACAGATTGGCCTCGAACATCTCGTATGAGGACGGGAGGCGATTATTTGCTCGATCATTGGACTTGGTGTTCCACAGAGTTGGACCAGGACTTCCCTTGTCCGTTTCTTCAGCTCCTCAGGGTACCCACATTCTATCAACTGCGGGGCTTCCAAGCTACGTGCTCAACCATCCACTAGAATTTTGAAGCTAGAGATTTAACAACGACTTCATCTTTACACAGCCGTCTCGCTCCTGCCGAAGCTTCCAGGTATTGCACCGTGGTGGATGCCCGGGGGTATCATCCGACTCGTCAATATGCTTAGCTCCTATTTTTCTTTGGCTGTTCCAACCCCACCCACACCGTTGATCATGTCTCTCCACCATGACATCAACTCCGTTTCTCCCGTCTCCTCCGCACCTGCATGCCTCGAATCCAATCCGTACCACATCGGCTAAGGATACGCTGACGAGCATCAGATCTTTGACTGTGACCAGGTTCAGCGTGCACCAGTGCCCTACTGCATGCTAAGCGTCCATATCACAATGCAGAACGCCGAACTTCTGATATCGGAATACCTCCGTCCATGTCTCCAGCTCCGGACATACGTTATCCCCTGCAGGCAACCACACGACTCGTACTCTGGGTTTCAATCTACACGAAGACCACGTCGCCGGCTAGCCAATGCCAAGGTAGCAAGTCCAGAAATATGGCACAAGGCTGGGGATGGCTGAACAGTGCGTTGTTTACATCGTCGATCCTTATGCTGCCTCAGCCTCGAGAGAGCCCCCAACCGGCTGAAGTCATCAATATGTACAGTTCCGAGGAGAATCAGCACAGGAGGCTGCCAAGTTTAGATATTGATCTTGCTATCGTACTCGCTAGCTCGCTTGACCCCTATCACAATAATATTTAGTAGCACACCGGTGTGGCAGGAAGCAACAGACATCATAGCCAATGAGAACCCAATGGTCGCGTCAGCATTTGCCTCATACATTTATACAAAAAATCTACAATTACCAAGAATGATCGGATTTTGCTTCTGCGCAATGTTGGGTGACGTTGAATTTTACTACTACGTACATCCGTAGTATATGCAGGACCGTTCCACCATAACGTCTGTACCCAACAGCTGGGACCATCAGACTCACGGGAGCAAGAGTTAATGCGTGCGCGAGAGGAGATGGACGCGGACCGTTAACAAATGGGAGACCAGCTCGCGGGCCTGCAGGAATTAAAGTATAAGCGTGTTGATTCTCATGTCAGCATCTGCGCGGTGGTTGGGTCCCGGCACTTGCTGCAGTCTACGGCAGATGTGCACCAACCAGCCTCGAGCTACGCGCTAACCCTAATCTACACAGTAAGGTAAACCACGGTTTAAAATCTTAAGAGTCAATCAGGTACGATATACGTATCCTTCTGCAGTGTGACCTGCGTCCTGATTCGTACCCAGGGGTGATTGAACAGCAGGATTGTATGCCTCCTGGTCAGTGGCCACCTCTTGATTCAAGAGCTAGCACTTATTCATATGGCTTCTTAAGAGTTTGCTAATGTAATGTGATGAGTTAAGAACCCTTTCTTAGCTTTGTGGCCAAGTCGGAACGAACAAGGAGGTAGGGAGGCGAACGAACAGATCTCATGCCGTACATCCGACCCATGGTTGAATGCCCTGCAACCAGCAAATGATTCATTGCGATACGGAACGCGTTGCAGACGGTAAAAGAATTCGAAATTGACTTTTAAGTATTCTCGAAAAAGCCGTCGATTGTTCAATATGCCCACTGTTTTGAGTCCCAAGGTACCTAGGCGCATTGACATGTCCTGTAGCGATCACGTGATGTAAAGGGCCACTGCAAAGCGGTTGACTGTTAGGACTTACTGGGCTCGAAGGGGTTTGCCGGTCTGGCTGCTAATTCAAATCAGTAGGCAGGTTGGTAAATGACATGTGTTGGAAGCTACTCGACTGTTCGTCTCGTATGGCATCTGGCTGGTCTTTTGGATTCCGCTTCAAACTTCATATTCTTTATGTACTTATCTCTACTAATCCCGAATCGAGCTTCCCACTTGTTCATCTGCAATGGTCATCGTTATATTTTGCTGCAAGCATCTGTGAACAAAATCCTTGGCTTATCATTTCTTGCTCGCTTTCAAGGTTTCAGCACCAATCCACTCTCGCCAACGAAAAGTCTGTGGACACCAGATCAGGTACTGAACTTGGGAAGGGAAGAACGGCCCCTAAGCAAGGTGTACAGAATCCGAAGATCATCAATTCCGCAACTCCGTCAGCGAGCCATTCTAAATCAAACTGCCCAGTGCCTCTTCAAAGCATGCATTGTCCTGTGGTTGAACTGGAACGAGAAGACCCGTTTTTAAACCTCGGGCATATTACAAGAATCAGAGACTGGAGACCATCCTTAGTTTCTAGAGCCTGAAAAAGGGAAGTTTGACAGGATGAAAGTACGGCGCAGCATAGCCAGTAAGGTAAGATATGTTCACGTGATCAGGTCTTTTGAGCTAGCCAGATTATACGACAACAACCGCCCGAGCCGACTTCAATTTCCTCCCAAAGACGTTCTAGACCTTTGATTAATGATAAGTCCTCTCTCCTGCCTACGTTCGAAGAGTAACATTCTTAGTGATCCAGCAACAAGTAGAGTACGATGTTATACTACCAAGTGTCAATCGGGCTCAAGGAAGCACGAACTAAGCGCGTGGAGAGCAAGTGTCGACGACAAGTGCGGCGAAGCATATAATGCGTGAATATGGTTTAGAAGACTTGTCAGACTTAACGACGGTACAGTTTTTGTCGCTTATCGGCATGGATGCCTTTATAACTGAGGGTTTTCCTATCTCGAAATTCTATGTGCTTGAGCTTAAGAAAAACTTTTTGGGCAGGTATCAAGAATACATTAGCATGTACATTAAATACAGCCAAGTCTCCCCGATCCTACTTCGTCAACCCCTCAAACTCCGCAGACACTCCTCGCCCGGCCGTGTTAGTATGAGACGCCACTGAGAAGGCTTAGGTACTTGAGTCGTAGCGACCGTTCTGGCTAGGGTCATTGTCCCAAATCTGGCGCTTCCGACACTACGTTAATCGTTTTGGGGAAATAACCACTGTAATACCATTCGCAGGTGACTGTTTGACCCCATAATCGAAATCTCTTTATTACTTGTTCTACTCCCAGAGTATTTTTTACACGGGTCTCCCCAATCCATTCATACCCGCACAGCTTGGCCAAATGCGATCGGCTCGATGGATTTGAACGTTCACTTGCACCTATATCCCGCCTTGAAACCCCTTCATGAAGGGCGTTTCTGATCTGTTCTGTGCAATCATTGCAATAATCATCCGTTTCAAGGAAGCCGTTCTTTTTGGCGTCGTATTCTGCCTCCTGGACGGGGATGAAGCATAGCTCGGTACCGTTTTTACTGCCGGCGCAGGGTTCTAAATTCAACTGTAGATGATTGCAGCGACTAAAGAGTTGAGGCTTGCAATTGCACATGATGCAAGTTGCTTATGATGGTATCAGCTTTATCCAATCAGACCAACTGTTCGGAAGTCGACTTACTTCGATCGATTTCTTTAGGTACTTGATTCTTGCGCGTGCGTCTCGAGAGAAATCGTAATAGAGGTTTGAGATTGCTAAAAGGAAACAGGTCCGAGTACGACTTGTAGATGTCAAATTATTCGATAATGTTGAAGACCTAGTAAAGAGAAAGAACTTTCGGTATGAAATAGGCAAGTTTCCCAGTAACAAAGGAAAGCTGACTCGCTGCATTACTTGATCTGTTGCTGTGAATTTCTTTGTACATTGTCGACGGCTTCCCATTCTCATTCACACTTTCGTTTTCTGTTTCAACACCGTCAGAGGATGCTGCTTTATAACTATTGCCTTGTGGGCATGTGGGCATGTGGTGATAGGAATTGTGTTTTGACTTATGACTAGGTAAAGCTATGTATGAAAGTTCTCTTGATATGTGATGACAAGTATTTCAATGTCTCGGCTTTTCAGACACTCCTCGCCCGGCCGCTATGAACATCTCCAAATCCAAATACTAAACGACCATTAATATCACGCGTGATACCGTGACCGAATACATATCCAGATACTCGATAAATATTCCACCATTGGCCGTTAAGTCTACGGACACTCCCTATCCGCTCAAAATCCGACGGCATGAGTGAAATTTTTACTAGATGGCTTTCCATCACCTGATACCAACGCTTGTTGCCATATGAACATTGAAAGCAGCGATCTTCCACTACGACGCGGGATCCGACAGCCATCTCCGCGCAAGCTTGGGGGACATCTTCAGTCGTGAGCGGACACAGCCATTGGCTACCAGCTAGGTGAGAGCAGCCTTTATAGAAACGGTTATATAAGATGCACATAATGTTTGGTGCTTGATATAGAGTCAGCTCTAGAGAACCAGATCTACATTCCAGCATTACTTACTTCAACCTATGTCTTCTATTTGATTCTTGCGCGATGTCTGAAGATTCGACTCGAGATTCGAAATAGCTAGAAATAGAAAGGAGATTTTGAATCGATTGGGTAAGATTGCAGCTTTTACATCTCAAGCTCTCAAATGAGGTCTGCATCCCTAAAGAGAGCGGGCAGTCATGGCGTTATATACACATCTTCCTGATGGCGAACCAAATCTGTCCCCAGCATGAACTTTACAAGACTCTGTGAAGCACATTGTTCACTGCCGGATAAGGACGTTTTTTGAAGTATGAATACTGCAAATGAATACTTTTTTGCAGGAAGAAGACCTAATCCGGGAGATCTTTTTTAATATATTTCGTTCACGCTGAGGATCTCTCCAGCATCCTTGGGGAACGCCGCTTCACAAAAACCCTCGAGATCTGGCGGTGAAGGAGATAGCGTTTTAATACGAGAAGGCGACTCGGAAGACCTACTATACTTGATCCGCCGCGACCGTGCCAATAAGAATCGTTATCTCAAATTTTCGAAATGTGGACGGCCATAATCGTCAAACGAGATACCGAACGGGCACCCACATACTTGACATCTACACCACACTTGGCCTCGACTCCTACGAACTTGCGTCCGCTCAAATTCCGACCGCATGAGCGGAAAACCTCGCTCACCACTGTGGAGCTCCCCGATCCGACGCAGAGGACCTATGCCCCTATCCTTACATTGGCCGCACCGACCATCCTTTACCAGTTTGGATCCCATAACGATCGCCGAGCACTCTGCGGTGGAGTTTCCTTTGGGGGTCTGACACTATCGCTCGCCACCTAGATGAGAGCAGCCTCGATAGAATCGGACATATAAGATGCACATAATGTTTGGTGCTTAACACGAATTTAGCGCTGTAAGATCAAGACCTACAAACCAACGTACCTTACGTCACTTTATATCTTCTATTCGAATCTTCCGTGCCGCCTGGAGGTTCTGATAGACGCTAGGTGAACCAGGGGATTTGTTTTGATCGGTTCGAGTACAAGTTGTAGACTTCAAGCTCTTAATGAGGTCCGCATTCCTAAAGAGAGTGGGTACTCATGACGGTATATACACGACCTTTCTGGTGGCAAACCGTACATATTCCCAGCAAAGAAGTTTACAGCATTCTGTGAAGCACAATGTTCACTGCCGGATAAGTATGATTTTCGAAGTATGAATACTGCGAATGAACTTTCATTTGCAGGAAAACGGCCTCATCCGGAAGGGTTGTGATCTGCCCTTCACGCTCGTATTGTCCCGCCAGTACTCGTGGAGAATGCTACTTCACAAACTCCCTCCCCTTGAGAGCTGTAATGATGGACATAGTGGATTGGCGACTGCGGACGATACAACGGAGAATACCGAGAATATGGCAAATGCGCAGAAGAAGGCGATCCCGGAGGTAAATACAAGAAAACGCGACGTTTCGCGAATGTGAGAACCTCAATGGAAAAAGAGATTCACTGAAAAAATCATGCTTTAATGACTTGACATGGAATATGCACGCCACTGGCTAGGAGAAGAAAATGTCAGATCTGCTCAATCCAGCGCTGACGTGTACCGGTTTTTACCAGCGCTGAAAGAATTGATTTCCTGATGCAGTGGGCACCGACATGTAGTGAAGTTCACAAGTCTGTATTATTCACGCTCCGATCAAGCGCGCCATTCCCTTCGAAAACTCGGCTTTTGCACCTCTTATTCCGAGTACTTTTGGCAAATCGAGGTTCTGCCACACTCGATGATAAGTAGGGGATAGGCGCGGCGGTGGCTTCTTATTGCGAAGCAGCCGTGATAATGGTTATATTCTTCTGGGTTGTCAAAAGGAAAAAGCTACAAGTACTGGAATCTCCAATCAATATATAACATCAACAGCTTGGTGGCGCCACGGGATTTATGCTTGTGTTCATTGCGTTGTCCTTGAACCGCGATGTTCGCGCCGGTAGATCCAACACCAGATTACCTTTTTGGTTACAGAAGCTGCTTTGGTTTATTCTTGGATATCTTGTTCCCGCTTTAGTATTTTTGTTGAAATTTGCTGTCATCCTAAAACTCGTTACTGATAAGGAATTGTATAAGGGAACCGATATTTGCACACCCAGTTTCCATACATGCACACCCTATTTCACTACATAAACACCCATCCAAATTAGGATTAGTTACTGATACCTCGGTCGATTAGAGATACCTTTATTTGTATGAGTGTCCCACCAAGAATTAAGTACCTGCAGGCAACGACGTCATCCTTCGTCAAATTTATCGCGTTACAACATCTTACATATTACCAGATATTTAATCTACCTATCTACCTCCCTCATACCAATGGATCTCACGCCGCCGCCGGTAGGGGAGCTCTACACCAGTCATGAAAAGCTCGTTCTCGCTGTCAACAACCACGCCGGCTCCCAAGGTTACGCCGTCGTAACTAGGGCGAGGTAGAGGGAGGGACGGAGCTAGGGGGAGGGGCGGAGGACGAGGTAGGGGGGGTGACGAAGATTCAGCTGTTGTAGAGCAGATTCCGGAGTTTCGGGAGCAAACGCCACGTGGTGGAGGCTTTTATGGTCAATTTCAGGTGTAAATTAGCTTGGAAATAACAGTTGATCCAGAGGTACTTAATTCTTGGTGGGGCACTCATACAAATAAAGGTATCTCTAATCGACCGAGGTATCAGTAACTAATCCTAATTTGGATGGGTGTTTATGTAGGAGTATTCCCGGCCCGATGCACGTTCCGGTCCCGTGCACACCCCACTTTACTACTTTCATCTTTCTTCAAAAATCAATTACAAATTCAATATGGCTTCAATTGAGGCAGCGCTTGCAGATC
>JAABUR0100010612.1_pt1 | contig 10047 bp, 8 predicted proteins | sample 5560091 | NCBI WGS metagenome assembly JAABUR01 (sample SAMN10711879, study PRJNA513375) | rock metagenome | isolation source: Antarctica rocks | place: Antarctica: Victoria Land, University Valley sud
ACCGTACACCATCCAAAGGACGCTGGATTATGCCGACTGCGCCCTGGCTGTCCCTCTGGCCGGCGGGGCGCAGTCGGCATAACCCGACACTCGGCATAAGCAGATTTATGCCGACGTCGGCATAAATCTGCGTAGCGGATGAGGTTGACCTTGGGGCAGACCATTTTCTGCCCGTTCCACACGTAGCGCGGGAACGCGGCGCGCAGACGGGCTTCGAGGCCGTCCAAGGCCATATTCGCAATGACGGGCGAGCAAATCCCCCCCTGGGGGACTCCCTCCTCCGTCGGATGGAGGACGCCTTTCTCCATGAACCCAGCCTTCAGCCATTTCTGTAAGATGACCTTCTCCATCGGGATGTGAGTCAGCATCCAGTCAAAACTGATCGTGTCGAAGCAGGCGCGGATGTCGCCCTCCAAGATCCAGGCGGGCGAGGCCTTCTTCGCCAGGACGGTGAAGCATTGCTCAATGGCGTCTGCCGTCGAGCGCTGGCTCCGGAATCCATACGCGTTGGGGTCTGCCGTTGTTTCCGCGATGGGGTCCAACGCGAGCAGATAGAGCGCCTGCAGCGCGCGGTCGTGCATCGTGGGGATCGAGAGGGGGCGGTGCCCGCCGTTGCTTTTGGCGATGTAGATGCGCCGCAGGGGACGCGGGTGGTAGCCGCGTTGCCGCAGCGCGGCGATAGCTGCTGCTTTCTGTTCCGGTGTGGTCCAGGTGATCCTGTCCACGCCGGCTGTGCGTTTCCCTTGGTTCTCCGTCACCCGTCGCACGGCCACTGCTTTGCCGCTGAACGAGTGGGTGAGCAGATGTTGCAGGGCTTTCACCTTGCCCCATCGCCCTTCCTGTGTCGCCTGCACGATACGAACCTGGAGCCGACGCACAGTGCGAGTCGCCTTGTGCCACTCAATGGCGTACCAGTCTCCCGCGCCGTGGGACGCTGCACCAGCACCCATCTCCGCCTCAACGGCGGCTGTCTGTGCCGTCATCTGCTCTGCCTCCTTTGTCGGTTGATCAGGTGCTCACGTGCTGAAAGACCAGACGGAAGTCTGCCCGCTTGCGCGTGGAGCGCTGTTGCTCTGGTGAGCGCAGCTCCTATCCGGCTCGTTACAAGCCGACATTCGCTTTCTCCGTCCTCCCTTACCCGCAGCGTTATCGGCGCACCTTACGATGGGCTTTCCCCGTAGGGGGAACGCTACGGGCTTACCAAGTTCCGATTGTGGCCCGCCGCCAGAAGCGCAAGGGGATGCAGTGGAGCGTGGAGACCAGCGACGCCCTGGCCGCGTTACGCACGCTGCTGCTCAATGACGGGTGGGAGGGGTACTGGCAGGAGCACCAACCGCTGTACCTGGAAGCGGCCTGACCCCAGCGCTTCTGCGCGCCTAGTTGTACATATAACACGGGCCGCCGCGTAGATGGGTAGTGAGCCGGATCTGCAGGGCAACCGTCAGGTCACTGTGGGACAGGAAGGGGCATGGGTTACGCGGGGCAGGGCCACAAATGAGATACGGTGCGCCTGAACAGTGTAGTACAATGCAGGGCAGGGCACAGGTGTGTGACACTCGGCGGGAGGAGAGCGCAACGGCGGGGCACAGGTGGGCCGATGGCCATGTCCAGGAAGGAGGTCGAGCATACATGAATCTCAAAGAGGTGTCCTGGGCAGCACGGCAGCCGCGACAGCGGGGGTCAGGCGCGACGTGAGCGCGTGGTCAGCCGAGGCCGGGTAGAGGGGCGGGCGCGATGACCGGCACTGGAAGCGCCTTCTGGGCGGGGGCGGGTCAGGGCTGGTGGGTCGAGCCAATCAGCCTGATGGAGTTCCATTGTGCCCCGGAGTGGCATGTCCTGCCGCGGACGATCCCCGACTACATGCTGTGGTATGGCCGGGCGGGCGTGGCCACGCTGCGCATGAATGGATATGACTATCCGCTGTTGGCCGGCGATGTGTTACTGGTGCCTCCCGGGGTGGTTCACGCGGCAAGTCATGATCCTGCCCGGCCACTCCACACAATTACAACGCACTTCGTGTTTCGTGACGCGGCGGGGGCGCCGATGCCGCTAGCCAGCGAGGACTTACCACCAGTTCGCTGCTCGCCACAGGAACCGCTTGTGTTCGACGCCTATTTTGCGCGATTGCTGACCCTGGAGGCGTTGGGACCACCCGGACGGACGGCCATCACAAGCGGCTTACTGCTGGTTGTGCTGGCCGAATTGTGGCGTGAGCACGCGCAGGCCACGGCAACGCATCCTGGCACGCGGGAAGAGGTGCTGGCTATTGCCCAGGCGTTGCGCTGCCTGGAGTCCGATGGCCAGTATTTCGTCACCCCCGGCACCCTGGCCCGGGCCTGTGGCTTCTCCACGGGGTATTTCAGCCGGCTGTTTCGGCAGCAGTTTGGGCGTACTCCCCAGGAGCACCTGGTGTCCCGACGCATCGCGCGAGCACGCCACCTGCTGATGGAGAGCGACCTGAGCGTGCAACAGGTGGCCCAGTCGCTGGGCTATCGGGACACCTACTTTTTCACCCGGCAGTTCAAGCAGCACGTGGGCCAACCACCGGCGGCCTTCCGCGCAGCCGCCCGCCATCACTCTGGTGAGCACGAGACGGGGCCAGAGGATAGACAGGGCAGATAAGTGCAAAGACAACGCTGCTCACTCCATGGCCCTGGCCCCATGTGACCTGCTATGCTCCTGGCAAGCCGTACCAGCAATGGCGAGGACGGCGGCAGGCACGACAGGGAGAGGAGGAGACCATGGTAACAGGTCACAGTGGGAGTGCGCTGACCACGGAGCAGCGGCGGCAGGCAGAGAACGACGGCTGCGTTATCGTCGAGGGGTTGCTCTCGCCCCAGGAATGCCGGGCCTACATCGAGCGACTGGACGACTACACGCATGGGCGGCGTCCCCTGGCCCAGGGCATGGTCATCCAGCGCGAACCCCGCGTGGACCATGGCGAACTGCAGGCCAGCCCGGGGGACGACGTGCGCAAGGTAAGCGGGGTTGCCCAGAGCGATGACCTCTTCCGCGGCCTGGCGCATCAGCCGCGCGTGGTAGCGATCATGCAGGAACTGATGAGCCCTAACCTCAAGCTGTTCCGGGCCGACGTGCTGATGAAGCCGGCCAGCGTGGGCTCGGCCAAGGGCATGCACCAGGACTCCCCCTACTGGCCGATTGAGCCGATGGCCCTGTGGTCGTGCTGGATGCCCTTTGATGCGGCCACCCTGGAGAACGGCTGCATGAACGCGCTGCCCGGCAGCCATAAGGGCGGCGCGCTGCCCCATGTTCATGTGACCGACGACTTCGTGGTGGCGCCCGATCACTATGACATCTCTCAGGCCGTGCCCATGCCGATGGCGCCGGGCAGCGGCCTGTTTTTCCACAGTCTGCTGGTGCATGGCACGGCGGAGAACCGCTCATCGCTGCCCCGCCGGGCCATCGTGATGTCGTATATGGCCGCAGAGTATCACTATACAGGCACGCCGCCCAAACCGGACTATCTCCAGATCAGTGGTGTGGCCGTGCCTGGGGGAGTCTGACCGGCCCGGTATGGCCAAGAACATGGGTGATACTGGCTTTCTACGCCGCCGTCGCCCGGCGATAGAGCAGATCAGTGCAAAAAGATGACACGTCCGTGCATAGACGAGGGCTCTAGCCTATGGGTTAATCTTCAGCTATAGGCAGATGCGATGGAACTGACTGAAAGGAGGGGCCGGAGAGGGAGAAGCGGCCGGATTTATGCAGCAGCGGAGTCACGGCAAGCACCGTGCCCTGCGGGCAGCTCAGGCATTCCCTACGTCTCGTGATGGAGACAGAGCATGGCGGGAGGAAAGTGGCGATGGTAAGACGCACATCAGGCGATAGTTGGCTGCAAGGCGTGGATCGTGGGGCTTTCCTGCGAGGAGCGGCGAAACTGGCCGGAGCGGCGACGGCCCTGGGCCTGGGCGCTGAGGGCGTGGGCGCCTTGCACAGGGCCGAGGCGGCAGACATCAATGGTCAGTTGACCTTCTGGAACCTAGCCGCCGACGGCTATGAGCAGCCCGATAAGGCCGGCTTCCTGGACCTCTTCCGCAAGCGCTATCCGCAGGTCGGCCTCAAGGCGCAGTACGTGCCCTGGAACCCCTACTTGCAGAAGATCCTGACGCTCAGCGCGGCGGGCACCGCCCCAGACCTGTATTTTGCCAGCATCTCCTGGATCTATGATCTGGCCAAAAAAGGCGCCGCCGAGAACCTGGACCCCTACGTCAAGGCCAGCCGCCTTGACTTCAGCAAGTATTTCAACGTGTTCAATGGCTTGCGCTATCCCACCTCCACGAGCAGCTTGTATGCCGTGCCCTATGAGTGGGTGACCATCGTGCTCTATTACAACAAGAGCATCTTTGACAAGGCCAAGGTGCCCTACCCTGATACAACCTGGACCTACGATACGTACCGCCGGGTAGCCAAGGAACTGACTGTACGGCAGGGCGACAAGATCGTGCAGTATGGCTGCACCGCCGACTGGGGATACGACACCAGCGATAGCTTGCTGCACTCCAACGGCGGCTCGATCCTCAGCGCGGACAACCGAAAATGCACGTTCAACTCGCCGCAGAACGTGGAGTCGGTGCAGTACCTGCTGGACCTGGTGTACAAGGATAAGGTGGCCCCCTCCCCGACGCAATATACGCCGCAGCAGGGCGCCGAGCAGCTGTTCATGAGCGGCAAGATCGCCATGATGATGGGGGGCGTGTGGGTGATCGGCGACCTGCGCCAGCAGAAGAAAATCCCGTGGGACATCACAATGCTGCCCAAGGGCACGGTGGACCGCAAGATCATCACATGGCCCAACCAGTACGTCATGTCGAGCACAAGCAAGAACAAGGACGCCGCCTGGAAACTGATCGAACTGGCCTTGCGCACGGACCGTCCGGCAAATACCTTTGGCCCCGGCAAGGTGCCCGTGATCAAGGCGGATGCCAAGCCGTGGCTGTCCCTTGACGCGCATATTCCACCGGCACACGAGCATGTTATCCTTGATCAGCAAAATCACCTTGTGCCGCTGACGGCGGGACCAGCCTGGAGCGAGTGGCGGAACAAGATGGACAGCACGATGCAAAGCGTCTTCCTGCGCCGGCTAACGGCACAGCAGGGGGTGGCCCAGGCAAGCCAGGCTATCCAGACAGTGCTCGACCAATTCTGGGCCTCCTGACCGGTTTTTGAGGGCCACGTGAGCGTCACCGTTCCACGCCGGGTAGGGTCATTACGGGCGCAGCGGCGTCGGGAGGTATTGGAGGCCTACCTGTACCTGCTGCCCACGTTTATCGGGCTGCTGCTCTTTAGCCTGGGCGCGATTATCGCCTCGGCGGGGATCAGCTTTACCGACTGGGACGTGCTGCGGCCGGCACGCTGGGTGGGGTTGAGCAACTATGAGCGTCTCTTCAGGACGCCGCTGGTGTGGCAGACCTTTGGCAATACGCTGTACTACACGGCGGTGATCGTACCGGTGGGCACCGCGCTGGCCCTAGGGTTGGCCCTGGCTCTGAACCGGGGCCTGCGCGGCATCGTCGTCTTGCGTAGCCTCTACTTCATGCCGGTGATCTCCTCGACGGTGGCCGTCTCACTGGTATGGGGCTGGCTGTATAACCAGCAATTCGGTCTGATTAACTATCTGCTGAGCCTAGTGGGGATCACCGGACCAGCGTGGCTGGCCGACACCACGACGGCCATGCCGGCGGTGATCATCATGAGCATCTGGAAGGGCCTGGGCTACAACATGGTGATCTTTCTGGCGGGGCTGCAAGGGATCCCCCAGGAGCTGTACGAGGCGGCCAAAATCGATGGCGCGGGGGCCTGGGCACGCTTCCGCTACATCACCTTTCCTCTGGTCTCTCCCACCACGTTTTTTATCGTGGTGCTGTCCACGATCGCCGCCTTTCAGGTATTTGACCAGACCTTTGTGATGACCGGAGGAGGGCCGGCCTACAGCACGACTACCCTGGCCCTATATATCTATCAGAACGCCTTCCAGTGGTTCCATATGGGCTACGCGGCGGCGCTCTCCTATGTGCTTTTTGGCGCGGTGGCCGCGGTGATCATGGTGCAGTTCCGCGTGCAGGGCCGCTTTATCTTTTATCGCTGATCGAGGGAGAGGTTGAGAGACGCACAGGCGCAGGCCACGGCCGTTGACGCTTCCCTGAACCACGCCGCCGGCGCACGGCGAGCACGGCGGGGCCGCCTGCTGGGCGATACGCTGGCCTACCTGCTGCTAGGGGTGGGGGCGCTGGCCATGGCCGTGCCCTTCCTGTGGATGATCTCCACGGCGGTCAAGCCCGAGGGCGAGGTTTTTCTGTTTCCACCCCAATGGATACCATCGCCGATCCTGTGGTCTAACTTTAGCGAGGCCACGGATAAGTTCCCCTTCATCAATGCCAGCCTGAACAGCTTGCTGGTGGCCAGCTTGAACACTCTGGGCCAGCTGTTCTCCTGCACCCTGGCGGCCTTCGCCTTCGCGCGGTATCGGTTTCCGGGGCGCAACGCTATCTTCGCCGTGCTGATGGCCACCCTAATGATCCCCGGCGCGGTGACGTTGATTCCCATCTTCGTGATCATGAAGAACCTGGGTTGGATCGACACCCTGTATCCGCTGATCGTGCCCAGCTTTACCGGCGGCGCCTTCGGCACTTTCCTATTGCGCCAGTTCTTCCTGAGTATTCCCACGGAGTATGATGACTCGGCACGGCTGGACGGGGCCAGTTCTACCCGGGTGTTGCGGTCGATCTACGTGCCCCTAGCCAAGCCGGCGCTGGCCACACTGGCCGTGTTTACATTTATGGGCGCGTGGAATGATTTTATTACACCGCTGATCTATCTGTCCACGCCGGAGCACATGACGCTGACCGTGGGCCTCTCCTATTTTCAGGGCCAATACAATACGCAATGGAACCTGATGATGGCGGCGACCCTGATCAGCGTGGCGCCTATCCTGGTTCTGTATGCCGTGGCCCAGAAATACTTCGTGCAGGGTATCGCCGCCAGCGGCCTCAAGGGATAATGGGTACAAGATAAGGGATGAGCGGCGGCCTGCCGGGATAGAACATGGTCGGGGGCGGCAGGACATCTTTGGGCGAAAGGACAGGTGAACAGAGCGATGGACCGCTTTTCAAACAAGGTCTGGCGCGCACGCACGAACCAGAGCTTGCATTTCCCCTCGCTCAACCTGAGGAGTGGCCGCGCTGGCGGCAGGCCCTGCGGGCCAGGGTGACCGACCTGCTGGGCGGGCTTCCGGTGGCTAGGGCGACGCCCGAGGCGGAGGTGCTGGACCGTGATGAGGCGGATGGGTACACGCGGGCACGCATTGCCCTGATGGGCAGGGACGGCGCTGAGATACCAGCCTACCTGCTCACGCCGACCAGGGGAGAGAGCCCCGCCGGGGGCAGGCCAGCCGTGCTCTGCCTGCACGGGCATGGCAACGGCAAAGGCGATATCGTGGGCGACCCCGGGCCGGGGACGGACCAGGAACGGGCAGAGCGAGCCGATTGGATCGTCCAACACAACTATGATTATGCGCGGCGCTTCGCCCAGATGGGCTTTGTGGTGCTGGCTCCTGATGCCCGCGGCTTTGGCGAACGTGCCGAGGGCTCTGAGCAGGGGTGCCATGTGCCCGGCGTCGTCTCGCTGATGCTGGGGTTGCCCATTGCCGGCCAGCGTCTGCGCGACGACCTCTCCGCGCTGGACTACCTGACCGGGCAGCCCGGAGTGGACGCAACGCGGGTGGGCTGCCTGGGCCTCTCCGAAGGGGGCAGGCGCACGCTGTACCTGGCCGCGCTGGACGACCGGGTCAAGGCCGCCGTGATTAGCGGCTATTATTGCACGCTAAGGGGGGCCATCGGCGAGTGGGACCGGCTCTCCGGCTGGGACATCTGCAACTACGTGCCCGGCCTGCTGCGCTACGCGGACTATCCGGATCTGGCGGCCTTGATCGCGCCACGTCCGCTGCTGATCGAGAACGCCACGGATGATTCCCTGTACGACCAACAGGCCGTCAATGATGCGCTGCAGGCTACGGGCCGCACCTATGCGGCGCATGGCGTATCCAATCACTTCGCCGTGGACCTCTTTACGGGGGGACACAAGTGGAGCGGCCAGAAATCGTTCGCGTGGATCGCCCGCTGGCTGTGAGGGGGCCATCGGCCACCGGGACGGCCGATGTTGTGCAGTGATTGACGGAATAGCACGTTCACATATGGGAAAAGAAAAGACCCGCTACGCGATTGTGGGCCTGGGCAGTCGCTCGGCGATGTATAGCGCGGCATTGTTGGACACATTTTCGGCGTACGGTACCCTGGTGGGTTACTGCGATGTCAACCAGACGCGCATGGAGTACTATAATCGGCGTCACGCCGCCCGCCTGGGTGGGCCAGCCGTACCATGCTATGGCACCGCCGACTTCGAGCGGATGCTTGATGAACAGCGCGTGGACACGGTGATCGTCACCTCCATTGACCGGACGCACCACCGCTATATTATCAGGGCAATGGAGCGTGGCCGTGACGTGATCACGGAGAAGCCGTTGACGGTGGATGCCGCGAAATGCCAGGCAATCCTGGACACCCAGCAGGCAACCGGACGCCGACTGACGGTGACCTTTAACTACCGGTACGCCCCACACCATGCCAGGATCAAGGAATTGCTCCAGGATGGGGCCATTGGCCGCGTTCTCTCGGTGCATTTCGAATGGTTGCTGGACACGCGTCATGGGGCGGACTACTACCGTCGCTGGCACCGCGACAAACGCAACTCGGGGGGCCTGATGGTCCACAAGGCAACGCACCACTTCGACCTGGTCAACTGGTGGCTGGACGACACCCCGGAGAGCGTGTTTGGCTGGGGGCGCTTGGCCTTCTACGGGCGGGCCAACGCCGAGGAACGCGGTGAGAGCGGCCTCTACGCGCGGGCGCACGGGGCCACGGCGGCAAAGGATGACCCTTGGGCGCTGCACCTGGCGGACGACGATACCTTACGGGGGTTGTACCTGGAGGCAGAACACGAGGACGGCTATCTGCGTGATCAGGGGGTGTTCAGCGACGGTATCAGCATCGAGGACGACATGGCGGTGCTGGTACGCTACCAGGGCGGGGCCACCATGTCCTACCATCTCACCTCCTACGCGCCCTGGGAAGGATACCGGATTGCCTTCAATGGGACGGCGGGTCGCCTAGAAGTAGAGGTGGAGGAGACATCGTATGTCAGCGGGGCCGCCGATGACATCAACCAGCCGGAGCGGCGGGGCACGGCGGTGGCAGGGCAAGGGCAGGGGCCGCGGATAACCCTGCGCCCGCTCTGGGATCGCCCCCGAGCTATCCTGATAGAGGCCGAAGCGGGGGGCCACGGGGGCGGCGACGAACGACTGCTGCATGACCTGTTCGTAGGAGCGGGTGACGACCCGTTACATCGCGCGGCAGGGGTGGCCGATGGGGCACGTTCGATCCTGGTGGGCATCGCGGCCAACCAGTCGTTCAACACCGGACAGCCGGTGCGTCTCGCCGATCTAATCCACTGGCCGGACGGCTTTGATGGGCGGGGGCAGGGGTGATGAGCGGCCGTGGAGCCTCTCGCCGGATCGTCGCCTTGGGCCACGGGACCCACCGCGCGGGGTAGCCCGATCGTTGTACGTGGAGGTCAAGGATCTGCCGCTGGGAGGACCGCACAGCTATGTGGACGCGGCCCTGCTGGCCGCTACCCTCATCCCGACCTCATGGGGGGCACAGATCACGCGACGCGACGGTACGCGTGGTGCAGGCCACCGAGGATTGGCAGGGCCCCCACGCGCCGCCCGCGCGTGGGCTCGCTCTGCGCCACGCGTCCTGGAGAGGGGATCTGCTGTTGAATGCCTTGATGTGGGCGCTGCTCGTTGAAGTACGTGACATAGGCCCGCAGGGCACGCCGGAGGTGGGCCTCCCCCCAAGATCAGCACATGGTCCAGGCACTCGCGGCGAACGCTGCCAGGGAATCTCTCGCAGGGCGCGTTCATCCGGGGTGCGCGACAGGCTGTGCGCAGGATCGTGATGCCGCTGTCCTTGG
>JAABUR0100010614.1_pt1 | contig 10046 bp, 12 predicted proteins | sample 5560091 | NCBI WGS metagenome assembly JAABUR01 (sample SAMN10711879, study PRJNA513375) | rock metagenome | isolation source: Antarctica rocks | place: Antarctica: Victoria Land, University Valley sud
TGTTTCCCTGCCGGAGCATAAATGCACGCTTATGGCTGAGCTCTGGCGAGGGCAGGTGCTGGGGGGGCATGCAGCGAGGTAAGACACAACTTGACCTCCCGGGAATTTCTGTTTGCCAGAGAGCTGGCTGGCGCCAGGCTGGGCCGGCACGCCGGCGGACCTGGCCGACGCGCTGACCTACAATGCCAACCTAACCCTACCCAAAATAACTGTTGCAAAAAGTCGGCTGGCGCCAGGCTGGGCCGGCACGCTGGCGGACCTGGCCGACGCGCTGGGCGGCGCGTCCGGCGGCGGCGGCGCGCGCGGCCCCGACCCGGCGTGCTACGCGGAGGCAGCGCGCGCGTCCGCGCGGCCGCTTACGCCGCTGCCGGGCGCGCTGGCGGCGCTGGGCCAGACGCTGCTGCTACGCGGCCGCCTGGCCGCCGAGCTGCGCGACAGCGCCCGGCGCGCCGACGCTCCCCGCGCCGGAGCAGGCGACCTGGCTGACAGATGTGGCCCAGCAGGTCCTGGTGTCTGTTCGGTGGCCTGGCGGGCACATCCAATCTCCTGCCTGTGGAGCCTGGCTGAAAAGAGGTGACAGCTCGGCATCGCATACCGGGCTGTACCTCAGCCCAACGCTACCCCGGCGGCCCTCACAGGCTGCTGTCCGTACCTGCCGTGCTCCGCAGCGTCCCCACCGACGGCCGCCCGCTGCTCGCAGCGGCCGCCCGCCTGCAGCGAATGCGTCAGGGGCACGCGCGAGGGATGTCGCTGCGGGTGGGCAGCGCGGGCGCCCGCACCCGGCCGCGCGGGCGCTCATGCGCGCCGCCTGCGGCAGGCTGTGCGCGGACGCGGCGGTCGGCGGCGCGCTCGCGGCCGCCAACGCGGCGGCGCTGAACGAGGCGGCACTGCGCCGCGCCGCCGCCACGGCCTCACCGGAGCAGGGCGCCGAGGGCGCGCGCGCCGACCCGCACGCGGGCGGCGGCGCCGGCGGCGGCCCGTTGCAGGCCCGGTTGGCGGAGCGGAGGCCGGTCGCAGGCGGGAGCGGCGCGGCGGCGGAGGGGCCGGGGTGCGACGCGGCGCCGCGGCCCGCGTCGCCGACCAGCCCGCTGGCCGAGGAGCTGGCGCCGCTGCTGGAGCGCTCGGGCTGGAGCGCGCCGTCTGAGCAGGCGTGCGCGGCTCCTGCAGCCGAGCCTGTCGGCCGGAGCGCGTGCAGGACCAGCGGGCGGGGGATCATGCCGCTTGCACGAAAGGCAGCGCCGTGACGCGCCAGCTGGCTCACGCGCAGCTCCTGCGCCAAGCCGCCTGCGCCGCGATTGGGGTGCCGAGCTGACAAGCGCGGCACCAGCTGACGCGCCAGCTGGCTCATGCGCAGCTCCTGCGCCAAGCCGCCTGCGCCGCGATTGGGGTGCCGAGCTGACAAGCGCGGCACCAGCTGACACAATGCTGTGCGATGACACTGTTGCGATTACAAGGGAATACAGCATACATGCATGCCTGCTTCCTTGCTGCCCGTGCGCTCCTGGCGTCCCGGCTGGGGCCGCAGGCGACGGGCGGCGGCGCCGGGCGCCAGGTGTACGTCGAGGTGGCGCCGCTGCCGCAGCTGCCGGCCGCGCTGCTGCTGGTGGCGTTCGCCGGGCGCGACGGCTACGCGTACAGCAGGCACCTGGCGCTGCTGCAGCGTGCCGCACGCCGCGCGCCCGACGCGGCGGCGCTCGCCGCCGGCGCCGCCGCGCTGCTGCGCCAGTTCCACCCGGCCTACACGAACGTGCGCGCCCGCCGCGCGCCTGCTGCGCCATGTCGGGCCCGCGCCCCGGCAGGAGTGCGTGCAGCCTGGGCTGGTGGCCCAAGCGCGCTTGGGTGTGCGGGGTCCGGACCTGAAGCCGCGCCCGCTCGGAGGAACGCTGCAGGTGCACGTGTGGCCCTGACCTCACGCGGAGGCACGCTGCGAGCGAGGGAGGCTTGACCCAGGGGCGTCGAGCCAACAGGCAGCGTGTTTACATGCGGCTGGGGTCGTGCGGCGCTCAGGCGCTGCTGCAGCTGCTGGGCCAGTGCGGGCGCACGTTCCTGCGCGCCGCGACGGGCGCCGTCGCGCAGAGCGTGGCCGCCACGGGCATCGAGGTTGGCCTACCGCAGGTGCCGCCACCGCTCGCTGTGCGGGCCGGGTAGCCCCACCCAGGGCATGGGAGGCTGGGCATGCCTTTGTGGAGGCTTGCACGCCTGACGTGGGGCTGGCACGCCCGATGTGCCTACCTGCTGGCGTGCTCAGGAGCGCCGGCCTGCGCAGGCTCTGTGGGTATGCCAGCGTAGCGAGTGCGCTTCTGTCCTGAGCTCATGCTGCATGTGCGCTTTGAGACCATGGCCTGTGCGGGGTATGGTATTGAACCTCGTTGTAGTTGTGCAACACTACCGCAGCTATGCTTGGCTAGCACGTATACATTCGCCTACCATGCAACAACCAAGCGACGTGACGCGACCCCTCGGTGTCACGGCATGGGCCAGCTGGCTTAGGTGCTTGAGCGGGGGCGCCTGCAGTCAAACCGGTGATACTGTGCCTGGAGTGGGGGGGACGACAGTCACCTGAAGCCCGCATGCAGCAACCTTTGCAAAGTTCACGCAAGACGCTGGTGGCCGCAGGTCGTGGGCCAGCTGGCGGCGTTCGCCGACGAGCTGGGTCGCTTCGGCGCGGCGCCGCCCAACGCCGTGCGGCGCCACCTGCCGGCGCTGCTCGCCGACACCTGGCTGTCGCTGCTGAGCTAGCGCCGCGGCCCCCGGCGCTGCGGGGAGCGCTGCGCAGGTCGCCGGTCTGCGGCCGCGGCGCGCGCGGGCCTCCAGGCCGCTTGCATGCGCGCGGCTGGCGCAGCAGGCTGTGCTGCCGACCCGGGGCTGCCTTTGCAATGCACGCTTAGGTGCTGGTGGTGCGCTTTGACATTATCATATCAAATTTCAATTTCAACATTATCATGTTGAAATGAGCTTGGGTAGGTGCGTGGTTGGCCCTATTCCCCAGCATGACCTAGGCCGGCAGCGAGGCCGGCTCCGACGTCAAGCGGAGTCGTAGGAGCTAGGCACGCTGTGAAGTTGGACTGCTCGTGTACGAGGAGGACAGTGGAGCGTGTGCAAAGCGATACACACACCGTGGCCGAGAGAGGCTTGTGACCAGGTTTTACGCCGCAGCAGGATGGCGGACAAGGCTGCGGGTGCGGCCCCCGAGCCGGCAGGTTCTCCCAGCGCGGTCGAGTGGGGGCCGGGCTAACGGGCAAATTACGTTGTATTATCATCTGCCATGTAGCCCAGCATCGCTGGGGAACCCCTGCCCAAAGGCCCGCAGCGGAGGGTCCCAGCCATGCGCCACGCGCGAGGCGCATTGAGTGCGCTGCCGACGCCCGGGACGCGGCAGCGTGTGCGCCTGATGGCTGTAATGCAGGCATGGCGGGCGCCGCCGTGAGCAGCCGCGTGTCTGGGTCTGCCTAATGCTGCAGCCAACTCAGCCTGTCCGGGCGGCGCATGGCCAGATCGTGGGCGCGCTGCCAGTGTGAGGGGGGCGCGTGTCACCGGGACGGGGGTTTCGCAGGTGCTGGGTTCGGGGATGCTGGCTGATTGCGGGATGTCTGCAGCTCTGGCTTCTTAGTGTGTGAGGGCTGCCTGCCTACACTGGCCGCCTGCAGATGTTCTGGGGTGAGATGTGTTGGCCTCCAGGCCTTCTGGCATGGCTCTGCAGCGCAATATGCTTTGCCCCCACCTGCGGTGTGCTGCCAGTGCGCATCTGGGGCGCTGCCGGTTTCCATGTGTCCGCCCCACCCTCCGCTCCGTTGCAGCCCGATGGGGCCACAGCGCGTGCTCCCAGAAGCTCCGTTGTTAGCTCCGGACACCTCACAGTATGATATGCTGTTCCATGCGGATTGCGACTGGCTCTGCCATACTTGCGGTTGAGGTCTCTGGTGGCGGGCACTGACGCCAGTGGTGCCCGGGGTTTGCAGAACATGCTGGGGCGGCCGACGGCAAGGCCGAGAAGGTGCGAACCTCTTGGGCGTCCCTGAAGCCTGGTGACCCCCTGCTGTGGCGTCACTGCCTGCACTTGTGGCCGACCTGGGACAGCGCGTTCGCTGTCCTGCACCTCCTCTGCTGCACTGCAGAGCATGCGCATACATGCTTGTCTCCCCAACTGCGAGAATCTGTGCTATGTGTAGCGGCGCGGCGTGCTATGGTGGGTCGTGTCGTGGGTTTGGGCCGGGACTGAAGCTGCATGTGCCACTTGCTTGGAGGACAGGCGCTGGAAGCAGGGAGCCTTCACACTGCATGCGCAGTGGGGCAGGCCTGCGGAACAGCTCACAACAGCCGTGCGGCGGTCATAGCTGCTCTAGTTCTTTGCGAGCGGCAGCGAGAGAGCGCCAGCAAAGGGGAGCGTCTTGTTTCGCCAGGAGCACAAGGAGGATGCAAAGGCCGAGACGGAGGTGAGGGCGGAGGACGACAAGACTGTCGTCCCGATTGTGGCGGACAAGGCGGGCGACGAGGCGGAGCCGGCGGAGCCGGAGGTGCCCCTGACCGCGGCTGAGGGTGCGCGCGCGCCCCGCCTGGGCGTGGGCGTGGGCGGCATGCCTGCTGGCGCCCTGCAGGCAAGGCAAGGCAAGGCCTTGGTGTCACATCTGCTTGCCGCTGTGGGCGCGCTGCAAGGCGGACTTTGGCACGCAGCCCGACCACGTGTTTTCCTTGTCAGCAGAGCCCGAGGAAGGGAGGCGGCAGAGGGTGGGGTAGAGTAGGCGCCCAGCCTGAGCGGGCGCGGCCGCGGCGCGCAGAGGCCGAGGAGAAGGAGGCGGCCGAGGGCGGCGCCGAGCCGACCGCCGAGGAGGCTGCGGCGGAGGCGGCGGAGGAGGCGCCCGCGGTCGAGGAGGTGGAGGTGGTCGAGGAGGAGGAGGAGGAGGAGGAGGAGGCGCCCGACGAGGACGTGCTGAAGAAGGACGACGAGGACTTTGACGCGCGCGCCCGCCCGCCGCCCTGCCTCCGCGCGTGCGCGCGTGCCCAGCGTCGCGTGGGGGGGGTGCTGTCGGAGGGCGGGGAGCCGACGTGGCGTGTGCTGCGGGGCCGCCGTGTCGCTTGAGCGAGCGCAGCGAGGTGGTCGGACCATGCCGGCTTCATTTTCGCACGCTTGGGAGGCGCTGGAGCAGTGGGGAAAGTGCAGCGCGGACGGCCGGTGCTGCATGCGGCCGCATGCGGAGGAGTCGGGACGCTTTGCGCAAGACCCGGGTGGTCCACGCGCGCTCCAGCAGCGGGGTGCGGGGCCGAGCGTGCGGCCGCGCGCGCAGGTGGAGGACGTGACCGACGAGGACGAGGAGGAGGAGGAGGAGGACGACGACGACGACTTTGACGAGGACGACGACGAGGACGAGAAGCCGAAGCGCAGCCGCGCCAAGCCCAGGGGCAAGGCGGTCACCACCGGTGACCCCCGGGGTGTAGGGTAGGGCAGGGCAGTATGCATCGCGCCTGGTGTCCCCCTGCTTGCGCCTGGTGTCCCCCTGCATGCCGACCCGCACGGTGTCTCCGATGCCCGCTTGCATGTGCTGGATCTACTGCTTATGTGGGTCTCAACGCCTCATCAAGCGCAAGGTTTTGAAGTGGCGCGCCTGAGGCGGTCCCTGCACCGAGCAGCCAAGGGGCGCGGCGGCGGCGCGACAAAGTCGGCAGCCGCCAAGAAGGCGGCCGAGACGCGCAAGCGCAATGCGGAGGCAAAGACCGGCGGCAAGGCCAAGTCTGCGCGGTACAAGTGAGCGCCGGCACCCGCGCTCGCCGAGCGCGACGGCAGCCACAGCCTGGGCGCAAGCGCGGCGCTGCGCGTGGGGCGCGCTGCAGCCGCGCCTGTGCATTGCGATCTGGACCGTGTGGAGAGGGGATGGGCGCTGCTGACACCACACACACGCACTGTGTGGGGGTTGACGAGCGGTGCTGCCCGGGCTGGCCTTGTACGGTGCTTGTTCTGCACCGCAACGCACCTGGCCAGATAGCAATTGGTTGAGCCTCACCCTGTACTGCTAGCGAGCCCGTGCTCCGGCGTGCACTGTGATACGGGGGTGTGGCGGGAAAGCGGCCCGCTGCGCCAACAATGATGCGGGCGGTGCGTTGCTTGGCGCGCACGACAGGGCTCGTGCTGAGCGCCCGAGGTCGGCACGACCGGACGCCTTTGCTCACCCGGGTCTGCAGCTGTGCTGCGGGGTCACCGGGATGAAGCTGTTGCGGCGAATGCTGTGTCATAAGGGATTGCTCCACAGCTGCCGCGAGCGGGTGACTGCGGGGAACGCAATGACCGACATGTGTGGCGGTGCACAGTTGACTGGTGAACTGGTCTGCAGTGCACGCTGCTGGTGCTTTCAGCTCATTGGTGTGCCAGCTAGCTTGCACGTAAAGTTGGAATGATTGTCCACTGCAGTTATTCAACTCCTGGTACTCCAAAAGGCGCCCGCCACAAGATTGGCTTTTGCAGCGGAATATGTGACGTCTTTGAACGGAACAGGCCGACTCCAGAGATGCCATCCTGGGCCATCAATGCATGGCAGAGTGCACACTGTGCCACTTATTGCTGCCACAAGTTGTGATACTAAAGCTCATGGGCAAGTGCCTCCACTACCCACACCGGGCATGCCCGGCGGGCGTTGCGCAAATGCAGAGAACAGCCTCTCAGCATTCTGGTACGTGGCTGCGGCCACCTCGCGCTCGCTCCTGCCCATCAGCTGCGCCAGTTGCGCCAGGACCAGCCTGCACAGAAAAAAACCCTGACGACCTCCGGCTGCAGCAGGGTTGCATCAGTGTAGAGAACATCAGTGTAGAGAAGCACGGGTTGCTGTCAGGACGCTGCCTGCATGGTGCGGCGTCACCATGTTTCAGCAGGTGTGCACCCTCCCCAGACGAACAAAAGCCCCCCGCATCAGTTGGCTGACAACATACCCGCGCGCATGCGGAGCAAGCGCCCGTCATCATGGGTGCGGGAGCCGTGCGATCGCCTGATGTTTGCGGGGTGGTTCAGCTGCTCCAGGGCGCTGCCGGCATCCCGGTCCGCGCCGCGAGCCTGCCCTGCCGCGCGCCCGGCGGGCGCAGGCGCGGCCTGCTTCGCGTCGCGCTCGCCCTGCGCAGGCGTGTCCCGCGGCGAGACGCGCCCATCGCCCGTGGGCGCGCCGCGCTTGCGCTCAGCCTCCCGCTCGGGCGGCGCTCTGCGGGCGTCGGCGCCGCCGCCGCTGGCCCGCAGCTGTGTCTCACTGCCTGGGTGCGCACGCCCCTGTGCTCAGGCCTTTCAGGCCGTGGGCGTGCGCAGGATAGCAGCTGGACTGCAACAGCACATGCAGCGGTCCGAGGCTGCGGCGCTGCTGAGCAGGTGCGGGCCCACAGCGCGTGCGCTGCGCCAGGCTCTTGCATTCACCTGGGCCGGCGCCGCCTACCGCGCCACCGCCCGCAGTGGCGGAGGCGGGCACGGCGCGCAGCGCGGCGGCCAGCTCGCCGGCCGGCCGCGGCCGGCCGTCAGGGCTGTCCGTCTCCAGCAGCAGCCGGTCCAGGGGGACCTGCGGTGATAGGCTTAGGGTTGTACACGGCGTGCACACGGCGGCTACTCGTGGGAGGTCCTGCACACAGAGGGGCCTGCCCAGGGAGCCCTGCTCGCTGTTGGCTGCAATGCGGGCGGTCTGGGAGACTGCGCAAGCTCGGCGGGCCGGCAGCCAGGCGGGAGGGCCTCGGCCACAGAGCTGCGCGCGTCTCTTTGCGCAACAGGGCGCGCAGCGAGCCCCGGCGGCGCCGCTTCCGGGGTGCGTGCCTGGGCAAGCATGGGCGCCAGCCTGTGCGGCGCGAGCCGCAGCGTGTGCCCCGACAGCGAGAAGTGCACGCCGCGCACGGCCGCCAGCTGCCGCGTCACCTCCGCCGCGCCCGCCCACGAGTGCAGGACAAGGCCGGCCGGAAAGCCGCCGGCCACGCCGCGCAGCTCCGCCGCCACGGGCCCCGCCGCGCGCACGCAGTGCACCTGGGCGCACCCGGCCAGGCTTAGGGTAGGGTTTGGCCGGCCGGAAGGCCGCCGGCCACGCCGGCGAGCTCCGCCGCCACGGGCCTTGCCGCGCGCACGCAGTGCACCTGAGCCCGGCCGGGGCGTCGGGGCGCACAAGCGCCGCCCCGGGCGCGCTTTTGCGGGCGCTCTGGGGGGGCAGCGGCATGTGACGCCCGCAAGTGATATAGCAGGTCCCCTGGTTCGCCTTGGACAGTACCCCTGCCGCGCATTTGAAAGCACGCCTATAGTGCAGCCAGCCACATGCGGCGCACGGCGGCGCCGCCCTCGGCCGGAGCCCAGTCGGCTGCCCGCGCGCGCTTATGCGCGCTGACGCAGCCTGGGGGATCATGACACCGCCACTGCACTCAGGCGGCGCCGCCCGCGCGGCCCCGGCAGGGCCGCGAACGCTGGCAGCGCAGGCGCGCGCGCACGCACGCGGCGGGTGGCCGCACCGACACGGGACGGCGCAGCTCGGCGCTCAGGCGCAGCTGCGCGCGGAAGGCCTCCAGCTGCGCGTCACGCCCCGCCAGACCCTCGCGCGGCCCAAAGTCCAGGCCGCACTGCGCGCGCGCAGGGCGTCAGCGCCCTGCCACTGCGCGCGCGCGCCAAGGCGTGCTGTGCACTAGCTGTACCCTGAAGTGCCAGAGAGCGTGGCGGCCGGGCGCCTGTGGCAGGAGGCCCGGACAAAGCGAGCCAGGGCCAGAGCGCGCCGCGCCGTCCTGGCCAGAGGGGCGGGCCTGGCCGCGTCACCTCGCCCACGCCGGCGTGCGGGGCCGCGGCCAGCCGCCGCTGCAGCCGCGCCAGCCAAGCCCTCCGCGCGGCTCGCCACCCACCTGCGCCGCGCCAGGCCGAGCTCGCCTCGTGCATCGCCAGCGCCCCCGCAAAGCAAAGAGCGGCCGGGCTGCGGGCGAGGACGGCGCACCAGGGGTGCAGACCGAAGTTGGGCACCACGTCGGCGTTGTCCGCGGCGAGCTGGCCCACCTGCGCAGCCCGAGCATGCGCATGGCTCACTGAGCTCCGCAGCGAGCAGGGGAGAAACACACCGGGCAGTGCTTGCTGACCGCGTCCCAGTCGCCCTCCCAGCAGCCGTTCACCGCAAAGCGCCGCACGCCCGCGGCGCGCGCCTCTGCCATCACGCGGCGCAGGCAGTGCGCCAGTCGGGGGTCCTGCAGGCACGTTGGCGGTCGCTTGCTGGTCAAGCAGGCGTTCTGAGCAGTGAGCAACAGGGCAGGGGGTCCTCAGAGCACTCGGCACCTGCAGGTGACAGTGCGCATCAAAGAGCTCGAGGCCGTCACCAGCAGCCATCAGCACAGCAATCCTTCAGTGCTTCAAACCTCCTTGCCACTTGTATGAATTCGCGGCAGGGCCAAGAGATCTGTGTGCAGACTTGCAAAAAGTCTGCAAAGGTTGCAATGCAAAGTGCAGAACCCACCCTGTAACCCCCGCGGACCTCATTTTGCAAGTCTTCCAGCCACCATGGTGGCTGGAAGATGGCAAGTTGGCACTTGCTTCGTAGCCATGCAGGCACTGGAATGGCGCGTCATGCATGCAGCGCTGAGAAGTCTGTTGAGCATGTGCAGTTTACAAGCCATGCGTTCTAAATAGGCACATGCTGGGCGTTTAGCAATGAATGAAACGTCACATCCTGCATGTGCTGACAACACTGGGTGTCTGCAGTCAGGGTCCGTGTCTGCAGCAAGACAGTGCCAGCGGAACGAAAGCAACTCATCAAGCACGCAGCCCAGCACTTGACTCAACAGCACTCCAGCGTGAAGCAGTGAGTGACCGCTCGAGGTACAGCTGCGGACTCATGATGTAGCGAAAAGGACAGGCTTAGTGTCCAGACTGCGCAAGTACTGAGCAAACATCATGCATCGGCATCATGGCAACAAGCAGTCCAAGGCGTTGATATATGTAGCACATGCCTTGTTCTCCGAATATGGTGCACCTGCAAGCCTATGCATGGTTCTATGCCGGCTATTTAATACTGCCAGGACTTGGACCATAGCCTCTGGTGCACAGCATCGCCGGCATCTGTGCAGCGGCGCGC
>JAABUR0100010615.1_pt1 | contig 10044 bp, 9 predicted proteins | sample 5560091 | NCBI WGS metagenome assembly JAABUR01 (sample SAMN10711879, study PRJNA513375) | rock metagenome | isolation source: Antarctica rocks | place: Antarctica: Victoria Land, University Valley sud
CGCGTGCCCGGCCCGCGCACCTCGAAGCGCAGTCTCCCCTCCGCCCAGGCCGCCGTCAGCTCGGCGCGCGTCACCACCACCTCGCCCCCGACGCTCTGGTCCTCGACAAGTAGCCGCCCGTCCCGCAACACCTGCCGCACCACCTGCGCCCGCCCGTCCCGTAGATACCGCGTCCCCGCGGTCAGATGCAACCGGCCCATGAGCGCCGCCCTCACCCCCGGAGCCCCGCTCCCTACGACGACTCGTTGATTGACACCACTCTAGCACCACCACCCTCGCAGCGGGGCACGTTATGCGGATCGCCCCCTCCACGCCCGCGCTGGCGCCTCATCCACAATTGTGGAGCACCGTCCCTCTGGTCCCATACTGGTAAGATCCCACGCGCGCTGGGCCGTTACCCACATTCGCTGGGCCAACAATCCCACGCACGGTGGGCCATCCGACGCCACGAGCCCCGCGCCCGCCACCGCGCGGCGCTCTCGGGGTTAAAACGCCCTCAGACAAGCGTCACGGAGAAGACCGGCGCGCCGGCGTCACGCGCGGATTGGCCCACGTACTGTGGGATCAAAAGGAGGATTGGCCCACGTACTGTGGGATTTTCCGCCCACAGAGCGTGGGATACCTCCCTGCTTTAGGCGTGAGCCCCGCCCATCTAATGTGGGGGCTTACACCCCTTATGCGGGGGGAAGCGGCCCTCGATCTGGAAATACTTGAGCAAGAGCGCGCAGCCGAGGCGGGTCGCGGCCGCCTTGTTCACCAGGAGGGCCTCATCGGCCGGATACAGAGTCCAATGCTCAGCTAACTCGTCCACCGTCCATTGCCGCTTCATGCCGTCCGTCCTCTCGACGCCCCTCATGGCGCCCTATCGGAAGTGCCCAGAAGTGCGGGAGAAGGCACTCCTGGGCTTGCGGCGAGCATACACCAGGCGTGATGCGGCGACAAGGAGCTTGTCCACAGGGCGAAGTGCGTACTCCAGGAATTTAAGCGGCACTCAAAACGAGCTTGCGGTCCGTAACCCGCGACGCATGCCTCACGCCCAATGTATACATTGGGCGCGAGGATCACGACTGATCGTGCGATCCGGCCCCACATCGTCGCGTGCGGTGTGCGGCGCCATTCGCGTTATGATGGTGTAGGGACGTAGTTAGGAAAGTGTTCCATGCCTTCGATGATGACCTGTCTCCGGCTCGGGTGCCCCGACGTCGTACAGCGGATGCGCGCTGACTACCTGCGCACCCTTGTCGCGCCCATGGACGGCATGTGGGAGAAAGCGGTTATCGCCCACGCCGTGTTCTGGGACATACGGGAGCGGGGGCGGCACGCGGGCTATGCGTGTGTCGGCCCCGACAACGCCTTGCTGCGCGTCCACCTCGCGGGCGGCGATGGGGCGCGGGCGCGGGAGATCTTCCGGTGGTTCGTCGCGGCCCACGGCATCCGGCGGGCCATCGCGGGGACCATCGAGCCCCCGTACCTCTCCCTCTGCCTCGCTCGCCAGCGGGGCATCGCGCTCCATAGCTATCTCTTCCGCGATCACACGCGCGTCGCGACGCCATCCGGCCTCGGCGACGCCACCTTTCGGACCGCAGAGGAGGGCGAGTTCGACGCTATCGCGCGCTTCTACCACACGAATACGGAGGGGCCGGGGGAGTGGATCGGGGCGTTCCTACGCGAACGCCTCGCTCGCGGGGAATTGTTCGGCCTCTATGATCGGCAGGGCGTCCTGGCGACGGGGGAGTGTATCCCCCATCGGGCACAACCGCCCTACGCCGATCTGGGTATGGTCGTGGCCCGGGCGTCGCGCGGGCGAGGCCTGGGTAGCATCATGCTTGCCCGCTTGAAGGAGCACTGCTACGACGCGGGCTGGCAGCCTATCTGCTCCTGCGCCGCCGACAATAGCGCGTCGAAGAGGGCCATCGAGAAGGCGGGCTTCATCAGCGAGCATCACATGCTGGAGATCGTGCTCGAGGAAGAGAACATCACACATCTCCTCCTGAGTGGCGTCAGCCGACATGACGACAGGTCGCCCGATGAGTCACGCGGAACGCTGTAGGATACGGTTCCGCGGCCCATCGACATGCACGCCTTCAGGGCGGTGTTTACACAGATTGCGGCTGGTGACAGCTTCCGTAACACTGGGCCTTTTATGTGCGATAGACCGTCGTTCACGCCTGTTTTCCGCGCACTTTATCGGCCCCCTTACACCCCCCGCTTAGGGCGCGCACGGGCGCGCCCCGTCTGCAGGCGCCGCCGCCGTGCCCGCCACCCGCGTCACCCCCGGATCGCCGCGCCCGCCTGGCCGTCGTGGGCACGCCCACAGCCCCCAGGAGCCTCGCCAGGGCCACAGAGGGCACAAGGTGACCACCCCACGCCCCTCATGCCCGCCTCCGGCCACCACAGCGCCCCTGAGACGCCCACCGCCATCGTCGGCCACGACGACGCGCGTTAGGGGGCAACCACGCCGCGCGGGCACACACGCGAGCCTGTGAGCCTACCAGCACGCCCCACATGCTATACACGAGGCGCACACCCCACATGTAAGATCCCACAGTTTCTGCGCGCTGTCCCATAGTTCCTGCGCCGGAAATCCCAGAGTTTCTGAGCCATCCTGCAGCTGCCCCTCCCGCGCGTGTGAAAAGCGCCCTCTGCACGGACCCCAGCGCGCGGATCGGCGCACCTTCTGTGGGATTTTGTGCAGGGTAGCGCAGGTACTGTGGGACAACCTGCGCACTATCTGTGGGATTTGACCGTCGTCCACGCCTGAGATCGGCGCAACAACTTTGGGATCTTACAAGGGCGCCAGGGGCCACGAGGCGGCCGATGAGGCGCACGGGAGAGAGATTGCACGGACAGCGCGTCGGGTGTAGCATGAGCGCATCAGGTAGGTGATGGACGGGCGCGGAACCAGCACGGAGGGGACGGGGTATGGATGGGAACGAGCGCCACCACGAGGAGCAGGGGACAGCGCGTGACCAGGAACGACTCCGGCGACTCGCGCGCCTACACAACGCGGGACCGGTGGAGTCGCTGATCACTCGACTCGTGCGGGACAGCATCGGGACGAGCGTCGCCCTGACGCCGGGCATCGAGTACGCCCTGAGCGCGACGGCCGATGCGGCGGCGGCGGCGGGCGAGGGCGCCCAGGCGTGGCAGGCAGCCGGCAAGCGGCCTGGGTCGTGGATGATGCGACGAAAGATGCTGCTATGTCACGCCGCCTAGCCATACGCCTGGCGTTGGCGCTGCTGGGGCTCGTGGTGGCGCTCGTGGCCGGCCTCGCCGTGCTCATCGCCGCGACATCCGCGCCCGTGCTCCCGCCGCCGCCGTTGCCCACGGCCACGGCGCAACCGGGCCCGCAAACGACATCGATCGTGTCCGCGCTGGCGCTGCCCACGGCCACGGCGCAACCGGGCCCGCAAACGACGGCGCAGCCGGGGCCACTGGCTCAACCCGGCATCAGGAGCGGGGTGGGAGCCGATCCCAACGGCGCCGTGCGGTCGCTCATCGGCGCCGATCCGGCGAGCGACATCGCCGCCGTCGACACGGTGTACCGCGACCGCGCTCATCCGCGCGCCACGAATCCCCCGTGTGATCCCGGCGGTCAATGGGCGCTACAGGTAGACCCCGAGAACGTGGTCGGCTATCCGTACAGTCGCGCGCCCAGCGCAGCCGACTGGGCGCGCGCCGCGGGCGTCGTGGCTACGCTCAACGCGCTATGTCCCGCGCCGATCACGCTGTCGTGGTACGCGCACGACCGGGCGCGTCCGTCCTCGGACCGCTGGACGGCCCTACTGCCCTCCGCCCTCGCCGCCTCTATCGACGGCCCGACGCTACAGTCCGACGCCCTCGCGCACGCGCGCCAACTGTAGGCGGGAGGCGACCGTTCGCCGCGTGACGTACGTTGTCTCACGGCCAGCGCATCTCCATAAGATGCGCTGGCCCTGGTGTAAGATCCCACAGTTCCTGCACGCTGTCCCATAGTTCCTGCGCCGGAAATCCCAGAGTTCCCGCGCCCTCCTGCAGATGTCCCTCCCGCGCGTGTGAAAAGCGCCCTCTGCACGGAACCCGGCGCGCGGATCGACGCACCTTCTGTGGGATCTTACAACGGCCGAGAGGCCGCGTAACTGGACCCCAAACGGCGATTAGCGGTCGAGTTTAGGCGATGCTCAGCGTGTTAGCGGCCCAGTACGCGCATTGATCGGGGTAAAAACCGGACCATTAACACGATTGGGCCGCTCATGTAGCGTCGAAAAGCAACATTATGTCATATGGCTGTTCTACGAAGGGATCTGTATTAGGGGCTTTGCCCATAAAGTCAGAGGCCACCGAACGGATGTAGGTAAACGTACTACCGACCGAACGTCCATTGCTTAAATGCTATCCAAGCGATGGACGTTCTATGTTAACTAGAACGGATGTACTTTATGGGCAAGGCCCGTCCAGCACTAGGTTAGCTACGTCCACAGAGGTCTTAGGTGGCTCGGCGGGACCGCTTGGCCATGCATCCAATGTTCCGTCCAGGAGATCGCTCCCTCCAAGCTTGCCCTCGTACCAGCGTTCGCGACGACGATATCCACTCCCCCGAACCGCGAGCGCGGCTGTTCGAATAGTGCCGCCACGGCCTCGCTGTCGCTGAGGTTTCCACTGACGGCAATGGCGTGGGCTTCGCTTGAGCGGAGGCGTCGACGGTGGCGTCCGCCTCGTCGCGGTGGCCGAGGTAGCGCACGACGATGCGGGCGACCTCGGCTGAAGCGCCACGGCGATCGTTCGGCCGACGCTGCGCCGCGCCTCGGTGACGATTGCCGCTTTGTCGTTGAGCCGACCGGGCACCTCGTTGGTGTTAACGCTTGTGGCGGTGTGGCTCATAATGCCTTTTTTGCGTCGTGGGGCTTCTGACGAGGCCCCCGGATTCTGATCCACCCACTGTGAGCATCCCGATCCCAAAGTGGAAGGATGAACACAGCCATGAAGCGTCACCGCCACAGCCCCGAACAAGCCCTTCGCAAGGTCCGCGAAGGTGAGCGGCTCCTGAACGAGGGCACCGACCTCACCGAGGTCCTGCGCCACCTCGAGATCTCCGAAGCCACCTGGAACCGCTGGCGGGCCCAGTACGCGGGGATGAACGGCGAGGAGATGAGGCGCCTGCGCGAGCTCGAGGCCGAGAACACGCGGCTCAAGAAGATCGTGGCCGACCTCAGCTTGGACAACGACATGCTGAAGGAGGTGGCGAAGGGAATAAGCGGATGGAGCAGGACCATCGCGGGATCAAGCAACGCTACTACCCGATGCGCGGCTTTGCCTCCTTTGAAGCGGCGGCCCGCTTTTGCTCTGCCCACGACGAACTGCGTGACCATTTCCGTTATCGCCAACACCTGAATGAGACGGTGTCCTTGGCCGAGCAGCGCCGCCTCTTCCAGGAGCGGTGGGGCGAGGTGTGTACGGTGCTGCAGGCGGCATAGGCGACATCAGGCCGGGGCCACCGCCGGCCGACGCGCATCATAGCCCGATTGCGTTCCGAATCCTGACGCATCCCACAACTAGGTCAGCGTATCACACCAGAACAGGTGCCATCCTGACAGCGTTGATTCTATGAACGGGTCACCCTCCACCTCCACACTCTGCCGATGAAGCAAGATTGTGGAAGACGTTGTCGTACCTCCAACTTTTTAGTGCTCTCCTCTATGGTACTACGTCGGGCGCCGGCGAGCGGCCCTCATTCTCCGGCGCGGCGAAGTACGCGACGGCGAACTCGCGGAAGGCGCGGGCCGCTTGGGAGAGATAGTGATCGTCGTCCCAGGCCAGGCCCAGGGTGTGCGGGCAGACAGGGTCGGTCACGCGGAGCCAGGTACCGGACGCGTCGCCTGCTGGTGGCCGCGCCCACGCGGGAATAAACGCCACGCCGAGCCCCGCGTCGACGAAGCCGCGGATCGCCGCTGGCTCGTCCGCCTCGCACACGACGCCGAGCGCGAACCCGGCCTGCCGGCAGTAGGCCTCCATCGCGTCGCGCAACTCGTCCCCGGCCTTGCCAATCACCACCCCTTCGCCGGCCACCTCGCGCAAGGGGACGCTGCCCCGCCCGACGAAACGATGCCCCGGCGGAACGACGAGGAGGATCTCCGCGGTGTGCAAGGGCCGCCACTCGACGCCCGGCCGGTCCGGGTGGACGGACGAGAAGTAGAGGTCGATGTCCCCGGCGGCGAGTTGGCGCCGCATCTCGCGCGCCGCCTGCTGGAACAGCCGGACGCGGACGGCGGGATGCGCGGCCAGGAAGCCGCCCACGAGGTCCGGCAGCCAGTGCAGCGAGGGCGCCGCCACCCGCACCTCCCCCCGCCCCTCGTCCAGCCCGGCCAGGTCGCGCACCTCGCGCCGCCCCTCATCCAGCCCGCGTAGCGCCGGCTCGACGCGCGCGAGGAAGGCCCGGCCAAAGCGATTCAGCCGAAGTTGCCGCCCCTGCCGGTCGAAGAGAGGGACGCCGAGCTCGGCCTCCAACCGGCCGATGGTCTTGCTGAGCGAGGGCTGGGCGATGGAGAGCTCCTCGGCCGCGCGGGTCATGTGCTCGGCCCGCGCGACCACCCGGAAGTAGCGCAGCTGCAGCAGATCCATGCCCGTCATCCCCTTCTCTATGCATAGCTTCGCGTCTATCGTCTTATGCCTCACTATGTCTTGCTTGTCCCGTCGCGTCAAGATACGATGGGGATAGTGCCCCGTCGTCCATGAGGGCCGGGGGAAGGCGGGGCTATCCGAGGATGACGGGTATTAGGCCGCGCCGACGCGCGGACGGTCGCAAGATCGAACAGGTTGGGAGAGGGCCATGGTCGATGGGAACGTCGTCAAAGCGTCCGCTCCGTCTAATTCACGCGAAGGAGACAGCGCATGCGTATCGCAATCATCGGCACAGGTCGCGTCGCCCAGGCCCTGGCGGCCGGGTGGACCAAGGCAGGCCACGACCTCACCCTCGGCTCGCGCGACCCGCGCGCCAAGCAGGGCCTCGGCGTCACGGTCGCCGGCCTGGCCGACGCCACGGGCCCGGCCGACGTGGTCGTCAACGCCACCCCGGGCGCGTCGTCGCTCGCGTCGCTTACCCAGGCCGGCGTCGGCGCCCTTGATGGCAAAGTGCTGATCGACGTGGCCAACGCCGTCACCGACGGCGGCGGCCTGGCTTACCCCGACTCCAGCCTGGCCGAGGAACTGCAGAAGGCGTTCCCGACCGTCACGGTCGTCAAGGCCCTCAACACCGCGAACACGTCGGTCATGACCAACCCCGGCGCGCTCGCCCCGACCACGGTCTTCCTGTCCGGCGACGATGCCCAGGCCAAGGCGCGGGCCGCCGCGCTGGCGCAAGACCTTGGCTGGCCGGCCGCGGGCATCATCGATCTGGGCGGCCTCACGTCCGCGCGCGGCCCCGAGCACTACTTCGTCCTGTTCATGGGGCTGCTCCAGGCGCTCGGGACACCCACCTTCAACATCAATGTCGTGCATTGAGCGGCGGCGCGATGACACCTCACCCCACACGTCTATCCCAGGCGGAGTCCTGTCGCGTCGACACGCGGCGGGCGCCGCCTTGCGCAGAGAGGGGGAGACGATGAGCGCCGCCGCGACGCGCGCCCAAGGGGGCCATGACACGTACCTGTGGTGGGCGCGGGCGACGGCCGTCTTCGGCGCCTTCGTGAGCATCCTGGACTCGACCGTGGTCACGCCCGCCCGGCCCCGGCTGCAGGCGGTCTTCCACGTAGACCCGCGGGCTCCGTTGGATCCTGCTGATGTGCCTGAAAGATGTGCGGTTCGACCGTCCGGCGGCATCGATTTTCCACCCCTTCGAGAGCTCAGGGCCGTCAAAGCGGCCGACCTCGCCGCGATCCACGCGCCTTTCCTGAAGGTCTGTCGTCAATAACGTGTCACGTCAGCAGAGCCCAACGGAACCCAAGCGGTCGTCAACCGTTGGTCCGCGCCGCTGGCTCAACGCCGCTGGCGGCGAGGACGTCGGCGCACGGTCGCGTCGTCGACCGGTATCCGCAGGCCACCACTACGTCACTCCGCGTCGATATGAATGATGAATAGGGAGACCGACACGATGAGTATGACCGAGACTGGGCTGGACGCGATCGCGGGGGTGCGCACCTATGCTCCTGGATCAGATGGCTACAAACAAGCGACATCGCCGCGCAACTCCCGTGCGACACAGCGCCCGTTCCTCGTCGCGGCCCCCACCTCCATTGACCAGGTGGCGGCCGCCGTGCGCCACGCCGCCGCCCATGACCTGCGCGTCGTGCCGCAGGCGACGGGGCATGGCGCCGCGAGCGACCTGGGTGCCGATGTGCTATTGCTCGATACCGCACGGCTCAACGCGATACAGATCGATGCGGAGCGTCGGATCGCGCGGGTGGGCGCCGGGGCGACATGGGGCGCGGTCGATCGCGCGGCGGAGAAGGTCGGGTTGCTCGGCCGCGCGGGCTCCGCTCCGGATGTGGGGGTGTCGGGTTTCACGTTCGGCGGGGGCGCGGGATGGCTGACGCGGCCGTACGGTCTCGCGGCCGGCGCGTTGATCGCCGTCGATTTTGTCGATGGAACCGGATACATCCGCCGCGCCGCGGACGACGCCCCCGACGAGGTCGACCGCGCCGCGCTCTGGGCCTACCGCGGCGGGGGTGGCGTCGGCATCGCCGCCCGTCTCGAGTTCGAGCTGGTACCGGTCGACGATCTCTGGGCTGGGTTTCTCCTGTGGCCGATCGAGGCGCTCGATGCCGTCGTCTCCGCATGGGCGCGCTGCGTCCCGCGCTTCGGCGCCGCCCTGGCGACGAGCATCGCGGTCTTGCGCGCTCCGTCCGGGCCACCCATCCCACAGACGCTGCAGGGACAGCAGGTCGTCCACCTGGCGATGGCCTCATCGCGTGGGGAGAGGGACGCGGCGGCGCTGCGCCAGGCGCTCGCGGCTGGGCCGGCCCCCCTCCTCGACACATGGGGGCCGGCCGATGCGGCGAAGCTGGGTGCTATCCACCTGGATCCGCCGGTGGCGGCCCCGACCCTCGGCATGGCCCACTGGCTCGACGACGCGACGCCCTCGCTCGCGGTGGACACGCTCTCCTCCGCGGTCGGGTCGCCGATCCTGATGATCGAGTTGCGCCACGTCAGCAATACGGCGTCCGCACGCGCGGGCGCCGCGTCCACGGTGGCTGGAGGGTTCATGGTGCACGCGGTCGGCGACGTCGCTGATACCGACGGCATCCCACAACTCGAGGCGGCGTTCGCGGCCGTCCGACAGGCCTCCGCGGGGGCGGACACGGGTCTGACGATCGGGTCATGGGCCGATGGCCGCTCGGCCGTCCCCGATGCGCTTCCGGCGCATGTGCGGGAGCGCGTCATCGCCATCAACAAGACGGTGGACCCCGCCGGCGTGATCGCCCCGTCGCGGTTCATCGTCGGCGACGACGCGACGGACGGATGACGGTGACACGGCCCGAGGGAGGCCCGCGATCTCGTGCGCGCGGTCCGTCAGGTCGGTTCGTCACGCAGCGCGTCACCCCGCTGTATCTCGAAACGTGCCGAAGCCGACGGTCAAGAGGACATCTCTGTGCTGTGCTGGCTGTTTAGTTCATCCGTGCAACAATACTGTACCTGTCGCTGCACGGATGAACTAAACAGCCAGCACAGGGGTCGTCTTGCGTTTCCGCTCCACGTCGGGGTCCTGCTCGTTATAGGCCAGCTCGAAAGTGCGCGAGAGGTCGTAGGTCGTTGCGCGCAGGCCCATAAACACGGCGTTGATCTGCGCGCCGACCACCGTGATGACCGCGAAGAACCACAACCAAATGATGACGACGAGTAGGGAGGCCGCGGCGACGCCGTAGCGCATATTCGGCGACAGGAAGACACGAAAGTACAGCGGGAAGAGCAGCTCCAACAGCCCGACCAGGAGCGCGGCCGCGAGCGCGCCAGGCCAGGCCTGCCGGAAACGCACCGCGAAATTGGGCACAATGATGTAGATAGCCAGGAAGAGCAGCCACAGCACGCCCAGCGAGGTGAGCGGGCCGACGTAGCTGAGCACGACACCGACGC
>JAABUR0100010618.1_pt1 | contig 10043 bp, 10 predicted proteins | sample 5560091 | NCBI WGS metagenome assembly JAABUR01 (sample SAMN10711879, study PRJNA513375) | rock metagenome | isolation source: Antarctica rocks | place: Antarctica: Victoria Land, University Valley sud
AAGCCACGCGCCGCCGGTTCACCGTGCAAAACCCCTGCTCAAACGGCCAAGCGACTCACCGGCGACCCACATCCAGGGACGGAGCCCCCCAAACGTCTAAAGCGCGCTCGAGCGCGTGCGCGGCGTCTCGAGCTTGACGAGCTGGAGCTCGTTGACACGGAGGTGCCTGATCTGTCAGAAGCCCATGAACGACACTGTCGGTCGACAGCGGGGCGCCGGCCTCGATGAGCGTTCGCGGCACCGTCCGTAAGCAGCGCTTACGCGCGCTCGATAGCGATGCTCGTTTGCGGTGACGCCCCGATGCAGCAAGATCGCCGACGGTGTCGATCGCCGAAGCCGACCATGCTCCCGAGCGGGACGCAGCGCTGTTGCACGACGTGCGCAACTCCCTGGCCGCCCTGCGGCTGCTCGTGGAGGGGCTGCGCGACGGCGTGGTGGCGGCGACGCCCGACTCGGGGGTCCTGGAGCAGATGATGCTCCACGTCCGTCTCGTGAGCGACCTCCTCGAGGAGCAGACGCAGGCCCGCGAGACCCGCTGGGGCGCGGCGGGCGGGCAGGCGCTGCGGATCGGCCCGTTCCTCGAGCAGTGGTCGGGTGCGATGCGCCCGAAGGCCGAGCAGCGGGGGATCGATCTCCGCCTCGCCGTGACGCACGGCCTGCCGGACATCGAGTGCCGGCGGGGTCAGGTCGCCCGCGTGGTGCTGAACCTGATCGACAACGCCATCCGTCACTCGCCTGCCGGCGGAACGGTCGTGGTCCGCGCCGTCGCGCATCCCGGCGGCGCGCAGGTCCAGATCAACGACAGCGGACCGGGTCTCCCCGAGGGGAGCCGCGGCGCGCCGCTCGACGCGGTCTGGCCGACGCCGCCCGGCCGGCCGGGGCGCCGTGGCCTCGTGATCGCCCGGACGATCGTCGAGGCGCACGGTGGTGCGCTGTGGGCCACGTCGCTGCCGTGCGGGGCCAGCGTGCGCTTCTACCTGCCGACGATCGCCAGGGTGGGCGCCTGAGGCGCACGCCACCGGGCGGTGAGCTCCTCCACCAGGCCCGCCATCGCCCGGCAGGCCGGCGACGGAGCGACGCCCGCCAACATCGCGAGGCGCACGTGGCGAACCGGTCCGCCCTGAAGCGGGCGCACGACGACGCCGGGATGGACGGTGGTCAGCGCGAGCTCGGGGACGAGCGTGATCCCGCGGCCGGTGGCGACGATCGCCTGCAGCGCGCCGAAGTCGGCGGTGCGATAGCAGGACTCGAGGTCGGCCTCGATCTGCGCCCGGGCGCAGAGCTCGCGGAGGTCCAGCCCCCACGGCGAGCACTGCGACGGGCTGCCCACGATGCGATGGCCGGCGAGGTCTGAGAGCTCGAGCCGCGCGAGCGCCGCCAGCGGGTGCTGGCGAGGCGCCACCACGCAGAAGGGGTCGTCGAACAGCTCGACGCACTCGATCTCGCGGTCCTCGCACACCGCCCGGCCGTCGTAGTCGGTGGTGGCCGTCCAGTGGTCGAAGTCGAAGAGCACCGCGAGGTCGAGCTCGCGTTCCTTCAAGCGCGCGACGCTCTCGTACGGCTCGCCGTCGGCGAACCGCAGCTCCACGCCGGGATGGCGGTCGCGAAAGTCCTGCATCGCCTGAGCGGCGAACGCGATGGTCGCGCTCGGGAACGAGCCGAAGCGCAGGCGTCCCCCCACCCCGCCGGCGATCGCCTCGAGCTCGGTCTGCGCGTCGCCGAGCCGGTCGAAGATTGCCTGGGCGTGAGCGACGAGCGCCTCGGCGGATTCCGTCAGGCGCATCCCCTGCGGCGTGCGCTCGAACAAGACGACCCCCAGGTCGCGGGCCAGCGCGGACATCTGCTGGGAGACCGCCGAGGGCGTAAAGCACATGGCGTCGGCCGCCGCCGAGAAGCTGCCGCGGCGCGCGACCTCCGCGAGCATCGCGAGGCGCCGCAGATCCAGGAGGGCGGTGGGCGGCAGGCGGCCCACGATCTGTGCTGAGGTTGGCATCGGCGATGGGTTCCGGCCGGCGCCACGATAGAAGCGTTCCGGTTGGTTTGCAACGGCGAGCCAGGCGGACGTAAGCAAACCGTTGCGAATTCGCGCCCTCGCGCCGCGTACCCTCCAGGGGAACGTGGCGCCCCGCCTCCGCCTCCCCGCCGTGCGGCCGCGCACGGCGATCCCACTGCTGCTCGCAGTCCTCGCGGGGACGGCCCTCGTGCTCGCGGCAACCTCCTCGCCGACCCGGATCGCCCCGGAGCGGACGTCAGCCTCCGGCGCGCTCGGCGTGCGGTGGGCTGGGCGCTGCGCGCAGTGCGGGTGCGCTTGGACGGGCGTGACGTGACCGCGCGCGTCCGGCGGGAGTGCCGGCGCCTGCGCCTGGCCGGAGGTGACCTCGGCGAGGGCCGCCACACGGTGCGCGTCACGGCCAACTCGGCGCTCCCGTTCGGCGGGCGCGCGACGCGCAGCTGGGAGTTCGTCGTGGACGTCACCGCGCCCCGCGTCGGGACCTTCGCCGCACGTCGCACCGTCCACGCGGGGCGGGTCGACGTCAGCGGGCGCACCGAGCCGGCGGCCACCGTGCGCGCGTCGGCCGCCGACGGCCAGCGCGCCCGCGCGGTGACCGGACGCGACGGCCGCTACCGGCTCGCGTTCCGGGTGCGGGAGGGCACGAACGTCGTCCGCCTGGCGGTCAGCGACGCGGCGGGCAACACCACCCGCGCGACGCGACGCATCGTGCGCGACACCCGCGCTCCACGCCTGACGCTCACCGGCATGGACCGAGCCTTGGAGACCGCGGAGCCGACGGTGCGGGCGCGGCTGCGAGGAGACGACGACGCGACGGCGCGCATCGCGATCGACGGACGGCCCGCGACCGCCCGGCCCGTCGCGGTGCGCGGAGGGCGGCTGCGCGCCCGGCTCGCACCGCTGCACGAGGGCGAGCACCGGCTCGTCGTCCGCGTCCGCGACCGGGCGGGCAACGAGGACCGCGTCGCCCGCACCCTGCTGATCGACTCCACCGAGCGGCTCGGCACCGCCACGGTCGGCCTCGGCGCGCGGGGCGCCGACGCCCGTGAGCTACTGCGGCTGCTGCGCCGCCACGGCGGCCTGCGCGGCGGGGGGCGGGAGACGGTGGGGCCCGCGGCCGTCAGGGCCGTCGAGCGCTTCCAGCGGCGCAAGGGCCTCGCCGCGGACGGACTGGTGGGCCCCGACGTGCGCTCCGCCCTCCTCGGTCGCCTGCCCGCGCTCGTCGAGATAGACCTCTCCGCGTACACGCTGACCCTCAAGCGCGACGGGACGCCCACGCGCTCCTACCCGATCGCCAAGGGCCAGCCGCGCTACCCGACGCCGACGGGCGCCCTCCGCGTGACCGACAAGCAGGTCGACCCGGTGTGGACGCCGCCCGACTCCCCCTGGGCGGCGGAGCTCGCCACGATCCCCGCCGGCGCCGGCAACCCGCTCGGCACGCGCTGGATCGGGACCTCGCGCGCCGCGATCGGGATCCACGGCACCTACGCGGAGGGCAGCATCGGGACGGCGGCGAGCCACGGCTGCATCCGCATGCGGATCGCCGACGCGGAGGACCTCTTCCGCCAGGTTCGCGTGGGCACCCCGATCCGGATCCACGCATGATCGCAATCCAAAGGAGACGTTATGGGCAGGCTGGATGACAAGGTGGCGCTGATCACGGGCTCGGACTCGGGGATCGGTCACGCGACCGCGGTCGAGTTCGCGCGCGAGGGCGCCGACGTGATCGTCAACTACCTCGAGGACGAGCAGGGAGCCGACCGCACGCGCGAGGAGGTCGAGGCGCAGGGCCGCAGGGCGATCGTCGTGCAGGCCGACCACGGCTACGAGGATCAGGTGGAGCGGCTGTTCGGCGCCGCGATCAAGGCGTTCGGCCACATCGACGTCCTCATGAACAACGCGAGCGTCGACGCGTCGGGCGTCTACGTCGCCGACCTGGACTTCGAGGCGTTCCAGCGCACGATCCGCAGCAACCTGTTCGGCCAGGTCCTGTGCTGCAAGCACTTCGTCCGCCATCGCCAGGCGAAGGGCGGCGGCGGGAAGATCATCAACGTCACGTCGATCCACGAGGACATCCCCAACCCGGGCGGCTCGGACTACGACTGCTCCAAGAGCGCGCTGCGGATGCTGACCCGGACCCTGGCGCTCGAGGTCGCTCAGGACGGCATCAACGTGAACACGCTCGCACCCGGCATGGTGCTCACGCCGTTCAACCAGGCGGCGATCGACGACCCGAAGCTCCTCGAGGAGCAGGTGCAGAGCATCCCGCTGAAGCGCGCCGCGCAGCCCGAGGAGATCGCCAAGCTCGCCCTGTTCCTGGCGTCGAGCGACGCGGACTACGTCACGGGCGCCGAGTACGTCATGGACGGCGGGCTGATGCGCAGCGTCGGCCAGGGGGCTTGAGGCGCTCAGAAAGCAGAACAGCAGCGCGACCGCGGCCAGCACGGAGAATCCGGCCAGGCGCAGCACACGGGGCGGCCGGGGCGGGCCGAGGCTGCCGAACACGGATCGCGCAGAGCGCGAGTGATCCTCCAGTCGGTTGCGCCGCGGCGAGCGCGCGGAGCGTGAGTCGCGCCAGTCGCGAGTGATTCTCCCGCGGTTGCGCCGCGGCGAACGCGTGGAGCATGAGTCGCGCCCGGGTAGGGCTCGGGCGAGGATGTAGGCGGCTCGCCGACGCCCGAAGCCTCGTGGCGGAAGGCTACGGCGCCGGCGGCAGGCGCACGTGCAGATGGTCGTCGTGCCGCGCGGCGACCTGGACGACGCCGGGGGTCCCGGTCAGGCCCATGCGGGGACCGACGAAGACGAGCTGCGCTCCTGCGGCCACGAAGCGATCCACGAGATCTTGGGACAGGCGGCGGTCGACCTGATCCATTGAGCGCGGGCCTCTCTCCCTGCCGTCGCGGCGGGGGTAGTAGATGTCCACGTCGAGGCCGTTCTGGTGGGAGACGTGCCCGAGCGTGCCGCGGCCCGGGCCGAACTCGCCGACGATGCCGTAGCGCGCGTCGAAGGGGCCACCGGCCTCGCGGCCGACGTCGCCGATCGCGATCCTGGGCGCGTCCGGGTGGGCCGCTGCGTAGGCGCGGGCGACCCGCAGGATCGTGCGGAGGAGGCGCGCGCTGCCCCAGCGGCGGTCCGACCGGTTGGGGAGCGTCCAGCGGACGGGATCCGGCGTGAAGAAGTGCACACCCTCCGCGGGCAGGCGGACGCCTCCTACGAGCGCTCCCGCGCCGGTGGTGCCGACGCTCGTCGAGCGCCGCCAGCGGATCGCGCCCTCCAGCCGGCGCAGCCGAGCGCGGCGGAGGCGCTCGGCACTGCGGCCGGCGCCGCCGGACCGCGGAGGGCGGCGCTCGCCCCTGCGGCGGTGCTCCTCGCCGTCGGCGCCTCCGGCGCCGTCGCGCTCGAGACGCTTCCGATCTGGGACCTCGCGGTCGGGCGCTCGCTCTGGGGCCGGCGCCGCTCTTCGCGGTCGGGATGGTCGTGGCGGTCGTCAGCGTCGAAGTGCACGACGGACGCCTGGCGCTGCCGCACCGCTGGCGCGCCTGGGCCGCAGGTTTGGCGTTCGCCGCCGCGGGCCTCGCCCTGCGACGGGAGGTCGAACCTCGACCCGCCGAGCCTGGCAACCTCACTGCACACCCGGGCGGCGGGCGTCGCGTGCGCGTTCGTGCTGGCGCTGGTGGTGCTGCCGGGGCGCGAGCGCGCCGGGCTCCTGGTACGCGCGCTCTCGGCGCGCGGCGCCACGGCGGTCGGGCTGGCGTCCTTCTCCGTGTTCCTCTGGCACGAGCCGCTGCTGCACTGGCTGCGAGAACGGGGCGCGACCTCCGCCGGCGCCGACGGGTTCGTCAGGAACCTCGCGCTGGTCGTCGTTCTCACGGGCGTGGCGTCCGCGCTGACCTACCACCTCGTAGAGCGGCCCGCGCTGCGGCTGCGGCGCCCGGTGCGGACGCCCTCGCGCCGCGCTCCGACGGCCCCTGCCGCGTCCGCTCGGCCGCTGGCCACAGGCGTTGGTCACCGCCGGCCGCAGGTCGCGCGATGAGGCGCGGGAGTGTCGCTGCCACCGCCGCGGCGGCCGTGGTCCTCGGTGCGTGTGGGGGCGGCGGGGGAGACGAGGAGGCCACCGAGCCGACCACCCCGACGGTGGAAGGCGCTCCGCGCGTGGCCGACGGCGGCGAGAAGGCCGCGCCGCGAGCCGGCGGCGACGAGAAGGCGGCGGCGTTCCGGCGCGTGCCCGGCGTGACCACCGGCAGCGCGCAGGGTCCGTTCGGGGACGAGGGCCTGGACCGCTGGCGCGACGAGGTGCCCGACGTCGAGGACGTCCGCATCACGGCCAGCGGCGACGGCGAGCGCCAGGGCGCCCTGTGGCTCCCGCCCTCCGCGGACACCGGGAAGGGCCGGCCGCTGCTCGTCGTCCTGCACTCGTGGGGCAACCGGTACCCCCAGCACGTCGGCATCCCCTTCGCGAAGTGGGCGCAGCGGGAGGGCTGGGCGATGATCGCCCCGAACTTCCGCGGGGTCAACGACGAGCCGCAGGCGACGGGCTCGATCCGCGCGGTCTCCGACGTGATCGACGCTGTCGACTACGCCGTCGAGCAGGGTGGCGTGGACCGCGACCGCGTGTACGCCATCGGCTTCTCCAGCGGCGGGATGATGTCGCTTCTCATGGCCGGCCGGCACCCGGACCGCTTCGCGGGCGTGGCGGCGTGGGTTCCCGTGCACGACCTCGTCCGCTGGCACGGCTACAACGCCTCACTGTCCCCGCCGCCGGACTACGCGGCCGAGATCGAGGCGTCGTGCGGCGGCAACCCGCAGGCCGAGGCCGGCGCACGCCGCCGCTGTGAGCGCCGCAGCCCGATCAGCCATCTCGACCGCGCGCGGAAGGCGGGCATCCCGGTCTACCTCGGCCACGGCACCGAGGACACGCTGGTCCCGCCCGACCACGCGCTGCGCGCCTTCAACCAGCTCGCCGACCCGGCCGATCGCGTCGGGCGCCGTACGCTCGCGCGCGTCGCGCGCAACGACATCCCCGACCACCTCCGCGGCGACGTGGAGCGCGGGGCGGCGTTCGACCGGCGCGCCCCGGACGTCGTCTTCGCCCGACGGTCGGCCGCCGTCACGGTGGCGCTCTTCGAGGGCGAGCACGACCTCGTCTACCACCCCGCGCTGCGCTGGATGTCGCGGCTGGCGGCGAGATAACGCACCCGTTCGCCGGGCTCTGCGATCGGCCTGGTGTCCAGCTCATCACGCCTGCGCTTGGACGCTGCGAACGAAGGCGACCAGCATCACGCCGCCCGCGACGTTGCCGACCACGGCGACCGCGCTGTTGCGCAGGAGGTCAGCCCAGTCCGCCTCCGTCGTGCCGGCGGTAATCCCGAAGAGGAGCTCTCCGAAGCCCACGACGGAGTGGTTCATGCTGGGCGCCAGCAGGACGAAGCCGACCACCAGGGCGACGAACAGCCGGGTCAGGTCGCTCTCGGCGGCCTCGGCGAGCCAGGTGAACGTCGTGATCACCGCTCCCGCCAGCACGGCGCTGACCGCGGCCGCCGGCAGATCCCGCTCGGCCAGCGTGTCCGCAAGGGCGCCCGCAGCCTCCAGGGACTCGCGCTCGAGCACACCCGGCGTGCTCAACATGACGACGAACAGCGTGATCCCGGCGAGGTTCAGCGCGAACGTGATCGCCCACAGCCGCACCACGGAGCGCCGCGTGGCCATCCCGAAGAGGACGGCGGCCACCGGGATCAGGAAGTTCTCGGTGAACAGCTCCGACCGCCCGATGGTCAAGAACACGAAGCCGATCCCGAAGGTCAGCGAGCCGAGCACGTGCGCGGAGCTCTCCGGCATCACCGCCGCGAGCGCCCCGGTGGTCACCACGAGCGCCAGTAGGCCGAGCGTCACGTGGAAGCCGCCGAGGAGACCGGTCGCGGCGAGGACGGCCGCAGGCCGGGCGAGGCGGCGCTGACCGTCCTCGAGGCTGTCCTGCCAGATCTCGTGGGGCTCGCGGCCGATCACCGCCGATCGACGCTAGAGGAAGCGGTGCACGATGGGGCAGTTGACGCGGATGCCGACCGAGCCGTACCGCGCTCCGTCCGGACCCGTGATGTGTCCTCGCCGGACGAATCCCAGTAGCTGGAACTCGTCGATCAGCCGCGACCGGTAGCCGCGCCGGACGGCGTCGGTCTTGCACATGACCATGTGGTGTACCTCCAGCTCGCAGGACGAGCCCGTGATCCTGGTTCGTCCACGCCACGAGCGCGACGACGATCGCTAACGGGCGGTGCCGCGCCGCGGCGAGGGTTCCTTACTGGACCGTGAACGCGCCACGTTGGCGCGTTGCACCGCGCGCCGATGGGGCAAGATGTCGTCGGTGCGCCACAGATACGGAGGAGATGCGTCGTGGAACTAGGAGATGTCGCTGCGGCGGTAGGCAAGGGCCTGTTCGCCGGGGCGGCGGGAACGGTCGCGATGACGGTCTCGAGCACGTTGGAGGCCAAGCTGCGCGAGCGGGGCTCGAGCTCGGCGCCGGCCGATGCGGCGGGCAAGGTGCTCGGCGTGCAGCCGCGCGACGACGCCGGCCAGGCACGCTTTGCGACCGTGGTGCATTGGAGCTACGGGACCGGGTGGGGCGCGGTGCGCGGGCTGCTGCACGCCGGCGGCGTCGACGGCGCGCGGGCGACCGCGGCGCTCTTCGCCGCGGTGTGGAGCTCAGAGCAGGCGATGCTTCCCGCGCTGGACGTCGCGCCGCCGCCATGGGAATCCTCGCCGCAGGAGATCGCCATCGACGCCTTCCACCACGCCGTGTACGCCATCGGCACCGGCGTCGCCTTCGCCGCCCTCGAGCGGAGCTCGTCATGAGCGTGACCGTCGCTGATCATCTCCTCGAGCGCCTGGCCGCCAACGGCGTCCACCGCGTCTACGGCTATCCCGGCGACGGGATCAACGGGATCATGGGCGCGATGAACCGCGCGGGGGGCGGCATCGACGGGTCGGGCCCGCTCGAGCTCGTGCAGGTCCGCCACGAGGAGATGGCCGCGTTCATGGCCTGCGCACACGCGAAGTTCACCGGCGAGGTGGGCGTGTGCCTGGCGACCTCGGGCCCCGGCGCGATCCATCTGCTCAACGGCCTCTACGACGCCAAGCTCGACCATCAGCCGGTGGTGGCGATCGTCGGCCAGCAGGCGAAGACCGCGCTCGGCGGCAACTACCAGCAGGAGGTCGACCTCGTCTCGCTGTTCAAGGACGTCGCCCACGAGTACGTGCACATGGCGACCGACCCCGCGCAGATTCGCCACCTCGTCGACCGCGCGATCCGCATCGCCAAGGCCGAGCGCACGGTCACCTGCCTGATCGTCCCCAACGACCTGCAGGAGGAGGACGCGGTCCCCGACGCACCGCAGGCGCACGGCACGGTGCACTCGGGGCCGGGCTACAGTGAGCCCGCGCGCGTTCCCGGCGCGGCGGCGCTGCAGCAGGCGGCCGCGATTCTCAACGCCGGCGAGCGGGTGGCCATCCTGGCCGGCGCGGGCGCGCTGCACGCCACCGACGAGCTGATCGAGATCGCCGACCTGCTCGGCGCGGGCGTCGCCAAGGCGCTGCTGGGCAAGGCGGCCGTCCCCGACGACCTGCCCTTCGTCACCGGCTCGATCGGCCTGCTGGGCACCAAGCCGAGCTGGGACCTCATGCAGGACTGCGACACGCTGCTGATGGTCGGCTCGAGCTTTCCCTACTCGGAGTTCCTCCCCGAGGAGGGCGCCGCGCGCGGCGTGCAGATCGACATCGACGCGAAGATGATCGGGATCCGGTACCCGATGGAGGTCAACCTCGTGGGCGACAGCGCGCAGACCCTGCGCGCGCTGACCGGGCTGCTCGAGCGCAAGGCCGATCGCACCTGGCGCGAGACCGTCGAGGCCAACGTGGCCGAGTGGTGGAAGGTCCTCGAGGCTCGGGCGATGAACCCCGGCAATCCGATCAACCCGCAGCGCGTCTTCTCCGAGCTGTCCCCGCGGCTGCCCGAGAACTGCATTTTGTCCTCGGACTCCGG
>JAABUR0100010622.1_pt1 | contig 10041 bp, 17 predicted proteins | sample 5560091 | NCBI WGS metagenome assembly JAABUR01 (sample SAMN10711879, study PRJNA513375) | rock metagenome | isolation source: Antarctica rocks | place: Antarctica: Victoria Land, University Valley sud
GCAGAGTGCTGAACTGTTATTCAACAAAGGCATTGGGCGTGCTACTTTTTGAAAGAGTGCTCGTTGTAAGAGGTCATGGGAGTGAGTTTTTGAGGCTGGTACATGTTCTGCATTACACATACGCGACAGACCTGGAAATCGGGAGAATGGGACCTGCAGACGACAATCTGCGCTGTAAGCAGTGTACGGACAAAGCCCCAACACCTGACATGCGCACCAGTGTGAGGTCATGGGAGTGAGGTTTTGAGGCTGGTACATGTTCTGCATTACACATACGCGACAGACCTGGAAATCGGGAGAATGGGACCTGCAGACGACAATCTGCGCTGTAAGCAGTGTACGGACAAAGCCCCAACACCTGACATGCGCACCAGTGTGAGCGCCTTGTCATGCAAAAAATACAACCAATGTTCACATATGCAGACAACTTGCATCAAAACTGAGGTGGCAGCAACCACATAGACAGCCGAAAACGCTGCACTTATATAAAGCAGCATGTGGCACTGCCCAGGAACACAGTCCGTATGGCTCACGCCACCAACAAACACAATGTGCATCAAACAGGCAGACACACTGCCAAGAAGTCCCGGGGGGGGAGAGCTGCATTGGGCTCCTAGACCGTCTGCCATCTCAGCATTGACCAACGCACGTAGCAGCAAGCACATTGTGGTGGTCGCACACCACACGTAATCTTTATACAAAGCAATGAGATACAGTCAGAGGCTGCCCTTGCTGGTACCAATCATGCATGTGTAGTGGTTTATGAGGCATAAACCGCACAAAAGTTTGCTGGTGCTCAGGGATGGTACAACCAGCGGGCTTACCCCTCCACGCCGTGCTATGCAGAGATGCTGCGCAGGCTGCTGTCCAGGGCATCCATGGCCGCTGCCAAGTCCTGGTGGTTCTGCTCAGAAAAGTGGTCAAACTCGGGGCCCAGGTTGAGGTCGGCGTTGCCCTCCACAAACCTGCGCAACGGTGCCAAGCAGTACGCTCACATTTCCATCCCAGAGTCATGACAGGCTGCAGCAGCGACACCACCATGCAAGCTTGAAGGCGTGATCCATGACATACACACACAGGGCGGGGCTAGGCTGGGGTGCTCTCTCGGCACACAGCCAGGTAACGCATTGTCAGCCGCGCACAAGGTCCTGGCAGTGTAGAGGACGCTGAGGGCGAAATGGGGCGGCGGCGCACAGCTTGCGCAGGGCCGGCAGGCGCGCGAGCGCGGGCGGCAGCGCGGTGAGGCGGTTGTGCGGCGCGTACAGCTCCTGCAGCGCGCTCAGGCGCGTGAGGCTGTCCGGCAGCGTGGTCAGGCGGTTGTCGTCAAGCCACAGCCGCTTGAGCTTGGCGCAGTCACCGAGCTCCTCCGGCAGCCTGGTCAGCCGGTTGCTCTTCAGCCACAGCTCCTGCGCGCGCGCGCGCAGCGCTCTGCACACGCGCGGGCAGCACCAGCCCATGTGCCAGACCAGCTGCTCTGGCGTTGCTGTTTGCTCTTGCGTCCACAGGTCGAAGTAGAACCTTCCTCATGCCAGTGGCTGCAGTCCATAGCAGGATATGCACCTGATGTCTTGACCATAATTTGCCTGAGCGTTCTGAGTGCGATCATGGCCGCCATGTGGAAAGGGCCACAGACCTGCAGGTTGGCCATTTTACCAATTTCGGGCGGCAGCGTCTCCAACTGGTTTGTCCACAGGCCTGCAACAAGGCAAGCAAGCTCGCTTCAAGCAGTGCAGCACGAGCATTGCTGCAGCCCAGGCTACCCCTGCCGCCCTGCCATGCCGTGCACGCCCAGCCTGAGTAGACAACCACGGCTCCAGCCTCCAGCAACATCAACATGAGCGCTTCTGAAGGCTCACGTCTGTCGAGAGAGAGGCAAGCATACCCAGCCAACAATGGATCACACCCACTGAGAAACGCCTGGACAATAGCTGCCAAAACATGCCGCCCGCACTCCCGCCATTTGCACAAGGCGCAGGGGCGCACTCAGGCGCGTGCACTCCACAAAGCCGGCCAGCAGCGCGCCGGGCACCGCCGTCAGGCGGTTGGTGAACGCGGAGAAGGCCTCCATGCGGCTGCACTGGCCCAGCTCCGCGGGCAGCGTGCCTGCGCCGCCGGCCGCCGGGCGCTCGTGGGTGCCGCGGGGCGCACTCGCACCCTGCATGCGGCAGCCTCGCGCCTGACCGGCAAGCCACAGGGTGTCACTGTCCACCCTGGCGAGCCCTGCACACTCACAAATACCCGCATGTTCGGGCATGCATAGTCGGCCCTGGCTGCACTGCATGGGGCAGCTTCTAAATATACACGTCACAGGCCCCCTGGAGGGCCCAGGCGCGCATGCCTGTGAGCGCGTTGATGTGCAGCGACAGCCGGCTGAGCTGCTCCAGGCGCCCCAGGGACGCCGGCACGCTCGTCAGGCGGTTGGAGTTCAGCGACCTGCGCTTTGCATTGCGCTGGGTTACCTTTCTGTGACATGGTGGTGAACACACTCGAGCGTGACATTCATGTGTGGTGCGGATTCATCCAGGTGGAAACTAAGCGGTGGGTGCCATGGCACAAGAGGGGGTGCGGCTCTCAGCACTCTTAGCACACCACTGCTGCGCCGCACGCGCGCACTGTTTAGAGATGCATCAGGATAACACCCATGCGAGCTTAATGCAACCATCACACAGATAACAACGACAGCAAATCTGAAGTGCCCGTGCTGCTGCATGCGCGCGGGGAGCGCACAGCCACTGCAGCGACGACATGTCGCCAACCTCCTCCGCGAGCGTTACCAGCTCGTTGCTGTGCAGGCTGAGCCGGTTGACGGCCGTCAGGCGGCCCAGCTCGGGCGGCACGGCCGTCAGCCGATTGCTGTGCGCATCCAGGCGGTGCAGGCTGGTCAGCAGGCTGATCTGCGGCGGCAGCACGGCCAGCTGGCAGTCGGTGATGTCCCTGCGCGCGCGCGGCCGCGTCGCGGCAATGGGCGCGGCGCTGCGCGAGGCACGCCGTGCCGGGCCGCCCAGTGTGTGAGCGTCCGAGCTGCTGCTCCGCACGCAAGGAGGAAGTGAAAGTCCCCAGCGCTGCCGCACTTTGCCTGTTTTACATTTCATACGCAGTACTGCGGGGGAGGCTTGTGCACCGCTGCTGCTGCTGCAGCTGTTGTTGCTAGGGCAGGTGCAAGCAGTCAGTGCCCATGGTCTGCAGAGCAAGGAGAGCGTAACACCTCACCGCAACCCTAGTTTCCAAGCTCTGCATGCTTTCACCACAGGCCACACTAGCTCAAGAGCAGGGCGCGCGGGCAGGGCGGCGCACAGCCACTCGAGCTGCTGCAGGGGCGCGGGCGCCAGCGGCAGCTCCGTCATGGGGTTCAGGTTCATCCACAGCTTCTTCAGGCTCGCGAGCCGCAGCGCCTCCCGCGGCGCCTGCGCGCTAGGCGGGCCCTTCAGTGAGGTCAGCGCAAACGCAGACGGGCGCCAAACCTCTCCCGCAAGCACCAAACCTCTCTCGCAGCGCAAGCTGGGAGGCGTTGGCGCTCCAAACAGGCGCATGGCAGCACGACGTAAACACTGTCGTTGTGCCGAACAGCGGTGTGTGGGCTGCGTGTAGGCACGTGCCGTTTTAAATAGGTTGTCGTTCAGCCACAGCCACTCCAGCGCGGGCATGTCGCCAAAGTCGGGCGGCAGGGCGCGCAGCGCGTTGTGCGTGAGCCAGAGCTTTGTCAGGCGGCGCAGCGCGCCCAGGCCCACCGGCAGCTCTGTCAGCCCGCAGTGCGACAGGAACCTGGCCCAGGTACGCGGTTGTCAGAGCGCGCAACAGCCTGCCGGTGCCGGGAAGCGCCACTGGGGCTGCAAACGCCCCCCGTGGCTGCCCAGGCAGCTCTCAGCTCATCAGTTGTGCTGGACTTCTCTTTCGTTCTCCAGTGCCAGTCCATCAGACGACTGCCGCGCACAGCCGAGCGCAAGCACGTGACTGGCTGCGACGGTGGAAGGAAGCGCAAGCGGCGCCCTCGTCAAACCCGGGGCGTGTGCGCCCGGCAGCGTGCCGCACGGGCGCGTGCGGGGGCGCACAGCTCGGTGACCTCGCCGCCCTGCGTCTTCACGCCGCGCCAGGCGGTGTAGTTTGCGCCTTGCCACCAATTGCGCAGCTCGCTGCTCGGGTTCGCTTCGCGGATGGCCAGCAGCACCTGCAGGGTGCCGCGTGCCTCGGCCTGTACGCATGCAGAGCGGGCCCGGTTACGCGGCGTCGTGCCGTGTGTAGGTGCGAAGCACGGCTTGCACATCAGCGAATGCTGCGTCCTGCAGGCCCCTGAGCGCGCACCTGTGGCGCCTGGCGGTCTCCAACCTGCCATCCAAAGTCTGCCGACCGCTTCCTGCCTGCCCAGCTCGAATCCATGCCCAGCCTTTGCAGCACACCCGGCGCTTGCCGCCAGTACACGTGCAGAGGAGCCGATTGCTAGCGCGAGCAGCGCGACTTCTGCACCAAATCGGATCTACAGTGCACAACCTACGGTGGTGCATACACTACCGTAAAGACCTGACGTGACGCCCCTGACTCAAGAGCGCTTCCCATGGGAGCGGGGCCCAATTGATCCGGTTTTCGAGGCTACCCCAAGCACGCAGACCGCACAGATGCTAGATAGTTTAAACGTGCAAGGACTGTGCGTCGGACGGCTGCTTACCAGGGCGGCACATGCTTTTGTCATCAGCACGTTTTATCCAACTGCCTGAGCAGGTAAAGCACGGCAGGCAACTGCTTGCAAACTCTGCGTTTGTTAAAAACCTGTGCTGGGTCGCGCGTGCATTTTGAGGCACCGAGCTTGGCGCTCACGACTCCCCGGCCGCAGGCGAGGCGCGTGCGCGGCGCCGCAGAATAAATCCAGGGCGAGGCTGCGGCCTTGCGGCTCACGGCGAGGCGGGAGGGCGAACCGCGGCGGGACTTGTTAGCGCACCTGCGGTCGCCGGCCACGCCGTGGCGCAGATCACCTCGCTGCTTTCGTGTGCCCAGCGTCAGGTGGGGCTGCCTGCTGCACGTTCGTCCGCGTTGTTGTGAAGCTGGCAAACCTTGTTTCGAGGCGCACCGGGGCTGCCCATGGCCGAGCCCAGGCAGTGGGCGTGCGGCACGCTCTGCCTTGTAGCGTGCCTTGTAGCGTGTGACTAGCTCCAAGCACGCCGCCCAGGCATGCCTGTCGCTCTCCTTGGAGCCGAGGCCGCGCAGCGTGAGCGGCGCGCACGCGTGGGGGCCAGGCGTGACGGGTGCGCCCGCGGAGAGCGCGACCGTGGACGGCATGGCGTCCAAGGCGACGGGCACGTACCCAGCGTTCGTGCCCGCCAGCCCGGCGGCGGCGGCGCCGGCGCCCGGCGCCTCGGCGCCAGTGGCCAACATCAACTCGCAGAGCCAGACGCTGCCTGCGTCGTCTGACCAGTTCCAGGCGCGCGCCGGCGCTCGGCTTCTCATCCACTCTGGCACGCGACAGTGGCTTTCCCGCGCGACTCTCGCGCAGCTCTGCTTGCACTTCCCTGCACTGCACCACTGGTCGCTGGCGCCCCCCGCACCTTCGGTGCTCTGGGATGCGGTCCATTGCGCACCACGTCAAGGACTGCCTCGAAATGCGGCGTCTGTCGGCGCCGATCGGGGTTACGCCCTGTGGCTCCCGCACAGGCGGCCAAGTACTTCACCTTTGTCTTCTTCGGCCTGAGCGTCTTTGTAATCGTGCTGTTCGCCGGCTACGTGCTCGTGCACTGCTACCGGCGCATCCGCAGCGGCCCCGCGCTGCCGCAGGCCGACGCAGAGGCGCGTCCCATGTGCCGCACACGCCCTTCCCCGAGCAGCCCTGCAGTGGGCTGGGGCTTGCTGTGTATACTAGGCCGTGTGGTGCGCCGTCGTGCTGCAGGCAGCGTCGCGGCTCCCTGCTTCTGCTGGTGGTGCTGTTCCGGCTGCTGCTGCTGCTCACAGCCGCAAGGCCACCCGGCATGCACAGCTTTAGTTGCCAGGGCACGCGATGCGCTGCAGTGTCGTGTTGCGGCCGTGAGGGCATGCACTAGCGTGCATGCCTCGAGCTTTGTGGCGCGGAGGCTCAGCGGATGCGTGCCATGCGCAGGCGGCTGCCAGTGCGGCCGCGCCCGCAAAGCTGGTGCCCATCAGGCAGGGCTTCGTGGTCACCAACCCCGACGGGTGCGCCCCCCCCCGCTCCCCTGCGCAGCGCGGCCTGGCACGTCACCGGTGGCGTGCTACAAACCTGCCTTGCCCCGTGCGCCTCGCGCATCCTGCATTTGTCATCCTGGGGCGGATGCTTGCTGCGCCTGCCTGTGTGGCCGCTGCATGCGGTCCTTGCGCTCGTGCTGAGTTGAACAACATGACCGCGCTCTCGCTCGTTAAGGACGTCTGCATGCAACCCCAGCTGATGGGTGTGCGCTGGACACGCCGCGCAGGGGAGTGGAGGTCGCGTACCTGTCTGACATGCCGCGCAGCGGCAGCGCCAGGCTGGGCGCCGCGGCGCCGGTCGCGGACGCCGGCGCGCGGCAGGCGCCAGCAGGCGCGGACGCGGGCGCCGCGGCCGGCCCTGCGGATGCGGCCACGCAGACAGAGTGCGCGCCCTGCGCCGCTGCCAGCTGTCTGGGCTTTTGTCGCTGCGCACGTGCGCACTTCAGAGTTAATTTGAGAGTGGCAACGGAGCTTAGGGTATTGCCAGGAGCTCGCCTGGTCCCGCGGGGTGTGCAGGCGTGGTGACCTGATGCATGCGCGCGCGCAGGCCTGCAGCACTGCGCATCGAAGCGGACAGGCGCGCAGCCGGACCGGCCTCTGCATCCGCTGGCGGCGGCGCAGAAGCCGGGCCCAGCGGCAGCGGCGCCCCTGCGGCGCCCAGCGGCGGCGGCGGCGCGCGCGCGCCGCCCGGCGGCCGCGGGGCGCCCAGCCGGACGCGTGCAGGGCTGAGCGGCAGCGAGCCACAGGCTGGGCCCAGCGGCAGCAGGGCGGGCGCGGGCCCTGGCGGCGGCGCAAGCGGTGGACGCAGGGGCTGGCGCGCCCGGCTATGGGCGGTGCCTGATGTGGCAACGACCTGATCAGTCCATGGACTTGAGAGCGCAGGAAAGGCTGCTGTTTCAACAACTTGACTCCCGGCCTCTATTGGTGTTTGTAATTCATTCATTGCCTGGCGTGTGCCAGGCCTGGTTATGAGATGGCGCAGAGAGAAGAGCGCGCGCAGGCCCACGTTTGCAGTTTGGGCAGGCAGCGCCGCCCCGATGCCGGGTGTAATGTGTGGTGCCACCTGCGACAAGTGTATGTCGTGCCGTGTGCAAGGTTTGCTGCGGGAGGCTGCTGCTGAGGGATGTGGCAGCGCACGCAGTCCCTGCGCCTGGTCATGCTCTGTCTCCGAACCTCCTCTGATTCATTCCCTTGGCAGAATCATTGCTTCGGCCGAGCCAAGAGGGCTATGTATGTCGGGCTGCGCCACAAGCAGTTGGTCTTCAGCGGGTGCTGACAATGGTCTTTAGGGCAGTAGGCGCAGTGTTGCGTTGGGCGCAACTGACGGTGTCCTCAAACATGAGGATGAATGCAGGTAGGTCCATCTGGGGGGTAGAGGGGTTGCCGCACTTGTCTTGCACAGGTCTGTCACAGTGCGATTGCTGTCGCGTGCACGGGCGAGCGCGCCATTTCATTCAGCAGGCGCCTCACATTTGTTGGCCTGGAATGCCGAGAACTCATGGTACGAGGGCTGTGTGTGCAGATCATCTTCTTGTCTTGTGCTTGAGCAGACCAAGTGCTGGCGGGTACATACAGGGACGGCGAGCGGCTCGCTCATCCTGTCTGCAGTGTGTTATGTGATGTAAGGCACATGCAGCGGCAGCATATGGGAAAGCGGAAGCTCCAGCTTGCACAGAGAATCTCTTAAGGCGTGACGCAGAGCTCGGCCTGGCATGCCTGTTGCTCTACTTACACACGTGCGTGCGGCTCACCATATTGACAGACTCACTCATGATGCAGGACAGGGCAGCAAAAGACCGAATAGCTGGCCACAGCAGAGGATTGGGGGCCAATACTCTGAAGATGTCAAATTTTGATTCCGCATGGCGCACCGCCTACAGTGCGCTGGCAAGCGCACTGTCAAGGGCCTGCTGCCCATTAAACACAAATGCTGCAATGAGCAAGTGCACATGCTGCAGTCCAGCAAGTCCACAACCTAAACACGCAGACGCCTGCGTGCCCGGCTCGTGCGTTGCAGGGGAGGGCCTCCTGCGCTACAAAAAGCCTAGCCCCGTCCCAGGGGCGCCGCGGCATGCACCGTGCCGCCGCTGGCGCCCGGCTTTCAGACCCGAAAGGCACTGCAGGCCGCGCATGCAGCGGCGCTGGCCGGCGCAGCTCGCACTCTCCACTCCCTCGCAAACGTGACCGACGACTCTCCCAAAAGAAGCGACAGACCCCGGGACCGCGGGCAGACATCAGGTGCTGGTCGAGTTGGTGGCCGTGGCCGTGGGCGTGGGCGTGGGCGTGGGCGTCTTGCTGGGCTTGTTGCACTCCTTGTCGGCCGCTATGCACTTGTCCTCGGCCGCGCACATGCGGTGGTTGGGGTCCAGGCAGGCGTTGCAGGCCGCATTGGCGCCGCGCACGGGGCACGTGCACTTGCCAGCCGCGCACTTCTGGTGGCCCGAGCAACTGGTCGAGCCGCACTTGCGCGTCTGCGACAGGTCGACGCCGTTGTACTTCTCGTTGGCCGCCGTGCCGCCCTCGCCGCCGGCGAACACAGACACGCTGCCGCTAAAGTAGTTGGCGATGGAGTTGCCGGTCGCCGCGTAGCTGGTCAGCGAGTTGCTCGCGGGCGCCGCCGTGGACGCGGCGGATGCGACGCCGCTGCCGGTCAGCGTCGCGCCGCCGGCCGTGGCCGCCAGCGCGGCGACCGTGGCCTCCGGGAGCGCAGTCACCGCGGGCGTGTTCAGCGTGCCGGCGCTGCGGGTGGGCGCCGCGGTGGACGTGGCGCCGGCCGCCGTCAGCACCCCCGACCCGGCGGTGGTGGCGGGCAGCGCGGCCGTCAGGACCCCCGACCCGGCGGTGGTGGCGGGCAGCGCGGCGGCGGTAGGCGGCGCGGTCACTACCGCGGTGCCCTCGCCCGGCGGCTGCGTGCCGGTGACCGCGTGGAAGGAGTGCGCCACGGTGCTCACCACCGGGCTGTCTGTGCTGGTAGAAATGCCCGCCGCCTTCAGCAGGCTGCGCGCGTCGCCCTGTGCGACACACACAGCTGTCAGGCTAAATGTGCCCCAAGCTCTGCGACAGGCATGCAAGCACCCGAAGCCAAGCAGGGCGACAGCAGCCGGACAGCTCGCTGTGGGAGCCCCACCTGGCGGGCGACGAGCAGGGCCAGCAGCAGCGCCAGCGAGAACCGGGCGACTGAGCGTGCGGCCATCCTGCTCGGCACAGCAAACGGTGAGAGCAGTCCGGGCCGACCTGCGAATACTCCTGGACAAGCGCAACGCTGGCAGGAACAAGCGTCTCTCTGGGGAGGGTGGCACCTGCCCCGCGTATAGAGTAAAGGCTCCTCTTTGGTGGCTGCTGTGGACGAGGTGCCGTCGACGTCACGCTCGAAGCAGGGGAGCAAGAAGTGTGTGTGGGAGCAGACGGCAGTTCTGACTGAAGACGGGCAACAAACAACAAACTCAGATCGTCAGGCAGAAAGTTGTGATCTTCGCGTGCTGGCGAGCGACGGTTTGCGGCTCCTTTCAGGCGGTATGCGTCACAAAGAACACCCGCGTAGACAGCGCGATGTGGGGCATGACTCACATCTGCGAGTTCCATTCGTATTTCAACCACATGCAGGGTAGTGACGCCCAAACCTCTCAACCTTTTGAGTTGGCAAAAAGCCTCATGCGGCTTTTCTAGCTCCGTTCCCTGCGCTGTGGGCGCCGCGGCCCGCGCTCGGCGCTGCCCTCACGCCGGCCGCGGTCACGCGCGCGGCGCTCGGGCTCCGGCTCGCCCCGGCCGCCGTCCCAGCGGGCGTCGTCGCCGCCGCCGCCGCCGCCGCCGTCCCAGCGGTCCAGGTCCGCAGCCCCGCCGTCCCAGCGGTTGCCGTGG
>JAABUR0100010624.1_pt1 | contig 10040 bp, 9 predicted proteins | sample 5560091 | NCBI WGS metagenome assembly JAABUR01 (sample SAMN10711879, study PRJNA513375) | rock metagenome | isolation source: Antarctica rocks | place: Antarctica: Victoria Land, University Valley sud
ACGACCACGAACTCATCCGATTCATCCACCTCGACCCCGACCGCGCCTACCAGCTACGCAACAGGAGCTAGTGTCACCGATGTCATGACACATGTGTCAGCGATGTCCCGACACATGACACAAGCCATCTGCTCTGTTCACATGGCAAATTTGCCGTGCGGACAGTGCATCTGCCTTGTTCACTTCGACACGGGGCGGCTCAACGGACGCTCGGGACGTCGTTAGCGCCGCACGGTACGCCGCATCGGCACGTGCGGGATGCCGTCCTCGACGAACTCCGGCCCGTCCACCACGTAACCCAGCTCGGCGTACCAGTGCACGAGATGCGACTGCGCGTCAACCACGACGTCACGGCTGCCCACTTCATCATGCGCTGCGTTCATCAGCAGCCGACCGAGTCCGCCGGCGCGGGCGGGGCGTGCCACACACACCCGGCCGATGCGTGCATCTCCCGACGGCTCGACCAGCAAGCGCAGGTACGCCGCCACCGCGCCGGCCCCGTCATCGGTCCAGAAGTGCCGCGTGGTCGGCTCGAGATCACGTCCGTCGAGCTCCTGGTACGCGCAGTGCTGCTCGACGACGAACACCGCCGTCCGCAGCTGCCACAGCCGGTACGCCGTCTCGGCCGAGAGCTCGGCGAAGCCGGCCCGCTTGATCTCACGGTCCACGCCACCACTCTGCCTGCTCGGTCGCATGAAACGCTGTCGGGATGCTGATCTTCCACATCGCCGAGCCCGATATCTGGCAGCGGGCGCGCGCCGACGGCGCCTACACCACCTCGACCCGAGGCCGGGGCTGACGCGGGGCTCCTCGTCGTGGGTTCGGGGAGGATCCGCACCCGGATCCGGGGTCAAGGGTTCCCCAGACCTCGCAGGCCTTGCGCACGCAGTAGCCTCTGCGCTCAGCCCTCGTCCGTACGCGGGAAGACGAGCGCGAGAGCGAGATAGGTCCGACGAGCGTTCTCGCTGGAAGATGCGGAGGCCTCCGCCGCTTGCCCGCGCGTCGTCCACCGCTGCAAGACCTCGTACAACTCCTGGGCGCACTCGGCCGCCTCATCGTCCGTTAGCCGCATGGGTACGTCGCGAGAGACCCACACGCGCGGGTCTTTGCTGTGGTCGTCGCCGAAGAACCGTTGGACCACTGCGGTCCACCACGCGGATGCGTGACGCCGACGTACCCGCAAGGTCACCTCGCCACCTGGCTCGGCCCTGACCCGCTCCGAGCGCACACGTAGTCCCTCGCTCGCGGTCATCTTCCACCAACGCTGTCGACCGTCGCTCGAGCGGCGCGGCGCCTCCTCGACGAGTCCGACCGCCGCGAGCTGGCGAAGGTGAAAGCTGACCGAGTTGACAGGTTGCCCGATCGCGCTCGCCAGCTCGGTGGCCGTGCCGGACCCGCGTGCGAACAGCTCATAAGCGATGTCGTGCCGGATGGGGTGCGCCGCTGCTTTGAGGATCCGCGCATCTGCGTCGACGTACCTGCCCATGCGGCGCAAGCCTAGCAAATACGCAAGGAAAGTTGCGCAACATGTCTTGCGCATTCCGCCCACCTCATGCCAGGCTCCGCGCCGTGAGGTCGTGGTGGAGTCGCATCCAGCGTGGGACAGCCACGCATCCAATGCAGCACCCTCCCCTGTGGCGCAACCGCGACTTCATGATCTTGTGGACCGGCGAGACGGTGTCCGAGCTCGGCAGTTCGATGAGTTTCTTCGTCTTCCCACTCGTCGGTTACTCCGTTACCGGGTCGACCACCGCGGCGGCGCTGAGTGGTTCGGCGTTCTCCCTCGGCATGGTGGCGACCCGGCTGCCAGCCGGTGTGCTCGTCGACCGCTGGAATCGACGTGCGGTCCTGCTCTGGTCGAACGTTTCCGGCGCACTGCTGTACTCCAGCGTTGGCGTCGCCCTAGCTCTCGGATGCTTGAGCCTCGGGCATCTGGTCGTGGTCGCCCTGTTGACGGGCATCGCCGCGAGCTTCTTCACCCCGGCCGAGACGGCGGCACTGCGCCGCGTGGTAGCGACAGACCAGTTGCCCACGGCTTTCAGCCAGAACCAAGCGCGGCGCTACGTCGCCGGACTCATCGGTCCTCCCCTCGGTGGAGCGCTCTACTCCGTGTCGAGAGCGATCCCCTTCGTTGTCGACGCGGTCACCTATGCCGTCTCATCGCTGGCAATCTGTCTCATCCGGACTCCCTTGCCCGCCCCGGAGCGGAAAACTAGGGCACCTCTACGGATGCGTGCGGAGATCGCTGAAGGGCTTAGGTTCTTGTGGTCGCGAGGCTTCCTGCGGGCCATCATGCTGTACTCCGCCATCATCAACTTCGCGACCAACGCGCTGTTCCTGGTGCTGACCCTCAAGCTCCTGCGGGCCGGCGTGCACCCGGTGGCCATCGGGAGCATCGAAACCGTCAGCGCGGTCGCGGGCATCGTCGGCTCGGTGGCCGCGCCGACGATGATCAGACGGCTCGCCACTGGTCTCCTCACGATCGGGTCCGGGCTGGTGGCCGCCTTCGCACTATCACTCATGGCCTTCACCAACGACGTTCCCGTCATCGCTGTGCTGCTCGCCATTGCAATCTTCTTGCTACCGGCCGGGAATGCCTCCGTGTCGTCGTACCTCGTCGCCTTCACTCCCGACCACCTGCAAGGACGGATCCAATCAACTCTCTACTTCGTCGGGGGCTCCCTCATGCCGGTGGGAGGACTGCTCGGGGGCGCGATGCTCGCGTGGTTCGGCGCGCGGCCTGCGATGCTGGTGTCCGCGTCGCTCGTCGTGGTCAGTGTCGTGCCACTTGTCCTCAGCGGCGACGTGCGAGATCTTCCGACGCCCGACAAGTGGGACGTGACCCCCACATAGCCTCTCTACCGCCCGAGCCGAGCAAGGGGCGGCAGACATACGCCGGGAGCGCGACTAGGGTCTGCGCATGCCAGGACTGCGCGTGCTCGTCGTTGACGACGAGCTGCCTGTGCGCGAGGAGCTGCGGTTCCTGCTGGCGCGCGACGGCCGCGTCGACGGCGTGGCCGCAACAGGTTCGGGCGCTGAGGCGCTCAAGCACTTGGAGCGCGGCGACATCGACGCCGTCTTCCTCGACATCGCGATGCCCGGGCTGTCGGGCCTCGACGTGGCGAGGGTGCTCGCGCACTTCCGCACCCGCCCGCAGATCGTGTTCGTCACCGCGCATGAAGCCCACGCCGTGGAGGCGTTCGAGATCAACGCCGTCGACTACCTGCTCAAGCCGGTACGCGAGGAGCGGCTCACGGAGGCGATCCGCCGTGTCGTCGAGGCCCGCGACCAGCCGCACGAGAGCACCGACGGCGACGAGACCATCTCGGTCGAGCTCGGTGGCGTGACCAGGTTCATCCAGCGCAGCGACGTGCGGTACGTCGAGGCGCAAGGAGACTACGTACGCCTGCACACCGCCGCCGGTTCGCACCTGCTGCGTGCCCCGCTGACCACGCTCGAGGACCGGTGGCGCGACGCCGGCTTCCTGCGCATCCACCGCAGCCTGCTGGTCTCCCTGCCCCACATCAGCGAGGTTCGCGTCGACCAGGGACGCTGCACCGTGCGGGTCGCCGACACGGAGCTTCAGGTGAGTCGGCGTCATACCCCCGAGCTCCGCGACGTGCTGGTCCGCCGCTCACGGCGGCGAGCCGAGCCAGGCTGATGGCCGCGACACCGCGACGCGTCACCGTGATGAGTCCGCGCACGACGGCAGCGCGCACACGCCCGACCACCGTCACCGAGGAGATCGACGAGCAGACCGGCGTGGGGGACGCCTTCATGCAGTCGCTCATCCGCAGTCAGCTACGGCTCGGGCTGCTCGTGCTGGCCGCACTGGGAGCCGTCGTCGGGCTGCTGCCCCTGCTCTTCGCCGTCGCCCCGGGTGTGCGCAACACCGACATCCTCGGCGTACCGCTGGCGTGGATCGTGCTGGGCTTCCTTGTCTACCCCGTGCTCGCGGCGCTCGGGTGGTTCTACGTCCGCCACGCCGAGCGCACCGAACGCGACTTCGCCGAGCTGGTCGAGCGCGAGTGAACCCCGCCGCCGGCTGGACTGCCGTCGTCGTCATATCCGTGGCGACAGCGGTGATCGGCGCGTTCGGTTTGCGGATCAGCCGCACCACGAGCGACTTCTACGTCGCCTCCCGATCTGTCGGTCCGGTGCTCAACGCGTCGGCCATCGGCGGCGAGTACCTGTCGGCGGCATCCTTCCTCGGCATTGCCGGGCTCATCCTGACGTACGGCGCTGACATGTTGTGGTACCCCGTCGGCTGGACGGCGGGCTATCTCGTCCTCCTCGTGCTGGTGGCAGCGCCGCTTCGCCGTAGCGGGGCGTACACGCTGCCCGACTTCGCGGAGGCCAGGCTGGAGTCGGCACATGTACGCAGCTGGAGCGGACTGCTGGTCTGCCTGATCGGCTGGCTCTACCTGATGCCGCAGTTCCAAGGCGCCGGCATCACACTGCAGACGGTGACCGGAGCGCCGTCATGGCTCGGCGGCGTCGTCGTCGCAGCCGTGGTGGTGCTGAACGTCGTGGCCGGAGGCATGCGCAGCATCACGTTCGTCCAGGCGTTCCAGTACTGGTTGAAGCTGACGGCCATCGGTGTGCCGCTGATCTTCCTCGTGATGGTGTGGCGCGGCGACGGCGCACCCGCGGTTCCGGCCGGGCCGATGCCCGACATCGCCCGGCCCGCGCACGACCTCTACAGCACGTACTCGCTCATCCTCGCCACATTCCTCGGCACGATGGGGCTTCCGCACGTGCTCGTGCGCTTCTACACCAACCCCGACGGCCGCCAGGCCAGGAGGACGACGCTGGCGGTGCTCGGACTGCTCGGCATCTTCTACCTGATGCCGGCCGTGTACGGCGCCCTCGGCCGCATCTACGCACCCGACCTCGCCGGCTCGGACACGGTCGTGCTCGAGCTGCCCGGACGGATGCTGGGCGGGATCGGCGGCGACCTGCTCGGTGCGCTGGTGGCGGCCGGTGCGTTCGCAGCCTTCCTCTCCACGTGCTCCGGGCTCACCGTGTCGGTGGCCGGAGTGCTCAGCCAGGACGTGCTGTCGCGTGGCCACTTCGGTACGCCGCTGCGCGGGGTAGCGGCGTTCCGGCTGGCCGCCTGCGTCGCTGTCGTCGTGCCACTGCTGCTCGCGCTCATCGGCGCCGACGTCCCGGTGGCCAATGCCGTCGGTCTCGCCTTCGCCGTCGCCGCCTCGACGTTCTGCCCGCTGCTCGTGCTGGGCATCTGGTGGCGTGGACTGACGGCTCCGGGAGCACTGGCCGGTCTGATCGTGGGAGGCGCGCTGAGCGGCTTCGCCGTACTGATGACGATCGCGGTCGACCTCCAGCCCGGATGGCCGGACACGATCCTGGCGCAGCCCGCCCTCTGGTGCGTGCCGACCGCGTTCGCGACCATGGTCGTCGTCTCCCGCTTGACCCGTGCCCGCGTGCCCGCCAACGTCGGCCGGATCATGGTGCGACTGCACACGCCTGAGCAGGTAGCCGTCGACCGCGGACCGGAGGCGGTTCGGCCCTCACACTGATGTCTCCAGCGCAGCGCGCGGCCCGTCTGACAGCGCAGCGCGCGGCCCGTCTGACAGCGCAGCGCGCGGCCGAGCTGGCCGTTGGTCGCAGCCAAGCGACCGCTCGTCGCACCATGCACCGCCGTACGTCGAGCATTCCCCTCCGTTGGCCGCCCACCGGCGCGGCTCCTCTGCCCACGGCCGGGCGACTCCCCTACCTTCAGACCCGAGTGACAGCCGTCACCACCCATGAGCGAGGTGGAGTCATGACAGAGCCCGCAAGCCGCCACACCATCTACGAGGAGCTGCACGAGAGTGCGGACTTCCGAGACCTGCGCAAGCGCTACCGCGCCTTCGCGATCCCGTGGACCATTACGTTCTTCGTCTGGTACATGCTCTACGTCATCTGCAGCAACTGGGCGACCGGATTCATGAGCACCAAGCTCGTCGGCAACATCAACGTCGCCCTCGTCTTCGGGCTGCTCCAGTTCGTGTCCACCTTCCTCATCGCCTGGCTGTACTCCCGCCACGCCAACCGTGAGCTCGACCCGATCGCGGCCCGCCTCGACGCGGCATACGAGAAGGAGGTCGGCCGATGAGCGCCACCACCCCGACGTACCTCGCCGCGGCCAGCCACGAGGGCTTGACGGCCACCTTGTTCATCCTGGTGGTGCTGATCACGGTCGGCATCACCTTCTGGGCGAGCCGGCAGAACCAGAGCGCCGCCCAGTACTACGCCGGTGGGCGGTCCTTCACCGGGCCGCAGAACGGGCTCGCCGTCGCCGGTGACTACATGTCCGCCGCCTCATTCCTCGGGATCTCCGGCGCGATCGCGCTGTCCGGCTACGACGGGTTCCTGTACTCGATCGGCTTCCTCGTCGCTTGGCTGGTGGCGCTGCTGCTCATCGCAGAGCTGCTCCGCAACTCCGGCCGCTACACGATGGCCGACCAGCTGGCCTACCGGATGAAGCAGACGCCGGTGCGCACCGCTGCCGCGACGTCGACCGTGGTCGTGTCGATCTTCTACCTGCTGGCGCAGATGGTCGGCGCAGGCGCGCTCGTCACGCTGCTGCTCGGTGTCACCGACGAGGCCGCCAAGAACTGGGTCATCGCCGGCGTCGGCCTGCTGATGATCTTCTACGTGACTGTCGGCGGCATGAAGGGCACGACCTGGGTACAGATCGTCAAGGCCGTCCTACTGATGGGCGGCACCATCCTCATCACGTTCCTCGTGCTGCTGCACTTCAACTTCAACATCTCCGACATGCTCGGTGGAGCGGTCGAGAAGACGGGCAAGGCGAACTTCCTCGACCCGGGTCTGAAGTACGGCCTCACGACGACGAGCAAGATCGACTTCGTGTCGCTGGGCATCGCTCTCGTCCTCGGCACGGCCGGGCTGCCGCACATCCTCATCCGCTTCTACACAGTCCCCACGTCGAAGACTGCCCGCGGGTCCGTGCTGTGGGCGATCGGCCTCATCGGCACCTTCTACCTGATGACACTGGTGCTGGGCTTCGGAGCGGCGGCTCTGCTCGACACCACCAGCGCCGACAGCGCGGTGGTCGCCAGTACCGGCAACCTCGCCTCACCACTACTCGCCGAGGAGGTAGGCGGTGGGAACGGGTCGCTCGGCGGCGCCATCTTGCTGGCGCTGATCTCGGCGGTCGCGTTCGCGACGATCCTCGCGGTCGTCGCCGGCCTCACCCTGACCTCGGCGTCCTCGGTCGCGCACGACCTCTACGCCAACGTCATCAAGAAGGGCTCGGCGACGGAGAAGCAGGAGGTGAACGTCGCCCGGGGCGCTGCCTTCGTCATCGGCTTCATCGCGATCCTGCTGGCGATCCCTGCCCAGAAGCTCAACATCGCGTTCCTCGTCGCGCTGGCCTTCGCGGTGGCGGCGTCGGCCAACCTGCCGTCGCTGATCTACAACCTCTTCTGGCGCAGGTTCAACACGCGCGGCGCCGTCTGGAGCATCTACGGCGGGCTGATCTCCTCGGTCGGCCTGGTGTTCTTCTCACCGATCGTGTCCGGCAAGGGTCTCGACCCGACCGGCAAGAACCTGTCGTTGTTCCCGGTGGGCGTCGACTTCTCCTGGTTCCCGCTGGAGAACCCGGGCATCGTGTCGATCCCGATCGGGTTCCTTCTCGGCTGGCTCGGCACGGTGACGTCGAAGGATCGCGAGTCCGAGGTCCGCTTCAACGAGCTGGAGGTCCGGTCGCTCACCGGCGCCGGCTCGGAGAAGGCGGTCGTTCAGGTCAGCGACAGTGACCGAGCAGTTGCTCCGTGACCGCTGACATGTTGAGGTGAACGGGTGACCAACGACAGCGCTGCCAACGAGACCCTCTCGAACCTTTCCCGCGAGGAGCGCCACTTCGACCCTCCCGAGGAGCTGGCCGCCAACGCCAACCTCACCGTGGAGGCGTACGCCGAGGCCGACGCCGACCGGCTCGCGTTCTGGGCCAAGCAAGCCGAACGGGTCAGCTGGGCGGAGCCGTTCACCGAGGTGCTCGACTGGAGCGACCCGCCGTTTGCCAAGTGGTACGTCGGCGGCAAGCTCAACGCGGCGTACAACTGCGTCGACCGGCACGTCGAAGAGGGCCGCGGCGACAAGGTGGCGCTGCACTGGATCGGCGAGCCCGCCGACGACACCCGCACGCTGACGTACTCCGACCTGCAGGACGAGGTCTGCAAGGCGGCCAACGCGCTTGTCGAGCTGGGAGTGAAGACTGGCGACCTGGTGGCGATCTACATGCCGATGATCCCCGAGACCGTCATCGCCATGCTGGCGTGCGCGCGTCTCGGTGCGCCGCACACCGTGGTGTTCGGGGGGTTCTCCGCCGACGCGCTGTCGGGACGCATCCAGGACTGCGACGCCCGGGTCGTCATCACGGCCGACGGCGGCTACCGCAGAGGTGCGCCGTCGGCGTTGAAACCGGTCGTCGACACCGCACTCGAGTCCTGCCCGGACGTGCGCTCCGTGCTCGTGGTCCGGCGTACCGGCCAAGACGACATCGACTGGACCGACGACCGCGACGTGTGGTGGCACGAGGTCGTCGACGGCCAGTCCACCGACCACACGCCGGAGGCGTTCGACGCCGAGCACCCGCTCTACGTGATGTACACCTCCGGGTCGACGGGCAAGCCCAAGGGCATCCTGCACACGACCGGTGGTTACCTGGTCGGCGCGGCCTATACGCACTGGGGGATCTTCGACCTCAAGCCCGACACCGACGTCTACTGGTGCTCGGCCGACATCGGCTGGGTGACCGGTCACTCCTACATCGTCTACGGTCCGCTGGCCAACGGCGCCACGTCGGTGATGTACGAGGGCACCCCCGACACACCGCACAAGGGTCGCTGGTGGGAGATCGTGCAGGACTACAAGGTGACGAAGTTCTACACGGCACCGACGGCGATCCGTACGTTCATGAAGTGGGGTGCGGAGATCCCAGCCAAGTTCGACCTCAGCTCGCTGCAGCTGCTCGGGTCGGTCGGTGAGCCGATCAACCCCGAGGCGTACATGTGGTACCGCCGGGAGATCGGCGGCGAACGCTGCCCGGTCGTCGACACCTGGTGGCAGACCGAGACCGGCATGATCATGATCAGCCCGCTCCCGGGCGTCACCTCCGGCAAGCCCGGGTCGGCGATGAAGGCGATCCCCGGCGTGGAGGCGCTGGTGGTCGACGAGTCCGGCGACGCGGTCGAGCCGGGGTCGGGCGGCTACCTGGTGCTGACCGAGCCGTGGCCGGCGATGCTGCGCACACTCTGGGGCGACGACCAGCGGTTCAAGGACACCTACTGGTCGCGGTTCCCCGGGCAGTACTTCGCCGGCGACGGGGCGAAGCTCGACGAGGACGGTGACGTCTGGCTGCTGGGCCGGGTCGACGACGTGATGAACGTGTCGGGCCACCGGCTCTCCACGACCGAGATCGAGTCGGCGCTCGTCTCGCACGAGAAGGTCGCGGAGGCGGCCGTCGTCGGAGCTACGGACGAGACCACCGGTCAGGCCGTGGTGGCGTTCGTGATCTTGCGCGAGAGTGCGGGTGACGGTGGTGAAGACGTCGTCAACGAGCTCCGCACCCACGTCGGCAAGCAGATCGGCGCCATCGCCAAGCCCCGCTCGATCATGGTCGTGCCGGAGCTACCGAAGACGCGGTCGGGCAAGATCATGCGGCGGCTGCTGCGCGACGTGGCCGAGAACCGGGAGACCGGCGACGTCACCACCCTTGCCGACTCGAGTGTGATGGAGACGATCAAGTCCAACATCGACAAGGGCAAAGCCGACGAGGAGTGACGGTTCGTGCCCGCCGGGCGCGCGTCGTCGGCGTACGTCGGCGGGGCACGTCGACATGGCAAATGCACTGTCCGCACGGCAGATTTGCCATGTGAACAAGCCAGCTGGCTTGTGCCGTGTGTCAGGACTTCGCTGACAGGTATGTGTCGGGACATCGGTGACACCGGGATGCTGGTGGTCGCATGATCGGCCATGGCAGATGCGGTGGTTTCGATGGATGTCCGGTT
>JAABUR0100010626.1_pt1 | contig 10040 bp, 9 predicted proteins | sample 5560091 | NCBI WGS metagenome assembly JAABUR01 (sample SAMN10711879, study PRJNA513375) | rock metagenome | isolation source: Antarctica rocks | place: Antarctica: Victoria Land, University Valley sud
GGTCGCCGGGTTTCGGACGCCGATTACGACGGGAGCGGTCAGGTGTCGCTCGATGAGGCGTATGCGTTTGCGCAAATCAACGACGATTCCATTGATGTGCCGCTTTCAACAAGCGATGCGTTTTTGCGCCACGTTTTCACGTCCAACAGCAACGACAAAGCGTGGCAAAAAACCGCGTTCTCGCGCGTGCAAAAAGATGCGACTCCTTCGCAACGCGCGGTGTTGAACGGGCTGAGCACACGCCTTGGACTTGGCGGCGAAAACCGGGTGCGAACCGCCCAAACGCGTCTGACTGCTGTTCAAGGAGCCAGTGAAAGCGAGGTCGCAAGCGACGAGTGGAAAACGCCGCAAGGACTCGATGAAAACAAGTTTCGTCAATCGTTCGACCGTTTGGACGGCGCGCTCAAGGCGCGTTTTCCGCGCTTCAAAACGCTGCGCGGCGGGGCGCAAACTCGCGCTTTGAACGAAGCCGTCACGTTTTTGACGACGCGGCCAAATGACTTGAACACCGTTTATCAAGGCTACGAACTCAGTCAGAACGACTCGCAAAACCGCGAAGTCGAAGAAGCGCAACTGCTGCGCTTTTTGCGCGTGGCACGCTCGATCAACCTCGAACGCCGTTTGCAGCGTGAGGGCACGCCCGCGCAAAAAGCGGTGTTCGCGCGACTTCGCACCAGCGAAGGACGCGGCGCTTTTTAAGTGGCGCTCGCCTAATCGAAAGGAGTTGCAGAGCTTTGTGTCCCACCCGGCTTCGCGGTGCTCAGCCACTCTCCTCACCGCGAGAAAGGGATTGTGAGCATCTGCTCTTTTTGGGCACAATCGTCAGACGGTCAAGCCCGCCGAGTTGAAGCCTCCAAAACGTCCCTCGCGGTGGGGAGGGTCATTGAGCACCGCGAAGCCAGATGGGGCCTTTTCCGCTTCGGCTTCCCAAACTCGGTGCGCGCGTGGCTAAAAACGCGAAGTCGCGTAGAGGTTTACCTCGCGCCCCCTCTTCAAATCCCCCGCTCCCATGACCGAACAGACCAAAGCCTTATCAACAATTGCCCGTTATTGCGTCACAAAATCGCCCGGTTTCGCGGCCATTGCCCTGTGGGTGCCGCATCGTTTCCGCGACACGAGCCAGTTCATCGCGCGCACCGATGGGCGCTCAATCGAGGCGGGCCAAAAGTTCTTCGATAAATATGACGGGCGCGAACAAGCGTTCATCTTTATGCACGAGGTTTTGCACGTCGCGCTTCGCCACGTTCCGCGCGGCCATCGCGCATGGAGCGTGTCGTCGGCGCACGCGCTGGTTTGGAATCTGGCGTGTTTTCCGGCTGGCACGTGGACGGGATGGGGCCAACCTATCGAGGAAGTCGCCACGATGTGCAACGCTTACAACGACGACCTGGTGAACATCGAATCGCAGGCGGGGAAAATCAGCGCGACCAAAGAGCATCCGTTTTGGATCAAGAAGAGAATCGGGAACAGGTATCCCATTCAAACCGGCGAGACGCATTGGGCGCAGGCTAAAGACATAGAAGAAGGCGATTATGTTTTGGTGCCTCGTTTTCGGGAAGAGGAACAAGAAAACCTCGAAATCATAGATTTACGCCCTTTCATCAGCCAGGGAACCGATTCCAAAGGGCGCCAAACCTTTGGCAACCGTGCCGTCAAAGAGATTCCTTTGACCGAAGATGTGGCGTGGCTCATCGGAATGTATGTCGCCGAGGGAAGTGCTTCGCCGATGGTTCGGTTTTCTCTGTCCATCGAAGAACAGGACTACGCCAACAGGCTGATTTGCACTTTGGAGTCCATCGGTTACTCGGCCAAGATTTCCCGCAACGAGGAAGACCATCCGTTGAATGTCAACTCTGGCGCGGTTGTGTTTGGCCGTTGGCTCAAGGCTCATTGCGGAAAAGATGCGCATTCCAAACACGTTCCGCAGGCGATTCTTCGCCATGGCGATGCGCGCATTCGTCAGGCGTTTTTGCAAGGCGTTGTCGCGGGTGATGGTTGTGTGCAAGGTTGTAAACATCACGAGCGACGGCGCGTAACAGTTGGCGTTGTATCGCAGTCTCTGATTCACGAGTTAGTGTTGTTGCTCGCGCAAGATGGCATTGGAGGAAGCGTCAACCAGTGCGTTTGGAAACCGCGTTCCATAGGAAACAGCTTTTGCGAAAAAGAAACGACGCTGTTTCGTTTGAACTATTGGCCAGATGGGATTTCCTATTCTCCAAGAAAACTCAATGGAAAAATCACCAGTTCTTACAGTCACTCGTGGCGTGCTGATGATGAAGGCGTCTGGTATAAAGTAAAAAAGGTCTCAACAGTTCCTTATCAAGGATTGGTTTATAACCTCAGCACGCCATCGCACACCTACATCGCCGGGTGTTTCTTGGTGCATAACTGCGATGCCATCATCAACCGCGCACTCGACAAGATGTCGTGGATCAAAGCGCCCAAAGATGGCGTGACTTTTGAATCCCTGCTCGACAAAGAAGAACTCGAAGCGTGCCCGCCACAAAATTGGAGCGCCGAAGCGCTTTATTACCGGTTGCTCGAAAAAATCGGGTTTCCCGCCGAAAAAAGCGACTGGGAAAAGTGGCTGGACGACTACATCGAGACAAACGGTTTGCCCAAACCCGATGACCTCAATCGCGGGTTAAACGGCGACGAGGAAGACGGCGACTTGATGAGCGAACTCGCCTCGCGCGTGTGGGCTTCAAGGCTGGCGCGCGCGCAGGCGGGCGACCGGCCCGGCGGACTTTTGCGCGAGTTGGCCGGCGATTTTCCCGTTGTCAAAACGCCGTGGCCGCAGATTTTGCGGACTTTTTTGCAAGACGCGGTGATGCCGACGACGCGCGAGAATTTCAATCGTCCGGGAAGACGGGTTTTGTCGCTCGATTCGGAGTTTTTCGAGCCGTCGTTTCAAAGCGAAAAAGGCGTGCGACGCATCGGCGTCGCCGTTGATACATCGGGTTCGATTGACGGGAAAATCCTGCTGCGCTTCGCGGGCGAAATCGAAGCGGTGCAAAAGCGAACTGGCGCGGAACTTTATCTGGTCGTGTGCGATGCGCAGGTGACGGGCGAGTTTTTGATTCCGGCTTATGGAAAGACGTTCACGCAAAGATACAAAGCGAGCGAACTTGAGTTTCGCGGCGGCGGCGGGACAGATTTCAGGCCAGCCATCGAGAAGCTGAACAAGTCGAACGTGAAAATCGGTTTGTATTTGACGGACATGATGGGCAACTTCGGGGCGGAAAAGCCGAAAATGCCGTTCGTTTGGTGCTCGACTCAGGACGGAGCCGAGCCGCCGAGCGGATTTGGACGGGTGATCTATCTGGATCCGTTGGATTTGTAGTTGATGCCGCGTTCAAACACCAACACTCCCGTTTCTTTCCCTTCGTTGTCTTTCGCTGGCCAAAACCCCGCTTACACTCGCGCGCCATGAATTCGCCTCGACCGAGCAAAACCAAAATGACAAGGCGCCGCTTTGTAGGCAGCCTTGCGGGCTTGGGGGCGAGCGCGGTTGGTTCGTATGAATGGGCCAAATGGGTCGAACCGGCGTGGATCGAAACGACGCGCATCGACATCGTTTTGCGCCATCTGCCGCGCGAGTTCGACGGTTTCCAGATCGCCCAGATTTCTGATTTGCACATCGAAAACGGCACGATGAGAGCGCGTTTTCCCGCCGTCTGCGATTTCGTTTCGGGGCTTAGCGCCGATTGCATCGTCGTGACGGGCGACTTCATCACCATCGCCACCATCTGGTCGCAGGATTACTTCATCAAAACGTTGCCCCGTCTCAAAGCGCGGGGCGGCGTTTTCGGCGTGCGCGGCAACCACGACGCCGGGGCGATGGGCATTCCCATTCCCGATCATCCGTGCGACATGAGGATTTCGATGAAAGAAGGCGGCGTGCATGAACTGTTCAACGAAGTTCACACCTTCGCGCGTGGGAGCGCGAAGTTGCATTTGGCGGGCGTGGACGACCCGTGGCTGGGTCAGGCCGATTTTCCCTCGGTCGCCAAGCAGATTCCCAAAGGCGAAGCCGCCGTTTTGCTCGCACACGAACCCGACGTGGCGCTCCTTTACGCGCCAAGCCAAAAGATTGGCCTCATGCTATCGGGCCATTCGCACGGCGGGCAGGTGTGTTTGCCCGGCGGTTTTCCGGTTCACGTGCCGCCTATGAGCGAGTGTTTTCCGCGCGGCTTGTATCAAACGGAGGGGATGTGGCACTACACCAACCGGGGATTGGGAACCGTCGGCCCCACGCTTCGCTTTTGCTCGCGGCCCGAAATTTCGGTGTTCACGTTGCGGTGTGGTTAAACCAAACGCCAACACATTCACTTCAAAGACACATCTTCACCTGTCTGTCAAACTCAAGCCCCGCTTTGGTTCGTCTGACTCACGTTTTTCCGATGAAAATTTCTTCTCGCACGGCGAGCGCCGGTTTTGTTTTGGTGGCGATGGGGCTTGGCTTTGGCGCGGGCTATGGCGCGCACGCCAACCGATTTCCCGCTCAGTGGCGCTGGCCCGAAAACGCTTCGCCAACCGCGCCGCTCACGCGCACCGCCGATGGCAACGTCATGGTCGCGTCCAATGACACGAAGAACCCGCGCGCTCCCAAAGCCGATTTGCGACCTTATGAAACGCTCGATGAAGTGCGCCGCGCCATCAAAGACAACTTCGTGACACCCAAAGTGGACGATACGGAGATCACCAACGGTGCGATTCGCGGAATGCTGCGCTCTTTAGGCGACCGTTTCACGCGCTACTTGCCGCCCGCCGATTACAACGAGTTTTTGAGTTCCAACAAAGGCGAGTTCACCGGCATCGGCGCGCGCATTGATGTCAAAGACGACTACGCCGGAAGCCCACAGGCCAAGCCCTTTGGTGCGAGTCGTCCTTATATCGTTGAACCCATCGAAGGCGGGCCGGCGCAAAAAGCCGGACTCAAGCGGGGAGATGTGATTTTGGCCGTGGACGGCAAGTCAACGGCGGACATGGGCGAAGACGCCACGATTTCCTACATTCGCGGCACGCGCGGCACACCGGTTTCGCTCAAAATCGAGCGCAAACTCAACAACGCCACAGTGTTGCGCGACATCAAATTCAGCACCTTCGACATTGCGCTCACGCGCGATGTTGTCGAACTGAACCCCGTTTCGCTCCAGTGGTTGCCTGGCGACATCGCGTGGGTGAAGTTGGACGAGTTCAACGAAAAAACCGATGATGAAATCGGGCGCGCCCTCAAGGAAGTCAAGAGCGGGCACGAGGGCGCCAAGGCGCAAGGCATCATTTTGGATATGCGCGGCAATCCCGGTGGCTTGCTCACGGCGGCGGTGGATGTCGGCTCGCGCTTCATCAAAGATGGCCCGATTGTGTTTCAAAAAGAACGCGACGGTCAGGTGCGGGCCATGAACGCCGAGTCCGACCATTACATGAACTTGCAAATGCCCCTTGTTGTTCTGGTGGACGGCTACTCGGCCAGCGCCGCCGAAATCGTGACCGGCGCGCTCAAAGACGATGGCATCGCCACCGTCGTCGGCGCCACCACCTTTGGCAAAGCGAGTGTTCAAGTGCTGGTTGACCTGAAAAACGGCGGCGCGTTGGTGATTACGACCGCCAAATATCTCACGCCCGGCAAGCACGATATTTCCGACAAAGGCATCACGCCCGATGTGGCCGCAACCGCTTCGCCAGAAGATGCGCTGAGCGGCAAAGGCGCGCAGTTGCAAAAGGCGGTAGACGTGCTCAAGTCGAAAAACAGCGCGGGCAACGTCGTGACGGCGAGGGCGAATTAAGCTGGAGCGGAACATCAAAAGATGTTCCGCTTTTTTGTTTTTAGTGGCACCAATACCGGGCGTATTTGAAAACAGAAAAAGTCCAAACCTTGACGGCGCGCGCTTTGCGTTTTGATGAGAGCATGAAACGCAAAGCCGAACCCACGCCTGATGGTCATCACGTGGTTATTGACGGGCGCAAATGGCGCGCGACGAACCCGGATTTGCCCGAAGACGAGCGCAAGAAATGGGTTTCGGAACTGATGAGCGCGCGGCGCGCGGTCGGCGCGGCCCTCAAAAGCAGCGACCAAGACGCCGAAAACGCGGCGCGCGACCGCGTTCAAGTCGCCAAAGAAGCGCTGGGCGAACGCGGGCCAAAATGGTGGGACGAAGGGACAAGTTCACAATCGAGTTGAAGTGGCACAAAACGTGTTACTAAGCCAACTCCACGACTTTCAAAAGTCCAAGGAAACACCATGACACAACGTATTCAAACGAAGCTTTCGCTCGCATTAACCGGCGTTTTGCTCGCCTCGGCTCTGGGTGGGGCTTTGGTGCCCGCGGCTCAGGCCAAAGGTTCGACGACATGGCGCAACGGCGCCATTGCGGGCGGCGCCATCGCGGGCTACGGCTTGCTCAAGCATAATCGCACCGCGACCATCGCGGGCGCGGGCGTTGCGGGCTACTCGCTGTATCGTCGCAACAAAGCCAAGAAAAACGAGCGCCGTCAGGCAAGTTACCGTTTGCATCGTCGCTACGGCTATCGCGCCCGCTAAACAGGCGCCAACCCAAACGACCGCTTCCTTTGAAGCGGTCGTTTCGACTTTAAAATTTCGCAAAAGCGATTTTGAACTTCGGTTTTGAGCACCGCGTCTGGACGGCTTACATTTTGCCGATCTTGGCAAATGGAGTTACCAACGATGAAAATCCAAAACAAAACCATTTCCTTCGCTCTGTTGGGAGTTCTGGCGACCTCGGCTTTGGGCGGCGCGTTCGCGCCCGTCGCGCAAGCAAAGTCTTCGGACACATGGAAAGTCGGCGCCATCGCGGGCGGCGTTCTGGGCGGCTACGGCTTGCTCAAAAAGAACAAAACCGCAGGACTGGCCGGTGTCGGCGTTGCAGGCTACTCGTTGTATCGCTACAACAAAACCCGCAAACACGAAAAGCGTTTGTCCCGCCTGTATTACCAGCGCCGCTATGGCCGCGCATGGCGCAGCCACTACCCCGGCTAAACCCTTTCGGGTTTCAACTCAAACGACCGCTTCCATCGAAGCGGTCGTTTTCGTTTGCGCGGTTTCAATCAAGCAAAGCCGGCAACACCTCTTCCGCGCAGCCCAGAATCGTTTCGCCAAAATACGGTGAGGCCACTTCAAGCGGCGTCAAGTTGATGAAGAGGGTGCGCGCCCCGGCATCGAACGCTGAGCGCACAAAATCCGAGGCGGGCGAAACCGTGCCCGACGTGCCAACGGCCAGAAACAAATCGCACGAGCGCAGCGCCCGCTTCACTTGGTGCAAGGCCAGAACAGGAAGCGCCTCGTTGAACAAAGTGATGTCGGGCCGCAACGCCTCGCCGCAAATTGGACAAAGCGGCACGTGTTCGGGCACGATCAAATCTTCAAATCCCGCGGCGTTCGGGCAGAGTTCGTTCAAACATTTCGAGCGCAGGAGGGAGCCGTGAATCTCGATGCAGTCCGGGCTTCCAGCACGCGCGTGAAGTCCGTCCACGTTTTGCGTCACGAGCGTGATTTGCGCTTCGTCTCGCCACTTTTGCTGCCAGCGCGCCAGAGCAAAATGCGCCGCGTTTGGCTGAGCCTCGACGCTTCCGCCGCGTAGCCGTCCGTAAACCTGCCACATTTGCGGGAGCAATTCGCGCACGCGGCGGCCATCGGAAACGGGCAAAAGTTCGCTCGCCAAGCCGCCCGACGGGCCGCGAAACGTGGGGATGCCCGACGCGGCGGATACTCCGGCGCCGGTCAAAACGACGATGCGGCGATAGTTTTGGGTTGGAAGTGGCGACATCGAATTGAGAAACGGCGCGAAAAATTATTTAACGCGCAGCCAGAACAACTTTGGCCAGTTTTTGCCGGTGACAAACAAGCGCTGATTGGCCGCATCATAGGCGATGCCGTTGAGCACATCTTCGCCGCCACCTCGATCTTGCTCGGCTAAAAGCCCCGTCAAATCAAGGAATGCTTCGACCCGGCCATTCGAGGGGTTGATAATCACGATTTGGTCGGTGTGCCACACGTTGGCCCAAACTTTCCCGCCGATCCATTCGAGTTCGTTGAGGTTGGGTTGCGCGCGCCCGTTCCACGTCACTTTGACTTGTTTTTGGGCCGCGAAATTCTTCGGATCACGCCACGTGAGCACGTCCGTCCCGTCGCTTTGAATGAGCGACTGGCCGTCGAATGTCAAACCCCAACCCTCATCGGAATAAGAAAACTGCGCGAGCGGTTTAAAGTTTTGGTCATAAACAAAGCCGCGTTTGGTTTGCCACGTTAGTTGATAAAATCGCCCGTTTGCAAAGGCCAGCCCTTCGCCGAACAATTGTCGCGGCAAGTCGAAGCGTTTTTCCACCTGCCCCGATTGCAAATCCACGCGGCGAATCGAAGACTTGCCGTAATCACCGGTCGATTCATACAACTTGCCGCCATGCCACAAAAGCCCTTCGGTAAACGCATGAGTGTCGTGCGGAAACGAGCCGAGCACGCTCCACTTGCGAGACGGCGCCGCGCCGGGCGCCGGAGCCGTTGAAGCCCTCGTGGTGGCGGGCGGCGCGGTTTGAGCCAAAGCCGCAGGCTTGGAAGGCGAACAGCCGCCGAGAAAAACCAAAGACAAAAGGAGCGAAAGCGAGCGCATAGGAGAAGTTTAAAATCTGGCCGTTTCAAACGCTTTTCAGGAGAACGCGTTCGAGCCACGGGAAGCAACTGAAGAAGTTGAGTCGTAGTCGGGACATGGCTTGTCATGTCCGTTTCGTAAGCCATCCGCGCGGACATGGCAAACCACGTCCCGACGATGACTCAACTTCTTCAAAAACGCTTCAAAACAAAGTGTTGCGCTATCTTGCCCACAAGGCTTGCCTTTCGGCTACTTCAACAATTCCAAAGTGCGCTTTTGCGTTGCCGAAGCAATTGCTGTGTCCACGATTTGCTGGCCGGTGCGACAAACCGGCGGCGTGAGGCACGGATGCAACTTGACTTGTCCTTCGATGTGCGCGATGAAGTGTTCGATTGGGTTCGAGTTCGGCGAAGTCAACTTGTTGGCAGGAACTTCGAGGCCTTCGGGATGCTCGCGCGTTTGCACGCGCACGAAGTCGTCATATTCAAAAGCGCAAATCGTCCCCGACTCGCCCACAATCGTGAAACCGCATTTGGGTTGGGGTTGCAGTTCCCACGGGTCGGAAAAAGTGCCCCAGCGCGTTTCAAATTTGGAAATGCCCGTCGCGTAGCGCGCGGCGCTGAGCGAATGTTCGTCCACTTCCAGGCCTGCCGGAATGTCCCACATCGTCGCCACTTCGAGCGGCGCTTGGCCATCGTGAAACCAGGTGCCAAGCGTTGCACCGTAGCCCATATAGTCAATGAGCGAACCGCCGCCAGAGGCTTTTTTGTAAAACCACGACCCGTTTTTGAACCGATTGGCTTCTTCGCGGCCCATCTCGTCGGGGATCAAATTACTGAGCGGCCCTGCGTTGCCGCCGTAGTGATGCACTTCCAACGTGGGGCCAATTGTGCCTTCACGTAGCAGGCGGGCGACGGTGTTATAAACCGGATACCACGCGGTAGGCCAGTTGATCGCCAGCTTGACGCCGTTTTTCTGGCACGCTGCGATCATGCGGTCGGCATCGGACAAAGAAAAAGCGAATGGTTTTTCGACCAGAACGTGCGCACCAAAACCCGCCGCCAGTTCGGTCAAGTGCGCGTGCTCGGCAATGGCCGGACACAAAACGGCGATGTCCGGTCGCGTCGTTTCCAAACACTTGGCGTAGTCGTCGAACACCTGTCCGGGTTGCAATTCAAACCTCGAAACCGCGTTTTGAACGGCGGGCGCGTTGCTTCGGTTGTCATCGGCAACGCCCACGATTTGCGCGTCGGGATGGTTGAAGGCGTCCTGAAGCAAGTCATTCATGTGCATATGATCGAACGAAAGTCCGGCGATTTTCATGATGATGTTTTACCCACAGATGAACACAGATGAAGAGCACAGATGAAACACAAATGAAGATCTATCCCGAGCAGTTGTAGGTGTCTGTGTTCATCTGTGGCTGATGTTTAA
>JAABUR0100010627.1_pt1 | contig 10039 bp, 18 predicted proteins | sample 5560091 | NCBI WGS metagenome assembly JAABUR01 (sample SAMN10711879, study PRJNA513375) | rock metagenome | isolation source: Antarctica rocks | place: Antarctica: Victoria Land, University Valley sud
GACGCCAGCATATCAAATGCCGCACGGTCGCCATCGGCGGTGCGCGCCATTAGGTGCTGGTCGGAAACGGGAGAAGGATCGGCAGTCATGCGCGTGAACTAAACCTGGCCATGATGGCAATACGGGGGCACGCGCCGCATCCCACGCCGGCCGGAACCAGCCGGCGTGGGATGCGGAGACGCTTGATCCACTCTTAAATGGGGCTGGGCGACCGTGTTTCCATCAAACGAAGGCCCCGGCCGCCAGGTGCGGGGCGGAACTGCCGCATAATGGGCCGGCGCCCTTCATTATGCGGGATTCAGGCAGTGTCTCAGTTTGAAATTGGCAGACCCTAGCCGTCCCGCTCGCAACCGGTCCATCCCTCCTATATGCTTAACGGAAAGCATGGAGGCGTTATGGACTGCAAGTCGGTCAAGTTAGAAGTCCGGGTATGGTTAAACCAGAAAACCCGTCACATTCACATTGGTGGTAAAGGTCTAACCGTTTCAACGGTCAGCAACGACCCTGCGAGCCGACGCTATCACCCGAACCTCTATCGCAAGCTCAGCAAGGTTCTACAGGAATCTGACGCTCCAGCGCCGATCATGGAGAAGGCCGATGCCTAAAGGCCCCAAAGGCGAGCAACGTCCCGCCGACGTGATCGGCGCGGCTGTGAAAGTGATGCGGATCGCGACCGGCGAGGAAGAGGACACGCCGCCGGACGGCGGCAAGGACCCGGCTGCGGTCAGCATAGGCAAGAAAGGCGGAGCCGCCCGCGCTGCGGGTATGACACCGGAGCGACGGGCGGAGATCGCGCGTAAAGCAGCCGCGAAGCGATGGGGGACCAGTCAGGAATAATTTTGGAATATTTTTGCTTGATTTTGCCATGATGGGCGGGCATGATGGTTTTGTGGCCGTTTAGGAGAGTGCCGTGCCTGTCCGCAACGTGGACCAGTTCAAGGCCGATGCCGCCGCTCACTTCGCGGATCTCGTTGTCGAACTAGATGCGGCTTATGCGGAGTTTTTGGAAAAGACGCATGATATCGCGCCGCGCCTGGAAACGCGCACCAAGGCGGGTATCGTCCGCGACCTCGCGGCAAGGCGGATGTGGGAATTCTGTGACCGAACCAAAGGTGCCGAGTTCATCCGCCGGGGCAACCTCGGCGTGATCGGCTTGGCGAACAACTGGGTGCTGCGGCTGAAGAAGGTCGCCGATGGTTTCAAGGTGGCCGTGAGCCCCACCAGGGCGTCCGAGCAGTACAATCGCAATGAAGTTCCGGCTTCCCTGGATGGGGTGTTGTTGGCCGAGCCGCCCGCCACATGTCTCTACCTCGCATGGGCGGTGCCGGAGAACGCGCCGCACCGCATTGAGAAATACGTCATCTGCAACAACGGTTTCGGCGAGGTCGCGTAGGTGCTTCCTCTGGACGAGTTCTCGCCGCCGCCTGCTGAACAACTCCCGTTTGGCAAGCCCAGCGAACCCGATCCGGGCGAACGACGGGTGCGGATCAAGGCAGACCGCAAGCGGAAGGCCAATGAGTGAGCAGTTCAACGGGCGTATGCTGACGCTTGCGCGCCAGATACGCAGGAAGAGCCAAGCGGAACTGGTGCGCGACCTTGGCGGCAAGGTGGTACAAGGCACGCTGTCGAAGATCGAGCATGGGCGCTTCCAGCCGGACGGGGCTGTGGTGGATGCCCTCGCCGCCGCGCTCGGAGTCCGGCGCAGTTTCTTCTTCGATCCCTCCTATCTGCGGGAGCCGATGGTCAGCTACAGCCGACGCCGGCAAAAACTGGCGGCCCCCGATCTGCAAGCGATCTACGGCGTCGCGGAAGTCTACCGCCTCAACCTCCGCAAGTGCTTCGAGGCGATCGAAGTAGATGCACGGCTGCCGAGCGTGCCCGCAATTGATCCCGACACCTATGGGCGCAAGATCGAGGACGTGGCGGCGGCGGTTCGCCAGCGTTGGAAGCTGCCCCGCGGCCCTGTGCCCGATCTAACAAAAACCGCCGAGGATGCGGGCGTTGTCGTGGTGTGCTTCGACTTCGGAACCCCGTTGATGGACGGTTTCGCCCAGCACGCCAACAATGGGTTGCCCCCGCTCGTGTTCCTGAACGTTGCGCAACCGAAGGACCGCTGGCGGTTCAGCCTTGCGCACGAGATCGGCCATCTCGTGATGCACCAGACGCCGCACCCGGAGCAGGAGATAGAGGCCAACCAGTTCGCCGGCGCGCTGCTGATGCCGGAGGCGGAGGTTGTTTACGACTTCGACCAGCCCACGTTGCAGCGGTTCTGTGAATTGAAGGCGTACTGGGGCGTTTCGGTGCAAGCCTTGATCTACCGCGCTTGGCAGATCGGCAAGCTGACGGACCGGCAGTTCCGTTACTTTATGACCGAGATCGGGAAGCGCGGGTGGCGGAAGGTGGAGCCGGGCGAGCCGTCGCATTTGAAGGAAGAGCCGACAACACTGCGGTGGGTGGTCGAAGCGCACCTGAACGATTTGGGGTACGCGCTCGACGAACTTGGCGACCTATTCGGCTTAGAGGACCGCGACATGAGGGACCTGTACCCGGTGGCGCCGCCCCGAGCGAAACTGCGGCTAGTTACTAACTGAATTTTTTGCTTGGCGTTAAGCATTGATAGCCGTATAATGTGGAGCATGAACAAGCTCTCACTCGCTAAGCGCGTCCAAATCCTCTCCATGCTGTGCGAGGGATCGTCTATGCGGTCGATTTCCCGCGTAGTGGACGTGAGTATCAACACGGTGTCGGGCTTGCTGGTAGATGCCGGGAAAGCCTGCGCCAACCACCATGATAAGACGGTGCGGAATGTCCGCAGCAAGCGTATCCAGGCAGACGAAATCTGGTCGTTCTGCTATGCGAAGCAGAAGAATGTCGCCACCGCGAAAGCCGCGCCGGAAGAGACTGGTGACGTATGGACTTGGACGGCATTGGATGCCGATACCAAGCTGATCGTTTCGGTATTATGTAGCAGTCACACCTCACGGGAATAGGAGCTTAGGCGGGTTTTCACACCCACTTACTCTCATTATGGTCGGGCGGCATTGGGAGCCGACATGCCAGACCTGTTCGCCAAACTTGCACAGGAATGGCCTGTGATCACGGGCGCTCCAATCATAGCCTGCAGCGCGCTTGTAGCTATTACCTTGTTTGTTTGGGCGATTGTTCAGTGGTCCTTCAAGGCGAGAATGGACTCACGAGATGCCGAGATTGCTTTGATCCAGAGGCAACGGGATGACTACAAGGATAAGCTGAACGGAGCGTCGCCAGACGAAGCCAAGGCGCGAATGGATGCACTTGAGGCGCGGCTTCTCCTTGTTGAACCGCGTCGCCTAATGGCGGAACAGCGATCCGCCTTGACCTCCCGACTCTTATTGCCGATAGGCATGCGGTGTAATGTAGCAGTGCTTTGTGATGCCGCCTGTTCCGATTGTAGCACCTTCGCTTCCGATATTGCTCTTGCGATTCGGAAAGCAGAGGGATGGAGCGCGGTTGAGCCAATGGTGATGGGGCCAGGAGTGAAGTCGCCTCTTGGCTTATTGCTGATTATAACCGAGCAATCTAAGATTCTTATCGGGGTAGAAACACTACGACGCGCATTGCAGGAAGCGAATATCCACTTTGATACTCATATAGGACGATTGACTTCGCCGAACGTAGTGGCGGAATTGCTGGTAACATCGCGCATTCAACAATGACGCACGAAACATGAGATCAATGCAGATATAGAGCGGCGCAATTTATGCGAAACAACACAGCAAGCGCCGCCCTATGCGTTTAGAATGCAGTTTGCTGGGGGGGTTCCGCCGACTGATTCAAACCCCATGAACAGGTCTGGCTGAATAGAAGCTAAGCGCATAGCCGCCACAGTGGGCAGGCTCAACGGAAACCACAATTCCGCCGCTGCCCGCGTCCCAAATGTTTGCCGGGCCTCCGCAACGAGCCGCACCTTCAACGCCTCTGGTTGAACACATATACTGACTGGTGTGCTAAGCTGAAAATGGCCCACGGAACGAATGGACGGCAGAACCTCCGCCGTGACCCACTTGCGGAACTTGGCGGCATTCGGCTTCCGGCTTTTGAAGATCAGGGCGTAAAGCCCGGACTCAGATACGACCACAACCTCTCGCGTTCCAGCGTTTGTATCAGTAGTGCTGATACCACGCTCGTCTTCGTCTAAGCAGCGGACGGTTTCGGCTGGATTTGACAAGCCCAGCGCGCGGCAGACATCAACAGCCACAAACCAGGGCGCTCCTTCGCGTTTAATTACCCTTACTGTGATCTCGCCTTCAAACAGGAACGGTGTTATCTTCCTATCAGTCATGTCGCTCTCCAAGCGGCGTGGTGCGCCCGCACGAATGTGCAGGCGTAGAGTGCGGCGGCGGGGCTTATGCTCGCGAGGCGGTCCCCGCCGCCGACTAACCAGCAGATTGCCGGTTTTCCTGGGCCTTGACGGTCTCAAGACCCTTTTTCACCAGAAAGCGGACGGCGGATGTGCGGCTTGGCATTCCAGCCGGTATGCCCCATCCATCAATCGCGTCAGCCTCATCTTTCGGCATAAGCACGACCACGCGCAGAGCATTGCCAGCATCGCTTTTCCGATAACCCGTGGTTGCCCTCATCGTCATGGCTGACACCTTTCATGCACCATGATGTGCAAACACCGTTGCACATCTTTTGACACTGCCGCAAGCTGACTCACATCCTGGATTGTCACTCAGGGAAATGCAAGTGAGGTCACGCTGTGGCAGACAATGATGCAACCGAGCGGAAAGATGGGACCGAACGGCGGGTCTATATGCTGCCTGCCGGCCTCTTGGAACGTTTACGGGCCTACCAAGTCAGCCAAGGCATCACGTCTGAGGCAGAGGCCGCGCGCCGATTACTTGATACCGCATTGCAAATGCGTGACACGGTAGCTGACATTCTAAATACATTAGAGACAAGGTTCGCCGAGGAAAAAGACCTTAGGGTATTGGCAAGTGAAGTCCTTGCTAAGCACTTCCTAGTGTCTGAGGTATCATTTAAGGAAAGCGATGTATCCTTCAAACTAAGGAATGGAGAACGGGGCCAAATAACTGCCTCTGGTTCGCTATATTCTAGCTCTGCGGACGCCATGGATGATGATTGGTCACTGTACAGACGCAAATCAGGGCAGCTTTCAGCGACACAGAAATCGCTTGCTGGGCCATCGTGGGAGCCGGGCAAGGGCGGCGATTTAGATGACGAGATTCCATTCTAGGTCGGTAAAGCCTGTTCGGGCGGGATCACTTGAATGCCAAGCGGAACATCGCCTCTGAATACCAGAAAGACCCCAGCCATCTCCAAAGACAGGCGTATCGCATCAAGGTTGTTCTTGATCGGCACGCGCCGGCCCTTCTCGAAATCCCGGACGGTACTCAGCGCGACGTGAGCGCGCTTCGCCAAATCCTCTTGACTCCAGTCTAACCAGGCGCGGGCCGCTCGGCTCTGTTCGGGTGCAAGCATAGGCATGAAATAGGAGAAATCTGCGCCTACGTCAACGTTTTTCGTTGACGCCAACGCAGTCAGTGTTTATACACTAGGTCAACGATAACCGTTGGATACCTCAGATGGCTCAGCACTTCCTCCTTACCGCCGCCGCCCGGACCTTGAGCCTCAAAAGCATCTTCCGCATGAGCGACGACCAAGCGCACGACACATTCACGGCCATTCGCTTTGCCGACAACGGCGGCGCTGCCTTTTGCCCGCGCTGCCAATGCACGGCGGTTTACGCCTACACGGCCCGGCGCATCTGGAAGTGCAAGGCGTGCGAGCACCAGTTCTCGGTTACCAGCGGGACCATCTTCGCCAACCGCAAGCTTTCCATCCGCGATTACCTTGCCGCTACGGCCATCTTCGTGAACGCGGTCAAGGGCATCTCGGCCTTGCAGCTCGGCCGCGATCTGGACGTACAATACAAGACGGCATTCGTCCTAGCCCACAAGCTGCGCGAGACCATCGGCAAGGAGCAGAGCGAGGCGCAACTATCCGGTGTAGTCGAGATTGACGGCGCTTACGTCGGCGGGCACGTCCGGCAGGAGAACGAGAAGGCCGACCGCAAGGATCGCCGCCTCGCCTCAGAGCAGACCGGCAAGCGCCAGTCCGTCGTCGTCGCCCGCAAGCGGGGCGGCAAGACGCTGCCCTTCGTGGTCGCCAAGGAGGCCGACGCTGTTGCCCTGCTCCGCGAGCGGATCGCCATGGGCAGCATCGTGCATGCCGACGAGGCCGGCGGGTGGGACCGGCTGCACGCCTACTATGACATGATGAGGATCAACCACTCGGTGGCGTTCTCCAAGGACGGTGCCTGCACCAACCAGGCCGAAAGCTACTTCTCTCGCCTGCGCCGCGCTGAGCTGGGGCAGCACCACCACATCAGCGGCAAATATCTGCTGGCCTACGCGGTCGAGATGGCGTGGCGGGAGGATAGCCGCCGGATGCCGAACGGGGCGCTGCATCAGGCCGCTACGGCGGCGGCGCTGGCGCATCCGGTTAGCCGGGTGTGGGCGGGGTATTGGCAGCGTTAGCTTGCAAGACAATTTCCCGGCAGAGGGGTGACAATGTGAACAAACAGAGTATATCGACTGTGGGGTAATATGCAAGCCAGGGAGGCGATTAGGTGAGCAAACACGAGATCGTCCTTGCAGCCCTTGCTGCCGGAGGTGAGGGAGCTTCTTTTCCTCCAGCTCAGGTTCAGAAACTACTCTTCCTTATAGATCGTGAGATTCCTGACGCTGTGGGCGGTCCCCACTTTCACTTTGTGCCATATAATTATGGGCCATTTGATAGTGATGTGTATACCCACCTGCAAACAGAAGAGCAGAATGGCTACATTAACGTTGATCGAACCGGACGTTATCAACGCTATAGCTTAACAGGCGTAGGTATGGCGATTGGAAAGATGGTTCTTGCCAAGTTGCCAGAAGATGTGCAGAGGTTTTTAGCTGATACGGCGACGTGGGTGAACAAACTAACATTTTCTCAACTTGTTTCTGCAATATATAAACATTACCCAGATATGAAAGTCAATACGGTCTTCCGCGAGTGACTATTGCTATCGCGTTCTTATGTGTTGATGGCGTGGTTATTGCGACTGATAGCATGTTGACTCCGTCTTATGGAGAGAATGCGACAGGTCACCATCCATGCCGAAAACTGCATGTATTACATAATAAACAGCTATTTGCTTTCGCTGGAGATTTAGGTCAAGCCGAACGATTTAGAGCAATCGCTGAGCGAACTAAAATTAGAGATACTGAAGCTTCCTACCCACTAGAGCATTGTTTATGCCTTACACAAAGAGTTCTTCAACAGTTTAATGCAACTGGCATTAAAAAACAGTTGATGTGCTTACGCTGCTTGCATTTACGTTTGAAGAATTTATGCATTGTTGTGCATTTCAGAATTCGCTTCAGCCTACTATGCTTAGCGTAGATAATTATTACATAGCTCTTGGAGTAGGAAAGCAGACGGCCGATCCATTTTTACGATTTGTAACTGGTGCAATTTGCACAAGTCAACCAACTGTTCAGCAGGCTGTATTTTTGGCTTACTGGACTGTTGAGCATGTGATCCAAGCCGGTCCTGGCGGTGTTGGCGGCTTAATTAGGATTGGAACACTACGCAAAGCCGATGGCACCTTGATTGCTGAAGAATTGACTCCAGAGATTGTTGGGGAGCAGCGGCAGGCAGTAGCTGATGCAACGCAAGCACTCAGGACGTGGCGGGATTTGACATCTGGCCGTCAAACGTCATTGACAGACGGTGAGAACGATAATTCCGCACCGCCCCAACGCCCCGCAAGCTTAGGTGGTAAGCTGGTTTGATGTTCTTCTACAGCACCCTTTCTCCACTGTCCCCACATCGCCCGCACCGTCCCAGCTGCTTTTTGCCGGTTAAGGACTATCCCAAGGCGCTTCGTGGTCAGCGCCACAAGCCGCCGGTCTTCCATGTTTTACTTACGGCTCACCTGCAATCTCCCACAACGTAACCGGCCCCGCCCCCTGGATAGCCCGCACTGCGCCATTCACCTTCTGCCGGCTGAACGCCATCCCGACACGCTTCATGGTCAGCTTCACGAGACACTTGGACCTACAAAGGATAAGCCTTAGACTCGCTCCAAAGGAGTGTGATCATGAGCTTTGTGCAACGGGAATTAGATCGCATCACGACGGCGCTTCATAAGCCGTCCAATGATGAACGGTACGCTGAACTCTATGCTGCTCAGCAAGCCCTTTCATGGGCGCTTGAGCCGATCGGGTTCAAGGCACCCTTTGAGACGATCATGGGCACTCAGGAAGTCTCAGAAGATTGTTCGAAGTGTAGTCGTCCGCTTCCGTTGTGAGATACCTGCGCCCGTGGTGACTTGCTATTACAACCCACACACTCTTTCCATTTACAGAGGTGTAGAACTTCCAAGTGCTGGCATCCATGTGTGAGATCGCGTCCGCTTCGCTGATCTTCCACTGTCCACCCTCGCGAACGCCGCCAACATTTTCAATGCGTTCATAAGGATTTTGATGGTTGCGCTTGTTGATGCACATGATTTGCGCTGTTTCGGGCACTCGGCTCGGTTTCCTCGTTTCGCAGTCAGTATCAAACCCAAACTGCGCCGGAGCTACTTATAATGTACTGCCGGTGCTGACTTGTCTGGACAGTGAATTGTCACAGACCCGTGAGGTGCGGCTGCTACATAATACCGGATCGTTTCCTACGTGATCGGCGGACGCGACGCGGGCTATGCCAACGAGTTCATGCAGGACGTAGCGGGTCGGCTTGCCAACCGGGTGCAACTCACCACGGACGGCCTGAAAGCTTATCTGGACGCCGTAGAAGGCGCGTTCGGGGCCGATATCGACTACGCCCAGCTCATCAAGCTATATGGCGACGCACCCGGCCCGGCAGGGCGCTACAGCCCGGCAGAATGCACTGGCATCCGCCAGACGCGAGTGGAGGGCAAGCCCGACAAGGCTCACGTCAGCACCAGCTACGCAGAGCGGCAGAACCTCACGATGCGGATGTCCATGCGCCGATTCACCCGGCTGACTCATGCGTTCAGCAAGAAAGCCGAGAACCACGCGCACATGGTCGCGCTCTATACGACTTGGTACAACTTTGTACGGCAGCACAAGACGTTGCGGGTTGCCCCGGCGATGGCTGCCGGCCTTTCTGCTACGCTTTGGAGCATGGAGGACGTGGTGGCGCTGATTAATGCTCAGGCCAAGCCTGCGAAGAAGCGTGGCCCCTACAAGAAGGCGAGTGCCGATGCGACGATCTAATTCCCCGCAAGCCAGTTTGGTTCTGGCCCTTGGCCTTATCGTGGGCGCATCCGCCCATGGTCAGTCTTCTAAAGGGAATCTTATTGTCCCTCCGGTAATTATCACGGGCCTGCCTACGGATAGGGGATGTTCGGAGATAAGCTTTCGGGGGCGCGTGGCGAAGAGAGATTTCGATGACAAGGCGTTAAAAATTACTGGCTTCGTGCTGGAAGAAGAGGACGGCGCGCGCACGTTCATCAACGTGTTCATCCCGGACGGCCTGTCCCGTGCGGCGATGGGGAATATGCTAAATGGTTTGCAGCGGGCGCTGAAGGAAGGGCGAGCCATCAACGGCAATGTCCAGGCCTGTGGCTCGGGGCCAGTACTCACCCTTAGGCGGGTGTGGTAAATTCAAACTGAGACACTACCCGAAACCGGGGTCGCTTGACGGGGCATTTTGCCTGATCCTGCTTGAATGGATGTGGCAGGAACTGCTCAGAACGTTCATTTCGAGCAATCCTGGGTGGTTCCGCGTCAGAATGAATCGGGCATTTTTAGCCACTTGCTACACCCCGGCCGAAATGGCGGCTGGTGACATGATTGCTGGGAACGGGCCAAGTTGCTAAAACCCCTAATCTGAGCAGAAGATGGCGCTGTTTGCGAGCACGAACGCGGATGATTGCGAGCGCCTAACACCTACCGTGATAACGCATTACAATGGATCAGCTACGGTGGCTTGCCAGCGCGGCTGGCGACCTCGCCAGTCC
>JAABUR0100010632.1_pt1 | contig 10036 bp, 16 predicted proteins | sample 5560091 | NCBI WGS metagenome assembly JAABUR01 (sample SAMN10711879, study PRJNA513375) | rock metagenome | isolation source: Antarctica rocks | place: Antarctica: Victoria Land, University Valley sud
TCGCGGCACAGCACGGGCAAGGCATAGGTAGCTCCTTCGCGTAACACGCATTGCCGTTACGTTACCAGAGCGCCGCTGTGCCTACCAGCCTTCATCTGATTTCTGACACAACCGACGCTGGTGGCTGCAAATCGGGGTGTGCGCGCCAGTAGTCGCGTACCCGAGTCGCGAGATTGAGCGCATCGATATAGCCAGGCACACCAAGATCTTGCGCCTCTTGTGCCTCCAGTTGGATCTCTAGTCCACCTGTCCCGTCGCCGAAATGCGACAGGCCAAAGGCTGCCTCACCAAAGACTGCGGGCGGGCGATCGTGCGCCTCAACGACTGATTGGTGACGCTTGGCCGTGGCCTGGAAATGCTTCGAGCCATTTGCTAGGTGCGAGCAAGTCCGCAGTAAGGCAGAGCCTTTCCGCTCCTGATTGCGCTTCGCCGCATCAGTCGGTGTGTCGCCTGGGTAGAGCCAATCGATCAGGTGCTCAGCGGTGACGAAGAAATCGAAGGCGGCATAGGGGCTACGCGGCTCGGCCTGCACGCGCTGGTAGTCGCTCTCCAGCTTTTGCAGGAGATCGGTGGCGGTTTGGAGTTGAAAGAAGCCCTTAAATGCAGTCATGTGCCTGTGTCCTATAGCCCCTACGACAATGTTTGCAATAATGTGGTCATGTGGGGCGCTAGAGCTTGGATCAGGTGCTGAACTCGCTCAGCCCCTTGGATTGTGCTCTCGATAGTAGCGAAGGCCTGGATCGCCCCCCAGGCCATAAGCAGCCTAGCCCTTCGCGGTGAAGGCGCGCTTAGTTGGTCTTGTAGCTGCGCTACCGGCACTACGTACTCTTCGCGCTCTTCGTCTGACACGCCGAGCCGATTTATCGCTTCGTGCAAGTCACTCAAGAGTTGCCGGACTTCTTCTAAATCAGCAACTGTCCCGATATGTTGAGCGACATTCCCGGTCTGTGTTTGCGCGATTGCCGCTGATCCATAGACGTAGTTGTGCTGCGTTTGCATAGTAGCGGGCGCATCGAGACGCTCGGTGTAGCCGTCCTCGTGGAGCGCTATGCCCTTTGCCGAGAGGGTAATCCGGCCGATTAACGTTCCTGAGGTTGGAACGGTGCCATCGATATAGCCTCGCGCGCTAAGCGATTCAACATTTTCCGGCTCGCAGGTAATGCTTTCAACCACACTATGTGAACCGTCACGCGTCTCAGTTGAGAGAAAAGCACCCTTGCTAATGGTGCCATCAGAGCCTCGCCCATTAATACCGCGCAGGTACACGACGCGGCGCGAGTAACGACTATCGTGCGCCACCCGATAGAGGAATTCGATGATTTCGCGCTCATCCTCGTGGATCATTGCTCCCCCTATCGTCACCCCGACGTCTTCAACGAGCGACGGAGATCGTTGAGTGCTTTGTCTGCTTCGCGTCCCCCCGAACCGTCGCTGCGAAACTCCAGGCCACAGTGCGGACACTTCGCTGTGCCGCCGTCGAAGAGCATCTTCGCGGGGACCTTTGTCTTGCGCTTGCAGTTCGGGCACGTTACCTCGATCTGTTTCCCCTGCGCCATACGTCCGAGTTCGCTCATGGTATCGCTCCTCCTCGCGGACTAAACATTGACACTTGCCAGCGCGCGCCGTTTGCGCGGCGGCTCGATCGGCGGGACGCGCGTCAGGTAGTCGCAGGCCGGGAGCGCGATGAGGTCGATCGCCATCGTCAAATCCCCCCAATCGCCACCCGGTGCCACCAGACCACCGAAGAAGCGCACCCCCAGCGAGACGGCGGCGAACAAGAGCGCGGCATAGCAAGGTGGCAGCATCTCGGGCACCGGTGGCACGCGCTTCGACTGCCGGAGCATCAGCAACAATAAGAACGGGAAGAGCAGGAGTATGTAGGCGTGGCTGAGTGCCGACCCGATCACGCCGCCCGCACTGAATAAGAAGACGATCGCCGTGAGCAGGACGGCGCTATGCGCCCCCGTCGCGCACACCAATCGCAGGAGCAGATCGGCGGCGCGCGCTGTCAGATAGCGGTCGATAGCAGCCATGCGACCCATCATCGGGCACCTCGTTCCTTGCGACACACCCAGTCCCCGCCCCTGCCTCAGCGCACCCCCAAGCAGGGGCGGGGGTGTGTATCCACATCAGCACTCCGTGTTGCGCGACAGGTGATCGCGCACCATCCTGACGAATTCAGGCACCAACTCGCTCAGGTCGGTGAGCAATTCCTGAAAGCCGACCGGCGGGTTCTGCAAGCGCGCCGCCTGCTGGTGGAGCAGCGCGCACATACCCTCGGGGTAGAGATCGAACAGATTCGAGAGGAATTCGTCCGGCCCCTGCGCCTCGATCCCGTATGGATCGAGGGCAGAAGTCGGGAAATCGGCCAGGTTGTGCGTCACGATCACCTCGGCCCCGCCTTTGATAGCGGCGGCCAGAACATGCCGATCCTTCTCGTCGTTCGTCATCGAGGGGATCAGCCCCTCATAGCCGACGACCATCGCCTCCGGGAAGACCGTACGCAGCGTCGTCAACAGCCGTTGCGTTTTGGCCTCGGCGTCCCTGTGGCCGCGCGCGGCCAAATAAGGGATCAGGTTGCGCTCGACCTCTGCGAGGATATCCGGCGTCCACTGCACCCGGAACATACCCATCTTATGGGCGCGCAGCAGCGTATCCCGCAGATTAGCCTGGAACAGCACATTGGCATCGAGGATCGCGGTGAAGGTGCTCATTACCCCTATTCCTTGGGGAAGTCCTTATCGTACAACCCCAGTTCGTCGCTCAGTTGAGCGAGCTGATCCAGCCCCGCCCCGCGCTGCTGATCGCGCGCCTCCCGGTACGCGTGCAGATCGCCGAAGCGGACCCGACGATGCTTCCCCACCTTGGTATGGGGGATCGCTCCCTGGTCGAGTAACTGGACCAAGTACTGGCGCGACACGTTGAGATAATCCGCCGCCTCCTGCGAGGTCAGCTCTTTGTGCAGCGGCACCACCGCCACGGCCAACCCGCGCGACATGGCATACACCACCTGGATAAGAATTTGATGCACGGCCTCCGGTAGTTCGATCACCTCCTGGTCTGGTCCGATCAGCCGGGCCATCGACAGACGGCCCTTGTAACGCTTGATGACGCTCTTGAGCTGCTCGCTATCGGCAATAGTTGGCTCAATGGTCTGGCGCGTCATCATGGTAGTCGCCACTTTTCCCTCCTGGTGCATTCGGATTACGACGCTGTTCTCTCCTGACTGACAGGTTCCTCTATCATCCACCCTCTCCCCCAGTATTGCGACAGCCTGTCTCTGCCACATCGCCAGGATAGCATATATTCGACATAAACACAACCCTTTCGCTGCTAACGCAACCTATTCGCTAGAAACACAACGCCCCCGCCCCACACCGAGGCGGGGGCGGGGGCGTTCATCGTTCCGGCTACTCGTCCGGCTCGCCTTCCTGATCCCGGTACTGGCGCGGCACCGGCATCCGCCCGTATCGCCGCGCCTCCAAGGCGACGACCGGTGCCCAGACCTCCCACATGTGCCGGATCGTGTGCGGCGCGTCGGGGTCGGCCAGGGCGTAGCCCGCGAACGCCCCGCCGAGCAGGGCCGTGCCGAGCGCCTGCAACAGCGCGCCGTCGCTCGGGTTCCTATTCTCGTCAAAGCGGTTCATGCAGGCATCGAAGAGGGCGATGCAGTCGGTCGGGTCCAGTTCCACGGTGAGCGTGAGCGGCGCGATATTCTTGATGTGGGATTGCCTCCGCTTCACGGACACGCGATCATTGGGTTTATGTGAGGAGGTGTTCAATGCCGCGTACCCATCCGCCCTACCCGCCGGAGTTCCGGGCGGAGGCCGTCCGCTTGGCCTGCAGCAGCGAGAAGTCGATCCCGGCGCTGGCGGCCGACCTCGGGATTTCATCTGAGGCGCTGCGTCACTAGTTGCGCCAAGATGACGCCGATGCGGGCCGGGGGCAGCCCGACGACCTGACGACCGATGAACGGGAGGAACTGCGTCGCCTGCGGCGCGAGGTGAAGACGCTTCAGCAGGAGCGGGAGATCTTGCGAAAAGCCGCGGCCTACTTCGCGAAGGAAACCCTATGAGCCGCTACCGGTTCATCCACGCGGAGCGGGCAAATTATCCGATCACGATCCTGTGCCGGGTCCTGGACGTGGCCCGCTCGGCCTACTACGCCTGGGCGCGCCGCGGGGTCTCGGCCCGCGCCCGGGCCGACGAGGAACTGGCGGCGCACATCGCCGCCGCGTATGCTCGCAGCCGCCGGACGTATGGGGCGCCGCGGGCCCGTGCGGCGCTGCGGGCGCAGGGCGTCCGCTGCGCCTGCAAGCGGGCACTGTCAAGTTAAGCCTTTTGGGCACCGTCGGCGGTCCGAAAGTGGGGAACGATCGGCGTATAGGAGGTCAAATCAGGCTCTTACGAGCGCTCGCAACGGCCAGAACTGGCTCGGTGTGGGGAGGTTTCGTTCAGTCAAAACATAACGTGACAGTACCCGCTCAGCGTCTACTCGCTCGGCGTCTTCTCCGGGGTGGCGAGCTCCTGTTGCGCCCCGGTGCTGGCCGGGGTGATCGCCCTCGCCGGCGTCGCCTCCTCATTCGGGCTGGCGCTCGGGCTCGGTGCGGCCTACGTCTTCGGGATGGTGGCACCGCTCTTCATCACCTCGCTCCTCTGGGAGCGCGTCGACTGGCGCGCGAGCCGCCTCTTCCGACCGCGCTCATTCACCTGGCACCTCGGCCCGCTGCGGCGGACGATCGGCGCGACCGACCTTGCCAGCGGCCTCCTGCTCGCGCTGATGGGCGTGGGGATGGGTTGGATCGGCCTGACCGGCGAGGCGATGCCGACGCCGAGCGGCTGGCAGGCCGAGCTGACGGTCCGCTTGCAGGGCTATGGCCAGGCGGTCACGAACGGCCTGGCCTGGCTCCCGGGCTGGGCGGCGGCGGCGGCCCTGTTGCTCCTCGTCGCCCTGCTCGGGCTGCTGGCCCTCCGGCAAGTCGGCTGGGTCGGCGAGCGACGCGAGGCGGAGGCCATGGAACAGTCCGAACCGTACCCCGGATCGAAGGAGGAGCGCCATGAGCACGGGCACGCGTAAGAAGGGGAAGGCCCTACCGACCGCGCTTACCCCGGTGACGGCGAAGGCACGGCCGGTCTCCCGGCACCAGCGCCGCAGGCTGCACGGCGCGTTGAAGGTCGCCATTATCATGGGCTTGGCGATCGCCGTCCTGGGCGCGCTCTTCACGCTCAATAACCGGGGTGGGGGGGGCGCGGCGGGGGCGTACCCCTATCAGGTTGGCAAGCCGGGGCCGGGCCAGCAGGCCCCGCCGATCGTGCTGCCGTCGACCGACGGCAGCACCTTCGACCTGGAGGCCCTGCGCGGCCAGACGGTGCTGCTCTACTTCCAGGAGAGTGTAGGATGTCAACCGTGCTGGGACCAGCTCCGGGACATCGAGGCACAGCGGGGCGCGTTCCAGGCACTCGGCATCGAACGGATCGTGACGATCACCGGCGACCCGCTCGGGGCCCTCAAGCAGAAGGTGGCGAACGAGAAGCTGGCCACGCCCGTGCTGGCGGATGCCGGGCTCGCGGTCTCGAAGACGTATCAGGCCAATCAGTACGGGATGATGGGCAACTCCGCGGACGGCCACAGCTTCATCCTGGTGGACAAGGAGGGAAGGATCATGTGGCGGGCGGATTATGGCGGCGCCCCCAAGTACACGATGTACGTGCCGGTGGCGGATCTCGTCGCGGACCTTCGGAACGGCCTCGCCAATGCTCCCCGCTAGGCCGCTGCACGTCACGTTGCTGACCCAGGCACACTGCGCGTTCTGCGACCAGGCGAAGGAGATCCTCCCCCGTCTCTCCACCGAGTACCCCCTGACGGTGACGACCGTCGACCTCGCTTCGCCCGCGGGGCAGGCGCTCGCCCTGCATGGCGGGGTGCTGTTCCCACCGGGCCTGTTCCTCGCCGACGAAGCATTTTCGTATGGTCGCCTGTCCGAGCGGAAGCTCCGGCGCGAACTCGACCGCCGTCTGGGTTCGGCGCGCGGCGCAAGGTGAATCCGTCGAGACGCTGCGCGCCTGGATCGAGCGCAGGGTTCCGAGGGGCCGGACGCGCTGGCGGGGCGCAAATCGGGCTCGGGCAGGCAAGGCAAGCTGACGGCGGCGCAGCAGGAGCAGGCGCAGGCGCGAATCCTCCGCCGCACGAGCCAATGCCCAGTCGGCCTCGAGCAGGGCGTACGCGGGATCGACATCGACCTGGAGGTAGACGAACGCCTCGATAGCGATCCCGGCGGTGTGCTCCCGATACTCGGCCAGGTCATAGGGGCGATCGAGGAGGGGGTTGCCATCGAGCCAGGGCATCCGGAAGTGTCCCGGATCCCAGAGGTGGACATGGGTATCGACGATCGGGAAATCGGGCATCGGTACGCTCCTTCCACTCGATCCTGTTGTCCCACAGGGTCCATCGTAGCAAACTCACCACCGGCGCGATATGCCACCATGACCAAAATATGCGGCGATGTTGCCAAAATGACATATCAAAGGCTGTACGAATGCGCACTTAAACCACTTGTCGGCTCGATCGGGACATGTTACATTCTCGTTGACGAGACAAGGATGACTTTTCGCGTCACCACGCATTGTTCGCGATGGTTGTCACGGTGGCTGCTATCCGAGAAACAGGGGGGACGATCCGCATGAAACGCTGGCTGGCTGGTCTCATGGTCGTGGCGCTGGCGGCGCTGGTAGTGCCGATCACGCGCGTCGGGGCCGCAGCCCCGGACACGGTGTACTTCTCGCAGACCGGCCATCAGGTCGGAGCGCCCTTCCTGAAATACTGGCGCGCGCACGGTGGCCTGGCCGTCTATGGCTACCCGATCACCGAGGCGATGCAGGAGAAGAGCGACCTGGACGGGAACACCTACACCGTCCAGTATTTCGAGCGCGCTCGCCTGGAGAGCCACCCGGAGAACGCCGCGCCGTGGGATGTCATCCTCGGCCAGCTCGGGCGCAACAACGCCCAGAAGGTGCTCTTCCAGCCAGCGATGAGTCCGATCACCGAGGACAAGACCCCGGCAGGGGGGAAGTATTTCCCCGAGACAAAGCACGCAGTCGCGGCTGAGTTCCTGACGTATTACAACGCCCACGGCGCGCTCGATCAGTTCGGCTACCCGCTGAGCGAGCCGTTCCAGGAGAAAGCGGGCGACGGCAAGACCTACACCGTGCAGTACTTCGAGCGTAATCGCTTCGAGGCGCACCCAGAAAATGCGACCCCATACAATGTCCTGCTCGGCCTCCTCGGCTCGCAGATGGCCCACGAGAAGAAGCTGAACACAGCAGCGGTCCCGCAGGCGGCGAACGCGCCGACCTATGACGAGGCGCTCTTCGCCACGCCGACCCCGATCCCGCCGACCGCCACCCCGATCCCGCCGACGGCAACCCCGGCCCCGCCGGTGGCCTCCTCAGCCCCGAGGGCCCAGGATCCGCGCCCCAGCCTCGGCAACGCCTACATCGAGGTCAACATCGACCAGCAGCACCTGTATGTCTGGGAAAATGGCGCGATGATCTTCGATGTGTTGGTCAGCACCGGACGCCCCGACTGGGAGACGCCGAAGGGTACTTTCTACATCCACACCTTCCTTGAGTCGCAGGACATGGAGGGGGGCGGCCCGAAGGGGAGCCCGCAATACTACTTCCAGCCCGAGGTGCCTTGGGTGATGTACTTCGACTATAACGGCGACGCGATCCACGGCAACTACTGGAATAACAACTTCGGTCGGGTGGCGAGCAGCCACGGCTGCGTCGGTGCCCCGGTCTGGGCCGCGAAGTGGATCTACGATTGGGCCTCGGTCGGCACGCCGGTCTGGATTCACTGAGCGCCCGAAGCACACGAAAGCGGCGGAGCGCGGTGCTCCTCCACGCCGACGGACGCGCGCTCAGGCGAGCATGTCGATCACGAGGAGGAGTACGAAGCCGACGAAGAACGCCGCCGTGATCGGCGTCGTCTCTGGGATCTCGTGCGCCTTGACCAGCAGTTCCTCCGTCACCAGGTAGAGCAGGGCCGCGACACCGAACGCGAGCACCGCCTCGAAGGGGGCACCCGCGAGGCCGCCGAACAGCAACGCCCCCGCCGGTACTGTCAAGTTGAGCACATTTGACGGTAGCGGCGGCAGCAAAGTGGGGGATAACCCCCGCCTGCGGGCGATAACCAGCCCGCAGGCACAGCATTTGGGGCGATAATCGCGCCTCGGTGGGGAGACTTGGTTCAGTCAAAACTTAACGTGACAGTACCCTACCAAGGCGTCGCCGACTTCGCCAGCAGTATCAAGTTGCTGACCGGGCTGCAGTATGTCCCACGCGTGGTCATCACCGACAAGCTCGCGAGTTATGACGCGGCCAAGCCAGACGTCATGCCCGGCGTGGAGCATCGGCGACACCAGGGGCTGAACAACCGGGCGGAGCATGCCCACCAGCCCACGCGCGAGCGCGAGCGGCGGATGCGGCGGTTCACGTCGCTGGGGCATGCCCAGCGCTTCCTCGCCGCCTACGGCCCCATCGCCAGCCACTGCCGCCCGCGCCGCCACCGCCTCGCCGCCGCCGACTACCGCCAGACCAGAGCCGAGCGCTTCGCCACCTGGCGGGCCGTCACGGGCACCCCGGCGCTGGCCTGAGCGGCGCCCCTCCCCCGCCTCATCATGGCTCCGAGCGCCGCCAGATTGCCCGGTCCGAGTTAATCTGACAATTCCCTGGTCAAGCCGGGCCTCCTGCGCTATGATCGCCGGGAGATCATGTCGGTGCCGGTCAGGAGAAACAGCGATGAGTGCGGTGGTCGCCAGGCAATTGCGCCAGTTCACGGTACGCGAATATGAGCAGATGATCGCTGCCGGGGTCTTTGTGGAGCGCGGGCGGGTCGAATTGCTCGACGGGGAGATCATCGAAATGGCCGCGATGGGGATCCCCCATGCCACCTGCCTCAACAACCTCGACTATATGCTGAAGCGCCAGGCGCCGACCGATTGTCGCGTCAACGTGCAGGTGCCGATCCTGCTCGATGATGCGAGCGAGCCCGAGCCCGATCTCGTCGTCTACCGGCGTGGCAAGCGGGCGACCCACCCGACCCCGGGCGATATCCTGCTCGTGGTTGAGGTCGCCGATCGCTCGCTCGACTATGATCGCAATCGGAAGTTCCCGCGCTATGCCGCCGCCGGTATCCCCGAAGCGTGGCTCTTCGACGTGTTTGCGGGGGTGTTGGAACGCCATACCGAACCGTATGAGGGCCGCTATCGCCACCTCGTCACCGCGCGACGCGGCGAGGCGCTCGCCTCGACCACCCTGCCCGATCTGTCACTGGCGGTGGATGCCATTCTGGCGGAAGATGACGAGTGAGGTGCAAGAGGCAAGGCCGCGAGGTTGCAGTGTGCTGCGTCGATTCGCCCATAGTGTCATGAGAGCAAACGCAGTCATAGCGCCGTATCTCTGCCGAGCGGTTAGCGATTTACGGCGCAGCACACTGCAACCTCGCGGCCTCGACGCAACGTTACGTTGCGGTGTGCTGGCCGAGAAGCCCATCGATCTGCTGTCACGCGGCTCTCGCGTAGGCGTGATGGATGCCACCTAGGATCGGGGCCGCGCAGACAGCTGTGCTGGCCGTTTACGCTATCTGTAGCGACTCGCTAGCAGTTCAGATACGAGAGTGTTAGAAACTGTTTGAAAAAGGGTGGCACGAGGGTGGTAAGGTGGTCGTCTCGCCGCATCGCTCGTGGTCTTCCCGCGTCCGTACTGGCGTAGCCGATAAGCCGTGCGGCAGCAGGCCGTTCTCTGACGATTATTCAGACAGTTTCTTACAGCGTTTTGCAAGGGAGTGTAGTGTGCTGAATAGGCGGGTTTGGCAGCAAATCCATGCCTGCTACGCTGGAGAATCTACTACGAGGGCATTTCCTAACTCGGCATGAGTGGTGTAGGCTGCCTCCTCAGCGCGGCTCGTCCCCGCGCCGAGGAGGAATGCCATGGTGCCCGCGACGTGTTCGAGCACGCCCCCGGTCCCGCCCCCATCC
>JAABUR0100010634.1_pt1 | contig 10035 bp, 10 predicted proteins | sample 5560091 | NCBI WGS metagenome assembly JAABUR01 (sample SAMN10711879, study PRJNA513375) | rock metagenome | isolation source: Antarctica rocks | place: Antarctica: Victoria Land, University Valley sud
CCACGAGGTACGGCCCGAGTGTGCGTGCGGGGTCGGCCGGCAGGGTCAGGGCGGGAATGCCGTTGACGTAGGCCGCCACCGCGGTGAGGTCGTCCGGAGTGAGCCCGGCGGTGCGCTCGATGACGACCAGGTAGGGGATCAAGCGGGTGTCGTCGGCCCGCTGGGTGAAGGCGTTGACCGCGGTGGACTCGGCCGACGCGGGCAGGAACGACGCGTTGTCGTTCTTCTGCACCTCCGAGAGCCGCCCGACCAGCGGTCCGCCGGCGCCGGCCAGCGCGAACCAGGCGAGCAGGACGACGGCGGCCAGCCAACGGACCCGGCGTTCCGGCGCCCCGCCCGCTCCCCTGCTCGGCTCCCTGCCCGGCCCCTTGGCGGCGTCCTCGCCGGTCCGGTGCTGGCGCGACATGGGCCCCATCATGGCCGCTGTGGACCGGCGCCCGCCCGCGGGGTCCGTGCCCGGCATACCGGCCGCGCCCGCGGGGTCCGTGCCCGGCATACCGGCTGGAGCCCCGCGTAGGCTGGCGCCATGCGCTTCGTCCACCTTGGGTTCGCCCCGGACCTCGTCGACTACGGCGACGCCTGGGCCCGCCAGCGCGAGGTGCACGCCAGGGTCGTGTCCGGCGAGGAGCCCGACACCGTCCTGCTGCTCGAGCACCAGCGGGTCTACACCGCGGGCAAGCGGACCGCACCGCACGAGCGACCCGTCGACGGCACTCCGGTCGTCGACGTCGACCGGGGCGGCAAGATCACCTGGCACGGTCCCGGACAGCTGGTGGGCTACCCGATCGTCCACCTGCCGGCGCCGGTCGACGTCGTCGCCCACGTGCGCCGCCTCGAGGAGATGATGATCCGGGTATGCCGTGACCTCGGCGTGGCGGGCACCCGCGTCGAGGGCCGCAGCGGGGTCTGGGTGCGCGACGGCGGCACGGGGGCCGACCGCAAGCTCGGTGCCATCGGCATCCGCGTCAGCCGGAACGTCACCATGCACGGCTTCGCCCTCAACGCCGACTGCGACCTGTCGTGGGCGCAGGTCATCGTGCCGTGCGGTATCCCTGACGCGGCGGTGACCTCCCTCAGCCGGGAGCTCCGACGGGACGTCACCGTCGCGGAGGTGCTTCCCCTGGTCGAGGCGCACCTGAGCGAGGTCCTCGACCCGGTCCCGGTGGACGGCTGAGCGCGGCGTACCCTTTCCGGTGTGACCATCGCACCCGAAGGCCGCCGCATGCTGCGGGTCGAGGCGCGCAACGCCGAGACCCCGATCGAGCGCAAGCCGTCGTGGATCCGCACCACGGCGAGGATGGGCCCGGAGTACACCAGCCTCCACTCGATGGTCAAGCGCGAGGGGCTGCACACCGTCTGCCAGGAAGCCGGCTGCCCCAACATCTTCGAGTGCTGGGAGGACCGCGAGGCGACGTTCCTCATCGGCGGCGAGCAGTGCACCCGCCGCTGCGACTTCTGCCAGATCGACACCGGCCGGCCGGCCGAGCTCGACCGCGACGAGCCGCGGCGGGTCGCCGAGTCGGTCCGGCAGATGGGCCTGCGCTACTCGACGATCACCGGGGTCGCCCGTGACGACCTGCCGGACGGCGGGGCCTGGCTCTACGCCGAGACGGTCCGGCAGGTGCACGAGCTCAACCCCGGCACCGGTGTCGAGATCCTCGTGCCGGACTTCAACGCGGTCCCCGAGCTCGTCGGGCAGGTCATCGGCGCCAGGCCCGAGGTGTGGGCGCACAACCTCGAGACCGTGCCGCGGATCTTCCGCCGGATCCGGCCGGCATTCGGCTACGAGCGCTCGCTCTCGGTGATCACCATGGGCCGGGACGCGGGGCTGGTGACCAAGTCCAACCTCATCCTCGGCATGGGCGAGCAGGGCCACGAGGTCGAGCAGGCGCTGCGCGACCTGCACGCGGCCGGGACCGACATCGTCACCATCACCCAGTACCTCCGGCCCTCGCCGCGCCACCACCCCGTCGACCGATGGGTCCGGCCGGAGGAGTTCGTCCACTGGTCCGAGCAGGCGACCGCCATCGGGTTCAAGGGCGTGATGGCCGGTCCGCTGGTGCGCTCGTCGTACCGCGCCGGCCGGCTGTGGGCGACTGCCATGCGCACCTGGGGCCGGCCGGTCCCGGACCGGCTCGCGCATCTCGCCGCGCGGGCGGACGTCCCTGCCCGCCAGGAGGCCGCGGCCCTGCTCGCGCGCACCCGCTCCCCCGTATCCTGAGGTCCATGGCCACCAAGGACTCCCCGCGCAAGGGCACCGCTGCTCCGAAGAAGCCCGGGCGCATCGCCCAGATCCGGCAGGTCTTCACCGCGTCCAGGGAGGCCGACCCCAACATCGGCTGGTGGATGCTGCTGGCCTTCCTCGGCGTCCTCGTGCTGGCGGCCGTCGTCGGGGTGCTCACCGGCACCCTGGTCTACGCGATGCTCGTGGGCCTGCCGGTCGCCGTCCTCGCGGCGACCCTGGTGATGAGCCGGCGGGCCGAGAGGGCGGCATACCAGCGGATCGCGGGCCAGCCCGGTGCTGCCGTCGCGGCACTGTCCTCGCTGCGGCGTGGGTGGTTCGTCGAGCAGCAGCCGGTGGCTGCCGAGGCGGCCCGGGCGGGCGACCTCAGCTCTGCGGCGATGGTCTTCCGGGTCATCGGACGGCCCGGCGTCGTGCTGGTGGCCGAGGGACCGCCGGCGCGCGCGCAGAAGCTGCTGGCCGCGGAGCGCAGGCGGGTCGAACGGGTGGCCCCGGGCGCCCCCGTCACCCTGCTGCGGGTTGGCGACGGCGACGGCGAGAACGAGGTGGCCATCCGCAAGCTGAACAAGAGGGTCCAGCGGATGAAGCCGGTGCTCACCAAGGACGAGGTGTCGGCCGTCAACAAGCGGCTGCGGGCCCTCGGCACGCTGCGGGCCCCGGTTCCCCAGGGCATCGACCCGACCCGGGCCCGCGTCGACCGCAGGGCGATGCGCGGGCGCTGACCCCTCCCGGACGGGCCCGGGACGCCAGGCCCGCGGGCCGGACCCGGCTCCTGCACGTCGGCGGACCGGCTCACTGCACGTCAGCGGTCCAGCTCCTGCACGAGGGTGCCGACGAACCGCTCCGCCGCCCCGTCGGTGGAACGCAGGAACAGGTCCGCCTCGACGAGCCCGAGCCCGGTGACACTGGGGACCGTGTCGACCTCGACGAGGTCGACACGCGCGTACGTCAGCCGGCCGGGTGCCTTGGACAGGGCCGACAGCGCCGTGCGCACCTGCGGTGAGCTCGGTTCGTGGACCCCCCTGTGGCCAGCGGGCCGTCCCGGCTCCCGGTCCTCGCCGTCGGGCGCCCCCGTGCCGACCGTCCGCACCGCGTGCGACAGGGCTCCGCCGAAGAAGACGAGCGAGACCATCCCGTGGTCGAGCGCCTCCGGTACGAAGCGCTGCACGATGACGTCGCCAAGATGGGCGAGGTGCTGCGCGTGCTCGACGGCCCGCGCGCTCGACAGCCGGGCGCGGACGGTGGTGCCGGCGCCCCCGCCGACCGCCGGCCCGACGACGACCTCGTCCCACCCGCACTCCTCCAGCTGCTCCTCGACGTCGAGCGACCCGCCGGGGATCAGCGTCGTCGGGACCGTCGCCACCCCGTGGGCGGCGAGCTCGACGAGGTAGCCTTTGTGGGAGTTCCACCGGATCACGTCCGCCGGGTTGACGATGTGGGTCACCGTGTCGACGTGGGCGACCCACGTCCGGAAGGCGGTGAGCCGCTCGACGTGGTCCCAGGGCGAGCGGACGACCACCAGCTCGTATGCCGCCCAGTCCAGCTCCGCGTCCCACGGCACGACGTCGCCGCGCAGGCCGGCACGCTCGAGGCCCGCGGCGATGAGGGGGACCTCCGGGTCCCGCGCCGGAAGGCCGGCTGCCGTGGACGTGACGAGGGCGACCCCCTGCCGGTGGCTCACCACGCCGCGCCCGTCAGGTGGCGCGGACGAGGACAGTGCGCGCAGCCTTGTCGTGCAGGCCGCGGCCGTCCCGGTCCCAGACGAGGGCGGGGACGGCCAGGCACAGCAGGGCGGTCCGGAGCAGGACCTGCACGACGTTCGCGCGCCGCCCGTCCAGCGACATGACGCCCAGGCCGAGCAGCCGGTGGCCGACCGTGAAGCCGAGGGTGCCGACGAGCACGAGGTTCTCCAGCGCGAAGATCCCGAGCGCCGCGAAGCTGCCGGACCCCCCACGACCGAGGGTGACGCGGAAGAACGCGTAGGCCAGCAGCTGGCACATCGACCAGTCGACGATGATCGCCACCAGCCGCCGCCCGAACCCGGCGACGGACCCGGCGCCCGTGCGCGGCATACCGAGCCGTTGCTCCGGGTACTCGCTGCCGTCGGCGTCCCGGCCGGCGGGTGGCCCGCCCAGCCAGGAACCGACGTCCTTGCGATCCACCACCCCCGGAGCGTAGCGAGACGTAACACCGGTGAAACACCCGGGTCATGGCCGAGTAATGCGGCCGGACTAGTCTCCTTCCCGACGTGCCCGTCCCACACAGGAGGTTGGACTTGTTCAGCACAGCCGAGGATGCCCTTGCGTTCATCAAGGACGAGGACGTCAAGTTCGTCGACATCCGCTTCTGCGACCTGCCCGGCGTCATGCAGCACTTCAACGTGCCGGCCAAGACGGTGGACGAGGACTTCTTCGTCAACGGCCAGATGTTCGACGGCTCCTCGATCCGCGGGTTCCAGGCCATCCACGAGTCCGACATGAAGCTGATCCCCGACCCGACGACGGCCTACGTCGACCCCTTCCGGGTCGAGAAGACGCTGGTGATGAACTTCTCCATCGTCGACCCCTTCACCGACGAGCCCTACAGCCGCGACCCGCGCAACATCGCGAGCAAGGCCGAGGCCTACCTGAAGTCGACCGGGATCGCCGACACCGCGTACTTCGGCGCCGAGGCGGAGTTCTACATCTTCGATGACGTGCGCTTCGAGACCAAGGCGAACGCCAGCTACTACTTCATCGACTCCATCGAGGCCGCCTGGAACACCGGGCGCGAGGAGGCCGGCGGCAACCAGGGCTACAAGACCCGCTACAAGGGCGGGTACTTCCCGGTGCCCCCCGTCGACCACTTCTCCGACGTCCGGGACAAGATCTGCCTCAACCTCGACGCCGTCGGCATCGTCGTCGAGCGCTCCCACCACGAGGTCGGCACCGCCGGGCAGCAGGAGATCAACTACCGGTTCAACACGCTGCTGCAGTCCGGCGACGACATCATGAAGTTCAAGTACATCGTCAAGAACACCGTCTGGGCGATCGGCAAGACCGCGACGTTCATGCCGAAGCCGATCTTCGGTGACAACGGGTCGGGCATGCACACCCACCAGTCCCTCTGGAAGGACGGGGAGCCGCTGTTCTACGACGAGAGCGGCTACGGCGGCCTGTCCGACGTGGCCCGGTGGTACATCGGCGGCCTGCTGCGGCACGCGCCGTCGCTGCTGGCCTTCACCAACCCGACCGTCAACTCCTACCACCGCCTGGTCCCCGGCTACGAGGCACCGGTCAACCTCGTCTACTCCGCCCGGAACCGCTCGGCGTGCGTGCGCATCCCCATCACCGGCACCTCGCCCAAGGCCAAGCGGCTCGAGTTCCGGGTCCCCGACCCGTCCTGCAACCCCTACCTCGCGTTCGCGGCCCAGATGATGGCCGGGCTCGACGGCATCAAGAACCGCATCGAGCCTCCGGAGCCGGTCGACAAGGACCTCTACGAGCTGCCACCGGAGGAGCACGAGTCGATCGAGCAGGTGCCGGCCTCGCTCGGCGCGGTGCTCGAGTCCCTCGAGCAGGACCACGACTACCTGCTGGAGGGTGACGTGTTCACCCAGGACCTCATCGAGGCCTGGATCGAGTGGAAGCGCAAGAACGAGATCGACCCGATCCGCTTCCGCCCGCACCCGCACGAGTTCGAGATGTACTTCGACATCTGATCCGCTTGGGCCCCTGACCTGCAGGAACGTCAGTCGACCACCTCCCTTGTCCTTGGGTTGTCCTCACGGGCTGCCAGCGCCAGCGCTACGGCAGCCCGTGAGGACTCGTCGCTGTCTGGCCACAGGTGCCCGTACGTGTTGAGCGTGGTCATCGCGCTCGCGTGTCTCAGCCTCGCCTGAACGACCTTGACGTCCAGCCCCGCGGCGATCAGCAGCGAGGCGAAGTAGTGCCGCAGGTCGTGGAACCGGAACCCCCCGGGCAGCCCCTCCACACTCCCCCGCACGTCGCGCATGGCTCGCTCGACGGCCCACGGGGTAGTCGCCCGCATGATCGCGTCGGTTACCAGCACGCCGGCGCCTGTGCGGGCCACCGCCGCCGAGAGCATGAGCGCCAGCTCGGCCGGGATCGGCACGGGTGTCCTGGCGGTATCCGACTTCAGCGGCCGGGCCGGGTACTGGATCGCAGGCGACACGATCCCACGCATGAAGTCGACGTCGGACACCCGCAGGGCTGCCGCCTCCGAGAGCCGTAGACCGACGAACGCGCCGAGCAGGACCGCCGGCCGCAGCCCCTCGGGGAAGGCGCCGTACAGCTGCCACACCTGCTCCGTCGTGGCTACGTAGGGCCGCTGGCCACCCGTCCGTGGCGCCGTCTTCCTCGAGCATGGCGAGCGCGGGATTATGCCGTCAGCGACGGCGTCCCCCATCACCTGAGCAAAGCGTCGATAGGTCGCGTAGACGTAGGAGTCGGCATACCCTTCGGCCTTGAGCCGAGCCGTCCAGGCGTTGACCGTCGAGGGTCGCACGCTAGACAGCGGCATCGACCCGAACTCCTGCCGGATGAGCCGAAGGTGTACGCCGGCCTGGCGGACCGTGAGTGGCGAGCGTGAGGCGTACCCGGCCATCCACGTGTCGCACCACTGCCCGACCGTCTGGCGTGCGGTTCGCGGCTCCACGTGGGTACCGGCGACCAGGGCCGCCGTCTGCTCATCGAGCCACCGCTGCGCGTCCACCTTCCGATCGAACCGCCGCGCGTGCTGCTTGCCCGCCGAGTCGTAGTAGCGGGCCTGCCAGCGTCCGCTGGGCTGCTTCTTGATGCTGGCCATGTCACGCCTTCTTCTTGCCGGGTGTTGTCGAGGGGAGGAGGCCGGCAGCGCGGGCTTGCTCGACCCGCCTTGCCGCCGTGCGGTCGCTTCCGTAGCCCATGAGGGTTCGAATCGATTCGACTGGCCGCCCTTCGACGTGTTCGCGGTACAGCTTCGCCACCTGCTCGAGCTCTGCCTTTGTCGTGCCCCGTCGTGGCGCCTTCACTGCCAAGTCTGCGGCGTTCACCGCCGCCCAGAACTCCCGCTCGTCGTGAATCGAATCGGACGTCGTGACGTTCGTGACCGGGTCGTAGGTGGAGCGCATAGCGGTGCTGGCGAACACTGACACACACATCGCATCCAACGAGAGCGAGTGCAAGTCCGACGTGCGGACGGCTCGACCGCCGGGCTTCATCACCGCGTGGACCTCCACGCACTGCGGGCGCCCTTCTATGACTTGGAACCTGACCAGGAGATCCGGATCGCCCCTGTCGCCCTCCATCGTGACGGTGATCTCCGCGGGCATCGCGTAGTCCCCGGTCCGGAAGTAGCGCAAGTTGTGGTTCGTCGTCAGCTTTCCGGACCATCCCATGAAAAACGCCTCCAGACCTCGCTAAAACACCATGCTGTTCTGTCAGGGAAAAACTCTCGCCGTCCATGCCATTCTGTCAACTGTCACCGCAAACGGGGGTGCTACGGTGCGGGGCCTGCATCCCGATGACGGCTGCAACTTCGGTCATCCAGCTGGTGGAGTGCCGCCTTGGTCCTCATCCAGCTGCCTCTGTCGGGCAAGGCGCAGCAGTCGCCGGCAGTTCACGACTCCGATGCCCGTTCGGCTTGTGATGTCCCCGAGAGGCACCCGGTCGTCGATCAGCCGGGCGAGGGCACTTCCTGCTTGCGCTTCCGCGCCCCTAAGTTCCGCCCGGGCCGACTGGGCTCGCGGCCACGCCGCCGCGGCGACGGCGATTGCCTCGGCGGTCCGTTCCTCCCTCGCGTTGTCGGCCACCATCCGCGCTAGTCGCGCCTCACGCCCCCGCCGCCGAGCGAGGTGATTTCTTCTACTGCTGCTGACCATGTCTGGCTCCTCGATCGTCCATCAAGGCGCACCCCGCGCCTACCCCTGTAAGCACCGCGACCCCCTCCGGTTCGACACCAAAAGCGCCACCAATTTTCGAGAGGCCCACAGAACCCAGAAGCGCACGTGTCGCGCAAACGAACCGCCAACATCCCGGTCACACCTTTTGCATCATCGGCTCCAAGGCCGCCTATCGCGTCTGAGTTGACATCCGCCGGGCGCGATCGGGGCGTATTCGGGGGCACTGCTCCTGGAGAATCCGCGGTCAAGTGCGACGCTCTCGGTCTGTTACCTTGACAGCGACATTGTCGTGTTTAAGTGGACGACCTAGGGAGTGGCTTGAACCAGGTTCCGGGTTCCGCGGGTCTCATCCTTGTCGACGGGGTCGTGCATCTCGACGCGGAGACGGCGGTGTTCGAGGCGATGCTGCAAGGGTGGTCGACCCAGCAGAAGTCGCGCATGCTCGGCGCCTCGACGATCGCCTCACGGATCCGGCTGCTGCGCCGGTTCACCGAGTTTGCCGAGTCGTTCCCGTGGGCCTGGGGCCCGGGTGACGTCGAGGACTTCACGGTGTCGCTCACCTCGGGGACGTCCCGGATGGCGCCCTCGACGGTCCGCGGCTACCACCTGACGTTGCGGATGTTCTGCGACTACCTGACCGACACCCGCTACGACTGGCCGAGGCAGTGCCGCGACCGGTTCGGGCAGGTTCCGTCGCAGGTGTGCCACGAGTGGAACACGGTCGCGCACCTGAACGCGTACGAGGGCCGGCCGGCCCGGCGGCCGCTGACCTACGACGAGCTGCAGGTCCTGTTCGACTACCTCGACGACCGCGTCGAACGGGTCGCCGGGTCCGGCCGCAAGGGCGCCCTCGCCGCGTTGCGCGACGCTCAGATGGTCAAGACCGCGTACGCGTTCGGGCTGCGCCGCAACGAGCTGTGCCGCCTCGACGTGGCCGACCTGCGACCCAACCCGCACGTTCCCGACTGGGGGACCTACGGCTCGGTCCACGTGCGTTACGGCAAGGCCGTCCGTGGCGGGGTACCCCGCCGGCGCACCGTTCTGGCGGTCCCGGAGTTCGACTGGGTCATCACCGGGCTGCGGCAGTGGGTCGAGCAGGCCCGCCCAATCCTGGATGTCGGGGACCACCCCGCACTGTGGGTCACCGAACGGGTGAGCCGGGTCTCTTCAAAGCACCTGGACAAGCGGTTCTCCTGGCTGCGCGAGCAGGCAGGGCTCGATCCGGCGCTGACGCTGCACTGTCTGCGCCACTCCTACGTCACCCACCTGGTCGAGTTCGGCTACCCCGAACGGTTCGTCCAGGAACAGGTTGGGCATTATGCGGGTGATCGGTGTCAAGTCGATCGGCTGATTGGGCGGCAGGCGGGTCATGACGCGGTGTCGTCGAGCCGGGCGAGCAGCACATCGAAGACCTTCTGCCGACCGAGCTGGCCCTTGTCTGCGGCGTCGTCGCGCTGTCGTTGCAGGGTGGGCCGGAAGTCGATGGTGGTCTGGAAGAACGTGCACGACTCGCAGATGGACTCGAAGTGACAGTCCAGGCCGACCGGTCGGGCGCAGTAGCCGTTGCCGAGCATCCGCTGGTGCATCTCACGGCGGAGTTTGAGCATCTCGGCTCCCTCGGCGTCGGCGGGCAGCTTTCGGGGCTGGTCGTACAGGGCTTCGACTTGTTCGCTGACGGAGAAATACTCGTCGGCGACCTTCCGATCGGCGATCCGGGCATACACGAGGGTCATCCGCAACGATCGGTGTCCGAGCAGCGCGGCGAGGGCTTCCAGGGACATGCCCCGGTTGAAACTGGTGAACGGCGTTATTGGAACGTGTCGAATGCTTGGCTGTGGTCGTGGTCATTGGCGGGCTTTGACGTCGTCGACGGGCTCGGCTCGGTGGTCTCGGGCTGTGTCGGCCGCGTAGC
>JAABUR0100010636.1_pt1 | contig 10033 bp, 7 predicted proteins | sample 5560091 | NCBI WGS metagenome assembly JAABUR01 (sample SAMN10711879, study PRJNA513375) | rock metagenome | isolation source: Antarctica rocks | place: Antarctica: Victoria Land, University Valley sud
TTCTGGTCGAGGTCCCAGTCGTGCAGGATATGCCCCATGATCAGCACGTCCGCCGTCGGCAGCGGGTCGTGGAAGAAGTCGCCGGGGTAGAAGCGCAGGCGATCGGCAAGGCCATGCTCGGAGACGTAGTCGTTGAAGACGGGCCCCACGGCCGGCAGGTCGAAGCCGCCTCCGATCACGTGGTCGTGGGCCAGCGCCACTTGCACGGGGATGGCCCCCTGGGCGGCCCCGATATCGACGAACGTCCGGTAGTCGGCCCAGGGGAACTTCGCGGCGATGGCCATGGCGGCCGGGAGGCTATGCCCGGTCATCGCCCGGAGGAATTCACGCAAGCGGTCCGGGTCGGCGTAAAGGGCCGAGAAGAGGTCGCCGCCCGTCTGCCCCGCCTCGGACTGCGGTTTCCCCGTGCGCAGGGCCTCGCTGAGCCGCCCCCAGGAGGACCAGAGCCGCGTGTTGGCCATCTCCATGATGCCGCCGACATACGTCGGCTTGGCCCGATCGAGGTAGAGGTCGGCGTCGGGGCTGTTCCGGTAGACCTCCCCCTCTCGCTCCAGGGTGCCCAGCGCGACCAGGGCGTCGAGGAAATCAAGGGCTCCGCGCCGGTGCAGTCCCAGGCGCTCCGAGAGCCGCTCGACGTCTGACGGTCCCCCGGCGAGCTCGGTGAAGAGACCGAACTCGACGGCGCTGAGTAGCACCTTGGAGCCCCAGAAGCCCAGGCCGAGTTGCATGATCCGATCGGGCGTGGCGACCTCGTTCATGGCGACTCTCGCACTCCAAGAGTTTGACTCAAGGCGGTCCGATCCGCCTGCGGTCGGTACGATACCCGAACCGTTGCGGCCGATCGATGGGGATTGCGGACCGTGCGAAGGCTCGACGATGTGGGGCGTCGAGACGACCTGGCGAGCGAGGACAGATCGGCGATATCAGCGGCGGGTCCGGGCACGAATCTGGTCGCGGAGGCGAGCGGCACGCTCGTAGTCCTCATGAGCGACGGCCTCGTCGAGCTGCTCGCGGAGTGTCTTCTCGACCGCGAAGTTCTTGCGGATCTCGTTCTCGAGGATCCGGAGCTGCTCGATCAGCGGCTCGTTGGGGGTCTCGTCCCGGTCGTGCTCGGCCGCCCAGGAGCCCTGGTGGGCCAGGATGCGCTCGATCCCCTCGCGGACCACGTCGATCGCTTCCTCGGGCTTCCGCCTCTCGAGCGACTGCGCCGCCGCGGCCTGCGTGCGATGGAACAAGACCAGGCCGCGGAACCGCTCGTGCGAGGCGATGTACTCCGCATCCGCCCCGTGCCGGCAGACGAAATCCATCAGCGCCAGCGTGTGATCGGCGTCGAGGAGGGCCCTGTCGTATTTCTGCAGCGAGAGCCACGAGACGCGGCGATGGTAGAACTGCACGAACTCGCGGTCCGCCTCGATGCTATGCTCGGCCGACATCGACCACGAGGGGGACTTCCCTCCCGCCACCTGCCCACGACCGGCGGCGCGGTATCGGAGGTAATCCAGGTAGGTCACGAACCCGTGCGGCCGAGTCCCGTCGGGCCTCCCGCTCACCTCCAGCTGGAGCAAACCGAGCTCGACGCGGATCTGGAGCAACGCCCTGCCATCCTTGGCACGGACCTCGCGCGCGATCACGTCGCCCGGCTCGGGATCGAAGGGCCAACCCTGAATCGCCTCGTCGATGTCGCGGCGCATCGCCTTCTCCAGAAGAGGGCCAGGAGGCGATCCCCCCCCTCAACTTGATGATAACAGACAATCCATGAGTCGCCTATCGCCCCTCGTTGACTCCACGCCACGCTCGATTCCCGAAGCGAGGAAAGGCGAGAGTGGCCGTGCGGGAGGCCCCCGAAACTCGAGTGCGTCAGGTCCGCAGGGCGTCGTACCACCCTTGCAAACTCGCCGGGTTCACCACGCCCGCCGCCTCGGTGCGCAACGCCTGGAGGTGGCGGCAGGGCCCCTTGCGCAGGCCTCCCGAGAAGTGGTGCGAGCAGGTACATTTGCCGCGGAGCATCCGGCCGTCGGCGTCGAGGAGGAGCGAAACCGGGCGTTCGGGAATGTTCCCCTCGAGGACGCGCAGGCCGTCTTGCCGACGTTCGTCCCGGGTCAGGTGGACCTTGCGCCCGGCCACGAGCGCCCTGGCCGCGACGGTCTCGGGGGCCTCGGGGCCGATCTGATCGAGCGAGAGGGCCACGGGCATGATCTGCCGCCAGCGGTACAGGCCGGCGTGCAGGTCGTGGATGAGCAACCCGAGGGAGGCCAGGCGGTTCAAACCCGCGGCGACGAATGGGGCGGCGGCGCCGGTCCTGGCGCGGACCTCCTCGAACGCCTGCGCCGACTTCGCTCGGAAGGTCGCGGCGATGTCGCCGAGGAGCTCCTCGCTCGGCTCGCCGGGGGGGGCGATCTGATCGAGCGACGCGGAGCCGGTCCAATCGTTTGCCGTCCAGCCGGAGAGGCCCAGGAGTAGGCGCATCTCGCCCATCCGGATCGACCAGAAACTCGGCAGGCCGGTGCCGAGCAGATAGACCTCGGCCCCGTCGAGGGACGGCAGCAGCCTCGCCAGGAGCCGAAGCCGATCGCGGCCCCAGGTCCGGATGGTCTCCGACCTCGGACCTTCGTAGGGAGTGCCATGGAGCACGATCCGCCGCTCCCAGGGTTCGAGCACGATCGTCACCGGCCTGCCCGGCTCGAGCTCGAAGCGGACCGCCCGCGGGCTCCGCGCCGCCCGATGCCGCTTCAGGAAGGCCAGGACGTTGTACAGGCCCTCGCGGCTGATGGCGACCCGACGGCAGGGAAGGCTCATCGCGGCCTGCATCTGCATGAATCCGCGCAGCCAGGGCGCCGGCAGGTCGATCTTCTCCTCGCGGTATCCGGCACCCTCGCCCGCCCGGACCTCGAAGCCGGATGGGTCGACCCGGAACCGCGTCTCGCGATAGCTCCGAAGCTTCTGGAAGTGCTCGTAGAGCGTCCAGGAGTAGTCGACGTTCGTCGTCCCCAGGGAGACGTCGCGCTCGGCGGAAAAGGCGTCCCGGTCGACGGTCAGGCAGCCGTAGCTGCTCTCGTCGGCGCTGAAGCATTCGAAGAAGAGGACGTCGGGCGCCACGGTGATCACCGGATCGCACGGCATCAGGAGCCGCCAGAGTTCCGGATCGTGCTTGCTGAGGTGATTCGCGTATCTCTCGCGCGCCTTCCAGTAGAGGTTGCGCATCAGCCGGAAGCGGCGATCGAAGCCCTCGGGGAAGGGGTCGGGGAGTTCCGGCATCGCTTCGACGATCGCCGTCCTCGCCTGCTCGACGACGGCCTGGCGAAGCTCGCCCAGACGTCTTTTCTGCTCCGCGGCGTAGGCTTCGTAGGCCGATTTGTCCCCGGGCACGAAGCGCAGGTCGCTGACGACGATGTCGTGCAGGGCGCCCATGGCCTCGCGGAACCGGACGGGATGGCGGAGCGTGCCGTCGAAGGCGACGCGGTCGCGCCGGAGGTTCGGCGCCAGCGAGACGGCCAGCCCGTCCCGTCCCGAGACGATCGCGCTCCGGCCGCGATAGGCCAGGGTCAGGTTCATCGCCGCTCCCCGTGATCCGTCGACGTCGTCACGCCCATTGCAACTCCGGGAAGGCGGCGTGGACAATCGGCGCCGCGTCGGGCTGGCGATCGACGAGCTGCACCAGGGCGGTCAGCCCGGCCCGCCATTCCGGCCCGCGGACCGAGCGCAGGGCGACGGCCAGGATCGGCAGGACCTCGCCGAGGTCTCGCGGTCGTGCGTCGAGCCGGCGGAGCAACTGACGGACGACCATCGGCTTCGCGCGACCCCCGCGATGGATGTTGAGCAGGACCGAAGCCCAGAGGAGGCGGAGTCGTTCGGGATCGAGGGCCAAAGGCGACATCCCTCCCAGGTCGTGCCCGGCCAGGCGCCCTTCCAGGTCGGCGACGAGGGCGAGTCGGACGTCATCATACGGCGACTCCATCAGGCGCTGCCAGAGCGCCACGTCGTCGCGCGTCCGAGGCTCATCGCGCAGCCAGGCCCACCCCTCGGCACGGACGTCACGATGGCGACTGTCGAGATAGCTGAGGACCCAGTCGGGGTGGAAACCGGGCGCCTCCGCCAGGACGCCCCGCGCCCAGCGGACGATCTCCGCGCGGATCGGCTCGGACTCGGCCTCGACCAGGCCGAGCAGCAGGAGGCACTCCTCCTCCCCGCGCGGCACCCGGCCCCGCAAGAACCTGAGGCCCAGGCGGGCCATCGGCAGAGGCCGGCTCGACGCCATCCGCACGGCCTGCGCCAGAGTGAGGGTCTCGGGCCGGAGGTGCCGTTCCATCAAAGCGAAGATCAGCTCCAGCGCGGCCGGATTCGGCGTCTCGGCGAGTTCGAGCCAGCGGTCGGCACTCAAGTCGTCGAGCCCCGGGGCGCTTCTGAGCAACTCGGCCGCCAGGTCGACCACCTCGGTGTCCTCGTGCCCGAGCCATCCGAGCAGCTCGTCCAGCGACACGGCGGCCGCGAGGTCGCTCCGGACCACTCGTGCCGCCCACTGCCGGACCGGGCGGCAACCGCCTCGAACCATCAGGTCGACCACCGCGCGTGGGGCCCGTTTCCAGAGCGGCTTATACATCGGCGCCGGGGCCAGATCGGACATCGTGCGGCCCTCGGCGGGCCACCAACCATCCGGCCGCGCGACCAGGTCCGGACTGTGGTGGAAGAGGATGTGGACCAGGCCCCAGTTGTCGAGCAATGCCAGGGCGTCGGCGACGTCGTCATCCCGGTACAGGAGGAGGGCCTCGGAAACCGCGGCGACGTACCGCTCGGGGGCTCGCCTGCCGAGCTTCCGGAAATAGCGCCAGGAGCGGCGGCGCAGGTAGTTCCGCGTGGCGGTCGAGAAGAGCCGGAATCGTTCGAGGCGCAGCCGATGAGCCTCGGGAATCTCCACGGTGTTGCGGAAGTCGTTCGGGTCGAGCTTCAGCCTGGTCACCCAGTCGGGGGCCAGGATCGACTTGTAGCGACCGGTCATGGGGCTCCAGGAGGTGAAGTCGGGCGTCTCCCGCAACCTCCCGCGTGGCATGACGCTCGCCCGCGAAGTCCCGACGACCGACTCGGTCCAGATGCCCACGACGTGGAGACGGCCTTGCCAGTTCGTCCAGAGATTGACGGAGTCGAAGCCGCGTGCCAGCCAGGCTGCGCTCAACGCGTCGGCCTGCGCGCGGTCGGGCACGACCTGCGACTCGTAGTGCCTCCTTGTCCTGCGGACGCGCCTCACCGAGCGGTCGAAGAGGACGAGGAATCGCGCCATGACCTCGTCGTCCTCGGCGCCCTCGGCCAGCTTGAACAGCCGCTTGACGAGCGTCTCGTGCCGGTAGGCGTTGGGCGGGCGTTCCAGATAGGCGAACACGAGCCGACGGGATGCCGACCGAGAGTCGGCGTACCAGCGCGCGGCGAACGCCCCCAGGGCGTCGGCGTCGGAGATCGCTCGCAGCTCGTTGACAAATGCGGGGTCGCCACGTTCGAGGAGCTCGTGGACGACCAGCCAGCTCCCCTCGCCGTTGCCTTGTGCCTGTCCTTGTCCCACGCAGACCTCCCCGCCTCGGCTCGGCCCCGCCCGGCCACCATGGTCGCTCTTGCCTGGAGGCTAGGGCCTCGGCGGGCGTCCGTCAAGGGATGGCACGGGTCATTCGTCGGGAGTCGGCAGGGCGGTTGTGTTCGGATTCTTCTGCCGGATCGGTGGCTTGCCCGATGCGGGCTCGAACTGCCTGATCAACTCGTCGATCCGAGCGGTGGCCGCGGCGAAGCCCCGGGCCGCGTCGTGCGTGCTGTTGCGCAACGCACTCTGGATGGCCAGGGCATGCGTAGACTCGGGGGGCGCGATGTCCCGATCGTCTCCCATACTGGCCACGGTCCGCTGGGCCACCCCCTTGGCGAAGCCGTGCAACCGGCCCGCGTTTTCGCCGCAGAGCTGGGCGACCTTGAGATATTCCTCCAGTTGCGCCCACGTCTCATCGTCGAAGCGAAGCTTCATGATCGCCGCCTCCGGCCGTCTCTGATCGCGGGGCACGGCACGGTCGCCGTGGTATCACCCGCCCATCCCCTCCGTCGCGTCTCCAAAACCCTGGAGCCGATTATCGGCCCTTACCGATGCTATCGTTGATCTCCTTATCTTCGAGACATTCCAAACTCTCGGCAGACCGCGACACGTCGTCCGCGTCGAGAGCTGGCCGGGATTCCACCCCCATGAAACTTCGCCTCAGTCCGAGCTCGACATGCTGCCTGGTCGCGGTGCTGGCGACCTCGCTCGCCCTTGCGGCCCTCGCCACGCCCGCACGAGCCCAGGGGGGGAGCCCCGGCCCCGGCCCCGGCACGCAAGGGGGGGGGCGGAGAGACGGACGCGATCGACAATCCACGCGGGTCTCTTGGTGACTCATTCGAGAGTCGGGGCCGGGCGACCGGCGGACCATCGGGGGGCGGCGGACTGGGGAAAGTTGGCACACCGGGGTCGCCCGAGCGGGACACATTTCCGGCATTGGGTGCCTCCGGAACCTCGGGATTCGACAACATGCCGGGCAACCAGGGGACTCCCATGGGAGGCCGCCTCGGCCCCTCGGGCCTCCGTGCGCCCGTCGCGAGCCTCCAACCTCCGTCATCGGGCCGTGGCCCCGGCCCCGAGACCAATCGCAGGCTCGAGCCGCCGGAAGTCAACCCGGGCCAGCTCGAGCAGCTCCAGAAGCTCCAGAGGCTCGAGTTGCCCCCGGGACCGGAAGATCCCGGCCCGCCGGACGGGCTGACCCTCGACGCCGCCATCGACATGCTGCGCGGCCGGAACCTCGAGCTGGTGGCCCTCAAATACGAGATCCCCAAAGCGGAGGCCGATATCCTCACCGCGGGCCTCAGGTCCAACCCGATCTTCTACGCCGACACCCAGTTCGTCCCCTATGGCGGCTTCTCCGACCGGCGGCCGGGGGGCCCCTTGCAGTATGACATCAACATCACCTACCCTCTCGACGTCACCCATAAGCGGAAGGCCCGCAAGGCGGTCGCCGAGGGGGCCAGGCGGGTCGTCGAGGCGCAGTTCCTGGATGCGGTCCGCTCCCGGATCGACGACCTCTACACGGCGTACGTCAACGTCCTCTCGGCGCGGGAGAATGTCCGGTACGTCCGGGCGTATCTCGACGAGATCGGCCGTGTCTTCGAACAGACCAAGGACACGCGGAAAGACGAGGAGTCGCACGACGACGCCCTCGACATGCTGCGTGGAGAGGTCAGGCAAGCGAAGTTCCAGGTGAACCAGGCCGCCCAGTTGCAGGTGAGGGCGAACCGGGCCCTGGCCCTGTTGCTCGACCTCCCGCCGGCGGACGCCCACACTCTACGCCTCCGCGGACTCTTACGCGACCTGAGCGAACTGCCGGGGACGACCGAGCAGCTCGTCGCGCACGCCTTGGCCGGACGCCCCGATCTCGCCGCCTACCGCCTGGGAGTCCAGAGAGCCGAGGCGGACGTCCGCCTGGCAACGGCCAATCGCCTCGCCGACGTCTACGTCCTCTACCAGCCTTATACTTTCCAGGACAACCGGCCCGAAGGCCTGAAGAGCCCGCACTCGTGGGCCCTGGGCGTGAACGTCCCGCTGCCGCTCTACAACCGCAACCAGGGGAACATCCAGCGGGCCAGGGTCAACGCCAAACAGACCGCCGCCGAACTGGTGGCGCTGGAACGCCAGGTGGTCTATGATGTGCACGAGGCCGTCGAGGAGTTCCAGATGACCCGCCTCGCCGTGCTCGAACTCGAGTGCCTGGTCCTGCCGGCGTCGCGCCGGGCTCGGGACGACGCTTACCGCGGTTTCCAGAAGGACCAGAAGGAAGTCAACGACTACATTGATAAGCAACGGGACCACGTCGAGAACATTCGCGAGTATCGAGACGCCCTGGTCGAGCACCGGCGCAGCATGCTCCACCTGAACACGGCCGTGGCCGCCCGCCTCCTCCCGTGAGGTTCACTCCCCGGGTTTTATAGCCGCATGTCCACCGTCGTCGGGGTCCAGTTCGAGCGGGTCGAGACCAACGGCGTCTCGCTTCACGTCGCCCGCGCGGGGCCGGAGGACGGCCCCCTCGTCATCCTTCTGCACGGATTCCCCGAGTTCTGGTACGGCTGGCGCTCTCAGATCGGCCCCCTGGCGGGAGCTGGCTATCGGGTCTGGGCCCCCGACCAGCGCGGCTACAACCTGAGCGACAAGCCGACGCCCGTCGCCGCGTACGCGCTCGACACGCTGACGGCGGACGTCATCGGCCTGATCGACGCGGCAGGACGGGAACGGGCCACGCTCATCGGCCACGATTGGGGCGGGATCGTCGCCTGGTGGGCGGCGCTCCGGCACCCGGATCGGCTGCAGCGGGTGGCCATCCTGAATGCCCCCCACCCCGCCGTGATGCGTCGGCACGTGATGCGGCACCCGAGCCAACTCCTCAAGAGCTGGTACATCCTCTTCTTCCAGCTACCACGGCTCCCCGAAGCGAGCTTGCGTCGGGGAAACTGGAACGGGTTGGAGCGCGCACTCCGGGAGACGAGCCGCCCGGGGATCTTCCCCGAGGCCGAGCTTGCGCTCTACCGGACTGCATGGTCGGAGCCGAAGGCTCTCACGTCGATGATCCACTGGTATCGCGCCCTGGTCCGCCACCAGCCTCGTCCGCCCGACGACCTTCGCGTCCGGATTCCGTCGTTGCTGATCTGGGGGGCGCGTGACCATTTCCTGAACCGCGAGCTGGCCACCTCCAGCGCGTCCCTGTGCGAGGACGGCCACCTCGAACTCATCGAGGAGGCCACCCACTGGGTGCAGCACGAGGAACCCGAACGGGTGAACCGGCTCCTGCTCAACTTCCTCCGGAGCCTCGAAGCCGCAGTAGACTCGGTGCGGGACGCGGGCGGGCGAGATCAGGGGGCAAGGCGGAGGGCGCGCGATGAGGTCATGGCACGCGTTTGCTCCTCGCCAGGAACGCCGGACAGGAAGATATGCCGACCAACCCGGCCGGCCGAATCACCCGCGAGTCTCGTGCCACCCGAGGGGGACCATCCAAGGGCCGGGAAGGTCGAACACGGAGCATTACGTCTTGCGCCGGTATTGGGCCGTCATGAAGTGATGCCAGTTGCCGTCATCGCCCAGGACCCGCGACGTGATGAGCCGGTGGTCGTCATCGACGAACTCGATGCAGTCTTGGTACTTCGCCGTCTTCTGATCGGTGAAGTCGGGGCCCTCGGCGTCCAGCGTGAGCACCTTCTCGGACGCGTCCAGGGAGCCGTTGTAGGCCCAAAGATGCGACATCTTGGAGGCGAGGAAGGTCCCCACGTAGCGATGGCTCCGCGGGTCGTATCCGAGCGTCATCATGGTCGATGCGGTGCCGCCGCCCGGCATCTCGCCCCCGCCCTCGGCGATGATCCATAGCCCACCGAGCGAGCGAACGACCTCGACCCCTCGGGATTTCATCGCCGGCTGATCTGGCCCCATGCGACATTCGGTCTCGCTGACCCATTCTCCGATGAGTTTGTCCAGCCAGCGGTGCTCTCGTTGCGGTTCCGCCATCATGGCTTCTCCCCCAAGTGGTCGGGTATGGAGCTTGTTTCGAAACCATGCCTTTCACTAGACCCGGGATGTCTGCGACCAGGCACCCGCTCCATACTTGTCGCGCCGCTCGATCCTCGATCACGGCCGCGACGCCGAGTCAAACGGATCATCGACATTCTGTAAACGCCCGTACACAATTTCCGAGCCAAAAAAGCATCGATATCGGCATGTTCGCATGCGAAAACCGAGCGGAGTACGAAGTTCGACCCGACGGTCGAGCAGGCCGGCTATTTAGCTGCGCCGCCTTCCCTGGTCTTGACGGCGAGCGGGAAACTCCATACATTCGTGGCTTCGCTCCGCGCGGGCCGGGCCCGACCGCGGATGGCCATCGCAATCTCTTGGCGACTCGAGTCTGTCTGAGGACACCAGGTTCATGCCTCGGAAAAAATTTGGTCGTAACCGGAAGAATCGTTGCCGGTTCTGCACCCCGGAAGGTTGCCCGCGTCCCGC
>JAABUR0100010637.1_pt1 | contig 10033 bp, 7 predicted proteins | sample 5560091 | NCBI WGS metagenome assembly JAABUR01 (sample SAMN10711879, study PRJNA513375) | rock metagenome | isolation source: Antarctica rocks | place: Antarctica: Victoria Land, University Valley sud
CCCCTACGAACTGGCGCCGCTCCGATGTCTTCCGGCTACGGCGCGAAGATGGCCCGGCCGACCCGGATCGACGTCGAGCCCTCCTCGATCGCGACCTCGAAGTCGTTCGTCATGCCCATCGAGAGCGTTCCAAGCGTCGCCTCGGGAAACCGTATCTGGAGTTCGTCCCGAAGTTGGCGAAGCGCAACGAACGTTGGGCGGGCCTCCTCGGCGGTCGGAACCAGCGGGGCGATCGTCATCAGGCCCCGCAGATCGAGAGTCGGTGCCGCCAGCAGTGCCTTGACGAGCGCGGGAGCTTCTTCGGGCGCACAGCCGGACTTCTGCTCCTCCCGGGCGACGTTGACCTGGAGCAGGACCGGCAATCGAACTCCGGCGGCGAGTTCGCCGCGGTCAGCCAGCTTCCGCGCCTCAGCTTCCAGAGCGTCGATCAGACCCGTACGATCGGCCGACTCGATCTCGTGGGCGATCTTCGCCGCCGCCCGCGCCTTGTTGGTCTGCAGCTGGCCGATGAGGTGCAGCCGGAACGGCAGACCGTCGAGCGCGGCGAACTTGCGGGTCGCGTCCTGGACCCGGTTCTCCCCGAAGTGGGTGAGCCCTAGGCGATGGGCGTCGGCGACGACCGTCTCGTCGACCGTCTTGCTGACGGCGACAAGGCGGATGGAGTCGACTTCCCGCCCGGCGCGTCGGGCGGCAGCTGCCATTCGCTCCCAGATCGACGTTATTCGATCCTCCAGGTCTGACACTGCTGGCTCCGTCCGTTCTGGATGTGGATGGGTTGGCACGACCGGGCGACGACGAGCCTGCCCTAATGGACGACGATGAACGCGCCGAATCGACCGGTCGTCGGACCTTGAGCTCGATGCGAGAACCAGTCGTCGGACGAACGCCAGGTACAGATCCCGCTGCGCTCGATGCTGGCCGGCCGAAGACCGGCGGCGAGCAGTCGGGACTCGTTCGCGATGACCGCGTCGAACTGCCAGCGACCATCCCGGCCTGGCCAGAATGCAGCCGGGTTGGCACCGGGCACCTGCCGCCACGATTCGATGACTTCTGAGCCGACCTCGTAGTGCTCTCCGGAGATGGCGGGCCCGAGGAAGGCGACGAGGTCTGCCGGGTCGCTGCCGTACCGCTCGGTCATGGCGACGACCGTCAGCCGGGCGATGTCGGCGACCGTGCCCCGCCACCCGGCGTGGGCGACGGCGACGGCACGCTGGACCGGGTCGGCCAGCAGGATCGGCAGGCAATCGGCGTGCAGGGAGAACAGTACCGGCCCCGCCGCCTGCGTCATCATCCCGTCGGCCAGCCCGAGGATCTCGGAGTCGGGCCGGGCGCCGCGACCCCGTTCGACCGATTCGACCGGGAGGACGGTGTTGCCATGAACCTGTCCGGTCGTCACGATCGCATCGGGGTCGATACCGTGCGGAGCGAGCCAGCGCTGCCGCATCGCCCAGGCGTCGGCCTGGTTCCGTCCACCGCTGTAGCTGACGTTGCCGCCGGCCAGGCCCATCCCGTCGATCCGCCGGCTGAAACCGTAGCTCAGCCAATCCTGACCCTCGAGGAGCCGGGATGTGACGGTCGGGAGCGTGGCCGAAGCACTGTTGGAACTCGTCATGACTGGCCTTCCCGGCGCCGGGCCTCGTCGAGGATGATCAGGTCGACGACCTGTTCGACCGGTGCGTGATCGTCGGTGAAGACCTCGCCGCCCGGATCGATGACACGGATGTTGCCGTTGGCGAGCGCCTCGCTGGCCGTGATCTGGAGCGGGGTTCCGGGCATCAGACCCGCTGCCGACGTCACCATCGCCCCGATCCCGTTGGCCGACATCGCGCCAACCAGCAACGTATTGTCGTACCGCGCCGTATCGATCGCATAGACATAAGGGAAGACGTCGTTCATCGTCGAGGCGATCGCATCGACCAGCCGGTAGTCAGTGTCGGTCCGGCCGACGTTGATCGCCGCCACGCCGCCGGAGCGGAGGTGATCGGCGATCTCGCCGAAGAACTCCGTGGTCGTGAGCTGGAACGGGATGTAGGGCTGGTGGTAGGCGTCGACCCCGATCAGGTCGTACCGTTGGTCGTTGGTGCGGAGGTAGTACCGGCCGTCCTCGATGTGGACATCGAGGCCCGGCGCTTCCTCGCTCATGTGGAAGTACTCGTCGCCGACCCGAGCGATCTCGGGGTCGATCTCGACGCCGTCGATCGGGATCGCTCCGTAGGCCGCCGTCAATTGCCGAGCGATCGTCCCGCCGGCTAGCCCGATCAGCATCGCGCTGTCCACTTGCGGCGCTCCGCCGGTCCCGCCGAGCAGCGGCGCCACCATGAAGTAATCCCATGGACCGCCAGTCAGGAGTCGATTTGGATTGTAGACCGAGTGGACAGCGTGGCCCTCGTTCAGGATCAGCGAGACGGTGCCGTCCTCCTCGACGACCTGAATGTAGTTGTACTCCGACTCCGTCTGGTAGAGCAGCGTCCCGAACTCGGCGGCCCGGACGTCACGCGACTCCCCGAACGTCGCCAGTAGGAGCATCGCAACGCCGACGATGGTTACCACCGTCGCCGGTCCGAACTGCCGCAGTGCGATCAGGCCGACCAAGGCTGGGACGAGCAGTAGCAGGGCCAGCACGACGAAGGTGCGAGCGGTGCCAAGGGTCGGAATCAACAGCAGGACCGGCAGGAAGCTGCCGGCGATCGAGCCGAGGGTCGAGATCGCGTAGAGGTTGCCGGCCGTCTTCCCCGAGCGGGCGAGGTCGACGACCAGCAGCCTGATCGCGTAGGGTGAGACGAAGCCCAGCAATGTGATCGGCACCCCGACGATGACCAGTGTCCCGAGCAGCGAGCCGTAGAAGGCGCCGACGGCGACGTCATGGAAGGCGCTGAGCGAGACGTCCAGCACCGGCCGGGCCAGCAGCGGGATGATCCCGGCGAACCCGGCGGCGACCCCGACGATCAGGAACAGGAGCGTCGCGGACGGACGCCGGTCGGCCACCTTGCCGCCAAGCCAGTAGCCGAGCGACAGGAACGCCAGGGTCAGACCGATGATGTTGGCCCAGATCAGCGTCGAGTCGCCGAAGTACGGCGCGACCAGCCGCGAGGCCGTAATCTCAATGCCGATGCTGCTGATGCCGCCGAGGAAGACCGTGGCGAGGATGAGTCGACGCAACGATGATGAGGTGGGCGAAGCCGGTCGGACCGCCTCCGGCCTGAAAATCTCGGCAGCGACCATCGTCCTCCGCCATCACTAGTGTTCGTGTCCGACTGTCGGGTTCGCATCCCACTGGGTTCAGGACATGCCCGTCATCACCGGTCCTGGGCGTCCGGCCAGTATACGAGTCGACGATGTGTGGTTGGGGTCCGACCCTGCACCCATGGACATCAGCGACACGCAATGATCGCCAAGAACTCGCGGCGGGATCGCCGCATTGGTCGCCTGACGCGCGACTCTGGTGTCACACCCGCGCCAACCGGTCGTTCCTCGCTCTATCCTGCCGTTGTCATTAGTTCGCATAAGTGAGGTTATCCGCATTGAGTTGGGATGGGCCGATCCGGGGGGCTCGGAGTCGTCGCAACCGCCCAGTTGGCGTGGACAGTCTCGAAACGGTTGGTCCGAGCCCCCTTTTCGGCAACGCCCTCCTGGGTCAGCCCTTTGCGCGATCCATCAATGTACTCGGAAGGCACGCCGTCGACGATCTCGACGGATGCACGTCCCCGAATGAAAAGCGCTCGTGCCGTGGCCGGGGGTGTCGCCGGTATCGATCGTCAGGGCCACATCCGGACGGTCCGAGAGCGCCCGCACCTTCGGAGAGGTCACCGCGGTACAGATAACGATCTCGTTACCGTTCCAGAAGAATCCAACAGGAATGACCCGGGGCAGACCGTCCGGTCCGTTGTAGGCGAGTCGCACCAATGACGCATCCTTGAGCAACTCCTGCGCGGCCGGCTCCTCGAGCTCGCCAGTAACCTTCTGTACATTCACGAAGCGCTCCTCCCTCGACGCCTTGTGTCGTCAGGATCGATGTCGCGCTGCCGACAAACGGCCGGACGCGTCGTCCCATCATTCAAGGCTGCCCATCCGGTCGTCGATGCCGTTTACCGGCCGGTTCGAGACGCTCCCAAGTGCTCTCCAAGGGAATCGAGCACGTCCTGCCAGCCGTCGTAGAAGTACCCATCGCCCCGCGTCCCCTCGACGCCGCGCAGATCGAACGTCATGCGCGTGCGTTCCCCGACCGGCTCGAGGGTGATCGTGACGACCGGCTGGTCATCGGGATCACCGTCCGGGTAGCCCCAGGTGAACACGAGGCGCTCGAACGGCACGACTTCGCGGTAGATGCCGCCGGTGACGACGCGGTCGCCGCTCGCGTCGTTCACCATCGTGTAGATGTAGCGGCCACCCACCCGTGCGTCGATCTCGACTGATTCGCGGGGCGTGCTCGTTGCGCGTGGATGCCACCACTGCGCCGCCGAGTCCGGATCTGTCCACGCCTGCCAGACGTCCTCGGGGGTCGCGTCGAAGGTGCGGGTGAGCGTGAAACCTTTGGACGAGTCGATCATTACTGGTCTCCTTCTCCTGGGTCATTGGTCCTGGAGTCATGCTCACGGCGGTCCCTGAGATGCTCGTCGAACAGGTCGAACCGCTCGGTCCATTCAGCGCGTTGCCGCGCGATCCACTCGGCCGCCTCATCGAGGCTGGCGGTCGCGAGCGAGCAGTCGTTCCACTGCCCTCTCCGGTCCCGTGCCACGAGTCCGGCCTTCTCCAGCACCGTGAGATGCTGAGAGACGGCGGGTCTGCTCATCGGGTAGTGCATCGCCAGATCACTGACGGTGAGGGGGCCGCTCCGAAGTCGCGTGAGGATGTCGCGGCGCGTCGGATCCGCCAATGCGGCGAATGCCACACTGAGCCGGTCCCGCGCAGCCATGTAATCACCTCCTTACCGTAAGCAACTGCTTACATGTTACTCGGTCGGATGTAACCGATCAAGGGGTCGCTCGTTCTCGCGTGCCGATCTGATGACTTCTGGTTCAGCGTTCGATCCATAGCAGAACGCTGCTCATATGGTGATCTCAGTGCCCGGTTGGCCGACAGGCTTCCAAACCATTAGACGACTTTCCCAAGCTAATGCAGGGCCGCCCTGTTCCGGATCCGGCGCCACGAGGGGCGATCGCTCCTCCGGCGTCCCTGCCTGCCCAAGCAACGTCCCGACCCGGATACGACCTGAGGCAAGCACGATCGATCCATCCTGGGAACGCCCACCGGCCTCCTGCACCAGGGTCAGCTCCAGTCCACCGTAGCCAGCGATGACGACGGGTTTGCCATCAAGTTCGATGACTGTGCCCAACTCTAGCCGGACCTCGTCCCTGATCTCAACTGCCCGAGACCGGTGAACCTGGATGGTCCGGGTCTGCCCATCCGATCCGACCAACGTGGTCCAGGCTCGCGGCCACGGCCACATCGCCCGCACCTGCGCCTCGAGCTCGACGGCGGGCCGCTTCCAGTCCAACCAGCCGTCAGCCTTGGTCATCGGCCGGGTCAACGTCGCGCCCACTGGTTGCGGAGTCGCTTCGATTCGACCGGTCAGCCACTTCGGGATCATTCCGGTCGCCAAATCGGCGCTGGCGACTGCCAGACGACTGGTGAGGCTCTCGGTCGTATCGCCGTCGATAATGTCAATTTTGCTGACACCGATGATTGGGCCGGTGTCCAGACCGGCCTCCATCTTCATCAGGGTCACGCCGGTCGTGGGCGCCCGATCGGCGATCGCGGCGGCGATGGGGTTCGCCCCACGGTAGGCCGGCAGGAGCGAAGCGTGGAGGTTCAGGCAGCCGAAGAGCGGGATCGCGAGCGTCTTCCCGCCGAAGATGACGCCGTAGGCCGCGACGACGAAGACATCAGCTTGGGCGTCGACCAGTGGCTGCCGAGCCGCCTCAATGCGCAGGCGCTCAGGCTGGTAGACCGCCAGACCGAGGTCGAGCCCGGCCTCCTTGACGGCTGGCATGACCAGCTTCCGCCCCCGGCCGGCCGGGCGGTCGGGCTGCGTGACGACCAGGCCGACGTCGAACCGGGCGTCGGCCGCCAGTGCGCGAAGCGCCGGAACCGCGAAGGCCGGCGTTCCGCAGTAGACCACCCGGATCGGCCGGTCCGCCGACCACTCGCTCACCTGTTGCGTCTGATCGTCCCGCATCGTCTCGACCCACTTCCGGGCGGCTAGTAGAATGCCGCGCGTGATAGCCAACCCCAGGACGCGGCCGCAACGCATCGTTCGATCCGGCGACCCCCTGCGGCTCGCGTTCCTAGGGATCGTCCTGGCCGCCTTCGCGGTCCGGCTGATCGGGCTGAACTGGGACGATGGCCAGCTGCTCCACCCCGATGAGTATCACGTCACCGAGGTCACCGTCGACCGCGTCCAGCTCCCGCTGCCGCCGGACTGGTCCAACCTGACCGACCCGGCGCTGAGTACGCTCAACCCGCGCTCCGACGGCGAGGACGGCAACCACCGCAGCTTCGCCTACGGGTCGCTGCCACTCTACGCGACGGACCTCGGCGCCGAAGGGCTCAACCGTCTGGCCGGCGTGCCGATCGCTGATCGGCTGATTCCTGGTAGCCCGGACCGCGACTGGCACAGCCTCGACCAGCTCTTCAAGGTCGGCCGGCTCATCAACATGATCCTCGATACCGTCGTCGTGGCGATGGTCTTCACGATTGCCAGGATGATCGGTGGCGCGGCGGCCGGGCTTGGGGCTGCCACCGTCTACGCCTTCGCCCCAGTCGTGATCCAGCTCGCCCATTTCTACACGACCGACAGCTGGCTGACCTTCGGCGCCGCGCTGACTCTGCTCGGCGCCATCCTCGCCGCGCGGAGCGGCCATCGCCGTCTCTTCATCCTGGCCGGGATGGCGGCGGGCTTCACCCTCTCGACCAAGCCGACCGGCATCGCCACCTTCGTGCTCGTCGGGCTGGCCATCCTCTACGATGCCTGGCTGCGGCACCGTTCCGGCCACAGTCCCGTCGCCGTGGCCGGAGCCGCCGCCGAGCGGTTCGCCCTGGCCGCCATCGCCGCGATCGTCGTCTTCGCCGTCTGCGAACCCTACGCCGTCCTCGACCCCACTTCGTATCTCGCCGATCTGCGCGAGCAGACCTCGATCCAGCGTGGCACGTTCGATGTTCCCTACACCCGCGTCTATATTGGGACGACGCCGATCCTGTACCAGGTTGAGCAACTCGTCCGCTGGGGCATGGGCCCCGTCGGCGGCCTGCTCGGCGTGGTCGGCACCGGGGTACTGGCCTGGCGAGCGTGGCGACACCGGGGAGCGGCGGAACTGATGACTCTGGGCTGGATCCTGATCTTCCTCACGACGCTCCTGCTCCCACAGACCAAGTTCCTGCGCTACGTCGCCCCGATGGTGCCCGCCCTCGCCGTCTCTGGTGGCTACCTGCTCAGCCGGCTCCTGCGCCTTCGGGTGCCTCGCTTCGGCCGGGCGGCGAAGCTGGCGATTTCGGCGGCGGCGATGGCCGGACTCGTCTTCTGGGTCTCGGCGACCTCATCGGTCTACGCCCACGAAAACACCCGGATCTCGGCGACGCAGTGGATCTACGACAATGTCCCGGCCGGGAGCGCCATCACGACCGAGGTCTGGGACCGCGGTGTCCCGCTCGACATGGGCCCGGTCCTCCGGGCCGACACGCTTCAATACGAGTGGCTCAGTCTCGATTCCTACCAGGACCGGCCGGTCTACGGCGACCTGGTCGCTATAGCTGACGTCCTCGACACCCAGCTCGTCACTCAACCCGGAGCGGCGGCGATCCGGGAGAGCGACTTCCCGGCGTCCGAGACCGCGCTGGCCGTCGCAATGCCGGACCTCGTGTCGATGGACGAGGCGACGCGTGCGGACCTGTCCTCCCGGCTGGTCCAGGCCAAGGACGGGTTCAGCGACACCAGCTACAACCTTCGCTACGCCACCGACGTCCTGATCGACGCGCTGACGAGCCCGGAGACCAGCGACCTCGCCGGCGCCTGGTCCGGTCTCGGGGCCGAAATCACGCTGTCCGGCTCGGAGGAGACCGCGACCGCCCTCTACACCCAGCTCACGCAGGCCGACTATTATGTCATTTCCTCCAACCGGATCACTGCGTCCGTTCCGCGGCTACCGTGGCGCTACCCGGTCCAGATCGGGTTCTTCGACGCACTGGAGTCCGGCCAGCTCGGCTACACCCAGGTCGCCGACTTCACCTCGCACCCTCGGTTCGCCGGCATCTCGATCGACGACGACGCGGCGGACGAGACCTGGATCAACTACGACCACCCCCACGTCGAGATCTACCAGAAGACGGGGCTAATCTCCCAGGGACAGTTCAACGACCTGCTCGCCGCCCAGCGCCTCCAGCCGGTCAGCCCGACCCGGACGCCGCCTGCGAACGACCTCATGCTCGATCGGCCCAACGGTGAGCTGCCCGTCGTCGCCGACGCCCGCTGGAGCGCCTCGCTGACCGATAACTCCGCCGTAGCACTGGCCGTCTGGGTGCTGCTGCTCGTCGTCCTCCAGGTCGCCGGTCTTCCGCTGGCCAGGCTGCTGCTCGGCAACCTGGCCGAGGGCGGCTGGGTGTTCTCCCGGTTGCTGATCACACTGGCCGCCGCGTTCGTCATCTGGATGGGCGCCAGCACGGGGCTGTTCCTGTTCCGGGCCGTCTGGTGCGCCCTGGCGGTGATCGTCATCGGCGGGCTGCTCTGGCTGATCCGCGCCCGCTGGGGCTCGGGAAGGCGCATCTTCGCGGTCTCGGCCGACCAGCGCCGGATCGCCGGGGTCGGCGAGATCGTCTTCTGGACCGTCTTCACGGTCTTCCTGATCTTCCGGTTCTACAACCCGGACTCATGGGAGGCGAACTGGGGCGGCGAGAAACCGATGGAGTTCGCCCACCTCAACGCGACCCTGCGCAGCGCCGGGTTCCCGCCCTACGACCCCTGGTTCAGCGGTGGCTACCTGAACTACTACTACTACGGCCTCTACGTCGTCGCCTTCCTGATCAAGCTGACCGGCATCCCGGCCGAGATCGCCTTCAACCTCGCCCAGCCGACCGTGATGGCCCTCCTTGGCTCGGCCGCCTACGGCGTCGCCGCCACGCTCGGGCGTGACCTCGGCCGCCGGTTCAACGCTGGCCGGGTCGCCACGCTGGCCGGCGGCCTGATGGGCGCCGTCCTGATGGTCGGTGTCGGCAACCTCGGCGGCTTCTTCAACCTGTTCGACGACCGGGTCGGCGGCTGGGCCGTCGTCTGGAACCCGAGCCGCGCTCTGGGAGGCAACTCGATTACCGAGTTCCCCTTCTTCACCGGCCTCTACGCCGACCTCCACGCCCACGGCATCGCCCTGCCCATCACCGTGCTGGTCATCGCGCTCTCCTACTCGCTCGCCAGTCAGCCCCGCTTGCTCAATCTGGCTCTGAGTACCGGTCGGGTCGGCCAGTGGCGGGTACTGCTCGCGGCGCGGGTCGTCGCGCTCGCTGTCGCCCTCGGCACGCTCTACATGACCAATGCCTGGGACATCGCGACCTACGTCCTCTTCGCCGCGGCCAGCGTCATACTCGCGACCCGGACGATGCCCAACCTGGTCGCCCGACTGGTCGCAACGGTCTCGCTATTGCTGGTCATCGGCGTCCTCGCCTTCGCCTCAGTCCTGCCCTTCTATCTGAAGTTCGTCACCCTCTTCAGCACCATCGGTCGGGTCAAGGAACCGACCGACTTCTGGCAGGAGATGCTGCACTTCGGCGGGCTGTTGGCGATCGTCATCGCCGGGATGACGGCGCTTCTCTGCGCCGGCGCCCGCGGCGGCTGGCGTGTCTGGCTCCAGCCGCTCCTGCCGGTCCTCGCGATCAGCTTACTGCTGGTCGTCGCGGCGATCCTGAATCGGCCGACCGATGAGGAGACGACGGGGCTCCAGATCGGCGACATCGTCATCCTCGGACTGATCGCGGTCCTGACGCTGCTCCTGTCGGCGGCGGCATGGTCGCGGGGCAACAGCCTCGGCGGTTCGGGCGCCATGATCAACGC
>JAABUR0100010638.1_pt1 | contig 10031 bp, 4 predicted proteins | sample 5560091 | NCBI WGS metagenome assembly JAABUR01 (sample SAMN10711879, study PRJNA513375) | rock metagenome | isolation source: Antarctica rocks | place: Antarctica: Victoria Land, University Valley sud
CTGGAGAAGTACGACATCCCCGACGGCGCCGAGATGAAGGTCGAGGACGGGCAGCACATCGGCCGCGGCACGATGCTCTGCGTGTGGGACCCGCACAAAGTCCCGATCCTCTCCGAGGTCAGCGGCAAGGTCCGCCACGAGGTCATCGTCGAGGACGAGACGATGCGGATCGAGATCGACCCGTCGGGGCACGCCCGCCGGACGATCGTGGAGCACGAGGGGGACCTGCACTCGCAGGTCCTCATCGAGGACGGCGAGGGGCACATCCTCGCCTGCTACGACATCCCCGAGGGGGCGGGCATCGAGGTCGCCGAGGGGCAGATGATCACCGCCGGCACCCTGCTGGCCAGGACCCCGCGCGAGGTCGGCGGCACGCAGGACATCACCGGCGGCCTGCCGCGCGTCACCGAGCTGTTCGAGGCCCGGCGCCCCGAGGAGCCGGCCGTCACCGCCGAGATCGACGACAACGTCGAGCTGCTCGACGAGGAGCGCCGCGACAGAGATGACGTCCAGAGGGCCGTCCATGAACCGCAACGGAGGGTCAATGGGCCCCATGATGTCCCACGTCGACCCGGGTCCCGACGCCGCCCGGGTGGGGCTAGCTCCTCGCATGCATGGCGGTTAATCTGGAGGCAGACCATCTCTTCCGGGCCGGGCCGATAGTCGATCCGAGCGACGGCGCTCGGATGCGGGCCGGGGCTGTAAACTCCCCCTCTCAGGCGACTCCCGACGATGAACGACGTCACCCGCATCCTCTCGGCGATCGAGCGGGGCGACCCCGAGGCCGCGGAGCGGCTCCTGCCGCTGGTCTACGACGAGCTGCGTAAGCTGGCCGCGCAGAAGCTCGCACAGGAGAAGCCAGGACAGACGCTCCAGGCCACCGCGCTGGTGCACGACGCCTACCTGAGGCTCGTGGATGGTGAGGTGGACCGACAATGGAACGGCCGTGGCCATTTCTTCGGGGCGGCCGCGGAGGCGATGCGGCGCATCCTCGTCGAGAACGCCCGACGCAAGGCCAGCGCCAAGCACGGCGAGGGCATGGAGCGGGTGGATCTCGACGCGATCGAGATCGCGGGCCCGGGGCGGTCCGACGACGTGATCGCCCTGGACGAGGCCCTTAGCCAGCTCGCCATGGACGACCCCCAAACGGCCGAACTCGTCAAGCTCCGGTACTTCGCCGGCCTGAGCAACAAGCAGGCGGCCGAACTGCTCGGCATCTCACCCCGGACCGCCGACTTCCGCTGGGCGTTCGCGCGGGCGTGGCTGTTCGAGAAGATCGGGGGGGAGTCGCCTGGACGCCAGGCCGATGGTCGCGATTCCGCGACGTCTTCCTGATCGCGTTGCGCAGTCGCGTCCCCGATTTCGCACTGTCCTACAGAGGGCCGGGGAGGGCCACTTCCGTGAAAGAGCGCGACATCTTCATCTCGGCGTTGCAGAGGGATGATCCCAAGGATCGTCGCGCCTACCTTGAGCGGGCTTGCGAGGGCGACGAGGGGATGCGTCAGCGCATCCAGGCCCTTTTCGGCGCCTTCGAGCAGGCCGGGAGTTTCCTGGGATCGCCCGCTCCCGCCCCGGAAGGGACCCTCGAACTGCCGCCCGCCGTCGAGGTCCCGGGCGCGGTCATCGGCCCGTACAAGCTCTTGCAGCAGATCGGCGAGGGGGGCATGGGCACGGTCTACATGGCCGAGCAGACCCGGCCCGTGCAGCGCAAGGTGGCCCTGAAGATCATCAAGGCCGGCATGGACTCGCGGCAGGTGCTCGCCCGGTTCGACGCCGAGCGGCAGGCGCTGGCCCTGATGGACCACCCCAACATCGCCAAGGTCCTCGACGCCGGCGCCACCGAGTCGGGCCGGCCCTACTTCGTCATGGAGCTGGTCAAGGGCGTCCCGATCACCGAGTACTGCGACCAGCGGCGGCTGACGCCCCGGCAGCGGCTGGAGCTGTTCCTGCCCGTCTGCCAGGCGGTGCAGCACGCCCACCAGAAGGGGGTCATCCACCGCGACCTCAAGCCCTCCAACGTCCTGGTCGCCGTCTACGACGGCCAGCCCGTGCCCAAGGTGATCGACTTCGGCATCGTTAAGGCGGCCGGCCCGAGGCTGACCGAGGCCACGCTGTTCACCGAGTTCGGCGCGATCATCGGCACGCTGGAGTACATGAGCCCGGAGCAGGCGGGGCTGGACCAGCTGGACGTCGACACTCGCAGCGACATCTACTCCCTCGGCGTGCTGCTGTACGAGCTTCTCACGGGCACGACGCCGCTGGACCGCGGGCGGATGAAGCAGGCGGCGCTCCTGGAGCTGCTGCGGCAGGTCCGGGAGGACGAGGCGCAACGGCCGAGCACGCGGCTCTCGACGACCGAAGGGCTGCCGTCGATCGCCGCATGCCGCCACACCGAGCCGCGGAGGCTGAGCGGGCTGGTGCGGGGCGAGCTGGACTGGATCGTGATGAAGGCGCTGGAGAAGGACCGCACGCGGCGGTACGAGACGGCCAACGGCCTCGCGGCGGACGTGAAGCGCTACCTGGACGACGATCCGGTGCAGGCGTGCCCGCCGTCGGCGACCTATCGGATGCGGAAGTTCGTGCGACGGAACAAGGCGCCCGCGCTGGCGGCGCTGCTGATCGTCGGGGCGCTGGTCGGCGGGATCATCGCCACGACGTGGCAGGCTCGCCGCGCCCTGGGGGCCGAGAAGGCGGCGCTCGCGGACCGCGACGCCAAGGGCCGGGCCCTGCGAGCCGAGCAGCAAGCCCGCCGGGACGCGGCCCGCGCCGGCGAGCAGGCCCTGGCGGCCTTGCGGGACATGACCGACGCCGCCGTGGCGCGACAGATCGCCGGCCAGGCGCGACTGACCGACCGGGACCGGGCGTTCCTCAAGCGGGTGCTCGCCCGCTACGAGGGCCTGGCCGCGACCCGGGGAGACGGCCCCGAGAGCCGTCGCCTCCGCGCCGAGGGCTCGTATCGGGTCGGGCACATCCGCTATGGACTGCAAGAATGGCGGGACGCCCTGCCGGCCTTCGAGCAGGCGCGGACGCTGTACCGGCAGTTGGCCGCGGACTTCCCCGCCGTCGCCGACTATCGCGTCGGGCTGGGGAGGAGTCACCTCTACGCGGGGGAGGCCCTGAAAGCGCTGGGCCGGCTGCCGGAGTCGGAGTCGGAGTTCCGCCTGTCCCTCGCCGAGTTCCATCGACTGGAGGCCATGTCTCCCGGCTCTCCCGGATATCGCGGCGGGATCGGGTGGAGCCGTGGCAACCTGGCCAATGTGCTGTTCAATCAGGGCCGATGGCCGGAGGCGGAGGCGGAATACCGTCGGGCCTTGGCCGACGACGAGCAACTGGCTGGGATAACCCCGAGCGATCCTGAACCCCGGCGACGACTCGTGAAGTGTCGCCTGAACCTGGGGGTACTGCTGGGGAGGCAGGGGAAACAGGCGGAGGAGGAGTCGGTGATCCGCCAGGCACTCTCCCTCCAGGAGAGGCTGAGAACCGACTTCCCCGACGAGCTCGAGTACCGCGGGGACCTGGTCGTGTGCCACCGCTTACTGGGCGGCCTGGCCGGTGCGCGGGGCGAGCCGGCGGAAGCGAAGGTGGAATATCGAGCGGCCCTGGCCATCCTTGACGCCATGGTGGCCGATTTCCCGGCCGTGCCCCGCAACCGTGAATACTTGGCTCGGACCCGTTTGGACCTTGGAAGCCTGCTCCTCGACTCGCTCAAGGATACGGCAGGCGCGGAGGAGGAATCCCGCCGGGCACTCGACCTCCTGCGGCCACTGGTGGCCGACTTCCCCGACGTGCCCCTCTATCGTGGTAGCCTGGCCCGGGCCTACTGCGGGCTCGGGGCGGCCCTCGAAGCACGGGCGTTGCCGGATCAGGCGATCACCGCCTATCGCCAGGCCGTCGAGTTGCGGGCCTGGCCCGGCGCCTACGACAAGCTCCTCGGGTTCCTGGCCAGGACGGGGCGTCTCGATGAGGCCGTCGCGGACTACGAGGCGCGGCTCCGCCGCAACCCGGATGACGCGCTCGCCCATTACCTGCTGGCCCTGGCCCACTTCCGGGAACGCCGGTGGGAGGGGGCCGCGGCCCACTTCTCCCGGGTGCTCGCCCTGAAGGCGACCTTCCCCGAGGTCCTGGACAAACGCGGCGCGGCGTACAGGGAGCTCGGCCGGTGGGCCGAGGCCGTCGCACGCTACCGCAAGGCCATCGAAATCGACCCGAAGGACTCGCTCGCGCACAACATGCTCGGCACCGCCCTGACAGGTCAAAACAAGCTGGACGAGGCCCTGGCTGCCCTCCGCAAGGCGATCGAACTCGACCCAAAATCCGCCAAGGCGCACATCAACCTGGGCAACGTCTACTACCTTCAAAAGAACCTGGACGAGGCGGTCGCCTGCTATCGCAAGGCCATCGAAATCGATCCCAAATCCGGCAACGCCCACTACGGCGTGGGCCTCGTCTTCAACGCCCAGGGGAAAGCGGACAAGGCCGTCGCCTGCTTCCGAAAGGCCATCGAAATCGACCCGAAATTCGCCCGGGCTCACGGCGCACTCGGCAACGCCCTGATGAAGCGGGGATGGGAGCTGGCCAACCATCAGGACCCGGAGCTCCGGGATCTCAAGCGGGCCGTCGAAGCGTGCAAGGAAGCCGTCGAACTCGCACCGCGGTCGGCCGCCGCCTGGCAGTATCTGGGATGGGTGCAGTACCGGGCGGGGGACGGCAAGGCCAGCATCGAGGCGTTGGAGAAGTCCTGCAAACTGCAAGCGGGCGGAACCGGGGACGCCGGCCAGTGGATCGTGCTCGCCCTGGTCCATGGGAAGCTGGCGGCCGACAAGGACCTCCCCGAGGAGGAACGGGCCCGGCACAAGACGGAGGCCCGCCGCTGGTACGACCAGGCGGCGAAAGAACTCGATGGCTGGGGGGGCACCGAAGGAGACAGCGTAAGGCAAGCCATCCTAGATCTTCGCCTGGAGGCCGCGGGCTTGTTGGGCATCCCGGTGAAGCCGCAGTAGACACGACGGCTGCGGACGCGGCCGATCGTTCCATTTCGGAGCAAAGCCGCCGGCGGGATCGTCACCGCCGAAGCGCGCCGCACGCCGGCCCGGCGCTCGGTCTGCGCGCCGGGAGGGTCCTCTTCATGAATGCAGACAGTCCCCTCAAGGAGATACCCCCATGTGGTCCCTGAAATCTCTCCGCCCGTCGAATGCCCGTGACCCGCACGCCACGGGCCGACAATGGCGGCGGCGTCCCGCCCTGCGAGGCCAGGTCGCCCGCCGGTGGTACCTCGAAGCGCTGGAGGATCGCTGCCTGCTCAGCTTCAGCCCGGCCGTGAGCTACCCCGTCGGCCCGTACCCCCAGGCCGTGGTGACGGCCGATTTCAACGGCGACGGCCGGGCCGACCTGGCGGCGGCGAACAGCGGGGACGGCACGGTCAGCCTCCTCCTGGGCACCGGCGACGGCTCCTTCCAGGCCGCCCGGACCTCGCCCGGGGGGGGGGCCATCGTGGCAGCCGGGGACTTCAACGGGGACGGCAACGCCGACCTCGTGGCGGGCGACTACACCAACACCTTCAGCATTCTCCTGGCGACGGGCGACGGCACGTTCGGCCCGCCCGTGCCGGTGGCGAGTACCACGCCGGTGGTGGGTACCGTCCGGGCCGCGGCCGTGGGGGATTTCGACGCCGACGGCCGGACCGACCTCGTCCTGACCGGGTGGTATAACATCAACGCGGGCGAGTCGCCGGACGGCGCCGGCTTCGTACAGGTGCTACGGGGCAACGGCGACGGCACGTTCGCCGTCACCTGGACCGACGGGGGCGTCGGGATGGACCCGGCCTCCGTCGCCCTGGCGGACCTGAACCGGGACGGCCACCTGGACGTCGTAGCCGGCGAAACCCATTACTCGGCGCAGGGCGTGTACGTCCTCCTGGGCAACGGAGACGGCTCCTGCCGGCCGGCGACCTGGTGGGAGACCGGGGCGGTGACCCCTCTGGCCGTCGCCGCCGCGGACTTCAACGGGGACGGCAAGCCCGACCTGGTGACGAACAACGGCGCCGGCCTCGCCATCCTGACCGGAAATGGTGACGGCACCTTCCAGGCCGCCCGGTACTCCCTCTCGGGCGGGTACGGGTTGGCAATCACCGACTTCGACGGGGACGGCAAACTCGACCTGGCGGGGGCCGGCCCCGATGGGGTCGGAGTCCAGCTGGGCAACGGTGACGGCACGCTGCGACCCCCGACCTTGTATACCACCGGCCTGGCCCCTCAGGCCGTGGCGGCGGCCGATTTCAACGGCGACGGCCGGCCGGACCTGGCGACGACAAACAACGGCTCCGGCAACGTCTCGATCCTCGTCAACGACGCGAACTGGCCCCCGCCGGGCGCCCCGTCGATCAGCGTCGCCGACGCGTTCGTCACCGAGGGCAACACCGGCACCCGGGCGATCACCTTCACCGTGCGCCTTTCGGCCGCCTTCAGCCAGGCCGTGACGGTCGACTACGCCACCGCCAACGGCACCGCCAGCGCCGGAAGCGACTACCAGGCCAGGGGCGGCACGCTGAGCTTCGCCCCCGGCCAGACCAGCATGTCGATCACCGTGCTGGTCTACGGCGACCGCCTCGGCGAGGACTACGAGACCTTCGTCCTCAACCTCGGCGGCGCGACCAACGCCATGATCTCCAACGGCCAGGGCGTGGCCACGATCGTGGACGACGAGCCGCGCATCAGCATCAGCGACGTGATCATGGCGGAGGGCCGGAAGGGACAGACGACCCTGTTCACCTTCACGGTCACGCTCTCGGCCGCCTACGACCAGGCGGTGACGACGTCGTTCCGCACCGCGGACGGCACCGCAAGGACGAGCGACGGGGACTATCTCGCCAGGTCCGGCACGCTCACCTTCGCCCCGGGCGAGACGACGAAGACCATCACGATCCAGGTGAACGGCGACAGCAGGAGGGAGGCGGACGAGACGTTCACCCTGGAGTTGTCCGGGGCCGGCGGCAACGCGTCGTTCCTGGACGCGGTCGGCCTCGGCACGATCGGGAACGACGACTCCGGCTCCGGGCTGATCACCGGCGTCAGTGGCAAGCGCAGCATCTTCGATGGCCGCAAGAAGCCACGGCGCTGACCGCGACGCGTCAGTCCACCCCCCTGAAGTTCATGTGCCGGGACCTACCGACTCTGTGGCCGCCTCCCTCCCCTCACAAAAGGACATCCCGATGCAAAGCATGCGCACGAGGACACGCCGACCGAACCTCGAATCCCTGGAAGACCGGTGCCTACTGAGCACGTTCGCGTCGTTCGATCTCGACGCCCCCGACCGCGGACCGTTCCCGAGCGACCGGTTCACCGTCCCCGACGCCAGCCAGCTCACAGGGCGTCGCGTCAACCTTCCGCTGCCGGACGCCGCCGCGCGGCCCTCGGACTTCGCCGACCTGAGCGTCCTCAACACGCTCGATGGCTTCAACGTGCAGCCCCGCCTGTCCGTCGCCTTCAGCGGTCCGATCGACGTCGCTACGATCACCAGCCGAACCGTCTTCCTGGTCAAACTCGGCGACGCGACCGCGCCGCGCGACCGCGGCGGCGACGTCGTCGGCATCAACCAGGTGGTCTGGGATGTCGCCACGAACACCCTGCACGTCGAATCCGACCAGCTGCTCGACCAGCATACGCGCTACGCCTTGGTCGTGACCCGAGGTGTCCGCGATGCGGACGGTCAGTCGGTCCGGCCGGACGCCGAGTTCTCGGACTTCCGACATCGGCTCAACTTCGGTCAGGCGGGCGACGCCGGCCTGAAGGCGTACCGCAAGGACATGCTCGCCGCCCTGGGGGCCGCCCGGAAGGCCGGGGTCGCTTCGCAGGACGTCGTGACGGCGAGCGTCTTCACCACCATGAGCGTGACGGCGACCCTGGAGAAGATGCGCGACCGGATCCACGCGGAGACCCCCGAGTCGGCCGACTTCCTCCTCGGACCGGGCGGCACGCGGACGGTCTTCGACCTCGGCGCCGTGGGCGGCATCACCTTCGGCCAGCAGACGCGGGTGACCGGGCCGCTGGCCCCCGCCCGCGTCCCCGTCGAACTCCTCCGGGCCGTCCCCGGCTCGGTGGGCTCGATCGCGTTCGGGAAGTACGAGTCGCCCAACTTTCTGGTCCACCCGGGCGAGTTCCTCCCGCCGGTCTCGACCCGGACCGGCACGCCGGTCGTCCAGGGGACGAACGACGTGTACTTCAACCTGTTCCTGCCGTCGGGGCAGGCCCCCGCGGGCGGGTGGCCGGTGGCGGTGTACGGCCACAGCACAAGCGCGCACAAGAACGAGGAGCCGCTCCGCGTGGCCGCGACGATGGCCTCCCGGGGGATGGCCACCATCGCCATCAACTTGGCCGGCAACGGCTTCGGCCCGCTGAGCACGCTGACCGTGACGCCGACCGCGGGTGCGACGGTCACCTTCGCGGCGGGCGGCCGGAGCGTCGATCAAAACGGGGATGGGGTGATCGGGGGCACGGAGGGGCAACTCGCGACCGGCTCTCACAGCATCCTCGCCGAGACCGACGCGATGCGCCAGACGGTGGCGGACCTGATGCAGTTGGTGCGGGTGATCCGGGTCGGAGTGGACGTGGACGGTAATGGGTCCCGCGATCTCGACCCCGGCCGGGTCTCCTACCTGGGGTTCTCACTCGGGGCGAGCTACGGCACCATGCTCGCGGCCGTCGAGCCGGACATCCGCTCGGCGGCGTTGAACGCACCGAGTGGATCGCGCATCGAGGCCGGCCGGCTGCGGGTAACCCAAGTCGGGTTCCGGCGGGCGGACGTGGGCGCGTCGCTCGCCGCCCGCAACCCGTCCCTCATCAACGGCCCGGGGATCACCGCGATCGGCGGCGTCGCCGTCGGCGGCCCGTTCTTCGACGAGAACATGCCGCTCTGGGACGGAATCCCATACGCGGTGCGGCTCGCGGACGGGACGACACGGGTGGTCCAAGGTCCGGTCCGCAACACCGTGGCCGGTGCGATGGCGATCCAGGAGGTGTTCGAGTGGGCGGAGTGGGCCTCCCAGGTCGCCAACCCGGTGGCCTTCGCCCCGTACCTCCGCAAGGATCCGCTACCGGGTGTCCCGGTCCGTCCCGTGCTGTTCCAGTTCTCCGCCGGGGACCAGACGGCCCCGAACCCGACGAACGCGGCCATCCTCCGGGCGGGTGACCTGGCCGACCGCGCCGTGATCTATCGGAACGACCTGGCGGTCGCCGAGAACCCGGCGGTGCCGAAGAACCAGCACCCGTTCCTGATTCGGATCGACAGCCCCGTTGCACTGGTGCGACAGGTCGCCTTCGGTGCGCAGGAGCAGATCGCGACATTCCTGTCCTCGGACGGCGCCGTGATGATCCGCCCAAATCCGGCCCGGTTCTTCGAAGACCTGACCGACCTGGCGCTGCTGGAGGGCCTGAACTACATCCCCTGAGTTGGGCACGATCCGCGCGGCGAGGATCGAGTCGGTATCAGCGAACAAACCGAAGAGGCAGGGCAAGACGCTCGGCGGTTGCCTGATCGACGTGCCCACCGGAGGGGTGATCACCCGGGGCCTTTCGATGCCCCACTCGCCGAGGTGGCATGACGGCCGCCTCTGGCTGCTGGAGTCGGGCACCGGCCGGCTGGTCGTGATGGCCGCGGCAGGCGGGCGGTGCGAGGCCGTGGCCGAGCTGCCCGGCTTCGCCCGCGGGCTGGCGGCGCACGGGCCGTACGCGTTCATAGGGCTGTCGAAGATCCGCGAGACCTCGGCGATGGACGGCGTGCCTCTGGCCGCCCGCCGCGGGGAGCTGAAGTGTGGGGTGGCGGCCGTCGACCTGCGGAGCGGACGGGTGGTCGGCCTGCTGGAGTTCCAGACGGCGGTCGAGGAGATCTTCGACGTGCAGCTGCTGGTCGGGGCGCGCTTCCCCGAGGTGATCGGCTTCCAGCAGGAGACGCTCAGCCACACGTTCGTCGTGCCCGACGCGGGGTCGCCGGCGCCCGGAGGCTCGGAGTCCTTGCCGGATTCGCCCCCGGCTCCGGCC
>JAABUR0100010639.1_pt1 | contig 10031 bp, 6 predicted proteins | sample 5560091 | NCBI WGS metagenome assembly JAABUR01 (sample SAMN10711879, study PRJNA513375) | rock metagenome | isolation source: Antarctica rocks | place: Antarctica: Victoria Land, University Valley sud
GAGCTTCGTGGCAAGGCACGCTTGAGGTAGACGCTGCATAATGAATATCCTCCCAAGAATAGCTACGGCGAGGTGCCGTAGGTTATGGGAGTCGGGATGCATTGTCTACATAACTGTCATTATGTCCAATAGTCATTGTCTGACGAACGAGACGTTGCAGTTATTTTGTCCTATTCAGAAGGAAGCCGTTTGGCTTCCTTCTGAATATCTTGATTGCTTTGACTACAGCAGCTTGCCTCATAGTTAAATCTGCACGGCACTTTATCTATAAACTATTTGATCGGGAAGCCACGCGGTGATATAAGTCGCGGTATGAACAGCACCACATTCAGAGCCTCAGTCCTCGCCGCCGCACTCATAGGCGTCTGCCTCGTGCTCATCCCTAGCCGCGCGGTTCAATCAGCGAACGACAACAAGGCTGCTACACAGGGCAGCCGAGACGCGGGCATTATCTTCGCCAAGAGTTGTACGACCTGTCACGGCAAAGACGGGCAAGCTAAAACGTTCAAGGCGAAGTTTAATCACGCGCGCGATCTGACCGACGCTAAGTGGCAAGCGGATGTTAGTGACGAGCACCTGTTCAATTCGATCACGAACGGGAAGGGCAAGATGCCAGCCTTCGGAAAGAAGTTTTCGTCGGCTGAGATAAACGGGCTGGTCGCTTACGTCCGGCACTTAAAGCAGTAGAGAGTTTGCCTCCGAAGCCTCCCTTGTCTGTAAACTGTTAAGTCTGCCTAGCAATATTTCATTCATGATCTTTTCAGCGCCTCTACACTAGGCTCAGTTATCCCTCTCGCCAGTAACCCTCTGCGGAAGCACTCAATCAGACAGCGGTAATTCCAAATGAAGATGCCGGTTGCTAAGATTAGATAGAGCCAAGCCATATAAGTCAGCACGACGATGGTGCGACTTTCGTCGTTATGAAAATAAAACCCCAGACCGAACTGCACGAGGAACAGACCGAGCAGCGCACAAGCGCTTTTCACACTCACCCGCAGGCACAGAAGCAACGCCAAGCCGAAGAGCGATTGCGCCGCCGTTAAAAAGAACTCTTCGCGCTGTCGCAAATCTAGCGCCAGCGAGCCGACAGTACCCGCTCCGAGTGAATACGCCAGCGGAATCATCCCGACGAGCAGTGTCCATTGATTGATTTTGTCGCTGATTAAAGCTCCGAGCGCAATGGTCGGGCGCAGGGCGAGAGTAAAAAGAATTGTGATGATGATTTCCGGTGATTCGCCCGCGAGCGGCGCAGCCCACTGGATCACCAGAAACTCGTTGATGCCAATTACGCGGCTTCCCGCAATCAATGATTCGGCGAAAGGCTCCGCCGTCACGATGATGACAAAAGCGGCGAAGATTGCAAGGGCGGCGGTTGCTGCATACTGTTGTTTTTTCGGCAGAGTTTCCAAAACAGCCGCCGGGCCTACTTCAGTCTCATCTTCTTCGTCATCATCCTTCGCTGACATTTTTCCGACGCGCCACAGATAGGCGGCGAAGATGACGCCGAGAAAGATGGTGTCGAAAACGTCTATGCGGTCTTTGATGACGATGACAAAGGCATAGATGCTGGCAAGCGCGAGGAAGACGATCTCCGCACTATTTTGTGGGAAAAGCTGTACGCCGCGTTTGCCGCTACGCCACCAGAAGAGCAACACGATCAGCGGCCAGCCCGTGCCGACCAGCAGGCGATTCGCGCCGGTCATGTTGGCGGCGGCGAATCCGACATACTGCGAACCAGGGTGCAAACCGGCCTGATAACTGAAATAAATATCTACCGCGTACTCCGGCAAAACCGTAATCAAAGCCAGCCCCGCCACGGCCAGTCCGCGCGAAACGTGCTGCTCCGCCGCTTCCGCGCCCCACGAAAGCAAAAAACCCGCGCCTAAAATGGCGGCGAAAAAGATAGCCACTGTCGGCAGCGGCGACAGTAGTGTTCCGGTCAATCGGATGACCAGACCGGGAAGCGTCGCTGCCACTGCCAGCGCAACATAAAAGATAAACTTTCTCATCATCCTCCTGATGCCTCATTGCTCAAATGATTGACAGCCCCTTCCTTCTCAAACCACCCGTAGAGCGTCGGCAGGATGAGCAGTGTTAGCAGAGTCGAGGTAATCAGCCCGCCGATGACGACGGTCGCTAGTGGTCGTTGCACTTCCGCACCGGCAGACGTGGCTACGGCCATCGGGATAAAGCCGAGGCTCGCCACGAGCGCCGTCATTAACACTGGTCGCAGCCGGGTCTCCGCGCCTTCTTTCACCGCGCCCGTAATAGAGCGTCCTTCCTCGCGCAGGCGGTTGATGTAGCTGACCATCACGACGCCGTTCAAAACCGCAACGCCGAATAGCGCGATGAAGCCGACGCCCGCCGAGATCGAAAAGGGCATTCCGCGCAGGGCGAGCGCGAAGATGCCGCCGACGACGGCAAACGGGATGCCCGTGTAGATCAAGAGCGCCTGTTTAACCGAGCCGAAGGTTGTGAACAGCAAAATAAAGATCAGGAAAAGCGCGAGCGGGACGACGACCATTAGCCGCGCCGATGCGCGTTGCAGATTCTCGAACTGCCCGCCCCACTTCGTGTAATAACCGGCAGGCAGTTTCACCTGTTTCTCGATTGCAGCTTGAGCATCTTTGACGAAGCTGCCGATGTCGCGCCCGCGCACGTTCATCTCCACCGCGATGCGGCGGCGCGTGTCGTCGCGCGAGATTTGCGCTGGTCCTTCAGTGAGTTTTATGTCGGCCAGTTGTGAGAGCGGGATGCTTGCGCCACTTGGAGACGGAACGAGTAGATTCTTGATCGTCTCTATATCCCGCCCTGACTCTTCGTTCAAGCGCACGACCAAGTCGAAACGCTTTTCCCCTTCATAGACCTGCCCGGCTTCCTTGCCCACAACGATGGATTGGACGAGATTATTCACGTCCTCGACACCCAAGCCGTAGCGCGCAATCGCCGCGCGGTCAGTCTTGATTTGAAGCAGCGGCAAGCCCGATACCTGCTCGACTTTGACATCCGCTGCGCCGGGCACGCGGTTGACGGCTGTGGCGATCTGCTCGGCTTTCTCCTTGAGCGTGTCGAGGTCATCGCCAAACAGCTTGACCGCTACGTCGGAGCGAACGCCAGCGATCAACTCCGCGACGCGCATCTCAATCGGTTGCGAGAAGCTGAACGAGCCTTCCGGCACGCCCCGCTCCAACGCCTCCGACATCTGGCTGTACAGTTCCTCTCTGGTGTGCGCCGTCGTCCACTCGGCGGGCGGCTTCAGGTCAATAAAGATGTCTGCGGCGTCCACGCCCATCGGGTCGGTGGCGACTTCTGCGCGCCCGATCTTCGTCACGACTCGCGTCACTTCTGGAAAGCGTTTAAGCACGCGCTCGGCATTGGTGTAAGAGCGGATTGACTGATCCAGCGACACGCTCGGCAAAAGGCGCGCTTCAATCGCAATCGAGCCTTCATCAAGGCGCGGGATGAACTCCGAGCCAAGATACGGAAAGATGACGCCGGAGATGACGACCAGCGCAGTCGCAACGGCGAGAGCCTGTGCGCGATAGCGCGTCATGAAAACAAGCGCGGGGCGATAACGCCGCTTGAAGAAGCGGATAATGAAACTTTCTTTCTCCGAGACTTCGCCGCGCAGTAGAAACGTCAGCGCCGCAGGCACGTAAGTGAGTGACAGAATGAGCGAGCCTAAGAGTGCAAAGACGACAGTCAGCGCCATCGGCTTGAACATCTTACCCTCAATACCGGTGAGACTGAGGATCGGCAGATAGACGATCATGATAATCGCCACGGCGAAGACGACGGGACGCCCGACTTCGGTGCAGGCATCGAAGATTGTGCGTTCAGGCGGCTCGTGTGAATTTGCGTGTTGCGCTTCGGCTCTCCGGCGAACGGCGTTTTCCACCATCACCACTGCGCCGTCAACGATTAATCCAAAATCGAGCGCGCCCAAGCTCATCAAGTTTCCCGACACACCAAAGACGCGCATCAGGATCGCTGCAAAGAGCATCGAGAGCGGGATGATCGTGGCGACAAGCAACGCACCGCGCCAATTGCCTAGCAAAATAATAAGAACGACGATGACGAGAATTGCGCCCTCGACGAGATTCTTTTCGACAGTATGAATCGTGCGGTCAATCAAATCCGTCCGGTCATAGAAAGGAATCAGTTCGACGCCCTTCGGCAAGGTCTTTTTAATCTCCGCGACGCGCTCTTTAATACGCTCAATAACTGTCCGAGTGTTCTCGTCTTTAAGGAGCAGAGCAATCCCGGCGACAATCTCGCCTTTGCCGTCGGCAGTCGTCGCGCCCTGCCGAACGGCTGCTCCCGTAACAACCTCGCCCACGTCGCGCACGTAAACGGGCACGCCTGCTTTGCCTGTCTTGACAACGATGTTACTGATGTCTGCGGCTGATTCCGCGAGACCGATGCCGCGCAAAAGATACTGCTCGCCGCCGTGCGCGATATACGCGCCGCCGACGTTCGCGTTGTTGCGCGTTACGGCTTCGAGCACATCGCGGATCGTCAGTCCGTAGGATTGCAATTTTGCTGGGTCGAGGCGCACCTGATACTGCTTCTCGGAGCCACCAAAGTTGTTCACTTCAGCAACGCCGGGCACGCCCAGGAGTTGCCGCCGCACGTCCCAGTTCTGGATGGTGCGGAGTGCCATCGGGTCATAGCCGCTGCCCGGCTCGCCTTTAAGCTCGTACTGGTAAATCTCGCCCAAGCCCGTCGAGATGGGGCCCATCTCCGGCGCGCCGATGCCTGCGGGTATCTGATCGCGCGCCTGCGACAGGCGTTCGAGCACGAGTTGGCGCGCGAAGTAGGTATCGGTTGATTCCGTGAAGACGACGGTGACGGCGGAGATGCCGGGTTTCGAGAGCGAGCGCAACTCTTCGACGCCGGGCAAGCCCGACAGCGCCGTCTCGACGGGGAACGTCACCTGCCGTTCGATCTCAAGGGGAGAAAGCGCGGGCGCGGCGGTGAGGATTTGCACCTGCACGTTGGTCACGTCAGGCACGGCATCAATCGGCAACTGCTGAAGGCTATATAGTCCTGCGCCGATCATGATGGCGACCATCAATAGAATGAGCAGGCGTTGCGTCACGGCGAAGCGAATGAGCGCGTCAATCATTTATCGTCGTCACCTCCGAATGAGCCTTTCATCATCTGCGACTTGAGATTGAAGCTGCCTTTCGTCACCACGCGATCACCGAGCTTGAGTCCGCTCGTGACGCGGCTGTAGCCCGCGACTTCGCCGCCGATCTGCACATCATGTACTTCGTAATGCCCGGCTTCCGCTTTCGGGATGAAGACCACGCTTCTGTCGCCGACGCGCTGCACGGCTTCGGATGGAATGACGAGTTCATTACCCGCCGCGCCCGCTCCGACTGTCGCGGTTTGGAAACTCATTTCGACGAACATTCCGACCTTGAGCCGCTCGCCCGGATTAGCGACCTCGACTCTCACGCGCGCCGTCCGCGTCTCTGCATTCAGCACGGGATCAATGTACGAAACGCGTCCGACAATCGCGCGCTCATTAAGTGCCGTCGAACGAATTTCTGCGGGCGCGCCAATTCGCACACTGCCTATTTGAGCTTCAGGCACGTTGGCAATCACCCACACGGTTGAGATATTGGCGATGGTAAAGATTGGTTTCCCTACTTCGACGCCTGCACCGGCATTGACGAGTCGTTCGGTGATAGTGCCGCTGGCGGGGGCGCGCACCGCGATTAGTGCCGTGCTGCCTTGCCCGCTCTCGACTGCTGAAGCGCCGAGCGCAGAAAGTCCGCTGCGAATCTGTGCGACTTCCGTGCGCGCCGTCTCCACCGCCGCTTGCGCCTCCTGCACTTCGCGGTTGAGGGCGATGTTGCTCTGAAAGTCGTACTCGGCTTTCGCCGTTTTGTAGGCAGCTTCGGTGGCGACGAGGTCTTTGCCCGCGCCCGCGCCGAGTTCGACGATCCGGCGTGTGCGCCTGAGCGTCGCTTCGGCTTCGTCTAACTTTGCTTTCGCCGAGAGCACGGCGACGCGATTCTCCGCCCGTTGTACGCGCGCGAAGTTACGCTCGGCAAGCGTGAGGCGAGTCTGAGCGACGCTCAGATTGCCGCGCATCTCGGCGATCTGAGGGCTGTCAATGGTGGCGAGCATTGAGCCAGCGTGCACATTGTCGCCAAGCTCCGCATAAACGCGCTCGACGCGACCTGCGACAAGCGGCGTGACAGATTGCATCTGCTGTTGATTGGCTTCGATGCTGCCGGTAACAGAGAGCCGCGCGACGGCTGGACGCTCAGTAACACCGGCGATCTCAATACCGGCGGTACTAAGTGCTTCGCTCGGCAGCACCACTTCGCCCGGTGTTTCCGTCGTAGTTGTAGTCGTGGTCGCCGCCGTCTTAATTGCAGCAATCTTTTCATCGCCGTCCGGGTCTAACGCATGTCCTGCGCGTGATTTGTAAATCCAAAAGATGGCGAGTAATGCGAGGAGCGCGACACTACCGATAATCAATAGGTTGCGATTACGAGCGCGACGGCGTTCATCAATTGTCTTATCAAGTTCAGGGGCTTCTTGTTCTCTCTCGCGCTCCCCCATCATTTCGTCCGATTGCTTGTCGCGTGCCGATGGTACTTGAGACGCGGGCGAAGTTTCGTGTGACCTATCGCCTTCTGCCGGACGCCGGGTGGACTGCGCGTCAGCATGATGGATTGAGTCGGGCGCATCATCAAGGGCGAATTGGCCGCGCTCGTCGCGTTCGTCTGTGTATGTGTGATCGTTTGGCATAATCTGGTTTACGGTTGCGGAGTAGCTGGTGTGACGGTAGTAGATGAAGTGCCGATAGCTGCCTGAAGGTCGGCGAGCGAGCGGTATCGCTCGGTTAATGCTTCTGTGAACTCGCGCTGTGAATCCAGAAGCAGGCGTTGTTGCGCCAACAAGTCGGTGATGCTGAACGCACCTAATTGATAAGCCGCGCGAATGGTCTTGATATTCTCGTTCGAGCGCGCGATCACGCCTTGGTTGAAGATGGTAATCGCCGAGCGAGCCGCCTCATACCGCCGGTAGGCGCTCGTCACTTCGGCGCGCACCGCAGCTTCGGCGAACTCACGCCTTCGCTGCGCCTGCGTAATGGCGATGGCAGCTTCCGCCTTTGCGCCCTGACTCTTATTAAAAACGGGCAGCCCGACGGAGACTCCGAAGACGAGCGAGCGGCTCTGATCCGGGACGGCTACGAGCGGCTCCGGTAAGTCTGTGATCGAGCGGTCAGTTACAAATCGCGCTGAGACCGTGACATCCGGTGCTCCTTGCGCCCGCGCGAGCCGCAACCCTGCCCGCGCGACCTCTTCGTTGAGCCGCGCTAGCCGTAGATCGGGGCGCGTCTGGAGTGCCAATCGAACGGCGGCTTCCAGCGAATCTGCTGGCTCGCGCAAAGATGGCGCGGCGAAGTCTTCGCGCAACCTGAGCGGCTCATCGGGCGCGATGCCAGCCATGTTCTTGAGCTTAATGAGGGCCACCTGCAAACGTCCTTCGGCGAGCGCGCGGCGTGAGCGCAGGCGATCCACTTCAACACGCAGCAGACTTAAATCAATCGGCGCGGCATCCCCTTCACTGACGCGCACCTCGACGAAGCGCACAGTCTCGGCGTCTAGATTGCTCAAGCCTTCCGTGATCTGTAATTCGCGCAAGGAAGCCAACGCTTCGATGTAGGAACCGAGCACCTCGCTCCTGAGCTGCCTTTCCCGATTAGCGATCTCGGCTTCGGATGCAACAAGTTCAGCCTGTGCAAGTTCGATCCTCCGGCTTCGCCGCCCGCCGATTTCTACGGGGAGCGCGACGCCGATGCTCGTCGAGTGTTCGCCCGGCGAGCCGACGAGCCGTCCGGTCGCCTGCTCAAAATCAATGGTCGGGTTGGGTCTGAGTCCGGCTTGCCGCAAGCGGGCGCGACCCCGCTCAATGTCGAGGCGCGCGGCGACAAGTTCACCATTTGAGGCGAGCGCACGACGCACAAGGTCTATTGAGGCGGAGCCTTCGAGCGGATCGAAATAAAGAGAAACGGAAGAACTTGCCGGTTTAGACCCTACGGCATTCGTGCCAACAACATTTTGCGCCGACACTGCGTGGCAGAAGGCAAGCACAGCGAGAACGGAAGCGAACAGGCAGGCGAGCGGGCGTGCCGTTCGTTGAGAAACTATTATCATCACTACCTCAATCTTTCCTAAACCGACGAATGCACAATGCGCTGAAGACTGTCCGGCGCTTTCTATGTCCGGGAGCGTGCCGCAGACGCATTGAGACACTTTTGCAAGAGTCGCAAGATCAAGCTCTCGTGCGAAGCGGACGCGCTGAAAGAGCCGGGCAGACGAAAGCCGGAAGTCTCTTTAACAGCGGATGATTTGGCTTAGGTGTTGCGGTGGCTTGGAAAAGCGGGGTGGAGAATGAATAGCGGTAGACGCACCGCTTAGCTGAAGAGATTGGAGAAGGCCGTCGTCCGGGTTAACTGCCTGTGAGGCTATGTCCGGCGCGGCGGTCAGACGGGCAGACTGACTTGGACTCGGCAGCACTGACGAGCGGCAAAAACAGTCTTCATCGCCGGGTATCGCCCCCGATTTTTGTTTCTCATCTGAAGGTGAAGATATAGCCGTCTGCTGCGCGGTCGCATCTTTGGTACTTTGAATGCAGGACTTGGAAGTGCCGGTGGAATAAAGGCCGATCACTTCCTCACAGCAATACTGCGGGAAGACGATGTCCCCGAACGAATAGACGAGCAGGAACAATGCGATTATTCGCATCCATCGCCCTCGTCTTATGGATATTGCGCTTAAACTTGATTTCATCAATTCAACCGAATGTATGGGTTGTAACACAGGCTCAATGGCCGGTCAATCTTCTATCGAAGTGGTAGCCTTACGCAAACATCTCAGGTCACCTAAACTATTAAATTCAGCAATTGCTTTTAGGGCGGCGCTGCTGGAAGTGTGCCTACACGATAAGATGAAAGCGCGCAGGCTAAAGTCCGACAGCACATACGAGCGCGTCCAACCAGCACCGGGCGAGGAAAGATTTAACAATCAAGCGCACTCTGCCTCTCACACTGTTGCAGTCAACTCCGTCCAGATAATATCCGTTCATAAACCAATCCTTCAAATTAGTGATCATAGTTAACCGTAAATTAACTCATCGGTCACAGCCTCTTAAGATTACTGCGCTAGGGTCTGTCATTCATTCACAACAGCAGTTCACATTAACAACTTAACAACGAAAGAGAGATTTACCCATGCGCTTGTCAGTGATCTTTTCCATTCTATTCGTATGCTTATTCATCGCCGGATCAACTGCTGACGGGCAGAGTCAACTCGGCGCAGGCGCGATCAGCGGCGTCGTGCAGGACGCGAGCGGCGCTGTCATCGCCGGTGCGACGGTGACAATCAATAACGCCGCGACCGGCCTTGAACGCACTTTGCAAACCAACGGCGCCGGACAGTTCAATGTGCCTGTCTTGCCTCCGGGCGAATACACTGTGCGCGCCGAGCAGTCGGGTTTTTCGACGCTCGAACAAAAGAATATCATCGTCAACGTCGGCAGCACCGCAACGTTGCGCCTTGAACTGCAGCCCGGCACAGTCGGCGAAGTCGTTAACGTCGCGGCTTCCCAGACCATTGACACGACGAAGACAGAAGAAACGACGCTCATCAATCGCGCTCAGATCAACGATCTGCCGATCAATGGCCGCCGCCCGGATCAGTTCGCGCTGCTCGCGCCGGGCGTCACTCGTGAAGGACGCTTCGGACTCCTGAGCTATCGCGGGCAATCCGGCGTTTTCAACAACTTTACGATTGAAGGCAACGACGACAATCAAGCATACTTCTCCGAAGCGCGCGGGCGCACGCGCATCGCCAGCAGCTACAGCGCTAACGCGGTGCAGGAATTTCAAGTCGTGCAATCAAACTTCTTGCCGGAGTTCGGGCGCTCCGCTGGCGGCGGCATCAACGCTGTGTTTCGCTCCGGTGGCAATGTCTTTCACGGCGACGGCTTTTACTATTTTCGCT
>JAABUR0100010640.1_pt1 | contig 10028 bp, 7 predicted proteins | sample 5560091 | NCBI WGS metagenome assembly JAABUR01 (sample SAMN10711879, study PRJNA513375) | rock metagenome | isolation source: Antarctica rocks | place: Antarctica: Victoria Land, University Valley sud
CGTTGCCGCCACCTTCGCGTCTCTATCACCAGACGCGTCTGACTGATCCGATCGCGGCGGGGCCTCCAGCCATGGGGCGGCCTCGCCCTCAACCGGGGTCGTGCGGACGGAGGGGCCGGTGTGGACGGGGTGCGACGGCAGCCGGCAACGGGACGAACGCCACTGGATTGGACGATCGTGACCGAACCGACAGGTCCACCCGACCCACCGGTTCGGCGGAGCGGGCGCGGCTCCGCCGTGGGACCACGCCCGGAGGCGCCAGCTCCGGTCGCTCCGGTCCTGACCGACGACGAGCTCGTCCGGCTGGCCAAGGTCGACCGGCAGGCGTTCGGGCTGCTCTACGACCGCTACGTCGACCGGGTCTACCGCTACTGCTACCGGCGGCTCCAGACCCGGGAGGCGGCCGAGGACGCGACCAGTCAGGTCTTCCTGCGAGCGATGACCGCGATCGATTCGCACCGCGACGGGACGTCCTTCCCAGCCTGGCTGTTCACCATCGCCGAGCGAACCGTAATCGACACCTGGCGCCGGCAGCGGCCCCAGGCATCGATCGACGACATCGCGGAGCAACCCGACCGGGACCCGACGCCGGAGGAGACGGCCCTGGACGCCGAGGACCGCGCCGCCGTCCGCTCGCTGCTCGACCACCTGCCCGACGACCAGCGCCGCGCCATCGAGTTGCGGCTCGCCGACCTGACCGGACCCGAGGTCGCCCAGGTGATGGGCCGGCCGCCGGGCGCCGTCAAGATGCTCCAGTTTCGCGCCATCACGACCCTACGGCGCCTGCTTGGCGCCAGCCTGGACGAGAGGAGGGACCACCGATGACCGCTCATGACCACGACGCGGCCGACCAGCTCGACCGCGTGCTTGACCGCCTCGCGCGGGGCGATGAGCAGTCAGCGGCTGGTCTCGACCCGTGGCTCGCCGCCGCCGTCCGGGCAGTCCGCACCCACGAGGAGGCGCCCGCGCCGGACCCCGCGTTCGTCGCCCGCCTCCGGGAGACCCTGCTCATGGATGCCTCGATCCCCGTTCCCGGCCCGGTTCCCGGCCACGTCGCGAACGGCCGGTCGCTATCCCGCGCCTCCTCGCTCCCACCGCTGCCGCTTACCGCGCCGGACGCCCGCCACCGGGACGCCCGTCGGCACCTCATCGCCTCGGCCGTCCCGGCCCCGGTGCCGACCGGGATCGGTACCCGCCGCCGCAGCCTCGTGCGGCGCTGGAACCGGCACGGCTGGCCGATCGTCGAGCTGCTCGGCGCCGCGGCCCTGATCCTCGGCCTGGTCTCGGTGATGCTGGGCGGTGGAAACGGCGGCCTACCGGCCCTCGTCCCCGGCTTCGGCCAGACCACCCAGGTCTCTACGCCGGTCGCCGATTTGGGTGAGGTCGCTATGGCGCAGGGTAACGCTGGCCGGACGGGCGAGATGACCGGCCCGGGCGTTGCCAGCGACCCGACCGTCGTGTGGTCCAAGTCGATCTCGAATGCTCAGTATCCTGGCGCGTATACCGCTGCTCCAGTGGTTGCGAATGACGTCCTGTTCAGCGTGAGCCAGGGTGACCACGGCTCGCAAGTCAGCGCCTATGACGTTACCACTGGCAATGTGCGCTGGCAGGCGAGCGTTCCTAATGGCCGTTTCAGTTTCGGCTCACCTGCCGTCAGCAATGGGCTCGTCGTTGTGCCCGTGACGGACTTCCCTCAACTGAGCTCTGACGAGCCTGCCTATGCCACGCCGGGAGAGACGCCGGAGCCCATCATCGATACGGGTGAGCTATTAGCTCTGAATGTCCAGACGGGCCAGGAAGTGTGGCACTTCGAGACGGGAGGTATAGGTGATCTCTCACCTCTCGTGGTCGGCGATTTCGTTTACGTGACTGACGGGCTCGGAGTCGTTCAAGCCGTCTCGGTCAAGAGTGGTCAGGAAATCTGGAAGGCCACGGTGCCGGTCCGTGGTGGAGCCGTCCCATTCGCATCGCTGAGCGCGGCCGATGGCTTCGTCTTCGTGGCGACCAACCTCGGCATCCTTTACGCGCTCGATGCCGAAACGGGCGATGAGTCGTGGTCAGCCGGCCTTGGCGGCAATTACCCCACGACCCCCGTCGTTGCTGACGGGACCGTCTATGTCGGCAGCAGCGGTGTAACGGATACAACCGGGGACACGGGTGAGTTCTTTACTTCCTCAAATCCCAACGATGCGACTCCGCCAGTCGAGCCCCCATCTCCGGTGGCTGATGGAACCGGCCGGCTCTACGCGATCAATGGAGCGACCGGCGACACGAACTGGTCCGTTGATCTCGACCATGTCCTTCGACCATCACCGACCGTTACGAATGGGATGGTCATCCTGTCCGGCGTTGGGGAGAACGGCGACCAGATCGTCGCCCTGGATGCTGATACCGGAATGAACCAGCTCTGGTCGCTCACGACGGACGGTAATGTCGATGCGTCGGTCGCGGTCACGGACGGGACTGGCTACGTCGGAACCTACGGGTCGACGTTCTACGCCATCGACCTGTCCGATGGCTCGATAGCCTGGAGTGTCCGAACGAGCGGACCCATCCAGCAACAGGCCTTCGTCAGCGGCGGCCTCGTCTTCCTGTCGAACGGCGGGAACCGCAGCACACTCTACGCGCTCGGGCAGTCCAGCGACGCCACGCCGACCGCTACGTCTGACAGTCCAGTCGATATCTCCGGGTTGCCAGCGTGCAACGTGGAGCCACGGCCGGACCTCCAAGCGACCCCGCTCCCACCGTCTATGAACACAGTCCCGACCGTCACACTACCGGATGAGACGCCGGAGTACACCTTGCCGGGCATCGATCCCGGTGAGTACCAGACCCAGCAACCGGTCATCGCCTGGAGCGACATTCCGGTCGGGATGCCGGCGACGGACGAGCAGGTGGCTGGGATCTCCAATACCCTGCAGCAGATGGTGGACTGTGATCGAACCGGGAACGGCCGCTACCTCGCGGCGTTCTACACGGACGACTACTTCCTTCGTCCATGGGTCGTCTGGAACCTTGCCTTCAACGGCTATCAGTTCTGGACAGCCCCGACCCAGAACACCGATGAGGCGTCGGTTGCCGCCAACATCCGCGTCCTGCCAGACGGACGGATTGCTCTCATCGAGTCCTCTCCGTCTGCTCCGGAGTACGGGCAACTGTTCATCTTCGTCGAGCAGGACAGCCAGTGGCTGATCGACGAGTTCGAGGAAGTTACGCCGGACGGCGTCTTCCACGGCGGTTGACCCGACGGCCGATCGCGGAAACGAGAGTCGCGGCGCCACCGGGATTATCCCCGGTGGCGCCGTTCGTTGCGCCCGGCTCCCCGCGATGGGCAGGGCATCTGGTGGATTGGCGACATGGTTCGGAGATGATGTCACGGTTTCGCGGGTGGGGTGTTTGTAGAGCTAGAGGACCGGACGGGCGCGCCGCCGCAGACCGATCGGTGACCTTGGGAAGGGAGTGGGGGAGATGGCGATTCGCAGTCTGCGGCCCCACGCCTTCCCAGGATCGGATGAATCGCGACCGGCAGCCTCTGTATGCAATGCCAAGCACGAGGGACCGTTGACGACCGGAGCCGATCCTCCCGGACGCCCGCCGCCGCTGGAACACACCGATCCGGTCCTCGACCGGCTGGAGCGCGTCTTCCTGGAGCGCCTGGATCACCTCTATAACTTCCTTCGCGTCTGGCTGCGGGACGACTACCTGGCCGAGGACGTGACCCAGCAGGTGTTCCTGAAGGCGTGCCAGGCCCGTGACCGGTTCCGGGGCGACGACGATGCGATGGTGGGCTGGCTGTTCCGGATTGCCCGGAACGAGGCAATCAACGTTAGCCGACTCCGCGGCCGCGAGACATCGTGGGACGCGATGCGCGCGGCCGCGCCCGAACCCGTCGATCCGGGTGAACCGCCGGACGTCGCCGCGCTGCGCTCCGAGCAGCGGCGGGAGGTCGCCCATTTGCTCGACCGGCTCTCGCCCGCTCAGCGCGAGCTGCTCCACCTCCGCTTCGGGGCCGGGCTGAGTCTCGTCCAGATTGCCGGCACCCTCGGGATCTCCGACGTGGCCGCCCGCCAGCGGCTCCGCCGGACCCTGGCCCAGCTGAAAGGGGCGATCGATGACCCGACCACCCTCCGGTGAGTGGCCCGCCGGTCCCGCGAACCCGGTGCCTTTCGACGACCGCGATCCACTGGATGTCCATGAGATCGAGGCGATGACGGCCGAGCTGACCCGCGCGGCCCGGCCGGCTCCGGCGCGACTTCGTGAATGGGTCGTCGCGACAGCTGATGCTGAGAGGGCGTCGGGCCACGCCCGTCCCAACCAGCGCGGCGTGGACCGCCGCGTCGCGTCGACCCTTCAACCGATCGGGATCCACGGACCAACGTTCCCCACGAGGGGCCATGAGGAGGACGCGATGTCTGGCAACTCCTTGACACCCACCCATCTGGCAACGCTTCCCGTCTCGTCGCGGCCCGCGGGGCTTCCCCGGTTAGCCACTTCGAGCCGCCGGGGTAGGTTGGTCCGGCGCTGGAACCGGCACGGCTGGCCGGTCGTCGAGCTGCTCGGCGCCGCGGCCCTGATCGTCGGCCTGGTCTCGGTGATGCTGGGCGGTGGAAACGGCGGCCTGCCCGCCCTCGTTCCCAGCTTCGGCCAGACCACCCAGGTCGCCACGCCGGTCGCTGACGCGGGCGATGTCGCCATGGCACAGGGCAACGCTGGGCGGACAGGCGAGATGCCGGGTCCGGGCGTGGCGAGCGCGCCCCAACTGCTCTGGCGCGCCGATATCGGCTATCCCTCGACCGCCGTCTCGCCGCAGGTCGTGGTGGCCGGGGGCATCGCCTACTCCGCCGTCACCAACGCCGGCCCGGCATCGGTTACCCCTGGCCTCCGGGCGGAGGACGTTGCCGACGGCGCAGTGCAGTGGGAGATCGCCATCGACGCCCGGGCGCTCTCGGCACCCGTCGTCGCCCAGGGTCTGGTCTTCGTCGCGGTGACGACCGCCGGGCAGCCACTCCGTATCGATGGGTCGGCCGCGTCCCCCGCGGCTGATGCGGCGGCCGGCGGATTCGTCGTCGCCTTCGATGCGCTGTCCGGCACGGAGCGATGGCGGACCGGGATGGACCGGCTCGACCGCCAGGAACTGACGGTCGCCGATGGCCGGCTCTTCGTCGGCGATCAGTCCGGGACCATCTACGCGATCGATGCGCGGACCGGTGCGACGGCCTGGACGACGTTCATCCCGCCGTCGGGCAATGCCGACGAGGGCAACGCGCCAGTGCTGTCGCCCGTCACCGTCGCCGGCGGCACGGCGTTCGTCGTCTCGGCCCTCGGGTCGCTCTACGCCTACGACGCGGCCGATGGCGATCTGAAGTGGACCCAGCCCGTCTCAACCGGGGACGCCCTCTATCCCAGCCAGGCGGGGAACTGGCCCGTCGTCACAGGCAGTAGCGTGCTGATCGTCTCGCCCGATGTGTCGCCGGCGAGGACCAGCCGACTGATCAGCTTCGATGCCGCCGATGGCCGGCAGCTGTGGAGCCAGGAGGTCCACCTGACTATGCCGGCGGGGCTCGCGACCGACGGGACGACCGTCTACCTCGCCGGGCAGGATCAGGGGTCTGGCGTACTCGTCGCGCTCGATGCGGGCTCGGGCGAAACGCGATGGACCAGCGCGATGCGCCGAGCGATGACGGTCCCGCCGGTCATCGCCAATGGCACGGTCTACGTCGGCGGGCAGGACTGGCAACTGTTCGCCTTTGCCGCCGAAAGCGGCAGACTTCGCTGGTCGGTCTCGGCCTTGGGAGCCATCACGAGTCCGGCCTACGTGTCCGGCGGCACGCTGCTGTTCACGGCCAGCGACGGCTTCCTCACCGCGATCCAGGGGAGCCCCGACGCGGCCGAACTCCTCACGACGCAGGACCCGGTCGACGTCTCCGGGCTGCCGCCGTGCCAGGTGCCGCCGCGGGCCCGTGACACAACCGGAACCGCGACTCCGATCGTCACGCCGACACCGGTCCCACCGCTGGTGCCGGTCGACGCGGACCGCCCCTTCGACTGGCCTGCGATCCGGCTGGCGGACATCCCGAACGCCGGCCCGGCCAGCCCCGAAGCCATCGCGGGCATCCAGGCCACCATGGCGATGTTCACGGCTTGCTCGCGTCCGGACGACGGGTTGAAGCGGGACGGGCTCTTCTCGCAGGTGTACTTCCAGCGTACAGGACTGACGAGTGGTTCCATGTCGCTCGATGACGTCGGCGGTCGGCCGCTCACAGTGGACGCGAGTAACACCTGGACAGTGCCTGACGGGCGCACGGCGCTGGTGGTCATGGACCCGACCGGTGAAGGCGAGGGCTACGGGACGCTCCACCTGTTCACCAGGACGGATGATCGATGGCTGATCGACGAGCAGGTTCGCATCACGCCGTCTGGTCATTCCGGGATCGGGTAGGGCAATAGGAGGCGGCCGATGTCGTAGGGGCGCAGCGCGAGCTTCGCCCCGACGGACAGGCGGCGTCCCACCCTGGCATTTCCGGTTGGCCGGCCTCGGTGCGATCAGGGGGCTGGCGTGGGTCCAGTACAATAGGAGGGACCTTCGCCCCGTGGTGCCCACCGTTCGGCGCCGGACGGGGCGTCCCCATTGCCCGACGCAAGGACCAGATTTCGCATGAGTACCGCCGCCCCCGCCGCCAATAACCTGCTCCGTCAGCTCGCCGAGCTCGAGCGGCGGGCCAGCGAACTCGACCACATGATGGCTGACCCGGCCATCGCGACCGACCCGACTCAACTCCAGGAGATCGGCCGCGAGCGGTCCGAGCTGGAGCCGATCGTCGCCGCCTACCGGGACTACCAGACGACCCTCCAGGGCATCGCCGACGCCGAGCAGATGGCCGCCGAGGCCGGGTCCGACCGCGAACTGGCCGAGCTGGCCGAGGACGAGCTCCAGACGCTGCGCCAGAGCAGCGAGGAGCAGGTCGCCGCGATCCGGCGGCTGCTCGTCCCCAGGGACCCCAACGACGACAAGAACGTCATCATCGAGATCCGGGCCGGGACCGGCGGCGACGAGGCCGCGCTGTTCGCCTCCGACCTGTTCCGGATGTACGTCCGGTTCGCCGAGCGGATGCACTGGAAGGTCGAGGTCATCTCCGAGACCGAGACCGACGGTGGCGGCTTCCGGGAGATCATCTTCCAGGTCAACGGCCGCGGCGCCTACAGCTACCTGCGCTACGAGAGCGGCGTCCACCGCGTCCAGCGCGTTCCGGCGACCGAGAGCCAGGGCCGGATCCACACCAGCACCGCCAGCGTCGCGGTGCTGCCCGAGGCCGAGGACGTCGACATCCAGATCGCCGACAACGACCTCCGGATCGACGTCTACCGCTCCAGCGGCAACGGCGGGCAGAGCGTCAACACGACGGACTCCGCCGTCCGGATCACGCACATCCCCAGCGGACTGGTCGTGACCTGCCAGGACGAGAAGAGCCAGCTCAAGAACAAGCTCAAGGCGATGACCGTCCTGCGCTCGCGGCTCTACGACATCGAGCAGCAGAAGGCCAACCAGGAGCGGGGCGACGCCCGGCGCTCGCAGATTGGCTCCGGGGAGCGCAGCGAGAAGATCCGGACCTACAACTTCCCGCAGGACCGGATCACCGACCACCGGATCCGGATGAGCGTCAGCAACATCCCGAGCGTGCTGGCTGGCAACCTCGATGGCCTGCTCGGCGAGCTCCGGGCCGTCGACGAGGCCGAGCGACTCGGCGAAGCCAGCGAGGTCGCCGCCGACTAAGCAGGTCTCACCGGAGCTGCCCAGCCCTAAGACCGCCTCCGACTCCCTTCCCTGGGCACCGGTGAGCCGACGCCGCATCAGCGGCTGAGCGATCCGGTGAGCCGGGGAAGGGCTGGGGATGGGGTTTGCTTCGCCACCAGCCCGTTCCCTTGCGACCCGCTCTCGTGGTCGGTCAGGGCTGATTGGCTGCCCCGGAGTCGTCCCCACCCCCGGCCGCGCTCAGAGGGCACCCGCCGGCTCCCGGATCGCTCCAGCACCCGATGGGCGCTGTCGACTCACCGGTCCCAGAGAGGGGAGACTAGGCGGATGACGCGTGACAGACCACTAGTTCGGCCATCATGGCGCCCTCTCCTTGCCGGACGACCACGACGCCGTCGCCAACCACTCGTCGAAGCGCCGCTCCCGCGCCTCTGTTGACCAACGGCGTATTCTGGTACTGGCCAGTCGCGGGGCGGCGCGCCCGGGCACGACCCGCGGGGCCGGCTGCCCCGATCGGTCGGGCAAGGGAGAGCGGACGATGATGGGTTTCCCGTTGGCGTACCCGTGGTGGAGCTTCGCCCTGCGCGGCGTGCTCGCGATCCTGTTTGGCATCGTCGCCGTCGTCTGGCCTGACATCACGCTCGGGGCACTGGTCATCCTGTTCGGTGCCTACGCGCTGGTCGACGGGATCTTCGCCATTGCCACCGCCTTTACCCACCGGGAGGATGGCCGCTGGCTGCCGCTGCTCGCGGTCGGGCTGGCCGGCATCCTGATCGGCCTGGTCACCTTGTTCTGGCCCGGGCTATCGGCGTTGGCGTTGATCTACATGGTGGCGTTCTGGGCGATCGCGATCGGCATCTTCCAGATCGTCGGCGCGGTCGAGATGCGCAAGCGGATCACCAACGAGTTCTGGCTGATCCTCTCCGGCACCCTGTCCGTCCTGATCGGACTCTACCTCGCGGTCTTCCCCGGCGATGGCGCCGTGGCGCTGGTCTGGGTCATCGGGATCTACGCGATCGTCTTCGGCGTGCTGCTGATCGCGCTCGGCTTCAACCTGCGCAACCGCGGCACGGCCGCGGGTTCCAGTACCGCGGCCCCCAACCTACGGTAGGCGCCTGGTCGATCGGTGGGTTTCGATCAGTTGATCAGGGCGACCGAACCAGGTCCCTTCGGACCGACGTAGGGGCGAAGCTCCCGCTGCGCTGGCGAGCCCGGCCGTCGCGGCGGCCATCGCCCCCTGGGCGATAATGGAGTAATGGATTCAACCGTGGCGAGGTTTTCCTCCATCGCTGTGGCTCGGATCACGACGATGGCCGCTGCGGCGGCCCGGGCGGGGCCAGCGCAGCGAGAGCCCAGGCCCCTACATTCGTCGACGCCGCTTAGGCTGGATGTGATGTCCGTACAGCGTGGTCTGATATACTTTCCAATAGATAGTATCCAGCTGTAATTGAGGTCGGACGCCGAGTATTCCTCAGCGCTGTCCTCATCCTCCAAGGAGCCCCAGTCGATGACGACCCCTTCACCTGTCGCGCCCGTCACCCGCTACGGCGGCTACCGCGAGCGGCGCGACAAGTACTTTGCCTCCCACGCCAACTCGCCCCTGACCGCCGGCCAGCGCGATCGGTTCACCGGGCTCGTCTACTTCCCCGAGACGCTCGATCTGGCCCTGGAGCTGTCGCTCGACGTCGACGGTCCCGGAATCGGTGAGCAACTGACGATCGCCGGGCTCGATGGCAAGCCCAAGGAGTACATCCGGGCTGGGCGCGTTCACTTCACCGCCGACGGTCAGCCGGTCACGCTGACTGTCTTCCGTGACGTCGCCCGGGGACGCTACTTCCTGCCGTTCCGCGACCTGACGGCGGGCAACGAGACTTACCCGGTCGGGCGCTACCTCGACCCGCAGGCCCGTCCAGATGGCTCGCTGCTGGTCGACTTCAACTACGCCTACAACCCGTACTGTGCCTACAGCGACGGCTGGACCTGCCCCGTCCCTCCGTTCGAGAACATGATCCGCGTCCGGATCGCGGCCGGGGAGAAGATCTTCCCTGACCAGGAGCATGGCATCGAGGACGAGTCCGCCGGGTCGTAAGTGGCCCGATGGGACCTAACGGCGAGTGATCCCCTCCGCGACATGGCACGTGACCGGTCAGGTGCCATGTTCGTGTCTCGAGTGATGGCGCGTCGCGGCCGCGTTCCCGACGGATCCTGCCGTCCTGTCGGCCAGACCTTAGGCCGGTGAACACCCTCGAGTCGGTCCGGGCATCCGCTCACGTGGACG
>JAABUR0100010641.1_pt1 | contig 10026 bp, 12 predicted proteins | sample 5560091 | NCBI WGS metagenome assembly JAABUR01 (sample SAMN10711879, study PRJNA513375) | rock metagenome | isolation source: Antarctica rocks | place: Antarctica: Victoria Land, University Valley sud
TGGGTTCCTCCAGGAGATACAGCGGCGCAATTACGCGGCGGCCCGCGCCCATCGCAAACGCCGGTTGCGGCTGTTGCACCTCCCGGATAGCTCCTGAATAAAGTCACGTTGTAAAACTAGTGGGTCATTCCGCAAATAGCTGGCGATTGAGGGTGCTGGCCGCCGAGCCGCCCAGGCGACGCTGCCGGGCACGAACCCGGCGTTCGCGGCGCGGACCGTCCCAGATGAAGGGCGTCGGCGCGCTATTCCACCCGGCCACGGTCGCCTCGAGCCAGGTGATCACGTCCTCCTGCGTTTGTGGGTGCTGCCCGCCGAGGGCGCGGTCGGCGAGAATCCGCTGTACGGACTCGGCCATGTTGAGCCACGAGCCGGAGAGCGGGGTATACAACGGCATGATCCCGTGCTGGAATAACCAGGGGGTGCAGTGCCAACTGGTGTGGCCGGCTAGATTGTCCCAGATCAGCAGCGCCCGCAGCGGTGGCAACGACTCGCGCGGCGTGTAGCCCAACCACGTCTCCCAGCGGCAGAGCGGCGCACGTTCACCCGGTGGGTCCGCCAGGGGCGGTAGCGCGGCCACGATCTGCGTCAGCTCCTCCCGCAGCCAGGGGTGGAGCACCGCGTTCGGCGCGCTGGTCACCCCTTTCGCCCGGACCAGGCCGGGCGCCGGGCGGAAGAGCGTCAGCAGCTTGGCCGTCCCGCCGCGCACATACTCGTGCGGCTGGCACTGCGGGGCGCCGACCGGTCGCCAACTCGCCCCCGCCTGCGGGACCGCTTGGTACGGTCCGGCTTCATCCTGACACCACACGTGCAACCCGGCCCCCTCACCCAGCCGATACGCCCGCGCGATCAGCCCCTTTTTTGCTCGGTCTGCGGATCGACCACCACCACGAGCCCGCTCTTGCGCTTCCGCACCGCCGTCCCGGTCGGGCACCAGGTCCGGCTCTGCTGGTAGGAACTGCCCGCGTCGCGCAGCACCCGGCGGATCGTCGTCGCGCCCACCGCAGGCAGCGCCTCCCGGCGCAGCGTCCGCTGCAGGGCGCTCAGCGACCACGTCGCGGTGCCGTCCCGCTTCCGGTCGGGATCACGCTGGGCGGTCGCCACGATCCGCGCCCGCGCCGCCGGGTCGTAGGTCGCCCGTCGCCCACGCCCCGACGTGATGGCCAGGGCCGCCAGCCCTTCCGTATTGAAGCGCCCGACGAGCCCCGCAACCGCCGTGCCGCTGCGGAAGCCGGCCACGGTCGCCGCCTGGCGGAACGATCGCCCGGCCGCCACCGCGAGCAGCGCCGTCGCCCGCCGCGCCCGATCCTGGCGCTCGCTGCCCGCCTTGCTCGCGCGCACCAGCGTCGCCTGCTCCTCCGCCGTCAGCGCTCGCAAACGTTCCTTCGGTGGTGGTGCCATCACGCCCTCCTCTCGCTCTCCACCGCAGTCTCGCACAGCGCGTGCGCTATCGCCAGCTATTTGCGGCGTGACCCACTAGTACAGTAGGGCATGGATGCTTCGGTAGTTAGCCGCAGAGGGCCTTGCCTTGATCGGTCCACGTGAAGGGCCGGGCCATCGTCCGGTTATAGTAGGCGATGAAGCCCAGCACCTGCTCCTGCAAGTCTGCCACCGAGGTGAACGAGCCGCGCCGGAGCAGCTTGCGGGTCAGGATGCTCAGCCAGAGTTCGATCTGATTGAGCCACGAGGCGTGCTTCGGGGTGTAGTGGAAGACGATTTTGTGGGCCGGGTCGCGGAGGAAGGCGGCGCGGCGCGGTTGGGAGGCCAGGATGCCCGCCGTGCCCTTGACGCCCAGGTCGTCGGTCAGCCCTGACACCTCGGCCACGTAGCGCACCAGCGATGCCGACTGGTGGGTGTTGCGGTTGTCGACCACGAAATGCCAGCGGGTTGCGGCCGGGTCGCTGGCGACGGTCTGGCGGATGTGGGCCACGAAATCATCCTCGGTGCGCGTCGGGCCGTACGAGGGGGCGATGACCCGCCCGGTGGCGACATCGCGGTTGAGGATGAAGGTGGCGGTGCCGTGGCGCACATACGCGAACTCCCGCCGTTCCACCCTGCCCGGTGTCGGCGGCAGCCCCGGATGCTTGCGCTCCAGCGCCTGCACCCCGGTCAGCTCGTCGGTGCTGACGATCCGCTCGCCCGCCGCCGCCAGGGCGGGAGCCGCCGCGTACAGCCCGCAGACATCGGCGACCTTCGGCGCCAGGTCGGGATCGGGGGCGGGCGTCAGCCAGTAGCGGATGCGATGCGGCTGGAGCGCCCCTTTTTGAGCAGCCGACCGGCGTGGCGCGGCGAGAGCCGGTCCACAATACCGCGCGCGACCGCCTCGTCGGCGACTTCGCGCCCGGTCCACTGGCTGATCGGTCGTCCCGCCGCAGCGGGCACCTCGCACGCCAGCGCGACGATCTGGCAGACCTGCTCGGCGGTGATCCGGCGCGGGCCGCCCGGTCGCGGCGCGTCCGCCAGGCGCTCGGCCACCCGCAACGCGGCGAGCGGTAACGGCGCGAGCGCCAGCCAGCGATTCCGCCACAAGCGCGCCGTGTCGGCCGCGATCCCCAGCCGACGGGCGATCTGCGCGTTGTTCTCGCCGTCCGCAGCGGCCAGGATGATCCGCGCGCGCAACGCCGCCTGCTGCGCGGTCCGGTGGCCTCGCGCCAGCACCGCCAATTCCCGCCGCTCCTCATCGCCCAGCGCCACCTGCGGCGGCTTCGGCCCGCGCATCGCTGCCTCCCCACCCCGCACCGACCCGCCCACTCGTTCATGCCACCCAGTATACTACCGAGCGATCCACGCCGCGCTGTACTAGCTGCTGGCGCAGGGCGAGACGGTGGCGGCAGGGGCCGAATGGGAGGGCATGAGCTATAGCGACCGCCAGATCGACATCCATGTGGACGGGCGGCGTGGCGAGTACGTGGCGGCGCGGGACGTGCTGATCGAGCAGCGGGCGGCGTAAGGGGCTGCCGAGCGCCCCACCGTGCGGGGCCGGGCGAAGAGGAGAACGAGTACAATAGCGATCTGGTTGGGTTGTACCGAGGGGGTAGCTATGTCTCAGCACAACACCGAGCACCAGCAGCATATCGAGGACTTCGATATTTACCTGCGTGAGCACCCTGAAGAATCGGCTAATCCGGTCCAGGCGGTCATCGACTTTGCCCGTAAGCGCTATGCGCCACGCGCGGAGCCGACCCGATTTAGCGCCTTGGTCGAAGGGCTCTATCCCCTCGCCGAGGAGCATAGCCGCGGTTACTTCGAGCGGGAGGTTGAGCGCGTGCTGGCCGAGTACGAGGCCTAACCCCCAGCGGCACGCCCCTTGCCTCTCCTCGGGTGGCGCGGTGGCGAGCGGCACAGCGGGGCAATGCCGCTCCCGAGCGATCCTCCCCGCGATGGGCGTGCGACTCGTCCCAGCCGCGCCACCACCCCGGACCATCGTACCGGACGTTTGGCCCTGGACCCCGCCAGCACAGTCCGCTACGCTAGCCGTGGTTGGCAGCCAGTCAGTCCCTCCTCCATCCTCATCCTCATCCTTTGGCCCCGTCGCACCCCCATGCGACGGGGCTTCCGCGTGCCCGCGCCCCTTGACGCCCCTCATCCGATTATTTGGATGATTCTTACTTTGTGCGACGAAATATCATCGCGATACGATTCGGTTCTGTTGGGTTGTGCAGTGATGGGCCGCCGGTCCGAAAAAGGCGTTGTCAATTGTCACAGTTGCAAGCCCGTTTCGGGATACCTCAACTACCTTTGAAACCTGATGACCCACGGAGCGTGCGTCAATTGGACACCACGACTACCCACCACTGCACAACCCAACAGAACCGGCGCGCAGCCGGCTGGCCAGGAGGACCAGGAGCCCGCGATCGGCGGCGGTCAGCCGTGGGCGCTTGGCGGAACGGCTGCGGACGACGAGCTGGTGGCGCAGCAGCGCGTTCTCCAGGAGCAAGGCCGACCGGGTCCGGGTCGCGTCAGCCGCCGCCCCGACGGCGACGGCGAGCGGGATCGGCCGTGTCCACCGGGCGACCCGCGCCCGCGTGGCGGCCAAGAACCGGCGCGCCACGTGCCGGAGGCGCAGGAGCGGGTCGGCGCTCATCAGGCAAATCCTCCGGGCGGGGCAAGACGGCGGCGGCGCAGAGTTACGCCGCCGCCGTCAGTTCTACCGCCCGCGTCGCCCCACGCACACCACGCGGCAAGGCCAGGAACCGCGCGGATGGCCGAAGTAGCCGGGACAGGGGCCATACCCCGGTGCGGCCGACCTGCCCCGGCTAACGGGCAGGGGTGGCATGCAAACGAACGCCCATGACAGGTACCACGCGCGGCTCCGCGCGATGCGGTCGCCCCCGCTACCTCACTGTTGCCCCTGGTGTCACGGACGTTTGTAAAGGGCCAAGTTAGCGAAAAGTAGAGTGTATACATTTTTCACACTATTTTTTACCGGCTGCGCACAATTTTTTACCACCTGGTACACAGCAATTCACTACGCTGGGTGCTGGATGAGCCGATCCTGTCCCCTGCCCCAGGCGCCCTGCACGGGAAAGAGTACGGAAAGGTAGGCCACCCGTCGCGCGATATGCGGGCGGTCTGATTCGTGTGCATCTAAAGAGTGAAGGAGGGACGGGAGCGATGAACAAGCCCCCACGAACGGCGATTCCGGTGTTCAGTAGGACCCACACGCGCCGCGATGTACTCAAGAGTGCCGTCGCTGGTGCCGGTGCGCTGGCCCTGTCGGCTATGCCCCCTCTCTCGCCCGGCGGGCGGGCGTTAGCTCACGGCGGAATGTCCCTCGCCCTTGACGGCGACGAGATGTTGCCACGCGAGAAGTTCACCATCCAGAGCACCATCGCCGTCAATATGACCCGCAGTTTCGCCACGGCACCCCTGTTCCAGGGCACGTTCAACGGCCAGCCGGTCTGGTACATCATCACCGACGTGTCCGATGAAGGAATGGCGAGCAAACTCGGGGTGAACTTCGCCCCGCGGCTAGCCAATATCCCCGTCACCTCCCCTGCCGTCCAGCGTGTCATGTCGGGCAACCCCATGCTTGGGCGTGACATGGTGACCTTTGCGGGTGTGCCCGACTTCAGCCCCACGCGCCTGCTGCTCGCCGGGCCGAAGGGCTTTCCGCCCGCGCGCTTCGTGCCTGGCTCCCATGGCGACGCCATGTACAACGATCTTGTGCGGATCGGGGATGGCGCTGTCGTCTTCAACGCGCCGGTTATCGCCACCGGTAAAGGGCCGTTCGACGTCACCACCCACAGCAATACGCACGACCGTGTCCTGCGGATCGACACCGGCGGCATGACCGTCGATCTGCAATTCGTGCGAGCGTTCTCGCACGGTCAACTCATCATCTACCACTCCATGGCCGCATCGGATCCGCTCGGTGCCACACTCGACCAGCGCGGCACCTTCAACCCCAAGATGGGGCGGATCCCGATGTCGAACACCCGTACGCCCGATCAGGGCGCCCGCTCGTCGATCTTTGCGTTCGTGAATGGACAGACCGGGCTGGACAACCCTGCCGCCCAGGGGCTGAACCACATGATCGTCGTTGGCGCGGCCGCCGGAGATGCTTCGCTTGAGAACACGGTCTTGCAGGATATCCTGCGCCGGGGTGGCGACCCGCGCAATATCATCGACACGTTCCCCACCCTGCGCGACCCGGTCCTGGCCCGCCGCTACACCCCGATCTGGGATATCCAGCTGGCCCGCTGGACCGACGAGGCCGTGGCGCAGGGTCTCAATGTGGCCCAGAGGGACACGAATCAGATCCGGCAACTGGCGGCCCGGGGGCTGGTAACAGCGCCGGACCATCTACCACTCGTCAACTCGAACATCGCGGTCAACTGCCCGGTGATCGCCTTTGTCGATCAGCCGCCGACCGAGCCGCAGGCCCCCGACCCCGGTCGCACCCCCAACGCCCCGTAGCCCGCAGCGGTCCGGGAACACGGCGGGCACCGCTCGGCGGCGTGCCCGCGCCACAGAGGAAAGGAGCGCCCCATGACCATCGCCGCCGCCCGCGCCGGCAGTGCCGCGCGCCAGGCACCGTTCTTCAAGAGTGATCTCGAGGTGGTGAACTTCGCGCTGACGCTGGAGCACCTGGAGAACCGGTTCTACCGGGACGTCAACGCCTCGGGCAAGTTGCAGGGCAAGGTGGCCCAGGCGCTCATCGTAATCGGCATGCACGAGCAGGCGCATGTGGATGCCCTGACCGCGACGGCCCTGGCGCTGGGCGGCACCCCGGTCGCCGAACAGCGGTCGTACAACTTCGCGGCCCTGGGAGATCTGGGCACGCAGGCCGGCATCCTCGCCATCGCCAACATCCTGGAGCCGACCGGGGTCAAGGCCTACGACGGCGCGGCGCGCGAGATCACCGATAAGCTGATCCTGGCGGCGGCCGGCTCGATCGTAAACGTCGAGGCGCGCCACGCGTCCATCATCCGAGCGCTGATCGACCCGAACGCCAACCCCGCGCCGAAGCCCTTCGAGGACACGGCGACCCCGCAGCAAATCCTCGACATGATCAAGCCGGTCCTCGGTTAGGGGGCGCGGCGGTCCACCGACGGGGAGGACCCGACAGCCGAAGGAGGGAGCACGATGACGGACACGTTCGACGGTTTGATGGCTCGGGGGCGGGCCGGGCGGTACACCCGGCGCGGGCTGCTGCAGCGCTCACTCGTCGCCGGCACCGGGGCCGTCGCGCTGGCGGCACTGGGCGGTGCCCTCACGATCCAGGACGCCGCCGCACGGGAGGCCGCGCTCGCGCGCGGGCCGCTCGACAGCGATATCGACATCCTCAACTACGCCCTGACGCTGGAACTGCTCGAGACAGCAGCCTACAAGGCGATCAACGATGCCGGCATCCTCTCGGGACGGGCGGCGACCTACTTCCGGGCCTTCGGCGCGAACGAGCAGGCGCACGTCGACGCGATCACGGCCACGATTCGGCAATTGGGCGGCACGCCGGTCCAACCGCCGACGGGCGGCTACAATCTCGCCGCCGTGCCGAGAGATCCAGTCGGCGTGGTGGCGTTCTTCCAGGAGTTCGAGTCGGTCGGTGCCAGTGCATACCTCGGCGCGGGGCCGTTCATCCGCGACCCCGCCATCCTGGAGGCCGCCCTCGCGATCCACGCGGTCGAGGCGGAGCACGCGGCGGCGCTGGCCGACCTCGTCGCGCCGGGCACCGAGCTCTTCGCGCCGGAAGCCTTCGCCACGGCGCGGCTCCCGGATGCGGTCATGACGATCGTCGCGCCCTTCCTCCAGGCCCCGACCGCGCCGACGGTCCCGGCCCCGACACCCTCACCGTCAGCCCCGCCGTCGGCACCGATGCCCGGTCTGCCCAATACCGGTGGTGGTGGCGCGCAGGCAGCGAGTGGCGATCCCGGCCTGCGGGCGACGCTCGCCGCCCTCGGGCTGGTCGGCCTCGGGGCCGCGACGGCGGGCACCCTCGCACGGCGCCGCGTCGATCGGAAGGGCAACGCCAGCGAATAGGGACACGCCTCACCAATGTCGGCGCGGGCCAACCGGCTGGGCCGTTGGCCCGCGCCGACATCTGGCGCAAGAAAGGGGACCGCGTGGTCGTCGGCCACACCCGCGACCTCATCGAGGATCAAGGGTGTTGCTGGGCCGGGGTGGCGGTGAGGCCAACCTTGATGGCGTCGAAATGATCGAGGGTCCTGCGCCAGAGGGCGGCCTCGCTCGACGAGTAGCCCCGATGGCACTCGTCGGCGACGATCAGGTCGAAGGCGTGGATGGGGATGTCGAGCTGTCCGGCGTCGTCCTCGGGCACCTCGTCGCCTGCGTAGGGGGCGTATTCCCGACCGAACAAGTTGATCGCCATCCGCTGGATCGTGGCGACTATAGTCGAACGCGTCGCCAGGTTTCGGGTTCGTCAGGAGCGTGTTGGGCATCACGTTCGGGTCCCAGCTATCCCCCTCCTCGAAATCGGCCTGCTGGAAACGCTGGGAGTAGAGGGAGTAAATCTTATTGAACTTCAGGCCAGGTTCGGCCTCGAACGAGGCGAAGGCCCGCACCGCCTGCGCGGCCAGCGCGCGCCGATCGACCAGGAAGAGGACCCGCCTGGCGACGCCGGACTTCATCAGACGATGGACCTCGTTGACCATCGTCAGGGTCTTGCCCGTGCCGGTCGCCATGGTGAGGAGCATCTTGCGCTTGCGTTCGCGGATACCCTGCTCCAGCGCCGTGTTGGCCTCGATCTGGTAGGGGCGCACCCGCGCGTTCTGGGGGAGTGCCAGGAGCTTGGTCAGCTCGGCATCGGTGTCGCGGTCGAGCATCTCGGCGAGGGCCGAGGGCGTGTGGAACTGCGCCACGCTGCGCGAGCGGTTCAAGGGATAGCGCACGTCGTGGAAGCGGATTTCCTCGCCGTTGGTGGAGTAGAGGAAGGGCACGCCGAACTCGCCCTGGTAGCGCGGCTCCTGCGCGATCGCCCTGGCGTAGCGCTCGGCCTGCGTGAGCACGTGTGCTGGCCGTTTACTCTATCCGCGCCGAAGTCTTGGCACTTCGGCTCCCAGATTCCTGGCGGATCACGCTGGATGGAGTAAACGGCCAGCACAGGCGGTCACACGGTGCCGTCGCCCCTCGTGAACGAGCAGCGGAAGGTTCAGGCCCTCACGGCGCGACGACCGCACCCGTCACCTGGCGTGGGCGCTCGCGATAGGTGCCTGGCATGGCGTGCACACCGCCGGCCCCCACAGTCGGGTGTGCTCGGCCGTGGCTTCCTTCGCCGGGTTCGCCGACAGCCGGTGCGTCGCCATGTCACCCTGACGTGGCACCAGTTCCGGCGCCGTGGTAGACCGCGCCCCAACTGGTCAGCACACCATACCTTCCTCGCCTCTCCCCGGCGGTATCTCGCGGTCGGCACCGGGTAAAGGGGGGAATCGCCGGTCCCGCTGATTGGCGGGCCGGCTGCATCAACGATCGCCGCCACGCCCGCCGCACGACACCGGATTTTGCTGCGTACGATGGCCGGTATCTTGCGCCACGATGGGCGCGGGTTCCGCACCGTTGCGACTGTATCGAATGTGGGATCGTCGCCTCCCTGTCAGCAACCCGCATCGGTGGGCCGCGGTGTGGCCTGGGGCTGCATTGCTGACGGCAGGGTCACCGGCCAGGGGGGTTCATCGCCACAGTGCGGGATATGCCGCGCGCTGAGGTGGTGACCGACAAGTCCATCGCGCGGTGCGGGGACGCGTCCGCCACGGGCGGCGGGGCCCGGCTGGCACGACGCAATGGGGAGGAGGGTGAAACACATGGCGCTCGACGTGAGCGGGCTGGGTCACATCGCCCTGCGGGTGACGGATCTCGCCCGGGCCAAGGCATTCTACACCGGGACGTTGGGCTTCGAAGTCATGCTGGAGGCGGAGGGGCTCCTGCTCGTCAACGGCTACGGCATCCTCCTCGGGATGCGAGGCAATGACCCCCAAACGCCGCGTGGCGACCGATTCGAGCCGCACCGCGTGGGGCGCGATCACCTCGCGCTCGCGGTCGCCGATCGCGACACCCTGGACCGACTCACGGTGATCCTGAACGCCGCGGGCGTCCGCCACAACGGGATCGAGGAGGATCCGCTCACGCGCGCCCCGTATATCAGCTTCTACGACCCCGACGGGATCGCGTGGGAGTGCTACGTCTTCGCCCTGCCGTCGGCATGAGGGGTGGCTGGCGCGCCGCGCCGGCATGGGTTACCGAAGCTGTCCGGGGCGCGGTGGGATGGGTCTTTCGCCAAGGAGGAGTTCCGATGCTCGCCCGAGATGCGGCGCAACAGTTCGCGGCCCTCGACGGGAAGATGGAGGTCGACGACTACAACTTCGCGCACTTCCGCACGAAGCATCTGCTGGCCGACCTACGGGCCACGCTCGCCAAGCAGGGCGTACGCCCGGGCGACATGGCGCCGGACTTCGCGCTGCCCCGCCCCGAGGGGGGGAGCGTCCGGCTGAGCGAGTTGCGTGGCAGACCGGTGCTCCTCCATTTCGGGTCGTTCACCTGACCGATCACCACCGGCTCGGTCGAGCCGCTGAA
>JAABUR0100010643.1_pt1 | contig 10026 bp, 8 predicted proteins | sample 5560091 | NCBI WGS metagenome assembly JAABUR01 (sample SAMN10711879, study PRJNA513375) | rock metagenome | isolation source: Antarctica rocks | place: Antarctica: Victoria Land, University Valley sud
CATAAATGGACCGGGCTCAGGAACGGCGCGGAGCGTACGGAACGACCTATCCAGGGCGGAAAACGAAATGGCGGACAACCTTTTTGACCCTCGCTGTAGTGGCGCGCCAGTCGATTACTACTTCCTGTGAGGGATCCACAAGGACGGTGTCCTTGAGAGGTCCTTGGCCAGTACCGGTATTGACCTGGAAGAAGTGGCCATGCAGGTGCATCGGGTGCGACATACCCGTTTTATTTGCGATCTGGAAACGGATATGCCTACCGCGAGCGATTGAGACCGGATCGGCCTGGGAGAAGGTCTGGTTGTTGATCATCCAGACGTACTGATCCTCATCACCGGTCAAGATCACTGGCACCGCCTGATCCGGCTCGCCCTGAAGATCAGACACAGATGCCCTCGCCTTAAGCTGGTCATAGGAAAGGAGTTTGCCTCCGAGTTCGGCCGGCAGCGCGTTCTCGGGGGGCGGAGCCTCCGTACTACCCTCGTAGCGAACCAGTGCCCGTGCCGCCATACCGGTACCCTCCGCCTGGGCCGCGAGTTGCCAGATCCCCGGAGTATCGGCATCGACGAGCACGTCATAGCGCTCGCCCTGGCCGATGCGGACCGCGTCCACTTCGACCGACTCGACCGGTTGCCCATCGGCATGCGTAACGGTGAGCCGGTGCCCTGCAAGCGCCACCCGAAAGATCGTGGCACTCGCGGCGTTGATCAGTCGCAAGCGAACCTTGTCCCCGCGCCGGACAATGAACTCCTCCGGCGCCTCCGGCGGGCGACCGTTGATCAGGTAGAGGGGGTAGACGATATCCGGCGGGTACTCGGGAGGCTGCATGGCGGCGGCTGGTGTCGCCGCACTGGCCATCTCTCCCATCCCGGCCATCTGACTGCCGTTCGCCTGCAGATCCGCGAAGGTCTGCTCCGGCGTACCAGACACCCCATCAAGCCAGTCATCAAGCATCAGGACGAACTCACGATCATAGCTCAACTCTTCACGCGCCGGTTCGACGATGAGAGGGCCAGACAGGGCCCGATCCAGTTGTATGCCGACGTGGCTGTGGTAGAGATAGGTGCCAGTGGCCGGTGGAACGAACGTGTAGATGAAGGACTGTCCCTCCTCGATTGGCGGTTGTGTGACGTTCGGTACGCCATCCATGGCGTTGGGAACCGGTTGACCGTGCCAGTGAATGGTCGTTTGGGCAGGCAACCCATTATTGATCGTTACCTGGAGGGTTGTGCCTTCCGGTACCCGGATCTCAGGACCCGGCAAGAGACCGTTGTATCCCCAGGTCGTTACCCTTCGGCTCCCGAGCTCGACTTCCATGGGCCCGCCGTTGAGCACAACATCGGCTATCGGTATGGTGCCGGGGCTGGCGATTGGTGGTGTAGCGGTCCCCGGTTGACTGGCAGCGCTTGTCCTCGCATTCGCGGCCATGCTCCCGACAGCCAGCCCGGTCAGATGCAGGATCTGTCGACGGTTCATGACGGGAAATCGGCCATCGCGTTGCATCAGGATTCCTTTTACTGCCGGCTTCGGCCCGAGGGGGCCTCCTGACCGGCTCGTTATGTCACTCACACTTGCCCAAGGCGATACGTCTATTCTCGCACAGGACGGTTTCGGTTCGAACCGTTCTGGTGTCGACGAACTGGTAGTGCCGCCATGCAACTCTTTGCTGGCCGCTCGCGGGATCCTGGATCTCCGCTGCTCGCCTCGGAACTGGTACGTCACGCATCCATCGGGTCGATTCTGATTCCAATGTTCTCCTGGATGCACCCACGCCGACTCAAACCTAAGAGCGACCGGCAATAGGCATCACATAGGGCGGCGCGTCATTAGAGAGTCTATCAAAACTGCCACAGGGACGCAGGCCGTTGTGAAAACCCGCCGGTCCATGAGGTTTGGAAGCTGACCGGATACGCAGCCAACCGGTTTTGATAGACGCTCTTATCACCATCTATGTAAGTCGCTCACACACAGCCGTTACGCCAGATTGAGGCAGGGGAACGACGGCAGATTCAATAGGGTTTGGGCTTTGAGTCGCTGGTCCGTGGCGGGCTCTGGGACAATGCAGGCGCTGAAACCGGATCAGTTTCGGGCAGGGTGAAATAGGTTCTGATGGGAGCATCGTGGCGGGTCCGACGAACCGTTCGTGATAAGATACCCAACAGTTTTCGTGCTCCGGCGTGGCATCCAATGTCCGCCGGCCGCGGGTCGGCCACCCGCCGGACAGAGAGGTTCCGTTCCGCGTGAACACCCAGATCTACGGCTCCGATTGGGTCGTTATCGGCATCCTGCTCCTCGCGGCGATCGGGCTGGGCCTCACCCTGCTGGCGTTGAACGGGATCGTCGCGCCGAGCAAACCGTCCATCGCCAAGGCCGCCCCTTACGAGAGCGGCGTTCCGCAGGTCGAAGCGACCAAACCCCGCTTCACTCCCCGCTTCTACGTCGTCGCGATGCTGTTCGTCGTCTTCGACATCGAGGCCATCTTCATCTTCCCGTGGGCCGTCGTCTTCGATGGCCTGGGCGTCTATGGCTTCGTCGCGATGCTCGTCTTTATGTTCCTCCTCTTCGACGGGTTCATCTACGCCTGGAAGAAAGGCGCGCTCGAATGGGCATGATCGACGACCGGTTCAACAAGAACGTCTTCGTCACCTCCCTGGACTTCCTCTTCAACTGGGGCCGGCGTAGCTCGCTCTGGTGGCTCCAGTTCGGCCTCGCCTGCTGCGCGATCGAGATGATCGCCGCCTCCATGTCCCGCTGGGACTTGGCCGAGCGCTTCGGGATGCTGTATCGCGCCTCGCCACGCCAGGCCGATCTCATGATCGTCGCCGGGACGGTGACCAAGAAGATGGCGCCCGTCGTTCGGACACTCTACGACCAGATGCCCGAGCCCAAGTGGGTGATCTCGATGGGCTCCTGCGCCAACGTCGGTGGGCCGTACGACACCTACGCGGTTGTCCAGGGTGTCGACCAGATCGTCCCGGTCGACATCTACGTCCCCGGCTGCCCGCCGACGCCGGAGTCGCTCTATTACGGCATCCTCGAACTGCAGAACAAGGTCATCAAGTACGAGACGATGGCGAAGAAGCAGGGACCGGACGCCGCCGAGAGCCTGCGCCGGGCCGACCGGCTCGAGTCGATGGCCGCTCAGCGTGGCTGACCGTTCCGGGAGACCCCTGACGCGGTGGAGTGTGCCCAGTGACCGATAACGATACCGACCGCAACCGGCAGCCAAACGCGCAGACCCCCGGTACTCAACCGGAGACGCCGCAGCCCAACCGGAAGTACATCGACGACGAGACGCCGTCGGCCTCCAACGCCGACCCGGCCGGGACGATCGCCGCCGTCACCAAACCGACCCAGACCAACGGCGAGCACCTCTCGACCGAGAGCGAGACCGCTGGGGAGGTCGTCGACCCCAACGGCGGCCAGACCCGGCCCGAGGGCGCCACCGATCAGTCGGCGCTGCTGGCCGCTAACGAGCGGTCCGGTGGACGATCCGACTGGTATGACGATGATGTCGAGCGGCACCCAGCCCTTCGTGTCCTGCGGGAGCTCATGCCAGACGCGATCATCGCGGCGGTCCGGTTCCGCAATGAGACGACGCTCCACGTCGAGCCGACGATGCTGCGGGACGCCTGCGTCCTGCTCCAGCGCGACCCGCGGACGTCGCTGACCTTCCTCAGCGACCTCTCCGCCGTCGACATGCTGCGACTGCGGGAGGCGCCACGCTTCGACGTCGTCGTCCAGCTCTACTCACTCCGCCACCGGGTCCGCGTCCGGATCAAGGCCGGCGTCGACGACGGTGAGTCCGTCCCATCGTTGGTCCCGGTCTGGAACGCCGCCAACTGGCTGGAGCGCGAGGTCTACGACATGTTCGGGATCCAGTTCCAGGGGCACCCGAACCTCAAGCGCATCCTGCTGGCCGAAGACTGGTCCGAGGGGCACCCGCTCCGGAAGGACTACCCCCTCCGGGGCTGGAGCGAGTACCCCGTCTACAACACCGAGCGCACCGTCGCCCGCGTCCGGACCCGCTGGACGGGCCGGCCCGGCACCGCCTGACGCGCCACTTCCCTCCATCGCACCCAAGCGCGCAGGACCGAGGCACACCCATGAGCATCACCCGCGACCCGGCCCTTGTGGCCGCCGACACTGGCAGGGACATCGAGGACGGCGCCTTCGCTGAATCCGCCTACGATTTCACCGAGGACCCGACCACGACCGGGACGCTCGAGATCGCCGACGAGCGCGACCTCGGCAGCGGCTCCCGGGAGATGACCCTCAACATGGGCCCCCAGCACCCATCCACCCACGGCGTGCTCCGGATCGTGCTGAAGCTGGACGGCGAGGTCATCACCGACTGCGACCCCGTGATCGGCTACCTCCACCGCGGCACCGAGAAGCTGGGCGAGAACCACCGCTACGCCCAGGTCCTGCCCTGGACCGACCGGACCGACTATGTCTCCGCCCCGCAGAACAATCTCGGCTGCATCCTCGCCTTCGAGAAGCTCTGTGGCGTCGAGGCGCCGGAGCGGGCCCAGTACTGGCGCGTGATCATGGCCGAGCTCAGCCGGATCGCCTCGCATCTCGTCTGGCTCGGAACACATGCGCTCGACATCGGCGCCCTCTCGATGTCGCTCTACTGCTTCCGCGAGCGCGAGATCATCCTCGACATCTTCGAGGCCTTCTGCGGTGCCCGCCTGACGACCAACATGATGGAGATGGGCGGCTTCAGCCGGCCGATCCCGAACGGGCTCGTCGAGCAGATCCGGGACTTCCTCAGGATCTTCCCGGACCGGCAGATGGAGTACCAGACGCTTCTCCAGGCCAACCCGATCTGGATGGCCCGCACCAAGGGCAACGGCATCATCACGCCGGAAGCCGCGATCTCGTACTCGTTGACCGGGGCCTGCCTGCGGGCGTCGGGCGTGAACTACGACATCCGCAAGGCGGAGCCCTACCTCGTGTACGACCAGCTCGACTTCGAGGTCCCGCTCGGCCAGTCCGGCGACACCTACGACCGCTACCTCGTCCGGATGGAGGAGATGCGGCAGGCGATCAAGCTGATCACCCAGGCCCTCGACCGGGTCGCGAACGACGACCGGCCGCTGATGGCCTACGAGTCGGCCTACGTCATCCCGCCGCACAAGGGGACGATGACGACCGCCGAGGACATGCAGCGCCACTTCATCTGGGTGATCAAGGGGTTCAGCCCGCCCAAGGGCGAGGTCTATCAGGCGATCGAGCACAGCAAGGGAGAGCTCGGCTACTACGTCGTCTCGGACGGCTCGCCGATACCGTACCGGTTCCGGGTCCGGTCGGCCGACTTCGTCAACCTCGCCTCCCTGCCGCACATGGCGACCGGGGCGATGCTGGCCGACATCGTGGCGATGATCGGGACGATCGACATCATCCTCGGCTCCGTCGACCGGTAGGCCGCGTCACGTACTGACTCCGGCCCGTTCCAGCGTTCGCTCAAGCTCCGGAGTTCGTTCACGCATGGATGTTACGGTCCAGCTGCCATCGAAGGTCCCCTGCATCGTCCTCGGCGCGGGTCACGCCGGGTTGGCGACCAGTTACGAGCTCACCCAGCGGCGGGTGCCCCATGTCATCCTCGACCGGGGCCGGGTCGCCGAGACCTGGCGGAGCAAGCGCTGGGACGCCTTCACGATGATCATGCCGAACTGGGGGCTGGACCTTCCCGGCTACCCGTTCGAAGGTGACCGTGACGCCTTCAGCACCCGCGACCAGGCGGTCGCCCGGTTCGAGGCTTACGCCGCTTCGTTCGGAGCCCCGCTCCGCTCCGGCGTCACCGTCCGGGCGATCGAGCAAGGACCCGACGAGGACTGGCCGCTGACCATCGAGACCGACCACGGCGTCATTCTGACCAAGGCCGTCGTCGTCGCGACCGGGATCTACCAGGTCCCGCGAAGTCCGTGGTTCGCCGAGCTGGTCTCCCCGGAGATCACTCAGCTCGACCCGGACCACTTCCGCAACCCGCACAGCGTGCCTGATGGCGCGACGCTCGTCGTCGGCTCCGGCGCGTCCGGCACGCAGATCGCCGAAGACCTCCTGCTGGCCAGTCGCCGGGTCTTCCTTGCGGTCGGCCGGGCCGGACGGCAGCCGCGCCGGTACCGGGGGATCGACAGCTCACGCTGGAACCGGTACCCCGGTATCTCCGGCACGGGCGACCAGACGGCCGGCGAGTCGGGCGGTGGCGCGGCCCGGACCGGCCGGGGCGGCGGCGACCACGACACCAACCTGCATCGCTTCGCCCGCGACGGGATGCACCTCCTCGGGCACGTCACCGGCGTCTCGCTCTCGTCGCACGCAACGCTGACCGTCGCGCGGGACCTGCATGCAACCCTCGCCTGGGTCGACCACTTCGACTTCGCCTGGCGGAAACGGGTCGACGCCTACGCCGAGCAACACCGCGAGGCGATCGAGCGCGAGACCGGCAAGACCATCACCCCACCCCAGGGCCGCCCGGACGACGCCCTCCTTGACGGATTCGACCAGCCGGAGCGGACCGAGCTCGACCTTCGGGCGGAAGGTATCACCGGCATCGTCTGGGCGATCGGCTACGACACCGACTACTCGGTCGTCCGCTTCCCGGTGATCGGCCACGACGGCCATCCGATCCACGAGGGTGGCCTGACCGACGTGCCGGGGCTCTTCTTCGCCGGGATGACGTTTCGGGGCGACCGCCCGAAGTCTTCCTTCATCGGCATCGTCGGCCCGGAAGTGGCCGCCATTGCCGATCATGTCGCGACGCTCGTCGGGTGCCCTGACGTAGTGGCCTTGGCCGGTTCGTAGGGTCATCCGCTCTCGCTGCGCTGGCGGTGACCGGCCGCCGCAGCGGCCATCGCCCCGCAGGGCGATAACCGTGCCGCGCAATCGGCTGGGAGACAGTGAGACGGCAGTTCGCGGACACTGGCACCGCTTTGCGGCCTGGCGCCTGACGGCGCGGCAGCGAAGCGAGCAAGGCCAGCGAAGCGAGAGCCATGTCCCTACGATGAGACGACGCCTTGCCGGGCGGGCAGGGCCAGCCGTGTCGCTACCCGCGACAGACGAGACAACGCCCCGGCGAACGATTCGCCGGGGCGTTGTGTCATATCAGGTAAACGGGGAACCGTCTTGCGCGACCACCATAGATGAGCCACGCGTCCTAATCCTCGTTACCCTCGGACGCCGCGTCAGCGTTCATGCCCATGAATGAGCCGATCAGGAGCCCGAAGGCGCCGCCGAGCAGGGTATAGGCCAGGACGATCGCCACGGCGCCGGCGATGTTGTCGAGCAGCGGCATCATCAGGAAGCCGAGCCCCGCCCCAAGCGGCAGCCCGATCGCCAGCCCCTTGGCCGACCCGCGGTTGGACAGGCGGGCGGCATCGAGATCATGCTCGGAGGCGCCGTCCCAGTCTTCCAGCCGGGAGCCGAAGAACCCGCCGAGGACGAAGCCGTAGACGAGGTGAGCGACAAGGCTCCCGAGCGCCGGCAGCGGCCCGGCGCCGGCGTCTATCCCGAAGAAGCCGATGTCGAGGACGGGGAAGAGGACGACCAGCGACAGCACGAACGGGATCATCGCGAACAGGATGCCCTTGCGCCACCCGGAACCGGCCAGCCGGGGCTCGGCGACTCCCGCGTAGACGACGGCGAGCACCAGACCGACGGCGATGTTGAGCCCCATCGCCAGAAAGAAGAAATTGGTCGTCCGCTCGGTCGAGACGTTGTGCGCCAGCCCGTAGAGCCAGCGACTGATCGTCCCTCCCGACGCGTCGCCGACGTTCTCGGCGAAGAGGTAGGCGCCGGTCACGACAACCGACAGGCAGAAGGTCGCGAGGAAGCCGCTCAAGAGGGCCGACTGCTGCCAGTCATCGCGGGGCGGCGACCGGTCGATCGTTGGAGTAACGATAGTGGGACGACCCATGGTGACACTCCTTCCGGACTTTGGGGATGCGACGGCGGGACGGTGGGATCGGACCGCATCGGACGGGCGGGAGCCCGTCCAGGAGAGCGTCAGCCGGTGGCGTGACGCTCCGGCGACAGTGCCGGGGATGCATGAACGATACCATGCAACAGAACGAGCGGATACGCCGGAACCATGCTCCAGCGTTGCCGGAAACGAATCATTTCTTCACGGATCGGGCCAATTGCACAGAAATTCCTCCTGCTGAAGACGTTGCGAACCCTGGACCGGGCCGCGGCCTGGCCGAGACCGGATCGCCGTTCCGTCAGCGTTCATGGGACGGCGAAAGCGGATCAAAACGGATCGGCTCTAGACAGCTCCGCTGACTCGAGCTCCCGTCAACCGGTCGATCCGGGCCAGGCTCTCGTCGATCCGATCCTCAGAGAGCGAACCATTCAGCACCCGACCAACCAGATGATCCAAGACTGCCTCCACGGTTGCTCGCTGGACGACGACGAGTAGCAGGTCGACGCCGCAGTCGACCGCCCGATCGATCACCTCGAGCGGCTCCCAGTCGGTCAGGGCACCCATGCCGAGGTCGTCCGTGATGATGACCCCGTCGTAGCCCAGCTCCTCCCGCAGCACCCGGTAGGCTTCCGGGTTGAACGTCGCCGGGGTGTCGCCCCAGTCCGGCCAGTTCGGGTACATGAGGTGGCCAAGCATCACCATCGGCGTCCCGGCCGCGATCGCCCGCCGGAACGGGATCGCCTCGCCCTCAAGCCACTCGTCGTAGGTCACGTCGACCGTTGGCAGCTCCTCGTGGGAATCGACCGAGGTCGCGCCGTGACCGGGGAAGTGCTTGGCGGCGCCGATCACGCCGGCTTCAGCCATGGCCGTGACCGTCGCCTCGACCCGGTCCGCGACCCGCTCGGGGTCGTCGCCGAAGCTGCGGGACGCCATGAAGCTGTCGGCCGTGTAGGCGACGTCGGCGACCGGGGCGCAGTTGACGTGGAAGCCGTAGCGCAGGACCAGCGCGCTCCGGCGGGTGGCGACCGCGGCGACCTCGTCGAGCGGCATCGAGCCCATCGTCGGCTGGTCCGGGTCGTCGTCGGCCTTGATCCGCCGGACGACCCCGCCCTCCTGGTCGACGAAGACCCGGGGCGGGCGATCCGGGATCGCCGCGTGGATCGCGGCCGTGAACGGGGCGATGTCGGCGTCCTCGCCAATGTTGTCGCCGACGAGGATCACCCCGCCCGGCCGGAGCGCGGCCAGCCGGGCGGCCTCGGTGTCGCTGAGGGATGTGCCCGTCACCGGCGAGACGATCATCCGGGCGATCCGGTCACGCAGGTCGGCGGTCCGCTCATCCATGTCGCCGTCCGTTCCCGGTGTCGGTTTCGAGCCGGCCCGAACTCGGCCGGCCGGCGAAAATGCCGCCGCCGTCCCGGCCGCTCCGGCCAGCGCCGTCCGTCGATCGAATCGCTTCCTCATGACGACCTCCTGTCCCGCGGCAAGGGCTTCGCCTGCATCGCAGACGGGATACCGCCAGCCGCCGGGTCTGCGTCCGTACGACCTGGATCTGCCGCTGCCCCGGGCCGCTTCGAGCGGACATCGTCCTCGATCTCCTTCATGCCGTTTGCGTGACCTGACGATGGCGTCGGGACGGGTTGACCGGGGGCCGGGCGGCCGAGATCGACGCCGACCTCAGCTGCCAGTGTCCCGTCCAGGTCCACCGACGTCGAGGTCGTCCGGTGCCCGTCCCGGTTGTCCGGGTCCCGGATCAGGTCAGCGGCCTCGACCCGGGCGATCTCTTCGACCCGTCCCGACACGTCGGCCTCGGCTTCGCGTGCCAGCCGGGCCGCCGCGGCCGCCCGCTGGCGCTGCGGCAGGGCGATCAGCACCCGGCCGGAGCGAACGAGCGGGTGGTTGCTGAAATAGACGAAGAACGTCCCCGCGGCGATGCTCACCGCGACGACCATCGCGGCGAACGTCCAGGTGTAGCCGAGGTTGACGATGACCCAACCGCCGATCACGCTCGAGATCGCCCAGCACAGATTCCACGAGGCGGCGCGGTAGCCGATCGCGCTGGCCTGGAGGCGCGGTGGCAGGATGTCGGCGACGAAGGTCG
>JAABUR0100010645.1_pt1 | contig 10026 bp, 8 predicted proteins | sample 5560091 | NCBI WGS metagenome assembly JAABUR01 (sample SAMN10711879, study PRJNA513375) | rock metagenome | isolation source: Antarctica rocks | place: Antarctica: Victoria Land, University Valley sud
CGATGCCCGCGCTCTTCACAGCCGTCAACACGTTATCGAAATTGTCCGGCGCGGTAATAATCTCAAAATTATCTTCGTCGTCGCGTAAATCTTCCGCGCCCGCTTCGGTGACGATCTCAAACAATTCATCTTCAGGTTTGGCGTTCTTGCCGACGACGATGTAACCCTTTTTGTCGAAAATCCAACCGACTGATCCGGCCTCGCCGAGATTGCCGCCGTTCTTTGAAAACATGTGCCTGATCTCTGCGACCGTGCGATTGCGATTGTCCGTCACGGATTCAATCATCAACGCGACGCCGCCCGGCCCGTAACCTTCGTAAGTTATTTCTTCGTAGTTGACGCCTTCGAGTTCGCCCGTGCCGCGTTTGATCGCGCGCTCAATCGTATCGTTCGGCATGTTTCCGCCTTTGGCATCGGAGACAGCTTTGCGCAGGCGCGCGTTGGCATCCACATCGCCGCCGCCGGAGCGCGCCGCGACCGTGATTTCTTTGATTAACTTCGTGAACAACTTGCCGCGCTTGGCATCGAGCGCGCCCTTTTTGTGCTTGATGGTATGCCACTTGGAATGTCCAGACATGAGTGTGCGAATCCTTCTTCAAATGAAACTATGAAAGCGCAGCGGAAACGCAATATAGCACGCGATTTTCGCACGCCGCAACCGCGCATCCCGTCGCGCTTTATACTGGCCTTGGCTGTGAACAATCGTCAGCGCAAAAGCGTTCCGGCGATGGCTCTTTGAAAAAGTTGCAGAATAAAAATAACGATGATCGGCGAAATATCCAACATGCCGAGCGGCGGAATCAAGCGCCGCGCCGGAGCGAGAATCGGTTCCGTCGCGCGCACCAGAAATCGCATCAAGGCATTGCTGTAACTCAGTCCCCAAGAAAAGATCACGCGCACGATTATCAATAGCGAAGAAACCGCCAGCAAGCCGTAAAGCAGATAGCCGACGAGCGCCAACAGCCTACCGTTCAGCAAACTCTGTGTGACGCCTGATGCTGTAAATAGTACGTCACCGACGAGTTGCAAAAAGAAATAACCAACGAGAATTGCAATCAGAATCGTCAAGAGCGGAGCAAACTTCGGATCAACGCCGTAACGAAGAAGTCCGCCGCGCACAGGATTAACGAGCGGATCAGAATAGCGCCGGATCAACAGCGCCGTCCGGCTGAACGGATTAACGTCCATGTAGTTAATGGCAAAACGCAGCAGCACAAGCGCGATGACCGCGAAGATCACCGTCACAACTGCATACCAGAATGCTACGCCAAGAAATTTGAAGACATCCATAAAGTTTGTTAACAACGAATCGCAATGTGACAAAAGTTATATACGCATCGCGTCAAACGAACGATGAGGCAAGGCTAAATCAAGCGCGTTCTCTTGTTAGTATTTCTGCCTATGTTTGCTTCTGCGGTTTGGAGCGCGTGCCGAAGATTGCCGTGCCGACGCGCACCATCGTTGCGCCTTCATCAATAGCCACTTCAAAGTCGTGGCTCATGCCCATCGAAAGTTCGCCTTTGCGTGCGCCGAAATCGCCGCGTGACAAGAGCGCGTCGCGCACTTCGCGCAGGCGCCGAAAAAAGGGGCGCGCGTTTTCCGCATTCTCAAAGAATGGCGGCAGCGTCATTAGCCCGATCAATTGCAAATGCTCGCACGCGGCGATGACGCGCACAAGTTCCGGCAATTCTTCTTCGCTTGCGCCAGCTTTTGTTTCCTCGCCGCCTAAATCAACTTGAATCAAAACCGGCAGCGATTCGCGTTTCTCCTCCAAGCACAAACGTTCGAGTCGTTCCGCCAGCGCTGTTGAATCCAACGAATGAATGACATCAAAGAGCGTCACGGCACGCCGCGCTTTGTTGGCTTGTAGATGGCCTATCAGATGCCAGCGCACTTGTTCGCGTCCAAGCTGCGCGATTTTTTCCGCCGCCTCCTGCACGCGATTTTCTCCAAAATCACACGCGCCCGCGTCTAAAGCTTGCCGCAAGATTTCCGGCGGATGCGTCTTACTGACAGCGATCAAAGTAATCTCTTCCGGTGCGCGACGATTACGCAACGCACAAGCCTTGATTCGCTGCCGTACCTCTTGCAGGCGCTCAAGCACATTTTCGTCGAAACCAAACGCCTGTTCTGTCATTCTAACTCTTTCCGGGATGATGGCTTGGTGATTAACAACTATAACAATCGCACCATTGTACCCGCAACCGAAAGAGATGGAAGGCACGAAGGCTGTCCAAATCCCTTTTTCAGCATTTCCGGCGAATGCGTACACGATACGTGTGCATGGTCACTCTTTTTCCTACATTCGCGGCTGTCGCGCGGCTGATTGCTCACCTCGCTGCAACGAGTTAGCGGCGGACACTTGTGGCACACCGCTTGTTGACGTCAATCATGCTCCGCACGAGCCTCATGCTAAGTTGAAACCATTATCCAGCACAATCAAACGCCAACAGGCGTTCAAATGGAGGAATTTATGATGAACTTCGAGAACAGTAAATTTACGTTACGGGCGGCGACCTTTGCGCTGCTGCTAGCCGTCGCTTTGCCAAGCATTTCGCTTGCCGATCCGCAGGGACGCGGACACGATAAGCGCGATAAAAAAGATGTGTTCGTCAACGGCCACGACGCGCGCGATGGGCGCACAGACGGGCGCGGCCCGAAGCATAAGCACAAAGATAAGGATGACCGCGACGATGATCGTGATGATCGCGATAGAGACAGAGATCACGACCGAGATAGAGACCGCGACAGAGATGGAGACCGCAACCGCAACGGCTCTTATAGCCGCTCTGAAGTACGACGCGTTGCAGTGGACAACGGTTATCGCGAAGGTTATCGCGCAGGGCGTGATGACCGCGCCTCCGGTAGAAGTAATAATTATCGTGATTCGGGCACGTACCGCGACGCGAGTATCGGCTACCGCGATTCATACGGAGACCGCGCGCTTTACCAACGCAGTTTTCAGGATGGTTTCCGACGCGGTTACAATGACGGATACGACAACCGCTCTTCACGACGAGGTTCAAGTCGCGTCGGCAGCGTGCTCGGCGATATACTCAATCGCCCGTAACGCTTAAACGAGAAGGCGCTTGACACCTGCGCGTTCGTGTCCGTATCATTCGCACTCGAATCAACCCTTACGCGGATGTGGCGGAATTGGCAGACGCGCAGGTCTCAGAAGCCTGTGATGGTGACATCGTGGAGGTTCAAGTCCTCTCATCCGCATGAACAAAGAAGGGCGAGATTTCAAAAGTCTCGCCCTTCTTTATTGTGTGAACGTAGCGGCTTGTTCCTGCCCGCCGCTGCTTCAGTTAATTGCTTCTGAAGTTGTGTCCGTCGCCTGCGCGTTACGCGCGTCGGCGACAAGTAACGGTTGTTCGTCAAAGAGCGTGGAATCAATCAGCGTCTGCACCCAATATTTACCGGCGGCGGGAAAGTTTACGTTGACGAAGAAGCTGATGTTATCGGCGAAGCCGCCCGCCGCAACTTCAAACTGCGTCGGCTGCGACACGACAACGGGCTGTCTGCGATCCGGCGTGAGAATACGCACTTCGGAAAGATGCGCGCCCGTGCCGCGCCAGTGATTGACGACCGCGAATTTGATAAGCGACACGGGTAATTGCTGCACCATGATGTTTTGAAACACGCCCATCAACGAAAGCTTATTGCCGACTTCAAGCCGCACGTCGTCGCAAAAAAGCGTATACACAAGTTCGAGTTCGTTTGTTTGTTCGGCCACTGAAATTTATTAGCTCCAATCGTTGAATGATCTTCGACAAGAAAGTTTAGTTCTAATCCAAGTGAAGCAGCAACACAAGCCGCGCGTCTATTTTGAATTGGTTTAGGCTTCAGCGAACAATGCTTTGAGCGCCGGTTCATCAATGACGCGCAAATTGAGCGCATTGGCTTTATCGAGCTTTGATCCGGCCTCTTCGCCCGCCACAACATAATCAGTTTTCTTGCTGACGGTTGAAGTCACGCGCCCGCCGCGCGCTTCAATCATCGCACGCGCTTCGTCGCGCGTCATTGTCTCAAGCCTTCCCGTCAACACAAACTGTTTACCTGCAAATTCCTCCGATGTGTTTGCGCTTGTTCCGCTTCCTTCAAGTTCCGTCTGCACGCCCGCCGCGCGCAAGCGTTCACATAAAAGTTTATTGCCGTCATCGTCGAACCAATCGCGCACGCTCTCGGCAACCGTTAAACCGATCTCATGCACGGCGTCTAATTCCTCAACGCTCGACTCGCTTAATTTTTGTAGTGATCTGAAATTGTGCGCGAGAATTCCTGCGGTTCTTTCGCCAACGTGACGAAGCCCCAGTCCGTAAATCAAATGTGGCAAATCCCGCGACTTACTCGCGTCAATTTCCCTCATCAAATTCGCGGCGGACTTTTCCGCTTTGCGTTCGAGCGCGATGACATCTTCAAGCCGCAGCGCGTAAATGTCCGCGACATCGCACACCATCTTTTTCTCAACGACTTGTTCGACTAAGGCTTCGCCCAAACCTTCGATACGCATCGCACGCCGCGACGAGTAATGCAGAAGGCGCGCTTTCAATTGCGCGGGGCAATCGGCGGCGACACAACGCGCGACGACTTCGCCTTCGGGTCTTGAGATGAGGCCGCCGCACACGGGACACTTCTTCGGCATACGAAAAGGCTTTTCCGCGCCCGTGCGTTTCGATTCGACGACCTTGATTACTTTCGGAATAATCTCGCCGCTTTTTTCGATCAGTACGAAGTCGCCGATGCGTATGCCGAGGCGTTTAATTTCATCTTCATTGTGAAGCGTCGCGCGCGCGACAATTGTGCCCGCGAGTTGGACTGGTTCGAGATTGGCGACGGGCGTGAGCGCGCCTGTGCGCCCGACCTGCACGACAATGGAAAGCACTTGCGTCGTCACCTGTCTCGCCGGATATTTGTAGGCAATTGCCCAGCGCGGCGCTTTCGTCGTCGCGCCAAACTCTTCCTGCAAGGCTGTCGAATTAACTTTGACGACGACGCCATCAATCTCGTAACCAAGCTCGTCGCGCTTGAATTCCATCTGCTCGCAAAACTGAATCACTTCTTCTATCGAAGCACACAACGCGCGATTCGGATTTACTTGAAAGCCAGCTTGTTCAATCGCATTGAGCGCGTCCCAATGACTTGCGAAAGGCTTGCGTTCGCCCGCGAGTGCGTCGTAAGCAAACATGCCGAGGCGTCTTTTGGCGACAATCTTAGAATCGAGTTGGCGAATTGTTCCGGCGGCGGCGTTACGCGGGTTGGCAAAGCGTGGTAATTCTTCTTCTTCGCGTTCAGCATTGATGCGCTCAAATTCGTTGCGCGGTAAGTAAGCTTCGCCGCGCACTTCCATATTGCGCAGGCGTTCGTTCAATTCCGCGTCGCCGATTTTCAAACGTAGCGGCACGGCGCGAATCGTGCGCACGTTCGGCGTGACATCTTCGCCACGCCGTCCATCGCCGCGCGTTACGCCGCGCACAAGCAACGCGTCTTCATAATGCAGCGAGATAGAGAGGCCGTCTATTTTTAATTCTGCGACGTAATCGAAGTCGCGCCCGTCGGCCAACTTGCGACAACGCACATCGAACGCGCGCAAGTCTTCTATGTTGTAACTATTTTCGAGCGACAGCATCGGGCGGCGATGCACGTATTCCGTAAAACCTTCAACAGGTCGCCCACCAACGCGCTGCGTAGGGCTATCGGGCGCGCCATATTCCGGGTGCGCTTCCTCTAATTCACGAAGGCGCGCAAGCAACGCGTCATACTCGGCGTCGGATATTTCCGGGTTGTCGTAAACGTAGTAAAGCTCTTCATGGCGACGAACTTCTTCGCGCAAAGCTTCAATCTCACGCTCAATTGTCTGGCTTGCTTCTGGCAAACTTTTTTCATCCCTTTAATAATCGTTCTCGCTTGGACAGCGTTCGCGAGATGTTCACATCATACGAAAACAACGGCTGATCGCAAGTCTAACCAGCGAGTTTATGGCTTTGGGCTGATGTGCGCCCAGATGTGGTCTTGATGCTCTTTGTTAGTCGGTCTGTTTCAACTCCTCCGAGATGGTGAATCATACGCCCGAAGAATTTAATGCTTTGCAGAAAATCGTCTATGCGTATGTTTTCATTCGGGGCGTGAGGGTTTGATGCGGCATAACCTGCGCCGAAGGAAACGACGGGCACAGGTGGCGTCGTGATACCGCAAACAGCACCGACCGGGCCGCTCGTCGGATCAAGCGGATAAACAAGCGGCGGGGCGTTGTACACAGCTTCGGCGGATTCAATGGCGGCGCGTGCCACAGAACTTTGCGCGCTCGCTTTAGCGATGGGTGCGTTACCGAGTTCGATAATTTCTATGTCTTGAAAATCGCGCGCATTCAAATGTTCGCGCAGCAATTTCACGACAAGCTCCGGCGTTAAATCAGGTACCAGACGGAAATCAAGACGCGCCATCGCCGTGCCGGGCAGCAGCGTCTTCGGCCCTGCTTCTGTGTGCCCTGTGCGAATGCCGCAGATCGTGCAGGTCGCACCGAAGATGTGTTCTTTAATAAGCCGTTGGCCTTTCATGCCGCCTACCCAGTGGCCGATGCGAAACTCTTTTTTAAGTCCCGCTTCATCCAACTCTATCGCCTTGAGCGCCTCCATATCCTCTGCGGCAATCGGCGCGATGAGCGATGAAAAGCCGTCAATCGTAATCACACCTTTCGGCGAAGTGATGGTTGCCAGAGCCTGCACAAGCCGCCACGCAGGATTAGGCACAATTGCGCCCCACTTGGAATGCAAATCCGTGCGCGCGCCGTTCACGCGAAGTTCGACGAATGCGATGCCCTTAAAGCCCAGACTGATGACGGGACGCTCGCGTGTGTCTTTCGCGCCCTCGTCCCAAACGCAACCTTCCGCGTACAACAAGTCCGCGTGCTCTTGCGTAAAACGGTAGAGACTTGGGCTGCCAACGCCCTCTTCGCCTTCAATGATGAAGCGGAGACAAACAGGCAGCTTGCCGAAAGTCTTCTGGTAAGCTTCAACGGCGGCGAGACGCGCAATTAGATTGCCTTTGCTGTTGGCCGCGCCGCGTGAGTAGAGTTTGCCGTCTTCAATGTTCGCGGCAAACGGCCCCGCAGACCAATCCGTCAATTGACCGACGGGCGCAACATCGTAATGCCCGTAGACGACAAAGCAACGCTCGCCCGAACCGCATTCGCCGTAAATAATTGGATAGCCGCCGTGACCCATCTTAAAGACGCGCGTGCCTGCGCCTGTGCGTTGCAAAAGCTGTTCGATTGATTCCGCCATCGCACGCATTCCAGTCCCGCGCGCCGCCACCGAAGGCATACGACACAGGGACTGTAACCGCTCCGTAAAGGAACGCGCATGGCGATCAACATAACGATCAAAGCGTGTAAATGGCATGGATCAAAATGATGAACAGCAAATTGAAAGATGAACGACGCGTCAAAATAAACGTCTGTCCTTCATTCATCATTCGCCGCCGCCCTTCATATCTATGGTCGAATCTGAAACGGCGGCCTTCTGTTAAATCTTATCGAGCACAGTTTCCACGTCTGCGGCGCGGTAAAGCAAATAACTCGGCGCTAAGTCAGAGCGAGAATTGGCGCGCGCAAAACCGGCGCAGACGAGTCCGGCGGCAAAGGCTTCTGTGAACTCGCGGCGAACGCGCAGTTGTTCACGTTGCGCCGCTTTCGCATCGGATTTGACGAGCGCGCTCCAGTCGTTTGGAATCTCTATGATTGCGACTGGCTCGGCAGCAACGAGCGGCGCGTCGTCTCCGCGTGCAAGCGCTGTGACGCGTGCTCCACGCAAGTGCCAATCGGCGAACAGGCGGTCACTATCAATACCTTGAACGTTCTCCGCGTGCTGCATCACCATGTCGTAATCCGTGCCATAAAAGTTGACGGCGTAGGATGTGACCACCACGCCCAGACGATTGATATTAAAATGCGCGTTGCGTGCCTGCAAAGGATTCCATGTCCAAGTGATGAACTCTCGTCCTTCCGATAGTGCGCGTGTTCTTTGCGCCCATTTGAGAAGCGCGCCGATGCCTTTGTTCTGGTACTGCGTGGCGACGGCCATCATGTGCGAATAACCGATGATCTCGCTCGTGTTGCGCACGGCGGCAAGATGATGCACGAAGCCGACCAGTTCGTCTGCGCTAAATGCGCCGAGCGTGAACCCGCCCGCGCAATGCGAGACAATCAAATGACGGCGCGGCGAAAGTTCCAAATCCGGCAAATGAAAAGCCTCGCGCTGCAAACGAACACAAGCGTCTAGTTCTTTAACGCCTGCACACTCGCGTATTTCTATCGCAGACCTCTGCACTTATCCTTTGCCCTTCGCCTTTTTACTTTCTACTTTGCTTCTGCCTGCCAGCCAAATCTCCTGCGGGCGCACGACCGGATGCACTAGATGAACGCGCAGACCTTCGACATCAGGGTGATGAATAACCGCCGCGCGTCTGTGCGTGAGGAAAACGCACAGGGCTTCTTCGGCAATCAACTTCTGAATTTTGGCGTAAGCTTCTGCGCGATCCACGCGATTGATAAGCGCGCGCGCATGTGTCGCCAAGTTATCAATTTTGCTGCTTTGCGCGACGCGCTTAAAGATCGAGTTGCGATAGGCGGAATGAAACAAACTGTATGTAAAATCGTCCGAGTCTGCATAGTCTGCGTACCAACTCACTTCGGCAAGCGGCGCGCTTCCGTTCATCATCCCTTCCAGCAGTTCCGTTTTGCTCGCCGTGCGAACAGAGCATTTAATGCCGACGCGCGCCAACTGCTCGCAGATCACGTCTCCGGCTGTTTCGCTGATGGCCTGTTCCGCAAACGAGCGCCATAGTTCAAGCGGCAACGCAACTCCGCCGTAACCCGCTTCGGCAAGTAATTGGCGCGCTTTCTCCGGGTCGTATTCGAGGCCGCGATACTGCGCATTGTAGCCGATCAGTCCGGGCGGAATCGGCCCCGCTGCGATGGTCGCCAGATTCCCGTAAGCGCGCTCGACGAGTTCCTGTTTATTGATCGCGTGCGCCACCGCGCGACGCACACGCACGTCTTTGAAAGGCAATTGTTCAGCATCGAAAACAAGAAACTGCGTGTGCAGTTGCGGAGCCGCGACAACGCATGAATGCAGTTCCGTGTCGTGCGACGCACGCGCAATGCGCTCCGCCGTTTCTTCGCGCAGGTAAGCGAGTTCGCCGCGCTGCAAACTCTCGAAAAGTTTTTCTCCGTCTTCGCCGAACTTGATCGTGACGCCGTCTACATAAGGCTTACCCGATTCTCTGTAATCTTCGTAGCGCGCAAGTTCGATGCGCCCGGCCTCGCGTTCAAATGTTTGCAGGCGAAAAGGGCCTGTGCCGATTGGATGATCCTGAAAGCGCACGCCATTGTCCGACTCGATCTCCTCGCGCGGAACGATGGCGGCGTGATGCAAACAAAGCACCGGCAGAAAAAGCGCGAAGGGCTGTGTCAACTCAAGTTCGATTGTTCGTTCATCAAGCGCACGCGCGCCGTGCAAATCATCTGTTTCACCGCGCGCATATTCCGATGCGCCGACGAGATTCATAAAAATCCATGCGCCCGGCGGCGACTGGCGCAAGCAGCGGCGCACGGAATAAATCACGTCCGAAGCAAGGAACGCGCGATTGTTATGAAAGCGCACGCCTCCGCGCAAATGAAACGTGTAAGTGCGCCCGTCCGCCGAAATTTCCCAGCTCTCGGCGAGCGCAGGCGCAACCTCCGCGCTTTCGCCCGTGCTTACGAGACCTTCCAGCACCATGCTCAAAATATCTATGCTTGCGACGGTTGAGGTGTTGAGCGCATCAAGCGAAGGAATGTCGTCAGTCACGCCGTAAGCGATATGTCCGCCGCGCACGGGTTCCGGCAAACGAAAGCCGCTGACGGAATCGCGCAGGGATGCTGCTTCGTGGTCGAGCAAGCCTGCCGTGTAGTTGATCTGCACGATGGAATTCTGATTATGCGTAACGGCGTCGCGGATTACTTCGATGGCGCGCAAAACTTCT
>JAABUR0100010655.1_pt1 | contig 10019 bp, 8 predicted proteins | sample 5560091 | NCBI WGS metagenome assembly JAABUR01 (sample SAMN10711879, study PRJNA513375) | rock metagenome | isolation source: Antarctica rocks | place: Antarctica: Victoria Land, University Valley sud
GATCGCTCGCCAGCACAGCATCTGTCCCGATGACGCGCACGATGCCTACCAGAGGGGCATCGAGATCTTCCTCCGCCGCTGCGACGATGTCGAGCCCGAGACGGCGCTCTCGTGGCTTCGGACGGTCGTGAACCGCACTATCGACCTACGCTGCGGGGCGCTCGTGGTCGCTGCTCACCGGCATCGAAGCCTGCGGCGCCGACTCGCGGGCTGGTAGGGCCAGGGCGAGATATCGGTCGTCCTCTGTGATCATGAGCCCGCGCCGGCAGAAACTCCGGAGCGCTTCGCCGGCCTGGGAGTCTTCGACACCGAGGTGCGCAGCGACTTCAGCCAGTGTGCGCATCGTTTCGCCGCAGAAGTCATAGCTCTCCGCGAGCAGCCCTTCGAAGTAGTAGGTGCGTCGCTGGCCCGCATCACGAAAGTCGTCAATACACAGACCGTCGCCTGTCGCCCTGTAGGTACAGGTACTGCGTGTGGCCGACGTCCAACGTGCCTGCCACTCCGATACCCAAGCCTGAGTCTGAGCGTGGGCCTGGTCCGGTAGCGCGTCGTCCATCTGGTAGTCGAAGAAGTAAGCAATCTTATCGAGATTGACGTCACACCCGGTATACGCGAGGCCGTAACTGGCCTCGGGACGCACGTTGCTCATTGGCAACGTGTCCCGATCAACAAAGTAGGGCGAGAAGCGCTCGAGCCAGATTCTTGTGCAGACTTGAGGCGGCTCCAAATGGCTGAGAAGCCGGAGGAGCGCAAGCTCCTGTCTGTAATCGTCGACCGTCTCGCCGGGAAAGCCCCAGAGGAGATTCCAGCTGACACGAATACCGTAATAACGACACGACTTGAGGAGCCGCACATTCTGGAGCATCGTGCTCCCCTTGTTCATGAGCTTGAGGACGTGGCTGCTCAGGCTCTCGATGCCCGGTTGCACCCAACGAACTCCGCCTCGATATAGCTGCTCAATGTGAGTTGGCGTCAGGTTCGCCTTGATCTCATAGAAGAACTGATAGTCAGCGTGGGACCGTGCGACGCTTCCGAAGAGCGGCTCGATGTGCTTCATATCGAGTATGTTGTCCGTTGCAGCAAAGAACCGGACGCCATAGCGATCTGATAGTTCTTCGATCTCGCTCAAGACCCGCTCCGGACTCTTCGACCGGAATCCCATTCCGAGCCCATTGAGGCCACAGAAGGTGCAATGGTGCTTTTGTCCCCACCAACACCCGCGCGAACTTTCGAAGGGCAGTACCGGCGCGTTCGGGCGGTCGCGGGCGAGTCCGAGTCGAGTCGCTCTCGCAAAGTACTCGTCATAAATCGGTGTCGGTAGCGCATCAAGCTGCTGCATCGGCGGCGCAGGTCCGCAGTAGTCGACGCCGTGTAAACTGCGCGATATCAACCCCGCGATGCCGACGGGCGGAGTACCTGCTTCTAGGCCCTTGAGCAATGCGGGAAACACCCGGTCGGCCTCACCGACTACTACATAGTCCAAATATGGAAACGTGTGCGCGTATTCCGCTCCCATCTCGTCTTCCATATTGGCTCCGCCGATCACGATCGTGATCTCAGGGATGCTGTCCTTGATCCGTCTCGCCAACGCCAGCGAGGCTAGGTTCTGTTGAAACGTCGACGTGAAACCGACGACCGCGTAATTGCTCCAGTCCACGATCTGCATACACGCATCCACGTATGCGGGGATGACTTCGTGACGAAGGGAGATCAGGTACTCACGGGCCGTGCGTGGGTGGGGCATAACCGAAAGTTCTTCGGGAAATGCAGAGAGAAACGCGTCGTCGGCGCTGGCCGACTCGCCAAATGCAGCTACCGAGAACAGCCACTCCCCGGTCATGCGTCCGCGGTTCTGACACAACGCCTGGTACCGATCGGTGCCGATGTGGGCGGCCAGCTCGAGGTTTAGGTGCTTGGTCTCGGCGGCGAAGCCGTGCTCCCGCGCGATCGCAGCGAGCAATCCGATTTGAATCGATGGTCGGTCCACCGCGGAAAATGGCATGCAGACGAGCGCTACGGACAGCGGCGAGGACGTCACGCGCGGCGGCTCCGCTCAGCGGGTGAGCGACGCTCAGGGGTAACTGGGCCGACGGGGATCAGCCCCCCCACCGTGATCGCTCTCTTGGCACACCGCGCCGTGCCTACCTTAGGCCGCCTTCGCGGCGATGATTCCCCCAGCGACGGTGGCGCGGCGCTTGGCTGCGCCCGGCAAGGGTCGCGCACGTGGGTTGGGGCCCCGGAAGCGGGCGCGACGAGATCGCGCGAGGCTCTTGCGTCGCAGCGGCTCAGCGCGAGCGGCGGTTCGTTACCGGTCAGCACGCCATCGGCGTTCAGGCTGGCGGTGCGATCCAGAAGATGGAAGCGTCCGAACCACTGTCGCTGAGATTCCAGTCGTCGTGGAATAGTGGGAAACCAGAGGTCCTCGACGCCAAGCGCTCACGCAGCGCCATCGAACGATAGCTCTCTGGATTGTCTGCTGGACCAAATCGATCGGACATTGTGCCGGCGCGCGGAGGCAGCACAACGTTCAAGGTGTTCTTGGTGTTCTCGAGAAAGTTAACGCGAAAGCCTTCGGGAAGCGACACCTTCGCTCCGAGCGCTCGGAGGCATTCCTCGGGGTCGTCGACCAGGCGTGATCGCAAGTCCACATCAACAATCGCTTCGCGGGCAAGCACGACGATAGCTTTGGAGTCGTACCGTGGATCTTGAAGGAGCAGGCTCTCGAGCCAGTCTCTGAATACCTGTTCGTCCTCGTCGCTCATTCCGTATCCCGCGACCCGACGATCGCCCTCTGCGTACGGATCCCTTTCTGTGCTGTCGTCGTCGCTCATTAGCATTCGCCTCCTTAGTGGTTAACAATTAGGTCCGGACAATCTCAAGCAGACCTTCGATTACCATGCGTACCGTAAGGTCGACCTTGTCGGTGGCAGAGAGGTCGCCGGGCAGCTCTTGCACAACGAACTCGTGATGTTGGACAATAAACTCGAGTGCCGGTGCGATAAACGCGGGGCCTGATACGAAGTTGCCAGGAAACTCGACCGTTGCGGACTCACCTGTGTGTAGCACCCTGCAGAATTGGCCGTTTGCGCGGCCGACCGTAGACTCGAGCGTCACCTCGGAGGTTAGGTCCAGAGAGCAGAAGTGCCCCGCAGTCGCGGCCTTGCTACCAGTAACCAGCCTCGTCGTAAGCCTGGCTCTAGCAAGCTCAACGAAGGCGGGATCTTGCATCTGAGACGTCAAAAGTTCGGTAAGAACTCGTACCTCGCTGGCATCGACGGGATCTCTTAGAAAACCCGGCGGCAACGCGCGTCGGAACTCGCTGCGCGCTTTCGCAAGTTCATGCAAGGCCTCGGTCATGAGGTCGAACCAGCGGAAGACTTCGACCCGCACCGTAAGGTGAAGCGAAGAGTCGCCACGGGTCCTTGCGTAGTGCTCAAACCCTCTCGGCAAATAGAGAACATCCCCTTGCCTTAGCACGTGCTCCTGAAACTCGTCGGCCGAAGCTTGAGCATCTGTCTTTGTGGAGGCCAATGGCAGTTCTTCTGATGGCGCCGCCACATACCACTGCTTACTTCCGTGCAGCTGCAGGATGAATACATCGTGAGTGTCGGCGTGGGGCCGAAAACCCTGTGCGTCGCGAGGCGTTAGATATAGGTTCGCGCCGACGGGATGGTGAATGTCTGCTTCCAGCGCGCCACAGAGCGCAGCCACGGACGCGGACCTACGGTGCACGTGATTGACAGCGAGCGAGCAGCCGCCTTGATATTCGCGGTAAAGGGCATGAATATCGGGCAACCCATTGGGTAGTGCCTGCGGCTTGCGCTCGGCAAGCACATCGTCTGCTTGCGTCTTGATGATCCGTACGTCCGCAGCTGGCGTGGAGGAGTGCGACGAGGTAGCGGTTATCAGCTCGTCAACAGCGTCGAGCCCTGGCAGTGCGTCAAAGTAGCGCGAGTCCGCGCGATTCACGAACAGCGACTGTTTCTCCCAGTACTCCTCCACGAACTCGCGCGCCGATCTGGGTTTGAAAAGCCACGCCAGGCCAAACGCTCGTAAGCCGCGGCCTTCGGCGAGCGGCGCCGACGGAGACTTTGCCGTCGCGAGCGTCACGTCGATTCACATGGCAGAATCACAGCGCCTCCCGTAAGGGGTCTAACTTGGTCTTACCGCGCTCAAGCATAGTGCCGCGCGGGAAGCGAAGTCAAGGCGTCGAGCCCGAGCGAATCACGCCGCAATCGGTGTCGGTCAGACGCGGTTTCGGGTCCGCACTGGCAGGGTCAGCCAGTCCTAGGATGAAATGTTGTCGTCGGTGAGGTCGGAGCTCGCCGCCAACGCGCCCGTCGTCGCGTAGTCACCACCCAGACACGCCGCTCGCCAAGAAACCCAGGCGCTAAGGGCTCACGTCTTTATTAGTGACGGGGTGATGGTGTAGTTCCATTCGGGGTGGAAGGCGTCGCCAGTGAGTCGGACGGCGGCGAGCTGGTCGTCGCTGATCTGGATCTTTTTGGGGTAGGTGTTGGTATCGAGGCGGGCGTAGACCTCGAGGCCCGTGCTGGTCGTGGTCGCGGCGATCAGGTCGATGACGACCTGGCGGCTGATGAGCGGCTTGGCGCGCCAGTTGATCGAGATGTGGCTGAAGAGCCGGTGCTCGATTTTGTTCCACTTGCTGGTCCCGGGCGGGTAGTGCAGCACGCTGATCCGAAGGCCGGTGTGATCGGCGAGCGCCTGGAGCTCGGTCTTCCACAGGCGGATGCGGTAGCTGTTAGAGCCACCGCAGTCGGCGGTGATCGTCAGCGTCGTGGCGTCGGGGTAGCGGCGGGCTCCGAGGTGGTCCCACCAGCCCTTGATGGTGGCTGCGGCGAATTGGGCGGTGTCGTTGTCGATCCCAACCGACACCCAGCCCTCGTCGCGGCCGACGTCATAGATTCCGTAGGGGATCGCCTTGCCCAGCTCCTCGTCGGGGAAATCGTGCGTGTTGACCAAGATCGGCTCGCCCGTCGCAGTCAGCTCGCGCCCACCGTTCTTGTAGTTGCCGATCAGCTCCTTCTTCTTGGTATCGACCGAGATCAGGGGCTCGCCGGCCGCGAGCGTCGCGCCGGAAACCTCGGCGATGTGCTCGAACTGCCGGTCGCGATCGGGATGATCGGCGCCTTCACGCGTCTTGCGGTTGGCCTGCAAGCTGTACCCCAAGCCCTTCAGCTGTCGGCGGACCGTGCTCTCGTGAACGTCATGGCCCATCTCGCGCAGCTCGCAGGTCAAGTTCGCGACGCTGCGACTGGTCCAACGCAGCGGCGACTCGGGATCCCCGCGTGTGGCGCCCTCGATCAGCGCCAGCAGATCCTCCACCAGCCCCGGGTCACGCTCAACGATCGGCTTGCGGCCCGCCCCCGGCCGCCTGACCCGATCAGCCGGCGCGCGCTGCCCCGAGCTCACCTCAGCGATCCCACGACGCACCGTCGATTCCGAGATCTCCGTCGCCCTGACCACCGCAGCGATCCCCCCGAGACCATGCGAGCGCGCCTCCGCCGCCGCCCAGATCCGACGACCACGCTCGTCAAGCTCCTCACGCACCAACAACCACCGCTCCCGGATCCCACGCTCGTCGACCAACGGCCCCGACATGGTGACCCACTTCGCCGCCACACAGACCGCCCCTGCAACACACACCCAAATCTAGCGTGCCGCCACTAATCACGAAGAGAGCCCTAAGCGGGATCTCGTCACCCCGCCCGCGGGAACTTTGGGCTAAAGACCGACGCGCGCAACGCGCGCTCGCGGGCGGCGATGGAATCGCTACCCGCGCGGTCCGAAGGCATCGTACCGCCGGCACATCAAGATCCCCGACGGGTGGCGCGAAACCGCGTGGTATAGCGTGATTGCGCCTGAGTGGCCGGACGTGCGCGCAGCGATACGCCAGCGGCTGGCAAGTCACGGAATCACCGCCTACGCCGCGCCTGAGGCGACCCGCAACCAGCCATAAACGGCGCTTGTGCTGTTTCCGGGGGTGAGGTGACGGCGCTCGCGGGGGTAGCGCGTCCGGCAGTCGTCCGTCAAGTAGCGCCGCGGCGGTTGGATGCGGGACGCGAGACGGTTTGGTGCTTTGCGGGGGTTGGCGCTGCTTGACGGCGCCGCCCGCTCGCGCTGTATGGCCACGAGGTCGGGCGAGGGAGCGCCCGACGGCTGCTTGGCAGGCTGCGCACGCCGCCGTGCTCTTACGGTTCTGGCTTCTGACAGTCAGGAACCGAGGTGAAAGGGCGGTGGCGGCGTGCGCCAGCGAAGCGTATGGAAGATGCTGCTTGGGGTCGAGCGGGCGGTAGTCGAGGATGTCGGGGTCGAGCAGGAGGCGATCGTGGTGTCGGTCCGGCCGAAGTCGCGCGAGAAGCACCGCTGCGGTGTCTGTGGGCGGCGCTGCCCGCGTGAGGACGCCGGCGAGGGACGCCGGCGCTGGCGGGCGCTGGATCTGGGGACGACGTTCGCGTATCTCGAGGCTGATGCGCCACGCGTGTACTGCAAGGACCATCGCGTCGTCGTGGCCCAGGTTCCGTGGGCGCGGCATGACTCGCGCTTCACGATCGCCTTCGAGGATCAGTGCTGCTGGCTGGCGGTCAACACCTCCAAGAAGGCCGTCGCGCAGCTGATGCGCGTCACCTGGCGCACGGTCGGCTCAATCTGCGAGCGCGTCGCCGAGGAGGCCACCGCCCAGCGCGACCTGCTGACCGGCCTCAAGCGCATCGGGATCGATGACTTCTCCCATCGCAAGGGCCACCGCTACCTCACGGTCGTCAACCACACTTTCGACCTAGAATCCGAGGGAGGGCCTGAGCGGCGGACTCGGCGGCTGCCTGGGCTTCGATCTTCCCTAGCCGGTCCCTTTCTGATCGGCGCCAAAGCAAGGATTAGATCGGCCAGACGCCGCAGACGGCGGGAGGCAATAGGGAACAGGAGCTGTCTATACCAAGGCTGGTGCGTTGCCGAGAGGACGTCTCGCTCGAGATGAGGGCTCTCGCATCGCCTGGGCGATGCGGGAGTCGATGCAAAATCGGGCCGCGCGCCTGGATGTCGTCCTGAGCGAGCGTCCGCGACGGCCTCGGTCGCAGTGTCGCTTTCATCCAGAAGCGGCACTCTGCGGTTGTCGCGTCCTGCGCCGGCGGACGCGTGCATCTCGTCCCAAGCGAGATTGCTGGACGCGGCAGCGGAGACGCCTGCATCGTCGAATAGCTGAAGCGAGGAACGCTCGACCAACACGCTGTCTTGAGTGGGCTTGGCGACGTGGCGGCTATCCCTGTCGCACGCGCGGTCAGCCGAGCCGGGCGGCGCGCTCTTGTCCGCGATTGATCCAGGTCAGCCGGTCGTCTTTGAGGTTGAGGGAGCTGGGTTTGATCTCTGCGCCCTGGTCGAGCAGGACCGCCTTGTCGGCGTCTGCCTCGAGTTTGTAGACGTAGATGTGTTCGCCGTCGCGGCAGAGGAATCCGTTGCCTCCCGCGCAACTGGTCCACGCGAATGAGCCGTTTGGCTTGACCCGCACTACGCCAAGGCGAAACTCGGTCTCGAACCTGTACGGGTTGAGCGGCTTGGCGGCTCCCGCCGGGGCCGAGTTAGAGAATCCGGCCTCTGCGTCGCGCAGGTCGGTCACCTCGACGCGTGTATCGCAGTCGCCGGTCGGGGGATCGCAATAGGTAAGCCCGTAGGCCGCAAACGGTCCCGCGAGCGCCAGCGCGGGCGGCGGGAACGTCGTGCCCAGCCCGAACTCGGAATCCAGGAGCACGAGCGCGCCGCGCGCGAGAAGGCATCCGTATAGCGCGTCGTCATCATCTCGCTTCTCGATCACGACCGCTTCCCGTGTCCTGGCGCGAATCTTCGCGCCGCGGGGGACGCACGCACGCGATGGCGCCTCGCGCCCCCATGTTCGTTGGCGCAGCAGGATGCGCTGGCGTCCGCTGAGGGACACGTCGAAGCCTCGGACGGCTTGCACGACCTGCTCGCCGTCTGATCTCTCATAGGCCACGGTGGCATCTCCGAAGCCTCCGAGAACGAGACCGGGCCAGTAGATCGACGACCGGATGGTGCCCTTGAGCCGCGGAATTACGGCGCGCGGCGCCCGGAACGGCTCGCCGTTGCGCCGCAGCGCGATGGACTGCTCGCCCCCGCTCTTCCACAGCACCGCGGCGTCGAGGCGCGGGTTCAACGCGGCGTCGATCTCATACGTTGGGTACTCGCCGGCGTCGCTGAGCGCTCCGACGGTCGAGGGCTCTGAGAAACCCCCCGGGGGGGAGCGCAGCACAGCGCGAACGAGCCCCGGCTGCCCCGCCACCGCCCACACGACCAGGGCATCGCCACGAAAGGTCAAAGCCACGCTCTGGGGACCAGAGGTCCGGTCACCCCCCGAGACCACCGAAGGAGGGCCGAACGACGTCCCGCCCGGCTGCCCATACCCGGCGCGCTCGGCCACCTGCACCGCGCCGCCCCAGCCCCAGGCGAGCAGCGCCCGGCCCGGCCAAGCGACCGCGAGACGGGGACGCTGGGCGACATCGCCGACTGGGCCAGACACATCTTGAGGTGACGAGAATCTCCCTTTCGGTGGCCGGACCGACGCGACAATCCGCGCGGGCCCGTCCTCCTTGACGCCAGCCGCCACGATGGCGACCCCCGCCTCATCCACGGCAACCGCGAACTGGTCAGACCTGATCGGCAGAACCATGGGCGGCGAGAAGCGCCCGCCCGTCGGGCGGTAGGAGGCGTGGAGCATCGGCCTCTGTCCAGCGACGTAGCCACTCCACACCACGATGACGTCGCCGCGTGCGTTTACCGCCACCGAAGGATCGGTCAGCACGCTCTCGCGCACGAGCGTCCGCGCACGCGAGAACCGCCCGCCCGCCGGTCGCAGCGCGACCTGCAAACGATCGACCGCATCCGTGCTCCCGGTACGCCGCGACACCACCCACGCGGCGATCGCATGCCCGCGCCCTCCCACCGCGAGGTCCTCGCTATCGACATTGCGCCCACGCGTCAGCGTCTGGCGAACCGATCCCCGCTCCGGAGCGCGCGTCAACGCGACCAGCGGCGTCTCGCGCCGCTCCAGCAAACGCACCAAAGCGACCTGATCGCCCTGCGCGTTGCCACGCAAGATCGAGGCCTCGGCGGGCCCACAAACACCAAGAACCCCCGCCCCAGCCGTCGCCAGGACAACAAGCAACCGTCCCGGACGGCACATGTTCACCACCACCCATCGAACGGACCACCTTCCATGAAGTTGCGGCCTAAACGCCCCGAGGTGAAGTCGGCCAGACCACGCCGCGACCGCGCCGTGCTGCGCGACAGCGGCGCGCCGAGCGCGCACTCTCGCTTCTGGCGCGACAAGCGAAAGCGCCCGCTGCACCGCTCCACACGCCTGCAACGGACGAATAGCGAGCAGAGCGCGAACACCAAACGGCGCTCTCGCTTTCCCCGCAAGAGCAGGCGGCCCCCAGGTGAGGACTCTCCCAGAAGGAGTACGCGCCCCGGAACGCGTGCCCACCCACGACTACCGATTCCCATCGAGTGCAGGCCAAAAGCACCCGAGCGCCGGCGACAGTAAGCACTGACAGGCGTCCGTAGGAGGCGAGCCGGTACCCACCTCGTACCTTCGAAGTCGCAGCCATCGCAGCCCCCTCGCGCCGAAGAAGGCCCCCATCCCGTTCGCCGCTGACGTAGGCAACCCCTCGGGCTCATAATCCGAAGGTCGCGGGTTCGAATCCCGCCCCCGCTATGTCCCGAAAGGCCCGCTACGGCGGGCCTTTCGGCGTGTGACGGGTCCGGTCTCCTCGCCGGTCAGGGTTCCAATAGGGTTCCAATTTTGTGCGAGTAACGGGAGGCGCTGCGCTTACGAGAGCTCGCAGCGCGGGCTCGTCGCCCGGTCGCCCGTGGAGGGATTGATTCGCCGTCCGGGGAACTCGACCCCCGGAGCCGACGTGCACGGGCAGTTTGGAGGCGTCCGCGTTCCAATCGAACCGGAGTTCTGATGAGCCCGCCAGTCAGGTCGA
>JAABUR0100010656.1_pt1 | contig 10018 bp, 10 predicted proteins | sample 5560091 | NCBI WGS metagenome assembly JAABUR01 (sample SAMN10711879, study PRJNA513375) | rock metagenome | isolation source: Antarctica rocks | place: Antarctica: Victoria Land, University Valley sud
GTGCGGTCGCCGGAGTGGGCCCGGCTCTCCCCGTGCAGGCGGGACTTGGCCATCTCCAGGTACCAGTCGCACAGCTCGGACCAGAAGAAGTCGTAGAGCTCGAGCGCCGCGGTCGAGAGGTCGAAGGAGTCGATCAGCTCGTTGGTGCGCACGGTCACCCGCTCCAGGCGCGAGAGTATCCAGCGGTCCTCAGGAGCGAGATCCTCCCTCGCAGGTACCGCCTGCTCGGGCTTGGAAGCCGCATGGTCGGGCGAGGGCCCGACGCCCTCCTGCACCCCGAGCAGGATCAGCCGCGACGCGTTCCACAGCTTGTTGGCCAGGTCGAGGCCCTGGCGCACGCGGTCGACAGAGAAGCGCACGTCCTGGGTGGATGCCATGGCCACCAGCCCGAAGCGCACGGCGTCGGCTCCATACTCCGCGATCTGGTCGAGCGGGTCGATCCCGGTGCCCAGCGACTTGGACATCCGCCGCCCGTCGGGAGCCATGATCGTGGAGTTGATCGACACGTCGGAGAACGGCACCTCGTCGGTGAACTCCAGGCCGAGCATGACCATCCGGGCCACCCACAGGAAGATGATGTCGCGGCCCGTGGTGAGCACATCGGTGGGGTAGAAGGCGCGCAGCTCGGAAGACTCCTCGGGCCAGCCCAGCGCGGCGAAGGGCCACAGCCCGGACGAGAACCAGGTGTCCAGCACGTCGGGGTCGCGCTCCCAGCCCTCGCCGCCGGGCGCCTCGGCGCCCACGTGTATCTCCTCGCCGCGATACCACGCGGGGATCTGATGGCCCCACCAGAGCTGGCGCGACACGCACCAGGGACGGATGTCCTCCAGCCAGTCGAGGTAGACCTGGGTGTGCGGGCGCTCGGGATGGAAGCGCACCTTTCCCTCGCGCACGGCCTCGATCGCCGGCTCGGCCAGCTGTCCCATGTCGCAGAACCACTGCAGCGAGATCAGCGGCTCGATCCGCTCACCCGAGCGGTGCGAGTGGGGCACGTCGTGCGAGTAGGGCTGGGTGCCCGACAGCCGACCGTCCTCGCGCAGTGCGGCCACCACGGCGCGCTGGGCCTCGTCGACGGTCATGCCCTCGAAGCGCTCGCCCGCGGCGGGGGTCATACGGCCGTCCTCCCCGATCACCGAGATCTCCTCGAGGCCGTGGCGGCGCCCGATCTCGAAGTCGTTGGGGTCGTGGCCGGGGGTGATCTTCAGGGCGCCCGTGCCGAAGTCGGTCTTCACGTAGGGGTCGCCGATGATCGGCAGCGACCGTCCCACCAGCGGCAGAGTCGCACGCTCGCCGATCAGGCGCGTGTAGCGCTGGTCGTCGGGGTTCACCGCGATCGCCGTGTCGGCCAGCATGGTCTCGGGGCGCACCGTGGCCACCGTCACCGAGCCCGAGCCCGACTCCAGCGGGTAGTCGACCATGTAGAGCGTGTCGTCGGTGCGCCGCTGCTCCACCTCGAGCTCCGAGATGGCCGACCGGGTGCCGGGGTCCCAGTTGACCATGAAGTTGTCCCGGTAGATCAGGCCCTTCTCGTACAGCGACGTGAACACCTCGACCACGGCCCGGGCGTAGGCCTCGTCCATGGTGAAGCGCTCGTCCTCGTAGTCCAGCGAGGCGCCGAGCTTCTGGAACTGCCCCTTGATCACGTCGCCGTACTGGCGCCGCCACTCCCATACCCGCTCGACGAACGCCTCCCGGCCCAGGTCCTCCTTGGACTTGCCCTCCTGGGCCAGAGCCTGCTCGACCTTGACCTGGGTGGCAATGCCCGCGTGGTCGGTCCCGAAGATCCACTTGGCCCGCCGTCCCTGCATGCGGGCGCGGCGGATGAACAGGTCCTGGTAGGTCCCGTTGAGCGCGTGGCCCATGTGCAGGGCGCCCGTGACGTTGGGTGGAGGCACCGCGATCGAGAAGCTCTCCTGCGCGCTGCCTTCGGGCTCGGGGTGGAACACGCCCGCCTTCTCCCAGCGGGCAAAGACGCGCTTCTCCACCTCCTGCGGGGAGTAGCGCGTGCGCTCGGAGAGATGCTTCAGTTGGTCGCCGGACACGGCCGCGGAGTCTATGCGTGGGGTTGCGGCGGCCCGCGCCGCACGAAGACGGCCGGACGGGAGTCCTTCCCCGCCCGGCCGTGCCGCTGCGGATACTGACGAGAACGGTCAGCCTGTCACCGAGAAAGGGTTCACCTCGCCGAACACGGCCGCGGCGTCTGGTGGCGGGAACTTGCAACCCGGTTTAGAGTCGGCTCATGAATACGCGATTTCCGGCTGTTCTGGCCGCCTCTCTGGCGGTCCTCCTGGTGGGCTCGCTCCCAGCCGTCGCCAAGCCCAAGTCCAAGTCCAAGCCGACGTGTGCCAAGAAGGGCTCCAAGACCGTCGTCAAGTCGCGCGACGCCCGGGTGTTCACCGCCACCGTCCGCGACGAGGACGGGAGCAAGGCCACCGGGCTGATCGGCTGCCTGTACTCGAAGGGCGTCAAGACGGTCCTGGCCACCTACGGCAGCGAAGACGCGGTCGTTGCTGGTGCCGTCGCGCACATCCGCCTTGCCGGCCGCTACGTGGCCTACAGCACGCGGACGACCGCCAGCTGCAAGGCGTCCTGCCCGCCGGACGTCGATCCCAACACGTACTCCGTCCGCGTCCACGACCTCCAGCGCCGCCGCCGGGTGCGCCTGCTGACCACCGGAGAGGTCTCGGCTGTGGCCCTGACCCAGCGTGGCGGCGTGGCCTGGCTGTCGGGCAACCAGCTGCTGGCCGCCGACGGCGCCGGCCGGCGCACGCTGGACACCGGGACGATCGCCGGCTCCTCGCTCCGCGCCGAGGTCTCGATCGTCTCGTGGGTCCGTGACGGCGTCGAGCGCTTCACACGGCTGCGCTGAGAGAGAACCTCGCTGGCTACAGCGAAGCGCAGAACGAGACGAACTTGCGCGTGTCGCGCACCGGCGGGCCGTGTCCGAACAGCGCGAGCAGCGGCTCGAGCCGGCCCAACCGCTTGGCCGAGCGCCGGTTCTCTGCCGGGTCGGGCGTGAAGAACGACTTGGGCTCGCGCAGGCCCGGGATGGCCAGGAACGGGTCCATGCTGTTCAGCACGTCGCCCAGGATCAGCGTGCGGTCGGACTCGCGCCACAACGACATGTGCCCGGCCGAATGGCCCGGCGTATCCAGCACCACGAAATCGGCCACCTCGTCGCCCTCGTGCAGCACACGGTCCACGGCATGCCCCGGCCCGTGAAAGATCGTGTACATCAGCCGGCTCATCGGGTGGTCGGGCTGGCGCTCGCGGATCAGCTCGGGGCGCTCGGCCGCCGCCACATCGGCCTCGGGCACCCAGAAGGGCACGCCGAGCTCCTCGCACACCGCGTGGCTGGCCCCCTGGTGGTCGGGATGCGCGTGGGTGAGCGCGTGAGCCGACAGCTGCCGGCCCCGCAGCTCCTTGAGGATCACGTTCTTGTCGTTGCGCCCACCGGCGTCGACGAGCACGTCACCCACCAGGTAGGTGTTGATCGCGTTGGGGATCGGCAGCCGACCCCTGAGCTGCCATACGCCTTCGGCGAGCTGCTTCACGAGTGCAGACGGTAACCCACCGGTCCGTGTCGCCATACCTGAGCGCTATGGTTTGGCGTCGTGGCGACTGCAACCGCGACCATCAGAGTCGCTCGCGAAACTCGCGACCTACTCGCCGAACAGGCCAGAGCGCGGGGCCTCTCCCTGTCCTCGATGCTGGCTGAGCTTGCGCGAGACGCCGCCCGCGACGCCGCCTTGTGCTCAGAGCGCGAAGCGTCGCGGGCCGATGCCCGCGACAGCGATGCATCGGCGGAGGAGCGCGAATGGGAGACGACACTCGCCGATGGCCTCACGTGAACCACGGCGCGGGGAAATCTGGCTCGTAGCGCTCGGCGCCGCCCGTAAGGGCGAGCCCGGCAAGAGCCGCCCGGCCATCGTGATCTCGGTCGATGAGCTGGTCACAAGCGTCGAGGACGAGCTGTTCGTCGTCGTCCCGCTCTCGAGCTCCCGCTCCCCCTCTCCCCTGCGACCACCGGTTGGCTCCCAGGAGGGCATCGACAACGACAGCGCGGCGATCTGTCGTGGGCTGCGAGCAGTGACCCGGGCCCGCCTCTTGCGGCCGGTCGGCAGGACCAGCCCGGAGACCCTGGGCGAGGTCGAGATCGCGCTGGCGATGATCCTCGGCCTCGAGCGGCCGGGGCGATAGTCGTAACCGCCCGAGTTAGCCGCAACCCGCGGATCACCTTTAGGGAATGGGGCCGGCGTCCTCTTGGCCCAGATATTAGTTATTGCTAATATCTACCAGTCGTGTTCACTAGCTGGAAGCTGCTGAGGCAGGCACGCCGTGCATCCGGGCTTACCCAGGCCCAGATGGCCGACAAGGCGGGCATCACCCAGGGCGCGGTCGCCCAGCTGGAGCGTCCTGGGTCTAACCCGACGATCGAGACCCTCGATGCGGCCCTCACGGCGACCGGCCACCGGCTGGATCTCCGCTACCGCCCGTACGTCGCCAACGTCGACGAGACGCTCATCGCCCGAAACCTCCGTCTGACCCCGGCTGAGCGCCTCGCGGCGTTCGAGACCGCACACGCCGAGGTCGCCCGCCTGCGCGGGGTGATCCACATCGATGTCGACTGACTTTCTTCCCACCGCGATCCTCGAGCGCCTGACGGTCGCCGGCGTGGACTTCGTCGTGGTGGGAGGGATCGCCATGACCGCCCACGGGTCCGACCGCAACACGTTCGACCTTGACATCTGCCCTCGGCAGAGCGAGCGCAACCTCGATGCCCTGGGCATCGCGCTGGTCGATCTCGGAGCGCGCCTACGCGGCGTAGAGGAGGACGTTCCCTTCGTGCCCGACGGAGCCACGCTGGCTCGCATGCAGATCTTGACCCTCGACACCACACTCGGCCCGCTGGACGTGCTCGGCCGGCCTGACGGCTCTCCCCCCTACGACCGCCTGCGCGGCCACGCTGAGCAGGTGAAGATCGGAAGAGCGGAGGTGCTCGTGGCCTCGGTCGACGACCTGTTGGAGATGAAGCGATCCGCTGGTCGCGACAAGGACCGCATGGATGTGGAGACCCTCGAGACCATCAAGCGGCTCCGCAAACGCTTGTCGCGCGGTAACGCCTGATCAGAAAACGTCGCCGGCCAACACCCCACCCGCGGGTGGCAAATCGGTAAGGCCTTTGCGACGGCGTCCGTCCGGGCGTGGCGACGCTCACCCGTGAGCCACCGGACCGCGATGCGCGTGACCCGTCCACGACGCCGAGTGATCTCACGATCACCGAGGGCGACTACGTGGTCGGACAGTGGGAGGGCGGCGGCACCCACACCGGCGACGCCTTCGACGACCTCCCGGTCGGGTCGCTCCCGGCGGGCTCGGGCAAGACGATGCGCTTCTCCGGGACCACGGTGCTGAAGATCGAGAACGGGCTGATCACCGAGGAGGTCGGCCTCGACGACGGCGTCACGGCCCTCAAGATGCTCGGTCTGATCCCGTAGAAGTGACACGCCGCCGAGCGATCGCAACACGCGGCCTCGGCGCGAGGGTCAGCGGAGTGGTCCGTCGTTGCTGAAGCGGTAATCCTGGGCGTTGTTAGAACGCCGGTAGCCGACGGCTTGGTAGATGCTGTTGGAGGTTGGATTGGCGAGGTCGGTGTAGAGCATGCACTCCGCAGCGCCGGCGGCGGCGAGCGCTCGCCGACTGACGTCGGCGACCAGCGCGGTCGCGTAGCCCTGACGGCGCGCCTCGGGTGGCGTGTAGACAGGGCCCATGCGGACAACGCCGGCGACGGGTGGGTTGGTCCCGACCATCGAGACGAGCCGGTCGTCATCCCAGATGAACAACCGCCCGTCACGGAGGCGACGTTCGATGGCGGAATCCACACTCGTCGCTTGGACGCCCGCGTCGCAGTTGAAGGCGTGCATCCACTCGATCATCAGGTCGCGATCCGATCGTTCTGCGGGACGGGAATGACCGGCAGGGCGCCGTGGAGGCTCGTTGACGTGCTCCAGCCAGTAGATCGCCTGACTCATGACCGGCTCGACCTTGCCACCGGCACAGCGCCGCCACGCTTCGGAGAGATACGAGGCGGCGGGCTGAGGGCCGGTGACACCCGGCAGCTCGGGATCGAACTCCAGCAGCTTCGGCATCAGCGCCTCGGCGGCTTGTGCGCTCATGCTGGAAGCCAACAGGCGCCGAGGCGGCGTGCGCAGCACAGCCCCCGAGACCTCGCCGCTCCCGCTGGCTTCGACCCACGCGAACACCGGCGGCTCGGGGCAATCGGTCGGCTCCAGCGTGGCCAACACGGTTGCCAGGACATTGTGCTCGATCGGTCGGCGCGTCAACAGATCCCGGGTGCGCTCGGCGAAGTCGGCTGCATCGCGCGTAACGGTGACCTTCACGACGCCAATTGTTCTGACATGGACCGGAACGTCAAGTGGTCAGGCCATTGCCCCGACTACGCCCCTGACCACCGGGCAATTCGGGGCGCCTCCAACGGAGACGCGCGGCTGCGCTCGGAAGCAGCTGCCGCGACAGGGCCCGCGCCAGTTCTGCCTGCTCAGACGCACACCCAGGCGCGATCCCGGGGGCGCCGTACGCTGGCGGATGTGTCGGCGCCGTCCCGAGTCCCGCGAGCGGATGAGGCTGTCATCCCGGAGGGCAAGCTGGCCCGGTACGCGCTCGATCCGGACCATCCCCGCGGACATCACAAGGCGCGAGTATTCAGCGCGGCGCTCGGCATCGAACAGACCGATTGGCGCTATCTCCGTGACCAGTTGATCGAAAGCCTCACAGAGGCACCGGTTCTCGCGACGCGCATCACGCCGTTCGGAGTGCTCTACGAAACGCTCGTGCTCGTCGATGGGCTCAACGGCACGACTGCACCGGTCGCGGCTATCTGGATTGTCGAAAACGACCATCCGCCGCGCCTCGTCTCGACCTGGGTGGACATCCCGTGATCGGGTGCCACACTCCCAAGTGATGACCGCACCGCGACACGCCGTCCTCGACATGGTCGAGCTCCTGACCGCGTCCGGGCGCTGGCCCGCAGGGACGACGGGCACCGTCGTCGAAGCCGACGACCAACACGCACTTGTCGAGACCATCGACGACCGCGGCCACGCCTGCGACTTCCTAAGCCTCCCCCACGACAAGCTCGCGTCTGCCGGGCACCGCAGCGCACGCGCTGCGTCCTAGCCGCCGATAACCCAAGGCCTGAGTTAAGAGTGCGCGTAGCGCCGATGCATCCGCCCCGGCGACTCCTCCCGATGGCACCGCTCTGCGCCGAAGGCAATCGTCGACGGACTCGGGGCCTCGCTGCTGCTTGCGACCGGCTGCGTGCGTGTGTGGAGACGGCTCCTCCTTGGACGAGCCAGCAGCGGGGAACGGCTCGAGCGACGCTCGGTGGACCTGCTCCGGCGTCACGATCGAACGGCGTACCGTTCGAGGGCCCCAGCGCCACGCTCGCGTAGGAGCGCTCCGCTCCGCCCAGCGCCTCGCCACTATCGGCGCCCGCTTTGCGCCCTGCCGACGGAACGCCGGTTCGTGCCGCAGGCGGTCGCCGACGCGGGCGCTCCCGTCGCTCTGTCTTCCGTTCTTGCCATGGGCAAAGCCCGAGTCCTTGTTTCCGTCGGAGCGCGTGGCTCCTGTCGCCGCCGGTGTGCCTCGCCGGTCCATTGTTCGGACACACTGGAAGGTGGTGAGGATCAAGCAGCACGCCAGCTTCGCGATTTACAGCACTAGCGTTGCCGCCGATGAGGTGGAGCGGCTCGTCGGTTGCCACCGGACTGTGTGAGCGTTCGCGGGAGCCGTACCGCGAGCCCGCCAAGGCCAGTGGAACACGCCTGGGAGGTTCGATGCGACGAGCGCGGTCTCACCGTGGACGAGCAGGTGGACAAGATCGTCGCGCGGCTTTCGCCGTACCGCCCGGCGATTCGCAAGGTTGTCGGCGAGATCGTGACGTCCACGCAGTGCCTGGGGTCGTCCGCTACTTCGGCGCCTGGCTCGCTGACTGCCAGGCCAGCACCAGCTGCTGGGCTGGCGCCTGCGTCGAGAGGTCATGGAGTTCTTGCTCGACATCGGAGCCGAGATGGACTTCGACGAGTACGGGTGACGCGGTTCGCAGCCGGCGATGGTGGGCTTGGTCGGGCAGGTTCCGGAGTGCCCCGCACCGGGCATCACCATGGTGGACACGATCGAGAGGGGAGCACAGATGACTCATCACGAGCATGACCAGCCACTCGAGGGCAAGCGCGCTGCGGTCGTGGTCGGCCCGCTGTACGAGGAGATCGAGGCTCTTTACCCGGTCTACCGCCTGCGCGAGGCGGGCGCTCAGGTGCAGGTGGCCGGGGCCGAGGCCGGGACGACGCTTCCGGGAAAGCGCGGTGACGAGATCGAGACGGAGGTCGCTGCGGGCGACCTGTCGGCGGGCGACCTGGACCTGCTGGTGATCGCGGGCGGCTATGGGCCGGACAAGCTGCGGCTCGACGAGGGTCTGCTGCAGCTCGTACGAGATCTCGACGGCCAGGGCAGGACGATCGCGTTCATCTGCCATGGCGGTTGGGTGCCGGTGTCGGCCGGGATCGTGGAGGGCCGGCGCATGACCGGCAATCCATCGATCGAGGACGACGTTCGCAACGCCGGCGCGGAGTGGGAGGACTCGGAGGTGGTCGTCGACGGCAACCTCGTCTCATCGCGCAAGCCCGATGACCTGCCGGCGTTCATGCGTGCGACGATCGAGGTGGCAGCCCACGCCGAGGCGCCCGCGTAGCCTCGGGCGCTCGTGCTATCCGGCGCGGGTCGGTTTATCTGACCGCCGTCGGGGGCTGCTGATCCTCGCGGCGGGCATGGCGGCTACGTCGCTCGTCCGCCCGGACGGCAACTTCGGAGTCGACGTGCCGGCGGCGTCGCTGGTGGCGGCAAGCGGCATGCCGCTTGCGTTCATCCGTTGCTGGGCACCGCCATAGGGCCTGCCTCGACCAAGGGTTCAGGTCGATCGGCGCGGTCCGACGTGTGGCTCAGGAAGTCCGGCTATGCACAGGCTTGATATACCCTATGGGGGTATGTACGCTACGTTTGGACGGTACGCCACTTCGAGGAGGAATCGATGGAAGCGAGCGCTCACAGCCACCACGAACGCCACCAGATGCCGACGTCGGGAAGCGCGCTCAACAGCATCGCCTTCTCGGCCACGCTGCACTGCCTGACCGGCTGCGCGATCGGCGAAGTGCTCGGCATGATCATCGGCACCGCGCTCGGGTTCCCGAACCTCGGCACGATCGCGCTGGCGGTCGCGCTGGCTTTCCTCTTCGGCTACAGCCTGACCAGCCTGCCGCTGCTGCGCGCGGGCTTGAGCCTGGCCGCGGTCATCCCGATCGCACTGGCCACCGACACCTTCAGCATCGCGGTGATGGAAATCGTCGACAACGCAATCATGCTGACCGTCCCCGGCGCGATGGAATCAGGCGCAAGCGACATCCTGTTCTGGGGCGCCCTGTCCTTCGCGCTCGCGATCGCCGGTATCGTCGCCTTCCCGGTAAACCGCTGGCTGATCACCCGTGGCAAGGGCCACGCCGTGCTGCACGCAACCGGAATCCACGGTGGCCCGCCGACCAAGGCCATAGCCGCGATCGCCGCCGTCGCCTTCGTGTTCGGCGCAACCGTCCTCATAGCCGAAGCCGTCAACTCAGACGACGACAACCACGGAGGCGGCCACAGCAACGTGGCTGGGCGCACCCAAGCGTGAGCGCCGGTGAGCGCTTCCGAGGTCGCGAGGTCCGACATCGGAGGCGCGCCCGGAGCGTGGTCCGACGACGCGGCTGTGGAGCGTCGTCCACCGCATTGTGCCTAGGATGCTTTGATGCCGCCTGTCGCCCCGAAGCGCGCTTGGCTGGCGAGATCTACGCCCGCTGCGGTCGAGGCCGACCCGCTCGAGGCATTCGCCCGCGAGCTCGACGCCATCTGCGGCGCCGTGCGCGCCGATCTCGGCGACCGTGATCGCGCGTACATCACCAGCGTT
>JAABUR0100010660.1_pt1 | contig 10015 bp, 14 predicted proteins | sample 5560091 | NCBI WGS metagenome assembly JAABUR01 (sample SAMN10711879, study PRJNA513375) | rock metagenome | isolation source: Antarctica rocks | place: Antarctica: Victoria Land, University Valley sud
GGACGAGGCCGCCGCAGCGCGCGCGGCGGAGGGCAAGGCGGCCGCGGGCGCCGGCGCGTCCGAGCAGGCGCAGGCCGCCGAGAAAGACAAGGCGGGCGCCATGGCAGAGGCCAAGCAGGTGGGCGCGGCGGCCGTGCGGTGTCAAGGTAGGGTTTGTGTAGGGTTTGCAGGGCTTCAGGCAGGGCATGCAAGCAGCGCCCGCCGACACAGTGGCGTGCCGGGCTGCCACCACATTGTACATGGCCCTGCCTCATCGTAAACATATAAACAGCCATGCAATGACTACGTCTCAGCAGCGCAATGGCGCCGAAGCCCGCCTCCTCAGGAGCGCCTCTCAGCATCCTGCCGCCCGGCGCGCAGGCGCTGGCGGACGCCAAGGCGTCGGCGCGCGAGGCCAATGCGGAGAAGGCGCGCATTGCCGAGGCCGCCGAGGCCGAGGCGGAGGCCAAGCGCGCGGCCGAGAACCAGGCGCGCGCGTCAAAGGGTAGTACCAGCCCTATCCCCATGACAGGCTGACACTATGCACAACAGCATCAGTGCGCACAGCGGACGCCGCGAGCCGATGAGCGCCGCGCACAATGTGGATGTGTGTGCGATGACCGCGCATACGCGCCTGCCGCGCCTTGGGCGCGCCGGCCTGCCCCTGCGGGCAGCACTGGGAGCTGGGAGCCTGTTTGGGCCTGTGTAGGCTCCGCGCCGCTGGTGCGGCCGCGCGCCCCGGCCGAGGCCGGCGTGCGCTGTGAGGAGAGGCCGCGGAGGCGGGGGCCCGCATCCGCATGTCTCCCGGCATGTCACGCCATGCGCCCCGTGTCCGCGCTGCGCAGGCGCGCATGGAGGCTAAGGCCGCGGCGCGCGCTGCGGCGGCGGAGAAGCCCACAGAGGCGCCCGTGCAAAAGCGCGCAGAGGCGCCCGCGCAAAAGCCCGCGGAGGCGCCGGCGCAGCGCCAGCGCCAGGGCCTGTGGCGCGCCTTCAGCTTCGGCAAGAAGGGCCAGCAGGCGCGGCGCGCACGGAGGCGGTTTTGCAGCAATACCATTCTGGGAAACAGGGTCGCCGGCGCGGCGCGGTTGCCGCGAAAGTTGCAGCGACGCTTGCAGGGCCGCTTTGCAGGCCCGACACTGCTCGCCTCATGCACTGCTCGCCGCATGCACTGCTCGTCGCGCCAGGCCCTGCAGGTAGGTCTGCAGAGTGGCGGCTCTATTAATGCGGTGCATGCCGCCAGCAAGGTGGGGTGTGCTGATCGCCTCGTAGCCTAACAATGTGTGCACGCGTATCAGGACGAGGCGGCCGCAGCGCGCGGGGCGGAGGGCAAGGCGGCCGCGGGCGCCGGCGCGTCCGAGCAGGCGCAGGCCGCTGAAAAGGACAGGGCCGGCGCTATGGCAGAGGCCAAACAGGTGGGCGCGGCGGCCGTGCGATGTTAGGGGCAGTTGTATTGGGTTTGAGGCAGGGCATGCGGACGGCGTCCGCTGACGCCGTCACGTGCCGGGCTGCCGCCACGCATATGCCCCGGCCTTGTACAAACGTATGAATGCGCATACATGCAGCAACGACCATGTCTCAGCAGCGCGATGGCGCCGAGACCCGTTTCTTAAAGAGCGCCTCTTAGCAGCAGGCTGCCGCCTGGCGTGCAGGCGTTGGCGGATGCCAAGGCTGTGGCGCGCAAGGCCGGCGCTCTGGTAGAGGCGAAGCAGGTGGGTCGGCGGCTGTGCAATGCCAAGGGCATGCGTGTAGGGTTTTTAGGCAGGGCATGCAAGCAGCATCCGTCGACACGGTCACGCGCTGGGCTGCCGACATGCTATGTGCCCCTGCCTGGGTCACACGTACAAACACCCACACATGCTGCAGCGATCATGTCTCAGCAGCCGGCGGTGCCGGGACCCGCGCGCCGCGCCTCTCAGGAACGACTGGCAGAAAATAGCACCCTGCTTCAACCCACCCATCACGCAGGCGCTGGCGGACGCCAAGGCGGTGGCGCGCGAGGCCGGCGCGCAGAAGGCGGCCGCGGCCGCGGCCGCCAAGGCCGAGGCGGAGGCCAAGCGCGCGCGCGAGAACCAGGCGCGCGCGTCGAAGGGTGGCACCAACCCTATCCCTGTGACAGGCTGACACTATGCAGAACAGCGCCAGTGCGCACAGTGGATGCCGCGACGAGGGCCGCGCTACGTGGATGTGTGGGCGAAGACCGCGCATGCGCGCCTGCCGTGCTCCCAGCGCGCCGGCCTGTCCCTGCGGCAGCACTGAGTTCAGGGAGCCTGTGTTGGCGTGTGTGGGCCCCGCGCCGCTGGTGCGGCCGCGCGCCCCGGCCGAGGCCGGCGTGTGCTGTAAGGAGGCCGCGGGGCCGGGGGCCCGCAGCTGCGCATCGCCCCGCATGTCATGCGCCGCGTGGCCGTAGGTTAGTTTAGGGCCTATCCTAATCTACCTTAACCCTATCCGCGCCGCGCAGGCGCGCATGGAGGCCAAGACCGAAGCGCGCGAGGCGGCGGCACGGAAGGCCGCCGAGGCGGCGGCGGCCAAGAAGGAGGCGCAGGCGCAGCGCGCGCGCGAGGAGGAGGAGCGCCGCGCGCAGGTCGAGGCCACGCGCGCCGCGGAGGCCAAGGCGCGCGCCCGTTGCGACAAGCGTGTGCTTAGGACTTCCACTTGACCCACAGCGACGCACAGCTGTCACGGCAGCAGGCGGGCGGCCGTTTGTCCGTGCTCGGACGCCCCAAGTGAGGGGGACGCCCGAAGTAGAGAAGGTCTTGGCCCTACGCGGAGCCATAACCCGAAACAGATTGCCATGGACGCCAGGTTGAGAAGGCTCTGAGCTGTGCAGCCCGGAGCTGGGGTGTTATGACTGCCGGCCATGGCCCTGGCTCCCCGATGTACTCTTCAGCTGCGAGCCCTGTTCCCGCCAGGCGAGGGCTAGCTCACCTGCCGGGACCGCAAGCGCTCGCAGGCGCGTGGCGGTCGGGTCGCCGTGCGGCGCGCAAGTGCCGCTGCTGACGAGCATTTAGAAGGAAACTCTGTCCACTCTGTAGCCTACCAGGAGCGTGTCCCTGCAACAGAGGGGAAAGGGTTGTAGTCGCCAGGGACAGTGGGTGAGCAGACCGCGAGTTGCGCGCAGGCCATCGCCAACGCGCGCGCCGAGCGCGAGGACCGCGAGCGGCGCGAGGCCGCCGCGCGCGCGGAGGCCAAGCAGCGCGCGGACGCCGCGGCCGCCGAGCGCGAGGAGCGCGAGCGTCAGGCCGCCGCGCAGGCGCGCGCGGCCGCCGAGGCGCGCAAGGCGGAGGAGCAGGAGGCTGCCGAGCGGGTGCGGCGCCGCGCTAAGGCGCTCTTGGCGTGAATAGTGCTGGATGGCGCGTTGACTGGGGTGTTTGGTGCGGTAAATGCCGTTACGTGAGGCCGCATGGTCCAAAAGAGCGCCGAGAGATAATTTCCTGAAATGGATGAGGGTACTCTGAGGGCCACTGTTCTGGTGAGGCGACGCGAGGCAGAGTATGCGGGGCGGGCGCAGGCGCGCCAGGCTGAGGCGGAGCGCGATGAGGCGGACCGGCGCGCCAAGGAGGAGGAGGCGGCGAGCGCGCGCGCCGCGCAGGCCGCCGAGGCGGCCGCAAAGGAGGCCGAGCGGCGGGAGGAGGCTGCCGCGCGCGCGGGCGGCGAGGGGCGCGCCGCGGGCGCGCTCGCTGGCAGCGGCCTGCGTGCGCAGGCGCGCCCCCCGCCGATGGCGACTGGGTAGTGTGCCGTGTGCCGCGAAGGAGTTTGCTGCGGGGTCAACCACTCTGTGCTGTGTCGGCGTATGCAGGCCCCGACCTTGTGGTGCCGCTCCGGCACCGTCCTCCTGTCCCATGTCAAGAGTGGCTGACCCGGGCCCCCTTCACACCAAATCGCCCGCCTGCCGCTCGCACACGCGGCGCCGGCAGCGCGCCTGCGGTGCCGCCCAGGCACCGCGTGCAGCGCCCGCCGCCGTGCGCCCTGCTCAGCCCCCGCATGGCCGCCAGCCTCAAGAAGCAGGACACTGCGCCGGCGCCCGCGTGGCGCCGAGCGCACGCGCACGGGCACCCGGCCGCGCGGCTTGGTGAAGCCCTGCCGCCGCACCCAGAGCGTTACGGCCGGGCGCGCTGCGGCGCAGGCGCCCGCGGACGCCAAGTCGGCGGAGTCGGACTACGCCGAGCGCGTCAAGCGCGCGGCGGCCGGGGCGCGCGCCGCGCCCGGCGTGGCCGCCGCCGGCGCGGCCGGCGCGGTCAGCGCGCGCCCCGCGGAGCAGGCGCTCAGCTACCAACGGCACGCGCGCGCGCTCGCAGCGAATCTGGCATGTGTACTGCAGCGCACCTTACGTGCCTCAAGCAGAGGCCTGCACGCGGGACTGCGGCGGCGTGCAGCTGCTGGAAATCACGTCTGTAACTGCTGTTTATTAGTTGCTGGAAGCGCACGCTAGGTGGTGAAAGGACTTGCTCGCTGGGCTGCCTGAGGTGTGTTATGCACACAATGTTCAGCATGCGCGGTCAGTCCGTCCGGTTCGCAACTGGAGCGCCGGCCTGACACGCCGAACCGCGCAGGGGCAGCAACGGCCCGGTGCCGCAGAGCCGGGAGCCGGCGACGGCGACCGGCGGCGGCGGCCGGGCCGGCCCCAACGGCGCGGGCGGCGGCGGCGGTGGCGGCGGCGGCGGCGGCGGCGGCGGCGGCCGCGGTGACGGGGAGCCATCGGACTCGGGCCGCAGCGGCCTGGCCGCGCTGCTGGCGGCGCTGGGGCTTTCGGACCCTGAGGCGCGCCGCAAGGCCGCGGCGGGACTCGGCGTGCTTGCCGTGGCGGCGGCCATTCTCATGGGTGCGGCCCCCATGACAGCGCCCTGCTTCCGCGCGGCCCAGGCCAGTTTGCAGGGGGAAGTCCCCTTGATACCCTGGCCAAATCCCGGCCCGAGCCACCGTCGCCTTGCCGCAGGTCCTGGCACCCTGTTTGTGTCAGTGCCGACTCATGGGGCCGCTCCTGCAGGGCCCTCGCCCAGCTCTGCATGCATTCGTATCGACCGCTACAGGGCTGGCGAGTTGAGCGCAGCATTTCTCTCTTCTTCGAGCTCGCCCCTCGCCGCTTGTGAGGCCAGGGTGCCTGCACCCTGCAGTGCTCACCCTAAATGTCATTGGTGCCCGCGTTGCGGCAGGCATCCGCAACAGGGCGGCCGGCGACGACGAGGAGGGCGGCGAGGCGCTGAGCGGCGACAGCGCCCCCAGCGGCCATGTCCGCGGCGACCGCGGCGGCGGCGGCCGCCGCCGCGGCGGCAACGGCCTCTCCAGGCGGCACTCGCAGCTGGCGGGCGGCCCGTCGCCGATCGCGCCCGGCGCCGGCGCGTCGCCGGGCATCACGCTCTCGGTATCCAGCTCCGGCGTCGGCATGCAGTGAGGCGGGGCGCGCCGCGCGTAGCGTGGGGACTCACGCACGCATGCGATGGGCGGACGAGGAGCTGCGGTTTGACGGGGGGGAGGGCTTGGCTGGCTTTATCTAGGGCAGTCTGCGGGGGCCTTGGACAAGGGTGCGCACATGCGGACTTCCTCGACCGATGCGTACAGGGCTGTGGCTTGCTTCAGCAGTTTGTTCATTTTTGTCAGCAGGGCATGCATGAGCACATCGATGCTCCTGTCGTTGGGCGATGCTGGTGGCCGTGACGGGTGCTAGCAGTGCACCTAGGCGGGCAAGGGGTAATGTGCAGGGTAAAAGTGAGTAGCAGCATGTTGTGAGCAATGCTGCGAACCGCTAGAGTGTCGGGCGGGTACGAAGCAGCAGTGGTTCACACGAGCACAACGCGGGAAGCGGCAGTGACGGTTGCGACTGACAGGGCAGCGCGCAGCTGCAGCGGATGCATGCGTGATGGCCTCGCGTCATGTGCGTGCTGCTCAGGTTGCAGCATTTTCTGCACCAAGTCATGGTGGGGACCCCTCACGGAGGCGACATGTGATGCCATGCACTGGCAGAGCTGCACATCGGCACTCATCTGTGCCGCCGAGCATGCTCCGTCGGCTGTGTCGCTCGAACGCGTGAGTGAGCACCTGCAGCAAACAGCACCGCCTTCCTTGTGCCAGTGTCAGCCCTGCGCTCTTGCGCCTAGCGGGACCGCGGCTTGAATTTGGGAGGAGTTAAGCGCGGGCTGCGGCCATGCCAACCGGGTCTCCAGACCCTTCCCCTGACTCAATTTCTGTAAATATTCATCCTTTTGCCACATGGCGGACGGCAAGGTTAGGTGGGACCATGGAGGGCCTGGCGGTTTTGGTGGATGAGCTCACCGCGCAGGTTTGGTATTAGGGGCAGGGATGCAAGTGGCAGCTCATTGGGTCTGCTAGAAAACGGCGGCACTGAGGGGCATTTTGTTTCACATGGCGCTCTCTTTTGACATGCGTTTGGACTGGGAGCCCTGGTTGCTGGGTGGCCCTTGCTTTTTCCAGGTTTTGGTCTTGTGTGCACGGTCCTGCAGTCACCGTGGCGTCTGAGAAGATGAGAACAGGAGTAGTAGGTCGATAGATGCCCTCAGAATGTGGGTGTGCCTGGCGTCTGGCGGTTGACTGATAAAGACGTGGCGGCTTCCATCCAGGGGCAGTCGCGCTCAACCAGCATGACATTGCACCTCTTGCCACCAACGTGTCGTCATAGACACAGCCAAAAAAGTCACAGCCGAGTCCAGCACAGAGTCCAGCACAGACCTGCGCAATGCTGGCAGCCGACCAGCCTCCCAGATAGGGTTGCAGGAGCCAGATGAGCTAGACGGTGTAGCCGGGGTTCCGCAGCTGCTGCACATCCCCGTAGCCCTCCAGCTCGGCGATGTCGGCCGGGCTGCCCAGGAAGAGCGGCAGGCGCTGGTGCAGGCGCTCGGGCGGTATGTCCAGGATGCGCCGCGCACCGTCGGAGCCGCAGCCGCCCGCCTGCGCGCCAGGCGGAGTGGGGAGGTGGGGACCGGTCTGTGGGCCGCCGTCGGGGGCTGCAGCCCCTGGCTGCGGGCGCCGCGGGGCACCAGCCGGGCGCGGGGCAGCGGTGCCAGAAGCCGGACGCCGGCTCGCCGCAAACGCGGGTGCCCGCTGGCTGTCATACAGAAAGGACATTGCACCCGCTCTGTCTGTAATGCTTAAAGGCAACTACTCATGGAGCAAATGCCCCAATGCAGGCTGCAAGATCAAGGTCATCTTATTGTAATCTTATAGCAGGTTATGTCATGCGGCACCATGTCCATGAGGTACGCACATGAGGTGCACACAGCGTCACTTGATCATGAGACAGCTCAGGGAGGGGTGGTGCGGGGAGGGGCGCGCCTGCTCCGCCAGGAAGGCCAGCGGGTTGGCCTCGTACACCAGGCGCAGGTGCGAGCGGGGGTTCATGGCCACGCCGCCATACAGCAGCGTCCTGCGGCGACGCAGAGGCAGTCCTTGGCTACATGCACAGGGTAGGTGAGGGCCTCCAGAACGCCTTGGAAGGCGGCGACTGAAAGCAACAGATGCACCAGGCGACACACTGCCAGCACAAACACTCCCTGCCGCGCAAGGCAGCAGGCGAGCGGGCCGCGGAGCCTTTGGGGGCGCACCGGTGGAAGTCGGCGACGAGGGAGCAGATGTAGCGCGCGCTGTACTGCTTGCCACTCTGGCCGCGCCCGCGCCGCACGTCATCGATGTACCTGCGCACACTTCCAGTGCTGCTGAGCGCATACCTTTGCATGCACCAGAGCAGGGTGCCTTGCGTGCAAGCTTTCAGCAAGGCGGCGCTGCATATAAGCTTGGAGCCGCTCCCGAGGCGCAGGTTACCTGCTGTCACCTGCACCTTCTGTTACCCAGCGTGCAGGGCTGCTGTCTCGGGCCCTGCTGCATGCAGGCTCCCCGCAGGTGACATTGTGTCGTGTGGCAATACGCTCTCCACTCCTCGCTGCTTTGCACACGCGTCGCATGGCCTGCACCCTGCTGCAGCGCCGGTGTGCGTCCGCGTAACTCTCCAGTGCATGGCGCAGAGCGGGATTGTGTGCCGCTGCACCACTTGGCCAGTGCGAGTCATGCATTATGTGCAAAAAGCGACACTACGCCGCAGTGGGACAACCGCACAGCTAGAGTGCAGGCAGGACAGGCTGCGGTGCGCACCGCTGCAGCCCGGCCGGCCAGTCGAAGTAGCGCGCGTCGTTGACGGAGTAGATCTGCCCGCGCGCGGGGATGCGCAGGCGCGGGTGCGTGAGCACGAACTCGCCGCGCCGCGCGTCCAGCGTGAACCCGTGCGCGCCGTCGCCCAGCGTCAGCACGACCATCGTGGCGGACGAGTACAGCGCGTACGCGGCCGCGACCAGCCGGCTGCCCGGCTGCAGCGCCGCGCGCTCGTCTGCGCGCGCGCGCGCTCGCCGCGGGCTGTTAGCCGGCGGCTGCGGCTGCGGCGGCCGCCGTCAGCGGTGCCGCCGGGGACAGTGCCGGCGCATGTGCTGCGCGTGCGCGCTGCCACTCCTCACGTGTCTTGTGGTGTCATGCCACCCCGGACGTGGGTAGGTGTTGAGCCAGTCCTGGCAGCAGCGGGACGTTTTGATGGTGCACGCTCCTACCCGCCGCGAAACATGGTGCTGTGCGACCCGCTCGTGCATGTGTTGAGAGAGCATGCATCCACAGTGCCCCTGCTGCCCCTACCGACGGTGGTACCAAGCAGGCCTTTGCCTCTCAGCAGAAGCTGCCGAGCAGGTGTGGCGCGCCTGGCCCGCCGTCGTGCTGGTACAGGCCGAGGATGGTGCCGGTCGGGATGGACGCGTCAATGTTGCGCGAGCCGTCCAGCGGGTCGAACACGGCGACGAGGCTGGCTGCGGCGCCGCCTGCAGCGCCGGCCGCGGCGCCGCCGATGCTGATGACCGCATCATCCTCCTCCGAGGCCATGACCGCGACGTGACCGCAGCGCCGCAGCGCCGCCTGCAGCACATCGTTCTGCGCGCTGGTCCGGGGCGCTCTGCATGTGCATATTCTCATGTGCATGTTCTCGTGACACCCACCACAAAGGATGTTCCAGCCTTGTTCTCTTCTGCTGCATGGCAAGACAGGCCCTGGCACCACTCTGCTGTTGGAGGCGCTGCGCGCGGCTATGAGCGTCGAGCGCCTGGGTCAGGATGCATGCGCATGTGCTGGCATGCATGAGGCCAGCAGACATGCATGTCATGTGGCACGCACACGTCTTTTCCAACATCCATTGGCCATATGCGACGGTCATGGTAACAATATGCCGCGCGCCACCTCGTGCGCCACTGCAACGACCCATGCGCAGCCGCTGCTGCAGCATGCCATGTGTTACACTTCACTGAGAAGGGGCATGCAGCGAGTGACAGCCGCGGACAGCAGGCTCTGGGGCGCGCGCCGCTATGACGTCCAGCTGCTTCGGCTCGTCGCGTTCGGCCGAGGCTGCCGCGCTCTCGGCGGCGCCGAATAGCTCGTCGACGCCCGCCCGCGCCAGCAAGGCCGCTATGTCCTTCACTGCAGCCTGCGCGTGCGCCCCAGCCAGGTCAGCGGCTTCAGCCGCGCTGTGAAAATGCACCCTGGAGGCAGGGCGAGCGCCGGCAGGCGGCGCTCAGGCACCAGACAGCAAGCACGGACCTGGCTGCTCACTGACACCCCAAGAAAGGGGTGCACTCGAGAGGCACATATTGCGACAGCGACCGCAGGCTCGCCTGGAAAGCGTCGAACACTGCTGCCAGCGCCTCCCGCTCCGCGGCAGGCGTGTCCCCGGCAAGCATCTGCTCGACGGCCTCGAGCAGCGTAGCCCCCTTCGCCAATGCGGGCCGCTCGGCGACGGCCATCCTGGTGCAGTGGGCCCGCGTGTCGCGCGGCAGGTGCAGCGCCCTGGCACGCCTGGGCGGCTCGCAGCGCTGTGACTGCACAGGCTCTGCCCGCCGCTGGTCGGGCAGAGGCCCGGGCAAGCTTGTGCTGTGGCGGGATGCCTCCGCTGATGTGCTGCAGCGCCGCCCCTGACTGCTGCTGCCGCGCAAGAGGCTCTGCACCATGCTCCTGCCTGGAGGAACAGACAGAGCTGCACAGAGCAAATGTCTTGGAGGTGCTC